>Ga0307517_10000460_pt1 | contig 70026 bp, 68 predicted proteins | sample 23_EM_MG_FD_194515 | JGI IMG/M metagenome (GOLD analysis project Ga0307517, IMG submission 194515) | Populus trichocarpa ectomycorrhiza microbial communities from riparian zone in the Pacific Northwest, United States - 23_EM | ecosystem: Host-associated > Plants > Roots > Unclassified | place... | reverse complement strand
AAGGCCTGGCAGGCTTACACCAAGAATCCGAAGCGCGTGACCAACGACCCGATGGAAGCCCACGTCATCGGCTTCGAAATGTGGGTCAAGGCTGTCGAGAAGGTGAAGTCGGTCGACGCCGACAAGGTGATCGACGCTCTCCCGGGCATCGAGGCCAAGAACCTGACCGGCGGCACCTCCAAGATGCTGCCGAACCATCACATCACCAAGCCGGTGTTCATTGGCGAAATCAAAGCCAATGGCCAGTTCGACGTGGTGTGGAAGACCCCGGGCCTGGTGGCCGGCGATGCATGGTCGAAGGAGCTCGACGGCTCCAAGGACCTGATCGGCGACTGGGTTGGCAAGAAGTGCGGCAACTACAACACCAAGACCAACAAGTGCGGCGGTCAGGGTTCCTGATTACCCTCTGATTTCCAAAACAAAACGATAAGAGTAAGAGACCCGGAAGGCGGCGATGTCGCCGCCTTCCTTTTACCTCTGCCGGGGTCGCAAAGTGTCTACCAACTTCTTCTTTGACCGTCTTCGCGCGTTTGTTCTGTCCATTTTCCTGATCGCAGCGTTCGCTGTGCCGGCGCTGGCGGGACCGTTCGAGGATGCGGTCGCCAAATTTGCCAATGACGACTTTTCCGACACCGATGAAGCCATCGGCGCCATCGCATCGTCAGGCAATCCGCTCGCCTTTCCGATCATCAGCGCGCTCGGCGATGATCGTTTGTCGGCCGATCCGGAATCCAAGAAGGTTTTCGTTACCGGGCCCGATGGCAAGATCATCGATGCCGCGACGGGGGCTGCCGTCGCCAGCCTGCCGGACGGCGCGGCCGCCGTTCGCCTCAACAACCGCCTGCGCCGCACCGTGGAGGGCGCTCTGGCCGGCCTGACGCTGTTGTCGCCGGATCCCGCCAAGCGGATCGCGGCCGCGCAGTCGGTCTTCAAGACCCACGACGAGACGACGCTTTCGGTGATCGACGGTGCGTTGGCGAAAGAGACCAACAAGGCCGCGAAGGCGGCCTTCATCGAGGCCCGCGCCGCCATCCTGCTCTACAAGTCGGATGCGACCGACGTCGAAAAGCTCGAGGCCGTTGCCGTCATCAAGGCGCGCGGCGATCAGGAAGCCATGGCGCTGTTGACCGGCATTGGCGGCGACGTGCCGCCGCTGGTGGCGCAAGCTGCGGCCGGCGCCATCTCGTCGATCCAGAGCAAGCTGGCGCTGTGGTCGATGGTGCAGAATGCCTGGTACGGCCTGTCATTGGGCTCGGTGCTGCTGCTCGCCGCGATCGGGCTGGCGATCACCTTCGGCGTGATGGGCGTCATCAACATGGCCCATGGCGAGATGGTGATGCTGGGTGCCTACACCACCTTCGTGGTGCAGGAGGTCATCCGCACCCGCTATCCCGGCCTGTTCGACTATTCGCTGCTGATCGCGGTGCCATTGGCCTTCCTCGTCGCCGGTGCGATCGGCGTCGTGATCGAACGCAGCATCATCCGCTTCCTCTACGGGCGGCCGCTGGAAACGCTGCTCGCGACCTGGGGCCTCTCGCTGGTGCTGCAACAGGCCGTGCGCACCGCATTCGGTCCCACCAACCGCGAAGTCGGCAATCCCACCTGGATGAGCGGCGCGTTCGAGCTCGGCCAGATCACCATCACCTATAACCGGCTCTGGATCCTCTGCTTTACGCTGGCAGTGTTCGCTATCCTGCTGGCGATGCTGCGCTATACGGCGCTCGGGCTGGAAATGCGCGCGGTGACCCAGAACCGGCGCATGGCGGCGTCGATGGGCATCGCCACCTCGCGCGTCGATGCGCTCACCTTCGGGCTCGGCTCGGGCATTGCCGGGATCGCCGGCGTGGCGCTGTCGCAGATCGACAATGTCAGTCCCAACCTCGGCCAGAGCTACATCATCGATAGCTTCATGGTGGTCGTGTTCGGCGGCGTCGGTAATCTCTGGGGCACGCTGGTCGGCGCCTTCACGCTCGGCATCGCCAACAAGTTCCTGGAGCCGGTCGCGGGCGCCGTGCTCGGCAAGATCGCGATCCTGGTGCTGATCATCCTGTTCATCCAGAAGCGACCGCGCGGCCTGTTCGCGCTCAAGGGACGGGCGATCGAAGCATGACGCCGGTTATCGCAATGGAATGTTCGTCACGGTTTCGCTTGCTTACCTCTCCCGCTTGCGGGGGAGCACAGGCCGCCTTCAGCGGCCGTTCTCAGACGAGAACGCCGAAGCGAAGCTTCGGCTATGGCGCTCGCCAGAGCGCGGCGTGTGGGGGTGTCTCCACCAGGCGATGGCGTTCGTGGAGAGACCCCCACCCCAACCCTCCCCCGCAAGCGGGAGAGGGAGCGCACCGATGACGCCGCATGTCCTCACCCGCTCGCTGGATCGCAGCGCGACCGTCTTCCTGTTGATCGTCGCCGGCCTCGGCGTCTTGATCCCGCTGTCGAACCTGCTGCTGCCGGCAGGCTCGATGTTCCAGGTGCCGACCTATCTGGTGGCGCTGTTCGGCAAATATGTCTGCTACGCCATCCTGGCGCTTTCGATCGATCTGATCTGGGGCTATTGCGGCATTCTCTCGCTCGGCCATGGCGCGTTCTTCGCGCTCGGCGGCTATGCCATGGGCATGTATCTGATGCGCCAGATCGGCAGCCGCGGCGTCTACGGCAATCCGATCCTGCCCGACTTCATGGTGTTCCTGAACTATCCGAGCCTGCCCTGGTACTGGTACGGCTTCGACATGTTCTGGTTCGCGGCCTTGATGGTGCTGGTGGTGCCGGGCCTGCTCGCCTTCTGCTTCGGCTGGTTGGCGTTCCGCTCCCGCGTCACCGGCGTCTATCTCTCGATCATCACGCAGGCGATGACCTACGCGCTGCTGCTGGCGTTCTTCCGCAATGATTTCGGCTTCGGCGGCAATAACGGCCTGACCGACTTCAAGGACATTCTGGGCTTCAACGTCCAGGCCGACGGCACCCGCGCCGCGCTGTTCATCCTGAGTTGTCTGGCGCTGATCGTCGCCTTCCTGATCTGCCGCGCGGTGGTGACCTCGAAACTCGGCAAGGTCCTGATCGCGGTCCGCGACGCCGAATCCCGCACCAGATTCCTGGGCTACCGCGTCGAATCCTACAAGCTGTTTGTGTTCACGCTGTCGGCCTGCATGGCCGGCGTCGCCGGCGCGCTCTATGTGCCGCAGGTCGGCATCATCAATCCCGGCGAATTCGCGCCGGGCAATTCGATCGAGGCGGTGATCTGGGTCGCCGTCGGCGGCCGCGGCACGCTGATCGGCGCGGCGCTGGGGGCCATCGTCGTCAACTACGCGAAGACCGTGTTCACCTCGGGTCCGCTGGCGCCATACTGGCTGTTCATGCTGGGCGCGCTGTTCATCCTGGTAACGCTGCTGCTGCCGAAGGGCATCATCGGCACCTTCAACGCCTGGTATGAGCCGTGGAGCGCCAGGCGCCTCAATGCCGAAAGTGCTGCGCGCGAAGACGGCGTCAGCGAACCGAACCCGGCGGAGTGAGCGCATGAACGTCATGGATACCAGGAAGACGTCGGCGCTGCTCTATCTCGACGGCGTGCACGTCTCGTTCGATGGCTTCCACGCGATCAACAATCTGTCGCTGACGCTGGAGCCCGGCGAGATGCGCGCCATCATCGGCCCTAACGGCGCCGGCAAGACCACGATGATGGACATCATCACCGGCAAGACCAAGCCGGACGAGGGCGTGGTGCTGTTCGACGGCGTCACGGATCTCACGCGCCTCGACGAAACCCGCATTGCCGAGCTCGGCATCGGCCGCAAGTTCCAGAAGCCGACGGTGTTCGAGAGCCAGACCATCGAGGACAATCTCTTGCTGGCGCTCAACGTCGATCACAGTGTGAAAGGCACGCTGTTCTGGCGCGGCAGCAAGCCCGAGGCCGAACGGATCGAGCGCGTGCTGGAAACCATCCGCCTGAAGGATTCGCGGACCAAGCTCGCCGGGAGCCTGTCGCACGGCCAGAAGCAATGGCTCGAAATCGGCATGCTGCTGGCGCAGGATCCGAAACTGCTGCTGGTCGACGAGCCGGTCGCCGGGATGACCGATGTCGAAACCCATCAGACCGCCGAGCTGCTCAAGGAAATCAACAAGGACAAGACCATCATGGTGGTCGAGCACGACATGACCTTCGTGCGAGAACTCGGCGTCAAGGTGACGTGCCTGCATGAAGGCACGGTGCTGGCCGAGGGAACCATCGACCAGGTTTCGCAGAATGACCGCGTGGTCGAAGTGTATCTGGGGCGGTGATCCATGCTGAACGTCGATAACATCAGCCTCTATTACGGCGCGGCCCAAGCGCTGCGCGGCGTTTCGATCAAGGCCGAGCCCGGCAAGGTCACCTGCGTGCTCGGGCGCAATGGTGTCGGCAAAACCTCGCTGCTCCGCGCGATGGTCGGCCAATACCCGATCGCCTCGGGTTCGATCACGTTCAATGGCGACGATATCACGGGCCTCAAGCCCTATGAGCGGGCCCGAAAGGGCATCGGCTTCGTGCCGCAGGGCCGCGAGATTTTCCCGCTGCTGACAGTGGAGGAGAATCTCAAGACCGGATTCGGTCCGCTGAAGCGTGACGATCGCAATATTCCCGACGACGTGTTCTCGTTGTTTCCGGTGCTCAATTCGATGCTCGGCCGGCGCGGCGGCGATCTCTCCGGCGGCCAGCAACAACAATTGGCCATTGGCCGGGCGCTGGTGATGCGGCCGAAACTGTTGCTGCTCGACGAGCCCACCGAAGGCATCCAGCCCTCGATCATCAAGGACATCGGCCGCGCCATTTCCTATCTGCGCAGCCTCGGCACCATGGCGATCGTGCTGGTCGAACAATATCTCGACTTTGCCTGCGAGCTCGGCGACAATTTCGCGGTCATGGACCGGGGCGCGGTGAAATATGCGTGCGACCGGAGCGCGATGGATCCCGCCGAGATCAGCCGCCAGATGGCGCTGTAGTTTGTAAAACGGATTGTGCCGTGGCGGCCGGTTTTGGGGGACGGATGCGGACCGAAACGACCGGCGCGGCTTCATCGACATTCGCTGATAACCGCGCCCAGGGCGCCGTCAAATTCGACGTGAAGCTGCAGGACGGCGTGACCCGCCGCGGCGTGTTGCATGAATCCGGTTCGCTCCGCGTGCGGTTTCCCTCGCCCGAAGACGACGGCCTCTCCGGCGTGTTCGTCAACACCGCCGGCGGAATCGCCGGCGGCGACCGTTTCGACATCGATATCAGTGCCGGCGAGGGTGCGCGGCTGACGCTGACCACGGCCGCGGCGGAGAAGGTCTATCGCGCGGCGGGACCGGCTGCCCAACTCAACATTGCGCTCAGGGCCGAGGCGGGCGCGCATCTCGCGTGGCTGCCGCAGGAGACCATCCTGTTCGACCGTGCGCGGATTTCGCGGCGCATCGATATCGATCTGGCGGCGGATGCCTCGTTTTTGCTCTGCGAAATCGTCGTGTTCGGCCGCGCGGCGATGGGCGAAAAGATGCTGAATGGGGAATTCATCGACCGCTGGCGGCTGCGCCGTGGGGGCCGGCTGGTGTTTGCCGAAACCGTCCGCCTCGACGGCGATATCGGCGCAAAGCTGTCACAACCGGCGGTCGCCAAAGGCGGTGTTGCCATCGGCACCGCGCTGATCGTGCCCGGCGACGAGGCCGTGGTGGAGCGGATCCGCGAAGCTTCGGAGACGCTCAGTGGCGAGGTCGGAATCTCCACATGGAATGGATTTGCAATGGCGCGTTTCTGTGCCCAAGATGCGGCGCGGCTGCGCGCCGACATGATGACCGTGCTCGGCCGCGCCTCCGGCGTGCCGCTGCCAAGACTCTGGCTTAATTAACGTCTCTGGCTCAACCAGATTGTTCGAATCGATAAGAGTGCTCGCATGAACCTGTCTCCCCGCGAAAAAGACAAGCTCCTGATCTCGATGGCCGCGATGGTGGCGCGCCGCAGGCTGGAGCGCGGCGTCAAGCTCAACCATCCCGAGGCGATCGCGATCATTTCCGACTTCATCGTCGAGGGCGCGCGCGACGGCCGCACGGTCGCGGACCTGATGCAGGCCGGCGCGCAGGTGATTACGCGGGCGCAGTGCATGGACGGCATTGCCGAGATGATCCACGACATCCAGGTCGAGGCGACGTTTCCGGACGGGACGAAACTCGTCACCGTGCATGAGCCGATAAGGTGACGCCAGTCATTCCGGGATGCGCCGCAGGCGCAGACCCGGAATCCAGAAGTTATTGTTTCGAGATTCCGGGTTCGATGCTGCGCATCGCCCCGGAATGACGAGGAAGGGAAGACCATAAATGATCCCCGGTGAACGCTTCATCCAGGACGGCGAGATCGAACTCAATGCCGGCCGCAAGACCGTGACGCTGACGGTCGCCAACACCGGCGACCGCCCGATCCAGGTCGGCTCGCACTACCATTTCTTCGAGACCAATCCGGCGCTGAAATTCGATCGCAAGAAAGCCCGCGGCACGCGCCTCGACATCGCCGCCGGCACCGCGGTGCGGTTCGAGCCGGGCCAGACCCGCGATGTGCAACTCGTCGCGTTGGCCGGCAAACGCGTGATCTACGGCTTCCGCGGCGACGTGCAGGGAAAACTATGAGCGTAAAAATCAAACGTTCCGTCTATGCCGACATGTTCGGGCCCACCACCGGTGACCGGGTGCGGCTGGCCGATACTGATCTCATCATCGAGGTGGAAAAGGATTTCACCATCTACGGCGAGGAAGTGAAATTCGGCGGCGGCAAGGTGATCCGTGACGGCATGGGGCAGTCGCAGGTCACCAATAGACAAGGCGCGGCGGATACTGTCATCACCAATGCGCTGATCGTCGATCACTGGGGCATCGTGAAGGCCGACGTCGCGATCAAGGAAGGGATGATTTCGGCGATCGGCAAGGCCGGCAATCCCGACATCCAGCCGGGTGTCACCATCGTGATCGGCCCCGGCACCGACGTCATCGCGGGTGAGGGAAAAATCCTCACTGCGGGTGGTTTCGACAGCCACATCCATTTCATCTGCCCGCAGCAGATCGAGCATTCGCTGATGTCGGGCGTCACCTCGATGCTGGGCGGCGGCACCGGTCCCTCGCACGGCACCTTTGCCACCACCTGCACGCCCGGCCCGTGGCACATGGGGCGGATGATCCAGTCGTTCGATGCGTTCCCGGTCAATCTCGGCATATCGGGCAAGGGCAACGCCTCGCGCCCGGCGGCGCTGGTGGAGATGATCAAGGGCGGCGCCTGTGCGCTCAAGCTGCATGAGGATTGGGGCACCACGCCGTCGGCGATCGACAACTGCCTGTCGGTTGCCGATGACTATGACGTCCAGGTGATGCTGCATTCGGATACGCTGAACGAGTCCGGCTTCGTCGAGGACACCGTAAAGGCCTTCAAGGGCCGCACCATCCACGCCTTCCACACCGAAGGCGCCGGTGGTGGCCACGCGCCGGACATTATCAAAATTGCCGGCCTGAAGAACGTGCTGCCGTCCTCGACCAATCCGACGCGGCCGTTCACGCGCAACACCATCGACGAGCATCTGGATATGCTGATGGTGTGCCACCATCTCGATCCCTCGATCGCCGAAGATCTCGCCTTTGCCGAAAGCCGCATTCGCAAGGAGACCATCGCGGCGGAAGATATCCTGCACGATCTCGGCGCGCTCTCGATGATGTCGTCGGATTCGCAGGCGATGGGCCGGCTCGGCGAAGTCATCATTCGCACCTGGCAGACCGCCGACAAGATGAAGAAGCAGCGCGGCTCGTTGCCCGAGGACAAGGGCAACAACGACAATTTCCGCGTCAAACGCTACATCGCCAAATACACCATCAACCCCGCGATCGCGCATGGCGTGTCCAAGCTGATTGGTTCAGTGGAGAAGGGCAAGATGGCGGATCTGGTGCTGTGGTCGCCGGCCTTCTTCGGCGTCAAGCCGGATTGCATCATCAAGGGCGGCTCGATCGTGGCAGCACCGATGGGTGATCCCAACGCCTCGATCCCGACGCCGCAGCCGGTGCATTACCAGCCGATGTTCGCCGCCTACGGCAAGTCGCTGACCGCTTCGTCGGTGGTATTCACCTCCAAGGCCGCGATCACGGGTGGGCTGGCGCGCAAGCTCGGGATCGCCAAAAAACTCTATCCGGTGAAAAACACCCGCGACGGCATCTCCAAGAAGAGCATGATCCATAACGGCGCCACCCCGAAGATCGAGGTCGATTCCGAGACCTATGAGGTGCGCGCGGACGGCGAGCTTCTGACCTGCGCGCCGGCCGAGGTCCTGCCCATGGCGCAGAGGTATTTCATGTACTAAGGTTTCACCCGGGCATTCTTAGCCAAAACAAAAGTCCGGGAGGATTCACGTGATTTACGTCGTTGCGACATTGATGATCAAACCTGAAACGCACGCCGAATTCATCGCGGCGGCGACCGCCTGCATCAAGGAAACCCGGAAAGAACCGGGCAATATCGCCTATGATCTGCATGAAAGCGTTACCGATCATTCCAAGATGGTGTTCGTCGAGCAGTGGGAAAATGCCGAGGCGCTGGTGCCGCATCGCACCGCAGAGCACATGAAGACCTTTGGCCGTGTCGTCGTGAAATGCCTCACCGCGCCCCCGAAGATCGAAATCATCACGCCGGAAAAAGTCGACGTCCGCTAATCAAGAAACGTCAAGGGAGAAACTCATGATCTACGTCATCGCCACCACGCCCATGAAGCCGGAAAACAAGGACGACTTCATCAAGGGGCACAAGGCCTGCACCGCCGAAACGCTCAAGGAGAAGGGTTGCCTCTCCTATGAAGGCCATGTCAGCGTGAACAATCCCAATTTGTATGTGGTGGTGGAGCGCTGGGAGACCCGCGACGACCTCAATGCGCACGGCAAGGCGCCGCACATGAAGGTGTGGCGGGAGTATTCATCGCAGATGAAGACGGCGCCGACCGTGATCGAGATCATCAGCGACGCCAAGGTGGAGAAGTTTTAGTGCGCATGCTGCATCGTCGCGCATTTGGTGGCTTTATCCTTCGAGACGGCGCTTCGCGCCTCCTCAGGATGAGGTCTAAGACCCTCATGGTGAGGAGCGCGGCAGCGCCGAGCGTCTCGAACCACGAGGCCCCCATGCTCGAACGTGCTTCAGGAATGCCCGCATGATCCGCGCGACACGCGTTGAGGGCCAGCATCGCTGGACGGAAGCCGCTGCCGATACCGTGGTGCTCGATTTCGACGATCGGCACCGGCGGCGAATGGCGATGACGGGTACGCGTGGGCTCGAATTCCTGCTCGATCTGGAAAGCGCGATCGCGCTTCGTGGCGGCGATGCGCTGGTGCTGGAAGACGGCCGGCTGATCGAAGTGGTCGCCGCTCCCGAGCCGCTGATCGAAATCCGCTGTAACGATCCCTTGCACCTGGTTCGCGTCGCCTGGCATCTCGGCAACCGGCATCTGCCGACCCAGATCATGCCGAAGGGCCTGCGCATCCGCCGGGATCACGTGATCGAGGCGATGGTGAAGGGGCTTGGCGCGCGCGTGATCGAGATCGAGGCGCCGTTCGATCCCGAAGGCGGCGCCTATGCCGGCCATGCGCATGCACCGGAAGCCGCGCATGGGCATACCGGCCACGATCATTCATCGCATGATCACGCCTCGCATGGTCACGCGCACGACCACGGCCATCACCATCATGATGACCACCATCATCATGACGAGCATTGCGACCACGATCATCATCACCACGATCACTCCCATGCTCATGACCACAAGTGAGCCCGTCCCGGTCGTCGCGCGGAGCGAGATGACGGCGGACGAAGGGGCGGCGCTATACCGGTTGATGACGTGGCTGTCGCCGGCCTTTCCGGTCGGCGCGTTTTCCTATTCCAGCGGCATCGAATGGGCGGTGGAAGCCGGCGACATCACCGACGCCGCCTCGTTGCGCGACTGGCTCGCAGCGATGCTGGCGGACGGCTCCGGCTTTTGCGACGGCGTGTTCCTGGCGCAGGCGCACCGTGCGGCGTCGGTGAATGACGAGGCCGGCTTACGCGAGATCGTCGAACTCGCGGCGGCGTTCGTGCCCTCGCGCGAACGCCAGCTCGAAACCTCGACGCAGGGCCGCGCCTTCATCGACATCGCGCGCGCGGCCTGGGCCTGCGACGGTCTCGACGAATTGATTGCCGCCTGCGACGGCGGCATCGTCTATCCGGTCGCGGTCGGCCTCGTCGGCGCTGCGCACAAAATTCCGCTGGCGCCGGCGATGCACGCCTTCCTGCACGCGGTGGTCTCGAACTGGATTTCGGCAGGCGCGCGGCTGGTACCATTGGGCCAGACTGACAGCCAGCGCATATTGGCCGCCCTCGAACCGGTAGTGGTCGCGACCGCGGCGCGCGCGCTCAATGCCTCGCTCGACGATCTCGGCAGCGCCACGTTTCGCGCCGATCTCGCCAGCCTGCGGCACGAGACGCAATATACGAGGTTGTTCCGGTCATGAGCGCGACCTTCCCTCCACACGTCGTCCCGGCGAAGGCCGGGACCCATACGCCGCGGCCCATCGTTGAGGCAGGCTGTCCGAGAGCTTTTTTCAGCATGATACGCGAAAGCGTTTGCGATCCTGCCTCATTGATAGATCACGCGGTATGGGTCCCGGCCTTCGCCGGGACGACAACATAGAGAGCATTCACGATGTCCAAATCTCATGGCCCGTTGCGGATCGGCATCGGAGGCCCCGTCGGCTCAGGCAAGACCGCGCTGATGGACCTGCTCTGCAAGTCGATGCGCGAGCGCTACGACATCGCCGCGATCACCAACGACATCTACACCAAATGGGATGCGGAGTTTCTGGTGCGCTCGGGCTCGCTGACGGCGGATCGCATCGCCGGCGTCGAGACCGGCGGCTGCCCGCATACCGCGATCCGCGAGGACGCCTCGATGAACCTTGCCGCGGTCGCCGACATGCGCGCGAAGTTTCCCAATCTCGATCTGGTGCTGATCGAATCCGGCGGCGACAATCTGGCCGCGACCTTCTCGCCCGAACTCGCGGATCTGACGATCTACGTCATCGACGTCGCCGCGGGCGACAAGATCCCTTCCAAGGGCGGGCCGGGCATCACCCGTTCGGATCTGCTTGTCATCAACAAAATCGACCTCGCGCCCCATGTCGGCGCTTCGCTGGAAAAGATGGACACCGATGCGAAGCGGATGCGGGGCGAGCGGCCGTTCGTCATGACCAATCTGAAGAAGAGCGAGGGGCTCGATCGCATCATCGGCTTCATCGAGACCAAGGGCGGCCTGCGCCCGGCGGCGAAGATTAAAACCGGATAACGCTCCGGTTTGGTTAACGCGCGCGGCGCGGCATTCTGACAGGTACGCCTTCTTAAATCCGCCATCCCGGGGCGCGACGGTGGAGGGATGTCGCGCCCGCTGAGATATTCCTGGGATGCCTGGAACCAAACAGGCCCGGCTTCATTACCAACCTTGGGCCCCGCAAAATCAGCGTTAACGGTGGCCCGAATTGTTGCCCGCTGCCATCCCGTTAGTTGCGTGCTAATGACCGCTCATTCATATTCGCCCGCGATTGGCCGTCGTCGTCCGGTTTCCAATTGTTGCTGCCCCGGCGCACCCGGAATGCTTCCTTTACGTTTTCGCCAACACGTCATTCCCGAGTAAGCGAGTGGTCCGGCTGGGTTTCATTATCGGCTTTATCGCGCTGATCGGAAGTCTGCTCTCCGGTCTCGCGGCCTATCGCGTCCACGAACAGGAATTGACGCTCGACGGCATCGCGCTGGCGCGCGCGATCGACGTTCATGCCAGCCTGGTGCAGGACCGCTTGACCGAGCGCGAACTCCTGGCGCGCGTCGCTTCCGGGCTTTTTCGCGCGCCGTCGGTGCTCAAGGTCAACATGCTGCAGCCGCTGCGCGCCTCGATCTATGCGTTCAAGACCGATTTCGTGGTCGCCAACTGGATCGCGCGGCTCAAGCCAAACGAACTGGAGGCCGCGAGCGCGGTGCTGAAAAGCTCCGGCTTCACCAATCCCACCATTCGCGATTTCGATGACCAACCGCTCGATCTGAAAACCATCGACAAGCCGATCAACGTGCTGATGGATCTCGAACCGCGCAGTGCGGATACGCTGGGTTTTCCGGGCCGCGCCTACGACCACCACTCGATCATCGGGCCGGTGCTGGTGCAGACGATGGAGGGCGGCAAGCCGGTGGCGTCGGATCCGATCCCGCTGCTGCGCAAGGATGGTCCGGTCGGCATCGTGCTCGCAGCACCCGTCTATCAGGAGGGCTCGAGCGAGGCCGCAGGCTTCGTCACGTTCTCCTATGAATTGGCGACGCTGATGCTGACCAATGACGACCGCTCGCTGTTTTCGGTGGTACTTAAAGACCCGCGTGACGCCAATGACGAGTTCGTGGCCAACGACCAGGGCGCCATCACCTTGCAGCCGGTCAAGCTGGAGGGCCCGGCGCCGTCGATGGTGCGCACTGTGACGTTCGGCGGCCGGGACTGGTCGCTCGGCTATTATGCCAAGACCAATGCGGTGCTGCGCGCGCAGCAGACCGCGGTCATCGTCGCCGCGATCGGGCTGGCGCTGACCGGCATCGTCTGCGGCCTGTTCGGCTACGTCGCCTACAACAACTTGAGGCTCAGCCGCGAGATCCAGGTGCGCATCGGCTTCGAGCGGCGGCTGACGGCCGTGATCGACGAGCTCAACCACCGGGTCAAGAACATCCTGGCGGTGATCCAGTCGATCGTGACGCGAACGCTGCGGCACGGCGCCGATATCGACGTCTCGCGTGAACTCCTGATCGGCCGCATCCATGCGATGTCGAATGTGGTGACGCTGCTGAGCGAGAGCCAGTGGCAGGGCGTCAAGCTGAAGGGGCTGTTCGAGTCGCGCGCGATCCCGCACGCCGATCGCATCGCGGTCAACGGCCCGGATATCGCGGTCTCAGCGCGCGCCGCGCAGTCGCTGTCGCTGTTGTTCTTCGAACTGGCGTCGCATTCCGACGAAGGCCTGTCGCTGGTCGGTAAGCACCCGCATATCGTCGCCAACTGGGACACATCGGGCGAGGAGCCGGATACGATCTTCCATTTCCGCTGGGAGGAGTTCAACACGTCAGCGGCGACGCGGCGCGAAGACAGCGATTTCGGCCTGATCCTGCTCGATCGCGTGGCACCGGAGGCGCTCGGCGGCACCGCCAAGCGCTACTTCACCGATGTCAGCTACGTCTACGAACTCACCGCCCCCATGGTCACCGTCGTCGACATGACCGAACGCGACCGTACCGAACAACTCTCCGCCCCGGTGCGGCCGGTGAGGTAGCGCGCGGCCTTTCGTCGTTGGTTGCGCGCGGTGGCTCTCTTCGTCATTGCGAGCGAAGCGAAGCAATCCATGCAGCCGAAGGATGGATTGCTTCGTCGCTACGCTCCTTGCGCAAACGCTTCGCGTTTGTCGCAGGCAATGACGCTTTGTGCCGGAACCGCTCCCGTCTCCTACGCATTTATCTGCATCAACCGGATGGTCGATGGAGACGAATGATGGGACGTTATCTGTTGTTGTGGCTGCTCGGTGTCCCCCTGCCGATTCTCGTGCTGATCTACGCTTTCGGCGGCCTGAATCACTAAATCGCAGCAAACAAAAAAGGCGGCCCCGATCAGGCCGCCTTTTCCGTCACGTCTATCGCTTCAATCAGCCGCCATTGCCGCCGATCACCGCGCGCACCGTGTTGTCGGGGCCGAAATCCTCGGCGCCGTCGACGTAGAGCAGGGCGCTCAGTTTCGAGCGGGCGCGGTTGACACGGCTCTTGATGGTGCCGACCGCGCAGCCGCATATGGCGGCGGCGTCCTCATAGGAGAAGCCGGAGGCGCCGACCAGGATCAACGCTTCGCGCTGGTCTTGCGGTAGCTTTTCGAGCGCGACGCGAAACTCCTCGAACTCCAGATGCGCGTTCTGCGCCGGCTGGGTCTTCAGGGTTTTGGCGTAATTGCCCTCGGCATCCTCGACCTCGCGCCGCCGCTTGCGATAGTCGGAGCGAAACAGGTTGCGCAGGATTGTGAACAGCCACGCCGGCAGGTTCGAGCCCACCTGGAACGAATCGATATTGGCGATCGCACGCAGTAGCGTTTCCTGCACCAGATCGTCAGCACGGTCGCCATTGCCGCTGAGCGAGATCGCAAACGCGCGCAAGGAAGGTACCGACGCCAGGATGTCGTCACGAAGTTCGTTTGTGAGAGGCATTAGCTACCTCCATTGTTTTTATCGGTGTTGCCCCCGGCCTGCGCCGCGGCCTCTGCTGGCCCGTCGAGTTTGCGGATCAGCTCCGCAAAGCGGTCTGGCACCCCCTGGCGCACCACATCATCATACATCGCACGTAGTTGGTGGCCGATTCTGGACTGGATCTCGGCATTGAGACCGCCCTGCTTTTTTACTTCTTTCATGATGTCATCCACGCTTCCCCGAGTGTTAAGTGCCTGTATTTCAAGGCTTTTCCTGAAATTAGGCCTTGGCCGCCCGCGTTGTTTGGTCGGATGCTAATGCAAAGGATCCCGAAAAGTTCCGAAATTTGGGAACCGATTGAAGGAACTTTTTCGCCCCTCAGGCGTATTCGGGGATGACAGGGGAACCGGGTCGCCCCGTTTCAGGATACGGTACGCAAGACAGAGGTATTTTCGACCCAATAATGTGGCCCGGAACGGGCCTCAGAAGGATGGAGTGGGGATGTCCCGATCACAGCTCGTTGCTGAACATTTGCCGCTATTGCGGCGCTATGCCCGTGCGCTGACCGGAAACCAGTCGTCAGGTGACGCTTATGTCGGGGCCATGCTGGAGGCCCTGTTGCAGGATGGCTCGCTGCTCGACGAGCGGCATGGTCCGCGCGCCGGACTGTTCCGGCTCTTCACGCAGATCTGGAATTCGGTCTCGGTCAACGACAACCCTGATGTAGCGACGCTGGCGTTGCCGTCGGAGCGCCGGCTCTCGAACATCACGCCGTTGCCGCGGCAGGCTTTCCTGCTGCTGTCGCTCGAAGGCTTCTCCGAGGAAGAAGTCGCCTTCATTCTCGGCACCGACATCGCCGAGACCCGCAAGCTTGCGGACGCCGCCGGCCGCGAGATGGCGGCGGAAATCGCCACCGACGTTCTCATCATCGAGGACGAGACCTTCATCGCGATGGACCTCGAAAGCCTCGTGAAGAATCTCGGTCATAACGTCATCGGCGTTGCCCGCACCCATGCGGATGCGGTGGCGCTGGCCAAGAACAAGAAGCCGGGCCTGATCCTCGCCGACATCCAGCTGGCCGACGGCTCCTCCGGTCTCGACGCGGTCAACGAACTGCTGAAGGTGTTCGAGGTGCCGGTGGTGTTCATCACCGCCTACCCCGAGCGCTTCCTCACCGGTGAGCGTCCCGAGCCGGCGTTCCTGATCTCAAAGCCGTTCCAGCCCGCGATGGTCTCCGCCGTCGCCAGCCAGGCGCTGTTCTTCCAGCGCAACTCCCGCAACCGCGCACCACGGGCGGCGACGGGTTAGGCTGGGATTGTTGTGCTGAATTGAAAACGGCGCGCTTCACGGCGCGCCGTTTTTTCTTTGCCGTCCCTGCGAAATTTTTCGCGTCGTCCCGGCGAAGGCCGGGACCCATACGCCGTGGCCGCTATTGTTGGAAAAGAAAGGCGACGACTACTGCGCAAAGCAAATTCCGCCGGTGGCTATGGGTCCCGGCCTTCGCCGGGACGACGATTATGCGCCTCACCCACCTCCTTGATATCCCGAGCCAGCGCATCGACCCGTGCGTCATCCGCGTCCCACGCGAACATGAAACGCGCGCCGCCGCCGATGAACGTATAGAACTGCCAGCCACGCTGGCGCAGCGCTTCCAGCCGGTCGGCGGAGGCGCGCAGGAAAACCGCGTTGGCTTCCACCGGAAACATCAGCGTGAAATCCTCGAGGTCCGCGACCGCTTTGGCCAACCGCGCGGCGCCGGCATTGGCATGCTGCGCATTGCGCAGCCACGCGCCGTCCTTGAGCAGCCCGACCCAGGGCGCGGCCAGAAAGCGCATCTTCGACGCCAGCTGCCCCGCCTGCTTGCAGCGATAGTCGAAATCCTCGGCCAGGGCGGGATCGAAAAACAAAATCGCCTCGCCGACCGCCATGCCGTTCTTGGTGCCGCCGAAACAAAGGAGATCGACGCCGGCCTTCCAGGTCATGTCCGCCGGCGAACAGCCGAGCGAGGCGCAGGCATTGGCAAAGCGCGCTCCGTCCATGTGCAGCCTCAAGCCGAGTTCGCGGCAGGTCGCCGACAGCGCGCTGATTTCATCCAGCGAATACACTTGCCCGGTTTCGGTCGGCTGCGTGATCGTCACCACGCGCGGCTTCGGGAAATGAATGTCGGATCGGCCAGTGGCGAGGCCGCGCACCAGGTCCGGCGTCAGCTTGCCGTCCTCGCTGGTCGCGATCAGAAGTTTCGAGCCGTTGGAGAAGAATTCCGGCGCGCCACATTCGTCGGTCTCGACATGCGCCGACGAGGAGCAGATCACGCTGTGATAGGACTGGCACAACGAGGCCAGCGCCAGCGAATTGGCTGCGGTGCCGTTGAAGGCAAAGAACACTTCGGCATCCGGCTTTTCGAACAATTCCCGGAACGCGTCCGAGGCGCGCTGGGTCCAGGGATCGTCGCCATAGGCCGGCACGTGGCCGCTATTGGCCTCCGCCATCGCCGCCCACGCCTCCGGACAAATGCCGGCGTAATTGTCGCTCGCGAATTGCTGGGGATTGGGAGGCATTGTCAGTGTCGCTTTCGTGCGATGGCCCGGGTATGGGCCGATGGGCTTGGCGTGCTTTTGCCAAGGCTTACCATCAAACCGCAAGGCGGCTTACTTCGCGGGTTCTACGCAAAAGCCCGAGCGGTCTGTGTGGGCTGTCCGTGATGCGCTCCTAGGCGCGGACGAGTTTCGGCTTCCTGCGTTTGGATGCCGTTTTGGGCTGCGGAGATACGTCGTTCATCGACGTAATAATGACGGGAGGCCGCTTTGGAAAGCGAGCAACCAATTCAAGTGATCCGCCCATGGCTTCGATGTAGCTGCGCATTGTCGAAAGCATCATATCACTTCGTTTTTCCAAGCGAGATATGCTGTCTTGGCCAATATTGAGAATCGTGGCCATCTGCTCCTGCGTGAGCTTCTGCGCCTTGCGGATGTCTTGCAAGGTCAGTTCCTCGGCGATCAACTCTTGCGCGCGAGCCTCAACCTTCTGCTGTCGTGCAGCAGGAAGCTTGCCAATGACATTGCTGAGCGTGCGCATGTTGGTCTCCTATTTCCTTTTTTTCAGCGTGGATTTTATCTTTCGCAGATGATCGCTGAAACGTGCGTCGGCGACCTTGATTAGGTCCTTGTAAAACTTGGTTTGGTTTTCACCTTCTTTGTCTCCCCCGACAAGCACAATGGCTTGTTGAAGGCTGTCGAATGCAAAAGCGAAGCGCCACAGCCCGTCCTTTCGAAATCTAAGCTCTTTCATATTCGGGAAGGACGAGCCTTTAAGCGTATCGACATTTGGCCGCCCAAGCTGAGGACCGAACTCGGAAAGCACCCTCAATCGAGCCAAAAGTTCATCCTGAATTTCCTCAGGAAGTTCATCAAGCTCGAATTCGTCATGAAAGTGAACCAGCCAAGTCATGAAGGGAATAATGTCATTGGATACATATGGTTTCAAGGACATATTTTGCAAATCGTCGGCGAAACGTCGAGTCGCGGTCCCTTCGGTACGTCTTCCGACGCGTCGGTACGTCTTCCGACGCGCGCTGGATCCAGGGATCGTCGCCATAGGCCCGCACGTGGCCATAATTGGCCTCCGCTATCGCCGCCCACGGCTCCGTGGTCTGGCGACAGCGACTGCGCAAATAGCGCAGCGATTTCTGCAAAAAGCAGGGCGCGACCGGCATCACCACGGTCGCGCCCTACATCGCCGGTCTATGGGGCAGGGGGAATGACCGGCTTTTGGAAAGACTCCCAAGCCACGGAGTCGTTCCTTTCGCCTGCAAATTTTTTTGTACACGGTTAAGTGATCGCGGCTGTGCCGAACCGGAACGGCTTCGCTCGGGTTGTCTCGTTGATCGCCATGGGGCGAGGGACATACCAACATGTCACAGATTCGTAAGGGAATTTTCAGTTCGCTCGCCATTGCGTTGACGCTTGGCGCGGTGCAGCTCGCGTTCGCCCACGACCTGATTGGCGGCCGTCAGGCGACGGCTGTCACGCCTGGAACCGGCATCAATCGCGCCGCCAAGTCCGATCGCGCGTCGGTTCCCGCTTCACCCGGGCAGACCCAGACCATTGCGTTGCGGCACGACGGCGTCGCCGATACCTCGGTGCTGGTCCGCGTGCCCGTGGTCAAAGAAGGGTCCAAGGAAGTCTCCAAGGAAGCGCGTAATGAAACGCGCAACGGTCCGAAGCCCCCGGTGACCAAGCCCGCCAGCAAGAAGATGGCCGTCGCCTGCGAGCCGCCGGTCAGTGTCCTGACCGAAGTGGCCAAGCTGCTGCAGCCAGGGCGGTGCGTGACGTAAGGGGCGATACGATCCTCAGGCGCATGGGTCGCGAGAATGCGGCCACACATTCAATTGTCGTCACCCGCGGAAGCGGGTGATCCAGTATTCCAGAGACGTCAGTGATTGAATCGAGAGGCCGCAGCGTACTGGATCCCCCGCATTCGCGGGGGATGACAGCCGGGGCGCGGTGCGCGACCCGGCGCGAACGACCTTCACTCCGCTGGCGCTTCCGTGCCCGTCTGGCTTTGCCCGCGGCTCGCCAAAAATCCCAGCGCCAGGCCACCGACCGCGAGAATCGGAATCAACTTCTTGATGCCGATCGCGCGCACCACCTGGATGCCGGCGGCGACCAGCATCGGGTCGGCCAGCATGGTTTGCGCCGCGGATTTCGTCGTCTCCTTGACGCGCTTCTCGATCTGCTTCTTGCGCACCATGTAGGAAATCGCCGCGATCATCGTGACCACGAAGAAGATGCCGGCGCCCGTGAGGCAAGCTTCCACCGGGCCGTATTTCTGCAGCACGAACACGAAGGCGGCCGCGCACAGGAACGAGGTGGTGACGAGTAGGGCGATCGCCGCCGCAGCGGCGAGCGAGGTCAGCCGCAACGCGGTGCCGGTCGAATCCTTGAAGTCATCGATCAGTCGCTGAAACATGGGCTCGCCTCGGATTTGAAAAGAACATCAAACAAAGAAGCCATCTCGCGCCAGCGACGCCATCGGGAGATGAAGTCCGGCTGTCTGGCGCGAAGTTTCATTGCTCTACCAAATCTTTACCTGCGCCAAATCTTACCTGCGCCAAGTCACGCCGATCAGAAAGCCGAGGCCGAGCGCGAGGCCGACGGTCGCCAATGGGCGCTGCGTGATCACCTCTTCCAGAGATTCCTCGATCGAGGAGGCCGCATCCTGCGCCGCGTCCATCATGGCGCTGCCGCGCTCGGACATATCGTCCACGGCCTGCTCCGCATTGGCGCGCGCCTGCTTGTAGCCGCGTCGCGCCTGCTTGCCGGCGGTACCGGCAAAATTGTTGAGCGCATCGGTGATCTGGTCGGTGAGGGCTGCGATATCGTTTTTCACGGCGGTTACATCCTTTTCCAGGCGTTCGTAGGTCGCTTTATCCGTCAGGTTCTTTGCGGCTTCGCCATTGGTCATCGACATCAAAGCTCCAAGAAATGTTCCGAGCTACTGAAATTGCGTATCGGGGAAACGTCTGCCTGAAGCGGAAGTTCCAGCGGCGCAACCAGGAAGGCCGAAGGTGAGCTCAGGGAAGCTGCGGCGAATTGACCGGCATCAGATGCTCCTTGAGGATCAGCGCGACGATCAGGAGTGGCGACGCCAGGAACGCGCCCATCGGTCCCCACAGCCAGGTCCAGAACGCCAGCGCGATGAACACCGCGAGCGCGTTGAGCTCGAGCCTGCGGCCGACGATCGTCGGCGTAACAAAATGGCCTTCGAGGAAGGTCATCGCGGCGAACAGCAGCGGTGCGAGCAGCCCGGCGCTGATCGACGGGAAGGCGACAAGGCCGACCACGATCAACACGACGAACATCGCCACCGGGCCGATGATCGGAATGAAGTTCAAGGTCGCGGCGAGCGCACCAAGCCCCGCCGGATTGGGCATGCCCGTGACCGCGCAGATGATGCCGGTGGCGATACCGACGCCGACATTGATCATCGTCACCATCAACAGATAGCTGCCCAGATGCTCCTCGATCTCGTTGAGGATCCGCAGCGTCCGCAGCCGCGCCGACCGGTCACCGAAATTCATCACCAGTGCCCGGCGCAAATCGTTCCAGCTGGCGATGAACAATATCAGCGTGGCGACAAACAGCAGGAACTCGGCGAAGGTTGGTGACAGGAATTCGAGCGTCGGCTGCACCCATTCGAATTTCGGCATCTGGAACGTCGCCAGTGTCTCGGATCCGCCGAGCATGCTTTGCAGTTCCTGCCACAGCGCCAGCGGCCGGTCGAAGACATGCAATTTTTCCCGGAGCTGCGCCCCCAGTTCTGGAAGCTTGCTGCTCCATTCCATCACCGGCGACGCGATCAGGCCGACCATGAAGGCGGCGCCGGTGCCGACCGCGGCCACGATCAGCACGGCCGCAACCGCGCGCGGAATACGGCAGCGCTCGAGAAAGCTCGCCGCCGGCGACAGCATGGTGCCGACGATGAACGCCATCACGATGGGGAGAAAGAAGGCCTTTGCCGCGTAGAGCACGGCGCCGACGCAGATGATCAACAACGATGCCAGCGAGAAGGCGACGACCTCGGCGCGGCTGATGATCGGGGGCAGTTCGAACTTGCTGTCGGGCAGCGGCTTGCCGTCCGGCGCGTTCGCCTGCGGACGTTCGCTGGGCGAGGTCTTTCGCTCGGATGTCTTGTGCTCAGACGTCTTGCGCTCGCTGGGCGGCGCCTTGCGTTCTTCGGGCAACGGCTTGGGAGGCGAACGTTCTCCGGACAAGGGACGCACAACAGTTCTCCCCCGCGCGAAGCGGTGATCACATGGCAGCCGCGACGTCGCCCCGCGAACCGAACTCTCAAGGCAGAACAACGTGCCGGCGCAAAAGTTCCATCGCGGAAGTGTGAGCAGCGGCCGGGTTGACAGGACGCCCACCGACTTGAGTCGCAGGGAACTGCGCGGCCCCGGTCGCGTTGCCTTTCCAGAGCATCACCCGATGCACATTCAGCGGGGCAGTCCCATGACACAGTCCTCTCATCGCCGGCTCTCGTCGCGCGTAACCCACGCGCTCGTCTTCGTCAGCGCCATGTTGCTGGCGGCTTCAGTATTCACCAGCGCTGCGAGCGCGCAGACGCTGGGCTACGCTTCCACCCAGCCGAATGCGTTTCCAACCGATCAAGTGATGGTCGAGCCGAGGGAAGGCGTCGTTCCGGAGCGGCTTCGTCGCGCCGTCGTCGCCTTCAATACATCAGAGGAGCCCGGCACCGTCGTGATCGATACCGGCAACACCGCGCTGTATTACGTGCTCGGCCAGGGCCGCGCCGTTCGTTACGGTGTCGGCGTCGGCCGCGAGGGTTTCACTTGGTCCGGCGTGCAGACCATCAGCCGCAAGGCGGAATGGCCGGATTGGCATCCGCCGGCCGAGATGATCGCGCGCCAGCCCTATCTGCCGCGCTTCATGGCCGGCGGTCCCGGCAATCCGCTCGGCGCACGCGCAATCTATCTCGGTTCCAGCCAGTACCGCATTCACGGCACCAACGATCCCTCGACGATCGGCAAATTCGTCTCCTCGGGCTGCATCCGCCTGACCAATGAGGACGTCAGCGATCTGTTCAGCCGCGTCGATGTCGGCACCAGGGTCGTGGTGCTGCCGAAGAGCGCGCCGCACATGGAAACGCGGACCAATATCAGCGTGCGGCCGGTGGCGGCGCCGACGCGTCCGGCAGCGACCACGCTGCCCTCGGGGCGGCAGGCCATGAATCTGACGGCGTCTCAGCTCGACTGAGCCGCCAACCGTAACGGGAGACGTGTATGCGCATGAGAAGAATAGCAGCGCTCGGGGCGGCGGCACTGATGTGCGCTGCCGCGCTGGCCCCGGCGGCGCAGGCCCAGGATTTCTTTTCGGCCCTGTTCGGCGGGTTGGGCCGGGCGCGAGGTCCTTATATTTCGCTGCCCTTCGCCAATGAGGATGGCTCGGTGCCGGTGCAACGCGGCGAGCCACGCCGCTATGGCGGCGGCGGTCAGGCGTTTTGCGTGCGTGGCTGCGACGGCCGCTATTTCCCGGTGACGGCATCCGACAATGCCAGCCGTGCGGCGTCCTGCAACAGCTTCTGCCCGGCCAGCGAGACCACGGTGGTCTACGGCAGCAACATCGACAATGCCGCGGGCGAGAACGGAAAGCCCTATTCGGAACTGCCGAACGCGTTCCGCTATCGCAACGAGATCGTGGCGGGATGCACCTGCAACGGCAAGGATCGGATCGGGCTGGCGCCGGTCAAAATCGAGGATGACCCGACCCTGCGCAAGGGCGATATCGTCGCCGGCGAGAACGGTCTGCTGGTGGCGGGCCGCAGCAGCGACAGACGCGGCGCCGCGCTGAACTTCTCACCCGCCTCGGACAAGGTGCGCGCGAAATACGAACGCGCGCCGGAGGTGGCGCGGGAGTGATGGAAAATTAAGCCGCGCGGATCTTGCCCAGGAACTCGGTGACCTGAGTCCCCAATTGCTTGCTCTGCGTTTCCAGCGTCTCGGAGGCGTGTTTGACGTCATCGGCGGCAGCGGCGGCCGCATCGGCGTCGGTCTTGACGCCCGAGATGTTGTCGGAGACGTTCTTGGTGCCCTGCGCGGCGAATTGCGTGCTGCGGGTGATCTCCTGCGTCGCTGCGCCCTGTTCCTGCACGGCGGCTGCAATCGCGGTCGCGACCTCGTTGACCTCGCCGATGATGCCGCCGATGCCCTTGATGGCGTCGATGGCGTCATTCGCGACCTTCTGGATTTCGGAGATCTGTTCCGAAATTTCCTCGGTCGCCTTGGCGGTCTGGCTCGCCAGCGATTTGACCTCGGAGGCGACTACCGCAAAGCCGCGGCCGGCTTCACCGGCGCGCGCGGCCTCGATGGTGGCGTTGAGCGCGAGCAGGTTGGTCTGGGCCGCGATCGAATTGATCAGGCCGACGACTTCGCCGATCCGCGCTGCGGAACTGGCAAGGCCCTGCACGGTGCCGTCGGTCTCGCGCGCCTGGCTGACGGCGCGGCTGGCAATGCCGGCGGCATGCGCGGCCTGCTGGCTGATATCGTTGATCGAGGCGCTCAGTTGTTCCGATGCCGCAGCCACGGTCTCGACGCTCATCGAGGCTTCGCTGGAGGCCTTTTCGGCGACCTGAACCCGGGCGTTGGTCTGGCGGGAAACCGTAGACAGGCCGTCCGAGGTGGTCCGCATCTGGCTGGACGCATCGCCCAGCTGGTTGAGCGTCTGGCGCACCATGTTCTCGAACTCGCCGACATAGCCTTCGATCGCCTGTTGGCGCGCGGTGGCGCCGGCATTGCGCTCGCGCTCCTGCGCCTCGATCCGCACCTTGTCCTCGGCCTGCTGCTTGAACGTCTCGAGCGCGCCGGCGAGCGCGCCGATTTCGTCCTTGCGTGCGGAGTAGCCGGTGTCGACGGTGAGATCGCCGGCCGCGACCTTCAGCATCGCATCGCGCATATTGCGCAGCGGCTTGATGACGCGGCGGGTGACGACCAGCACCGCGCCGAAGGTCAACGCCAGCGCGCCGACCAGCAGCACCAGTTGCATGATCAGCGTGCGCTGGGCCGAGGAATGCTGCGCCGCGATATGTTCCCGTGCAGCCTCGAGCGCCGCTTCGGCGACCTTGACCGAATTGCCGAGGCGCCCGACCGTGATCGGGCTCCACTGATTGGCCGTCAATTCGGGCTTGGCACCGGTCATCACCGCTGTCAGCAGGCGATCGCGCAAAGCGACATATTCCGGTTCGAAATAGGCGATCTTGGCCGCAGCGATCACGCTGGCAACCGCCGGCGGCAGCTGTATGCCCGCGGTGGTCAGTTCCAGCGCGTTCCACGCGATCTCGGTGCCACCGACGAATTTCAGATATTTCGGGTGTGTTTCCGGTGTCACCTTTCCCGCGCCGAGCGCGTTGGAAACCAGCAGCGATGCCTCGCCCCCGGTATTGCGGAGCAGCCAGGCGATCTGCTTGATCGCCAGAAATTGGTCGATCACCGGGTCCTGATGGTTGACCTCGGTGGAAAGTGCTGCAGACAATTTGTCGAGCGTCTCCAGCATCGCGGTCGTCGTCTCCATGTATTCCTTGCTCAGGGTCGGACGGCGCGAGGCCTTCGGCTTGCTTATCTCGTCCCCGAATTCCTTCTGCAGCGCGTTCAGCTTTTTGAATTGACGATCCAGCTCAGGTACCAGCGTCGGGGCTTGCGCGAATTCGATGGTCGGCAGCAGCGTCAGCGCACTGCTCAGGGCGGGCATTTGCGCATCGCGGATGCTGCGCAGATATTTCTCGCCGTCGCTGTCCACCGGCGCATCGGAATTCAACTGCCGGTTGGTGATGGACCGGTCGGTGCGCAAATTATGCATCGCCTTGAACATTTTGGCGGACGCGTCTGTTATCACCGAGATGCGGCCCGTCATCTGCAAGCGCCCCAAGGATTCCCAGGCGTTGAGCGAAAAGCCGACCATCACACAGAACGCGGTGGCGAGGATGACGCTCATCAGCAGCGCGGATACGGTCAGGCGATTCAACATGATGCTTCCCCCAAAGCTGCCGGCCATTGGGGGGTAGAATGGTAAATACTTAGACAGCGCGCGAACCGTAAAACTACGGGCGCCTTTGAAATGATTGATGTTTTGTGGTTCCTCTGTCCGGAACCTGACCCGCTCGGCTACGTTAACAAAACACTAATAATGCTTTCCGCGCCGAGGGGGCCCACATGCTTATCAGCGTACTCGTCACGTTTCTCGTCGTTATCCTCGTGCTCTATCTCATCAATCTGCTACCGCTCGACGGCCGTGCCAAACAGATTTGCCGCGTCGTCGTCATTATCCTCGGCGTGATCTCGCTGTTGAAATACATCAACGTGGTCTAGCGGCCGCCAAACGAAAAAAGCCCCGGCGCTGCCGGGGCTTTTCATTGGTGCGAGCTATTTCAGCGCCTTGAACCAGTCATCCACGTCCTTGTGGATCTGGTCCTTGGCGAAGCCATAGCGTTGCTGGAGCTTGCCTTCGAGTTGCTCGCGACGGCCTTCGATCACGTCGAGATCATCGTCGGTGAGCTTGCCCCACTTCTCCTTGGCAGCGCCCTTGAACTGTTTCCAGTTTCCTTCCACCCGGTTCCAATCCATCGTCATCCTCCATGTCGGTTGAGATGAATTCCCAACGGGTGGACAATTCAAACGTTCCGGCGGTGTGCTCGGTGAAGCGGCACCAAGCCTGCGACAGATCGCATCGGCTCCAGATTTGAAGGCGCGCGTCCGCTGCGGAACCGAGGTTGCGCGCGATGACAAACCGAACGTTAACGCGAGTAGTAAATAGTGCCCCCGCGCTTTAAGGATATTTGAGTTCGGCCGAAGAGCGGAACCGCATCGATTTTGAGGATACGCAGCAATGAAGCTTCGTTTGACGATCACCCGCGCCATCGTATTGTTCGGCCTGGTCACCGCCATCGGTTTGGGAGCTGTGGTCTTCACCGGCATCTTCGCGCTCAGCGAGGTCAAGGTCGGTGGCCCCCTCTACAACAAGCTCAAGCTCGGCAACGATCTGATCGCCGACATCCTGCCGCCGCCGGAATATGTGATCGAATCGTATCTCGAAGCCACCCTCGCCCTGAACAATCCGGCGGCTATGGCCAACCATCGCGAGCGGCTGAAGCAGCTGAAAAAGGAATATGACGAGCGCCACGAGTTCTGGGTCAAGTCGGACCTCGAGCCTGTGGTCAAGGCGAAGATGGTGGTGGATTCGCACCGCGAAGTGCAGCGTTTCTGGAATGCGATCGAGCAGGTGTTCCTGCCGGCCCTGGCCAAGGCAGACGCCGGCGCCGCGGCAAAGTCGTATTCGGAAATCACCGCCGCTTATCTCGCGCATCGGACGTTGATCGACGAGATCGTCAAGAAGACCACTGACGACAACGCGGCGATTGAAACCGCGGCGACCCAGCGCGTCACGACTTTCACGGTCATTCTGTGGGGCATCTCGGGCCTGGTTTTCCTGATCATCGGCGGCGGCCTCGTCGGCGTCGGCCTCGGCGTTATCAGGCCGATGACCCGAATGACCGACGTGATGGCGCGGCTCGCGGGTGGCGGACTGGATATTGAAATACCGTCGCTGAAGCGTGCCGATGAAGTTGGCGCCATTGCCCGCGCCGTGCAGGTCTTCCGGGAAAACGCGCTGCGCGTTCAGGCCATGGAATCCGAGCAGGCCGGCCTCAAGCTGAAGGCCGAGGAAGAGCGCAAGGTGGCGATGAGCCGGGTCGCCGATGGTTTTGAGCAGGCGATCGGAAAGATCATCGAGACCGTCTCGTCGGCATCCTCCGAAATCGAACGTGCCGCCGGCAGCCTGACCAGGACAGCCGAAACCAGCCACAAGCATACGGCAGAGGCGGCATCCGCTTCCGACCGTTCATCAGCCAATGCCCAATCGGCCGCAGCCGCCTCCGAACAGATGGCTTCTTCAGTGACCGAAATCGGCCGGCAGGTGAAGCAATCGGAAGGCATCACCCACGCGGCGGTGCGTCAGGCCGAGCAGACCAATGAGCGGATCGCCGAACTGTCGCAATCCGCTGGCCGCATCGGAGAAGTGGTCAAGCTGATTGCGGCAGTGGCCGAGCAAACCAATTTGCTGGCGCTGAACGCGACGATTGAAGCGGCTCGCGCGGGCGAGGCGGGCCGGGGCTTTGCGGTGGTCGCCTCCGAGGTCAAGGCGCTCGCGGCCCAAACCGCCAAGGCGACCGAGGAAATCGGCGCCCAGATCACGCAGATGCAATCGGCAACGCAGCAATCGGTGGCCGCCATCAAGGCCATTGGCGGCACGATCGGACAAATCTCGGAGATTTCGACCGCCATCGCGGCGGCTGTCGAACAGCAGAGCAGCGCGACACAGGATATTGCGCGCAACGTCCAGCAGTCCGCCCAAGGTGCCATCGAGGTCGGCAGTCGCCTCGCCGATGTCAGCCTCGGTTCGGCCAGCACGCAGGCTGCGGCCGAACAGGTCCATGGCTTTGCCCGGTCGCTATCGCGGGAAGGCAATTCCCTCAAGCTCGAAGTCGGGAAATTCCTGCAGACGATCCGCGCGGCCTGATGAAGGTGGGAATAGCGAATGGCGAGTAGAAATTTCTATTCGCTACTCGCCATTCCCTAATCGCTTGTTCAGCCGGCCGCCTTGGCTTCGCGGCGGCGGGCGGTGAGGATGTACTCGGTGTAGCCGTTCGGCTGCTCGCGGCCCTTGAACACCAGATCGCACGCCGCCCTGAAGGCGATGCCGTCGAAGCCAGGGGCCATCGGCTTGTAGAGGGAATCGCCCTTGTTCTGGCCATCGACCACGACCGCCATGCGCTTGAGCGACTCCATCACCTGATCCTTGGTGATGACGCCCTGATGCAGCCAGTTAGCCAGATGCTGGCTCGAGATGCGCAGCGTCGCGCGGTCTTCCATCAGGCCGACGTCGTGGATGTCAGGCACCTTGGAGCAGCCGACGCCCTGGTCGATCCAGCGCACGACATAGCCCAAAATGCCCTGGCAGTTGTTGTCGATCTCCTGCTTCACATCGTCAGGCGCCCAGTTCGACTGCGACACCGGGATGGTGAGGATGTCGGACAGTTTGGCGCGCGGGCCGCCGTTGGCGAGTTCCTGCTGGCGGGCCTGCACGTTGATCTGGTGATAATGCAGCGCGTGCAGCGTGGCAGCGGTCGGCGACGGCACCCACGCGGTGGTGGCGCCGGCCTGCGGATGACCGACCTTCTGCGTCAGCATATCAGCCATCTTGTCGGGCGCCGCCCACATGCCCTTGCCGATCTGGGCATGGCCGGGCAGGCCGTCGATCAGGCCCATATCGACGTTCCAGTCTTCATAAGACTTGATCCAGGGCTGCGCCTTCATGTCGTTCTTGCGGATCATCGGGCCCGCTTCCATCGAGGTATGGATTTCGTCGCCGGTGCGGTCGAGGAAGCCGGTGTTGATGAAGCAGATGCGCTTCGAGGCATTCTGGATGCAGGCCTTGAGGTTGACCGTGGTGCGGCGCTCCTCGTCCATGATGCCGACCTTCATGGTGTTTTCCGGCAGCGAAAGCATCTTCTCGACTTCGCCAAACAATTCACAGGTCAGCGCGACTTCGTCGGGGCCGTGCATCTTCGGCTTGACGATGTAGACCGAGCCGGTACGGCTGTTCTTGGTCTTCGAAGATCCCTTGAGGTCGTGGATCGCGAGCAGGCCGGCAACCGCGGCATCGAGCAGGCCTTCCGGGATTTCTTCGCCCTTTGAGTCCAGCACGGCGTCGGTGAACATGTGATGGCCGACATTGCGCATCAAGAGCAGGCTGCGGCCGTGCAGGGTGAGGTCCTTGCCGTCGGGCGTCTTGTAGACGCGGTCGGGGTTCAGCGAGCGCTTTTGCGTCTTGCCGCCCTTGTCGAAATCGGCCGACAGCGTGCCGTCCATCAGGCCGAGCGTGTTGCGATAGACCAGCACCTTGTCCTCGGCATCGACGGCCGCGACGCTGTCTTCCATGTCGAGAATGGTGGAGACCGCCGATTCCATGATCATGTCGGCAACGCCGGCCGGATCGTCCTTGCCGATGGTGCTGCTGCGATCGATTTTGATCTCGATGTGCATGCCGTTGTTGACCAGCAGGATCGCGGTCGGTGCCGCGGGATCTCCGAGATAGCCGGCGAATTGTTCGGCCGACTTCAGCGCGGTGGCGTTGCCGTGCAGTTTGACCGAGAGCTGGCCCGCGATCACGCTGTAGGAGGTCGCATCGGTATGGCTGCCGGTGCCGAGCGGCACCGCCGCGTCGAGGAAGGTCTTGGCCTTGGCGATCACCTTGTCGCCGCGCGCCTTGTTGTAGCCGCGGCCAGCTTCGCTTGGGTCGTGCGGGATCGCGTCGGTGCCGTAGAAAGCATCATACAGGCTGCCCCAGCGGGCATTGGCCGCGTTCAGCGCGTAGCGGGCATTGGTCAGGGGAACGACGAGCTGCGGTCCGCAGATCTTGCCGATTTCCTCGTCGACACCAGTGGTCTCGACCTTGTGGGTCGCGGGCTCCGGCTGCAGATAGCCGATCTCCTTGAGGAAGGCGGTGTAGGCAGTCATGTCGAACGCCTTGCCCTTGTTGGCGCGGTGCCAGCCGTCGATCTTGGCCTGCAGCGCGTCGCGGACGGCGAGAAGTTCGCGGTTTTTCGGTCCCAGTTTCGCGATGATGGCGGCGAGCCCGGCCCAGAATGCGTCGGGGGAAATCCCGGTTTTGGGGGTCGCCTCCTTGGCGATGAAATCGAACAGTTCCGGGGCGATCTTCAATCCGTTGATATCGACACGATTCATGATGGGCTTTCTCGAGCAGAAACGGCGTTTATGGGTGGCTTTCAGGGGTGAAAGCAGCAAAAAGCGCGCCAAAGGGCAGTTTTCAACTGCCTTTTAGCGCTAAAGCCGGGTCGATGAGAAGGCCCCAAAAAGCCCTGAGCTCCGTTCCGATGGAAATCGGAACGGAGCTCCAGATTCTTGATTTGACGCGTTTTCTTGACGCGAACCGGTGTCCACCCCGGATCAAGTCCGGGGCAGGCTTTCGCTTGAAAACGCTTTAGATATTGGCTGCGAGATCCACCAATTCGTCGAACAAAACGCCGGTCTCGGCCAGCATTTGCTCGATCGCGTCGGTGGCGTCGGCCACCGTTCGGGTTGAAGTGTCGATCCGCAATTCGCAATTCGCCGGCGGCTGGTAATCATTGCCGATCCCGGTGAAGGATTGCAGTGTTCCCGCGCGGGCCTTGGCGTAGTGACCCTTGGGGTCGCGGCTCTCGCACACTTCGGCCGGCGTCGCGACATAGATTTCGCGGAATGCGGCGTCCGCGATGCGCCGCGCCGCGGCGCGATCATCGGCGGCGGGCGAGACCGCGGCGACGATGGCGATGTGTCCATTACGCGCGAGATGCGTCGCGACTTCGGCGAGACGGCGGATATTTTCGGTGCGGTCCTGCGCCGAAAAACCGAGATCGCCATTGAGGCCGGCGCGCAGCGTGTCACCATCCAGCAGAATGGGTGAACCGCCATTGCCGAACAGCCGGCGCTCCAGCGCGCGGGCCAGCGTCGATTTTCCCGAGCCGGGCAGGCCTGTGAGCCAGATCACCGCGCCGTTGTGGCGATAGCGGGCCGAGCGCTCCTCGGGGCGCAATGCGGATTCGACAGGAACGATATCGATCGGGACGGCGCGTTGTCCGGCGTCGACTGAAAGCACGAGACCGCCGCCGGCAATGCGGCCGTTGACCTCGATCACCAGTCGTCCGGTGCGCGGATTGTCCTGGTAGGGATCGGCTGCGACCGGCTGCGCCAGCGAGATGTCGATTTCGCCGACGTGGTTTCGCGCGATCGATTTGGTCTCGGCATTGGAGAGTTCGCCGGGATCCACCGCCTTCTCGATCGCGACCACATGGGCTCTGCTCTCGCGGGTGCCGAGGCGGATCAGGATCTGTTCGCCCTTCGCGAGCGGCTTGTCGTGCAGCCAGAAAATCCGGGCGCGAATCCGCCGCGTATCGCGCGGGCTGGCACCGGTGTGGGAAATAACATCGCCGCGTTCGATGAACAATTCGCGGTCGAGCGTGATACCGACCGACCGGCCTGCGCCGTGGAGGCCGTGGAGTGGCGTCACCGGCCAGCTCTCGACGGACTTGATCTTCGCGATCTTGCCGGCGGGCATGATGACGATTTCATCGCCGGCGCTCAGGCTGCCCGATTCGATGCGGCCGGCGACGATGCGGCGATCGTCGAATTTGTAGATCGCCTGCACCGGCAGCCGCAGCGCCAGCTGCTCCAGCGGGCGGGCCGGCTCCAGCGCGTCGAGCGCCTCGACGACGCTCGGGCCTTCATACCAGCCGATCCGCGGCGTGCGCTCGGCGACGCCGTCGCCGTCGCGCGCGGAAATCGGAATCACCGCCGACGGCGTCACGCCGAGGCCGATCAGATGCGCCGAAATCTCGTCGCTGATCTCCTTGAAACGATCCGCGCTGAAGTCGACCCGGTCCATCTTGTTGACGACGACGGCGACCTGCTTGATGCCGAGCAGATGCAGCAAATAGCCATGACGCCTGGTCTGGTCGCGGACGCCTTCCAGCGCGTCGATAATCAATACCGCGCCGTCGGCCTGCGAGGCGCCGGTGATCATGTTGCGCAGGAATTCAGCGTGGCCGGGCGCGTCGATCAGCACCACGTCGCGCGACATGGTGCGGAAACGGATCTGTGTGGTGTCGATGGTGATGCCCTGGTCGCGCTCGGTCTGCAGCGCGTCGAGCAGGAACGACCATTCGAACGGCATCCCGCGGCGCGCGCTGACTGCCTTCAGCATCTCCAGCTTGCCGTCGGGCAGGCTGCCGGTTTCGTGCAGCAGGCGCCCGACGAGGGTGGATTTGCCGTGGTCGACATGGCCGACGATCACGATACGAACCTGCGGGCGCGTCGTGCCATTTGGCATCGACGTGGTGCCGTTGGGGGTCGCCGAAACGCTTGTGGGGAGGATCATGTTCATCGCAGCGCTCACACCAAATGTCCGTCAGAGATAGCCGGCGACACGCAGCCGCTCGAATGCATCTTCGGTTTCGTGATCGAGCGCGCGGCCCGCACGTTCCGGCACCTTGGTGCCGTCGAGTTCGGTCAGGATTTCATCGATGCTGGAAGCGGTCGATGCCACCGGATTGGTGATGTCCTGATCGCCCAGCGAGCGATAACGCTTGCCGTCCTTCGACAGATAGAGCGGAATGATCGGGATGTTCTCGCGCTTGGTGTAGGCCCAGATATCAGCCTCGGTCCAATGCAGGATCGGATGAATGCGTAAATGCGCGCCTTGCGGCGGCGAGGCGTTGAAATGGTCCCAGAATTCCGGGGGCTGGTCGCGCACGTCCCAGCCGCCTTCGATCCCGCGCGGCGAGAACACGCGCTCCTTGGCCCGCGTTGCCTCTTCATCGCGGCGAATGCCGGCGATCAGGCCGTCGAAGCCGTATTTGGTCAGCGCCCATTTGAGGCCTTCGGTCTTGCGTGCGGCGGAACGTGCGGCCGGCGGCAAGGTCGGATCGACGGCGTCGATCGACGGGCAGGGCTCGACCTTGAGATCGAGTTCCCATTCCCTGCCGAAGCGTTCACGGAACGCATACATCTCGGCAAATTTCTTGCCGGTATCGACGTGCAGGGCCGGGAACGGCACGCGGCCGAAGAAGGCCTTGCGCGCCAGCCAGATCATGACGTTGGAATCCTTGCCCAGCGACCACAGCAGCGCCAGCTTCTTCAGCCGGGCGAACGCCTCGCGCAGGATGTAGATGCTCTGCGCCTCGAGCTCGTCGAGGTGATCCATCGAGGGCGGCGGCAGCTGCCCATGGGCTAAAATTTTGGGCACGGCGGAGCCGCCGTTGAGGTCGGCGCCACGCAACCGGTCTTTGGCGGAATCGTTGTCGAGAAGATGCATCTCTGGGCCTTGGCCTTTGGAGGTGAAAATTCTATAGTTGCACTGCAATAGAGAAGAAATAATTTTCTCTTTGCAGCCATTGCGCGAGACATATATAGAAAATAATTCCAGTCAACCCCGGATTTTGGGGAAGCGAGTGTCGCATGCGATTTCTGCCCGTGTTTCTCGATCTGCAAAGCGGCGTGGTGCTGCTCGTCGGAGCCGGCGATCTCGTGCGCGCGAAATTGCGCTTGCTGGCGGCCGCCGATGCGCGGGTTCGCTGGTTTGCAACCGACGGCAATCACGATGTGAGCGGGCTCGATGCCGGTGACGTTGCGCGGATCGAACTCGCCAAGGGCGATCCGCTCGCGGCCGATCTCGGTGGTGTCATCGCGATCCTCTGTGCCGGCGCCGGCGATGTCGGCGTTGCGATGTCGGCCCGGGCGAAGGCGGTCGGGCTGCCCGTCAACGTGATGGACGACCTCGTCCATTCGACTTTCATCTTTCCCGCCATCGTCGATCGCGGCGACGTCGTCGTCGCCGTCGGCACCGGTGGTGCTTCGCCGGTCGTGGCGCGCCGCGTGCGCGAGTCGATCGAGGCTGTCCTGCCGGCGCGGATCGGCGATCTCGCCGGCTTCATCGGCGGCTTTCGCAAAGCGATGCATGCGCGCATTCCCGAATTTGCATTGCGCCGGCGTTTCTGGGAGCGCGTGATCGACGGGCCGATCGGTGCGCTGGTCCTGGCCGGGCGCAAGGACGAAGCTGCCAAGCAATTGCAGGAGATCGCGGATCCCGCGTCGTTCGCCGGCGCAAATGCGCAAGGCAAGGCCGAGGGCCGCGTCACGCTGGTCGGCGCCGGACCGGGCGATCCCGATCTGCTCACCATCAAGGCGCTGCGCGCGTTGCAGGATGCCGACGTCGTTTTCTATGACGAACTGGTCTCGCCGGAAATTCTCGATCGTATTCGCCGCGATGCCTCGCGCATTCCGGTCGGCCGCCGCATCGGCAAGCCCGGTATCGGTCAGGATGCGATCAATGAATTACTGATCGAGGCCGCCAAATCGGGCCAGCGCGTGGTGCGGCTGAAGGGTGGCGATCCCTTCATCTTCGGCCGCGGCGGCGAAGAGATCGAAGTGTTGCGCGCGGCCGGCGTCGCCTATTCGGTGGTGCCCGGCATTACCGCGGGGCTCGGCGCCGCGGCACAGTTCGAGGCGCCGCTCACTTATCGCCACGAGGCGTTGCGTATCACCTTCCTCACCGCGCATAAGGCGCGGGATGCCGAGACCGTCGACTGGTCGGTGCTCACAGACAAAAAGATGACCATCGTGGTCTACATGGGCATGACCGCAGCCCCCTCGATCCGTGCTGGCCTGCTGGCTGCCGGACGCCTGCCGCAAACGCCGGTCGGCGTGTTCGCGCGGGTGACGCGGCCGGATGCGCAGGCCGTGGTCGGCACGCTCGAAGATCTGCCGGCGCTGGTCGAAAAAATCGATGGCGGTCCCGCCATCCTCATCATCGGCGACGTCGTCGCGCATTCCGCGCCGTGGCGCCTTGCTCATTCAAACCTTGCCGATCCCAATCAAGTGATCTCCCAACTGCTGGAAGTTGCCGAATGACCTCTCCGTTACAACAGAAAATCAAGATCACCGGCCCCTCGATGGTCACCGCCAACCGGACCTGGGATGGCGTCGTGATCTATCGCACCGCACAGCAGGGCTGGTCGGCAAACCTGTCGGATGCCGCGATCGTTCGCACCTCGGATGAAGCGCGAACACTGCTTGGTGAAGCCACCGCCGATGACGTCGGCGCGATCGGTGCCTATATCGCGCCGGTCGAACTCGAGGACGGCGGCGCAATCAAGCCCGGCAATCTCCGTGAACACATCCGGTCGGAAGGCCTCACCATCGATCTTCTTCCGGTTCCGGCGTAAGGCGCATCCATCATGTACGCATATGACGAACTTGACCGCACGCTGATCAACGAGCGCGTCTCCGAATTCCGCGACCAGGTGAAGCGCCGTCTCTCCGGCGAACTCACCGAGGACGAATTCAAGATGCTGCGGCTGCAGAACGGCGTCTATCTGCAACTGCACGCCTACATGTTCCGCGTTGCCATTCCCTACGGCACGCTGTCGTCGAAGCAGATGCGGGCGCTGGCCCGCGTCGCGCGCCGCTACGACCGCGGCTACGGCCATTTCACCACCCGGCAGAACATCCAGTTCAACTGGATCAAGCTCGCCGAGTTGCCGGATGCGCTGGCAGACCTCGCCGAAGTCGGCATCCATGCGATGCAGACCTCCGGCAACAACATGCGCAACGTCACCTCGGACCAATGGGCCGGCGTCGCGCCGGGCGAGGTGGAGGATCCCCGCATCTGGTCGGAAATCCTTCGCCAGCACACCACGCTGCATCCGGAATTTTCGTTCCTGCCGCGCAAGTTCAAGATCGCCATCACCGCATCCGAGCACGACCGCGCTGCGATCAAGGTGCACGACATCGGGTTGCGCCTGTACAAGAGCGCCGAAGGCGAAACCGGTTTCGAGGTGCTGGTCGGCGGCGGTCTCGGCCGCACGCCCTTCATCGGCAAAACGATAAAGCCGTTCGTGCACGGCCGCGACATCCTGAGCTACGTCGAAGCGATCCTGCGCGTCTACAACCAGTACGGCCGCCGCGACAACATCTACAAGGCACGCATCAAGATCCTGGTGCATGAGCTCGGCATCGAGAAGTTCGCGCGTGAGGTCGAGGAGGAATGGAAGCTGATGGGCGACGTCGGGTTGACGCTCGACCATTCCATCATCGAGGAAGTGCGTTCGCGATTTTCCTATCCGGCCTATGACAAGCTGCCGCACATGCCGGACGAGCTGAAACAGGCCGCGCATGATCCGTTGTTCGAGCGCTGGCGCAGGAACTCCGTGTTCCCGCACAAGGTCCAGGGCTATTCGATCGTGACGCTGTCGCTGAAGCCGGTGGGCGGCCCGCCCGGCGATGCCACGGCCGACCAGATGGACGCGGTCGCCGATCTCGCCGACAAATATTCCTTTGGCGAAATCCGCGTCGGCCATGAGCAGAACCTGTGCCTGCCGCATGTCGCCAAGCGCGACCTGCCGCAATTGTGGAAGGCGCTCGACCGGCTCGGGCTCGCCACGCCGAACGTCAATCTGGTTACCGACATCATCGCCTGCCCCGGGCTGGATTATTGCTCGCTGGCCAATGCGCGCTCGATCCCGATCGCGCAGGAGCTGACGCGGCGCTTCGCCAATCACGATACCGCCGAACTGATCGGCCGGCTGCACATCAACATTTCCGGCTGCATCAACGCCTGCGGGCACCACCACGTCGGCCATATCGGCATTCTCGGCGTCGAGAAGAACGGCGAGGAATTTTACCAGATCACCATCGGTGGGCGCGCCGACGAAGGCGCGCAGATGGGTACGCTGATCGGCCCGGCGATTCCCTATGCGGAAGTCGCCGACGTGATCGAGGATATCGTCGAAGCCTATCTCGCACTGCGCGACCGTCCCGAGGAGTTGTTCGTGGATGCGGTGAAGCGTCTGGGTGTCGAGCCATTCAAGGAGCGGGTCTATGCCACTCGTTAAGCAGGGTAAAATCACGACCGATCTGTTCGTCCATATTGCCGACGGCGCCGAGCTGCCGGGCGATGGCGCGATCCTTGTTTCGGCGGCGCGGTTCCTCGAGAATCCGGAAGCCCTTCTGAAGCGCACCGGCAAGGTCGGCGTGATCTGGCCGAACAATCGCGATCTCGACGATCTCGTGCCCTATCTCGATCGTCTCGCCGCGGTTGCGCTGGTGTTTCCGAGCTTCCGCGATGGCCGCGCCTACAGCCAGGCCCGCCTGTTGCGCGAACGTCATGGCTATGACGGCGAATTGCGCGCCACCGGCCAGGTGCTGCGCGACCAGTTCGTGTTCATGTCGCGTGCCGGCTTCGATGCTTTTGAGGTCAAGAAGGACGCCGACGCCGATGCTTTCGCTGCAACCATGAAAAGCTACTCGGTATTCTATCAGCCGACCGGCGATGGCCGGGTCACCGCGCTGCATCGTCGGATGCAGCTGCGGCATTCGGAGAGTGCCGGCCAGTGAACGCGCTCGCACCAGAGGTTTTGACGGCGCACGCGACAGGTCCGTCGCCGGCGCAGGCGCTTGATCGCGCGCTGCGCAGTGCATCGCCTGCGGAAGTCATTGAAGCGGCATTGAAGGCCATCGGCCGCGAGAAGCTGGCGCTAGTCTCCTCGTTCGGGACGGAATCGGCAGCATTGCTCAAGGTGATGGCGGACGTCGATCCGGCGATCCCCGTGGTCTTCCTCGATACCGGCTGGCTGTTCGAGGAGACGCTGGCCTATCGCGACACGCTGATCGCGACGCTCGGCCTGTGCGATGTTCGCTCGATCAAGCCGTTGGAAGAGACTCTGTCGCGCGAGGATCCGGACCGCGAATTGTGGTTCTCCGATCCGGACGCCTGCTGCCGCATCCGTAAAGTCGAGCCGCTGCAACGAGCGCTGGCGCCGTTCTCGGCCTGGATCAACGGCCGCAAGCGTTTCCAGGGCGGCTTGCGCGCGGAAATGGCTGTTGTCGAGGACGATGGTGCGAAATTGAAATTCAATCCGTTCGCCAATGTCGAGCGCGAGGAGATCGAGGCGATCTACAAGCTCGCAAAACTGCCGCCGCATCCGCTGCTGGCGTCGGGTTATCAGTCGGTTGGATGCATGCCGTGCAGCAGCCGGACCGCGCCTGGCGAAGATGCGCGTGCCGGCCGCTGGCGTGGCCGGGCCAAGACAGAATGCGGCATCCATACGATCAAGACTTCATAGGACAATGCCGCTGCGCCGCCGCAAACAACGAAATGCGGTTTCGTTGACTAAAGGCCACTTCATCGCGAGTTATGTGCCGCGTGCTCCGATGACATCCTTCATCAGGCCGAATGGAGATTGAGATGGTCTGTCGTATTCTGCCCCTCGTCGCCGGATTGCTGTTCGCGAGCTCGGCGTTCGCCGCCGACGTCACGCTGCTCAACGTTTCCTACGATCCGACGCGCGAGCTCTACGCCGATTTCAACAAGGCGTTCGCGGCCGCTTACGCCAAGGAAACCGGCAAGAGCGTCGAGATCAAGCAGTCGCATGGCGGTTCGGGTTCGCAGGCGCGCGCCGTGATCGACGGCCTGCAGGCCGATATTGTCACGCTGGCGCTGGCCTATGACATCGACGCCATCGCCGGCAAAGGCATGGTCGCAGCCGACTGGCAGAAGCGCCTGCCGCTCAATGCTTCGCCCTATACCTCGACGATCGTGTTCCTGGTGCGCAAGGGCAATCCCAAGGCCATCAAGGATTGGGACGATTTGATTAAACCCGGCGTCAGCGTCATCACGCCGAACCCGAAAACGTCCGGTGGCGCGCGCTGGAATTACCTCGCCGCCTGGGGCTATGCGCAGAAGAAGTTCGGTTCGCCCGACAAGGCCAAGCAGTTCGTTGGCGACCTCTTCAAGAATGTGCCGGTGCTCGATACCGGCGCGCGTGGCTCGACGGTCACCTTCGTCGAGCGCGGCGTCGGTGACGTGCTGCTGGCGTGGGAGAACGAGGCGTTCCTGGCGCAGCGCGAATTCGGCAAGGACAAGTTCGAGATTATTTCGCCGCCGCTGTCGATCCTCGCCGAGCCGCCGGTGTCCGTCGTCGACAAGGTTGCCGATAAAAAAGGCACCCGCGCCGTCGCCGAAGCCTACCTGAAGTATTGGTATACCAAGGAAGGTCAGGAAATCGCCGCGCGCAACTCCTACCGTCCGCGTGATCCGGAGATCGCCCGGGAGTACGAAAAATCTTTCGCCAAGGTTGAACTTTTCACGATCGACGACGTTTTCGGTGGTTGGACCAAGGCACAGAAGGACCATTTCGGCGAAGGCGGTATTTTCGACCAGATCTACAAGAACTGAGCTCAAGGCCGGATCTGGGGGGCGATTTGCCGGATAAGCAGGGGGATTTGTGAGCACAGCGGTTGCACGGCGGAGCAGTTTGCCGGGGTTTGGTCTCACCATGGGACTGACCCTGACATGGCTTTCCATTATTATCCTGCTGCCGCTGGCCGGCCTGTTCCTCAAGACGTTCGAGCTCAGCCTCGATCAGTTCTGGGGCATCGTCACCAGCCGCCGCACCCTCAATGCGCTGAAAATCTCGTTCGGGCTTTCGTTTCTCGCTGCCCTCGTCAATCTGGTAATGGGAACCATCATCGTCTGGGCGCTGGTGCGCTATCGCTTTCCCGGCCGCCGGTTGTTCGACGCCATTGTCGATATTCCCTTTGCGCTGCCCACCGCGGTCGCGGGCGTCGCGCTGACGCAATTATTTGCGCAAAAAGGCTGGCTCGGTGCGCCCCTGGCCGAACTCGGCATCAAGGTCGCGTTCACGCCGATCGGAATCTTCATCGCGATGGTATTCATCGGCATCCCCTTCGTGGTGCGGACGGTGCAACCCGTGCTGATCGATCTCGACGTCGAGATCGAGGAGGCGGCGGCAAGCTTAGGGGCCAACCGCTGGCACACGGTGTTCAGGGTGATCCTGCCGAGTTTGATTCCGGCGCTGCTGACCGGTTTCGCGCTGGCGTTCGCGCGCGCGGTCGGCGAATACGGCTCGGTCATCTTCATCGCCGGCAATCTGCCGAACGTCTCCGAAATCGCGCCGCTGCTGATCGTGATCCGGCTTTCCGAATTCCGCTATGCCGATGCGACCGCGATTGCGGTCGTGATGCTGCTGGCTTCGTTTTTGATCATCTTCGCGGTCAATCGCCTGCAGCGCTGGGCGCAAACCCGTATTCCGGCGCATTGAGGGACCGATGTCGACGCAATCGAGTGTTGTAACCTCCGCGACCGAGTTGCGGGCCTATTCCACCGCGGATGTCGCGATCGCCTCGCTACCTCTCGGCAGGGAGCGCGCGCGTCCGCTCGCTGGCGCTGCCGCGGCAAATCCGCGGACCGAGCCGGGGCCGGTGCGCTTTATCATCATTGCGCTCGCGGTCACCTTCCTGTCGGTCTTCGTCGTGCTGCCGCTGGTCGTGGTGTTTGCAAGCGCCTTTTCCAAGGGCATCGGCGCCTATATTGCCGCGCTCGCCGAGCCGGAAGCGCTGGCGGCGATCAAGCTGACGCTGCTGGTGGCCGCGGTCTCCGTCACGCTCAACCTGGTGTTCGGCGTGATCGCAGCCTGGGCGATCGCCAAGTTCGAATTCACCGGCAAGACCTTCCTGATCACGCTGATCGACCTGCCGTTCTCGGTCAGTCCCGTGATCTCGGGCCTCGTGTTCGTGCTGCTGTTCGGCGCACAGGGCTTTTTCGGGACGTGGCTGCAGGCGCATGACGTCCATATCCTGTTCGCCGTGCCTGGCATTGCGCTCGCGACCATCTTCGTGACCTTTCCGTTCGTGGCGCGCGCGCTGATCCCGCTGATGCAGGAGCAGGGCACCCAGGAGGAAGAGGCGGCGATCTCGCTGGGTGCGTCAGGCCTGCAGACCTTCTTCCGCGTCACTCTGCCCAATATCAAATGGGGCCTGTTGTATGGCGTATTGCTGTGCAACGCGCGCGCGATGGGCGAGTTCGGCGCGGTGTCTGTCGTGTCGGGGCATATCCGCGGCGAGACCAACACCATGCCGCTGCTGGTCGAGATCCTCTACAATGAATATCAATTCGTGGCGTCGTTCGCGATTGCGTCGCTGCTGGCAATGCTGGCCTTGATCACACTGGTCGTGAAGACCGTTCTCGAGCGCCGATTGGACGAAGGACAGGAACCGAGTGACCATTGAAGTCAAAAATATCGTCAAGAAGTTCGGCAGCTTCGCAGCGCTCGACAATGTCGACCTGAAGGTCGGCCAGGGCGAATTGCTGGCGTTGCTCGGCCCCTCCGGCTCGGGCAAGACCACGCTGCTGCGGATCATCGCGGGCCTCGACTGGCCGGATGCCGGCGAGGTGTCGATCGATGGCGAGAACGCGCTGGCACGCGGCGCCAGCGAGCGCCATGTCGGTTTCGTGTTCCAGCATTACGCGCTGTTCCGCCACATGACGGTGTTCGAGAACGTCGCCTTTGGCCTGCGGGTACAGCCGCGCGCCATTCGCAAGGACGAGGCCACCATCCGCGCCCGCGTCAAGGAGTTGCTGGATCTGGTGCAACTCGACTGGCTCTCCGGCCGCTATCCCAGCCAGTTGTCCGGCGGCCAGCGTCAACGCATCGCGCTGGCGCGCGCGCTGGCGATCGAGCCGCGCATCCTGCTGCTCGACGAGCCGTTCGGCGCGCTCGACGCCAAGGTGCGCAAGGAATTGCGGCAATGGCTGCGCTCGCTGCATTCGGAAATCCATGTCACCTCGATCTTCGTCACCCACGACCAGGAAGAGGCGCTCGAAGTCGCCAACCGCGTCGTGGTCATGGACAAGGGGCGCATCGAGCAGATCGGCACGCCCGGCGATGTCTACGACAACCCGGCGACTGCGTTCGTGCACGGCTTCATCGGTGAATCCATCGTGCTGCCGGTCGATGTCAGCGGCGGCTCGGTACGGCTCGGCGGCCGGCCGCTCAATATCGAGGCCAACGGCGCGGCTTCCGGCGCCTCGAAGCTGTTCGTCCGGCGCCATGACATGCAGATCGGGCCGGCCGGGTCCGGATCGCTGGAGGGCGCGGTGCGCCATGTCCGTTCGTTCGGGCCGATCCAGCGTGCCGAAGTCGCGCTGTCCGGCAGCGAAGGCAAGACCATCATCGAGATCGACGCGCCCCGCGACCGGGAACTCCAGGCCGGCGAAATCGTCGGCCTGCAGCCCCGCCGCTACCGTATTTTTGCGGCCCAGGATTAGGCCGAAAGCGTAGCCCGGATGGAGCGCAGCGCAATCCGGGGCCCTTGCTGGTGGAGAGAGTGATCCCGGATTGCGCTGCGCTCCATCCGGGCTACAGATTCCGGCCAAAATCAGCCCACGTTCACCATTCAGCCACGGTTGGTATGCAACAAACGCGTGACATCACGGGGGTTGATTCATGCGCGCCGCAGTCGCGATAGCGGGATTTTTGTTGCTGGGCGGCTGCATGGCCGACACCAAGGCGCCCGATCAGCCGACGATGTATCTCAGCATGGCCAATGGCGGCGCCACGCTCGATCCGCAGGCGGCGGCCTCGATGATCTCGCTGTACCGGCAGAACAATGGCCTCGGTGTCGTCGCGGTCGATCCTGACCTGATGAAGCTTGCCGAAGCGCAGTCGCAGGCGATGGCCAGCCGCAACAAGCTCGACCATGATGTGAAGGGCCCGCTGGAAAAGCGGCTGGGCGCGTCCGGGTATCCGACCAAGCTCGCGGTGGAAAATGTCTCGGCCGGCTATCACACGCTGGCGGAGGCGTTTTCCGGCTGGCGTGACTCGCCGCCCCACAAGGCCAATATGCTCAAGAACGGTGTCACAAAATTGGGCATAGCGGCCACTTATGCCCCAAACACCAAGTACAAGGTGTTCTGGACGCTCATTCTTGCATCAACTTAGGGTGCATGATCCGGAAAAGTGGGTGCCGGTTTTCCGAAAAAGATCATGCTCAAATAAAAGCCTGATAAATTCCGCGTGATCTCGCGCGGTATCTGCTGATTGACGCCGTCGCGAACTGCCGCCACGGTACTAACGTTATTGCCCTCTAGTTGGCGGTCACGATGGATAGCTCCGATTCTGCGCCCGCAACGAAGCCCGTTGACGCACAGCGCGTGCTGGTGCTGCAGGGTGGCGGTGCGCTCGGCTCCTACCAGGCCGGCGCCTTTCAGGCGCTGTGTGCTTCGGGCTTCGAGCCGGAATGGGTGGCGGGTATCTCGATCGGCGCGATCAATGCCGCGATCGTCGCCGGCAACGCCCCCGAGAAGCGCGTCGATCGCCTGAAGGAATTCTGGAACATGGTGTCGTCGCCGGTGTCCTGGAATCCGATTTCCAAGGGCGAGCGCGCGCGGTCGCTGTTCAACGAGACCAGCGCCGCGCTGATCGCGACCTTCGGCGTGCCCGGATTTTTCACGCCGCGGCTTCCGCCCGCGCCGTTGTGGCCGCCGGGCAGCCCGCAATCGCAGAGCTATTACGACACCGCGCCGCTGAAGAAGACGCTGGAAAACCTGGTCGACTTCGACCGCATCAACGACTTGAAGATGCGGCTTTCCGTCGGCGTCGTCGGCGTGACCTCGGGCAATTTCAAATATTTCGACAATTTCCAGTTCAAGAAACTCGGCAAGAAGATCGGACCGGAGCACATCATGGCGTCCGGCGCGCTGCCGCCGGGCTTTCCCTCCATCGTCATCGAGGGCGAGCATTACTGGGACGGCGGCATCTCCTCCAACACGCCGCTCGATTTCGTGCTGGATGAGGAGGTCGACCGCGATCTCCTGATCTTCCAGGTCGATTTGTTCAGCGCGCGCGGCGATCTGCCGGTTTCGCTGCTGGAGGCCGCCGAGCGCGAAAAGGATATCCGGTTTTCCAGCCGCACCCGGATGAATACCGACAAGAACAAGCAGATCCACAACGCCCGAATGGCGGTACGCGACCTGATCGGGAAACTGCCCGACTACCTCAAGAACGACCCCTCGGTCGAATTGTTGCGCAAGGCGTCCAAGGAAAACACCGTCACGGTGGTGCACCTGATCTATCGCAGCAAGAACTACGAATCCTCATCCAAGGATTACGACTTTTCGCATGTCGGCGTGGTCGAACACTGGAATGCGGGGGCCCGCGACGTGCATTTGTCGATGCGTCACAAAGAATGGCTAGAACGGCCGCAGTCCGGGGAGACCATGGTGACTTACGATCTCACGGGGGAGGATACCAAGACCCCCGAAGGCAAGAAACAGGAGTGAATGAAATGGGTATTTTGAAAGGCAAGACCGCCGTAGTGACAGGCTCGACCAGCGGCATCGGATTGGCCTATGCGCGCGCCTTCGCCGGCGCCGGCGCCAATATCGTTCTCAACGGCATGGGTGTGCCGGCTGAAATCGAGAAGGAACGTTCCGGCATCGAGACCGATTTCAAGGTCAGGGCCGTGCATTCGGCCGCCGACATGACCAAGCCCGCCGAGATCGCCGAGATGATCGCGCTCGGTGAGAAGACTTTCGGCTCGGTCGATATCCTGGTCAACAATGCCGGCATCCAGTTCGTGTCGCCGATCGAGGAATTCCCGCCGGAGAAGTGGGAAGCGATCATCGCGATCAACCTGTCGTCGGCGTTTTACGGCATTCGCGCCGCCGTGCCCGGTATGAAGAAGCGCGGCTGGGGCCGCATCATCAACACCGCATCGGCGCACTCGCTGGTGGCGTCGCCGTTCAAGTCGGCCTATGTCTCGGCCAAGCACGGCATCGCAGGCCTGACCAAGACCGTGGCGCTGGAGCTCGCGACCTTCAAGATCACCTGCAACTGCATCAGCCCCGGCTATGTCTGGACGCCGCTGGTCGAGAAGCAGATCCCCGACACCATGAAGGCGCGCAATCTGACCAAGGAGCAGGTCATCCACGACGTGCTGCTGCAGGCACAGCCCACCAAGGAATTCGTGACCTCCGAGCAGGTCGCAGCCCTGGCGCTGTTCCTTTGCGGCGACGACGCCGCCCAGATCACCGGCGCCAATCTCTCGATCGACGGCGGCTGGACCGCGGAGTAGGCCTCCCTGTCATGCTCCGCGAAAGCGGGGCATCCAGTACGCCGCGGCGTATCGATTGAAACTGGCGTCTCTGGAATACTGGACCACCCGTCGGAGCCTGTCATCGGGCGCGCATTCGCGCGACCCGGTGGCGGGTGGTGACAATCCCAGCGATGACGGCGAATTAGGCCGCGAGCTTCCCGAACGCCAGCACGTGCAGTCCGAGCCGTTGCCGGACGATCCAGAACAACAGCACCGTCTCGAAGGCCAGCGAGATCGAGGTCGAGGCGGCCGCACCATGGCCGCCGTAGTGCGGCACCAGCATCACGCACAGCACCACGTTCATGACAAAGGCCAGCGCATAGGCCAGCGCGCAGATGTGCTGGTGGCCGAGCATGTTGAGCAATCGCTCGACCGGGCCGATCGCCGAACGCACGACAAGCCCGATCGCCGCGATGAACATGATGTCGTAGCCGACCACGAATTGCGGCCCGAACAGCCACAACAGCGGCTTGCCCAGCGCCAGCAGCACGATGGTGGCGGCGAGCGAGGGCCAGAATGTCCACTGAATCGCATGCGTCACATAGGCCGACAGCCGCGCCTTGTCGCCGAGCGCGTGATATTCGGCAAACCGGTGCGCGGTCGTCGCTGACATCGCGTAGTGAATGAAGGACACCAGCGCCAGCGTCTTCACGACCGCGAAATAGACGCCGACTTCTTCCGATGAACGGAATTGCTGCAGCATCAGCACGTCGGTGTAGGACAGCAGCAGATAGAAGCTTTCGACCAGCAGGATCGGCAACGAGACCGCAAGCCAGCCGCGGAAATCATAGGCCTTGGCGCCGGCCTCAACGTGGCCGGCGAGCCGGCGATTCAAGACCAGCATCTGCCCGATCATGGCGAGCCAGACCGCCGTGGCGCTGGCCAGCATCGCCACCGTGGCGCCGAGATTGAAGCCGAGCGCAAAGGCGCCGGCGGTGAGGCCGATGATCAGCGACTGGCGCACGATGAATTGCGGCATCAGGCCAAGCCGCATCCAGTCATGCGAGCGCGCGATGCCGTCCTGGGTGTTGGCGACGACGAACGCCGGCAATGTCAGGCAGCCGATATAGAGCGGCAGAACCGTGTTCGGCTCGATCCACGGCGACAGCGTTTTAACGACGCCCGCCAATAGCAGCGACACCAGCGAAGACACCGCGAACGTCATCCAGCGGCTGCCGGACAGGAAGCCGCGCAATAACGCGTGCTCACCCCGCGCGCGGTATTCCGGAATGATCTTTTGCGCCGATGCCGAGATGCCGAAATCCATCATGCTGCCGAGCAGCAGCACCCAGGTCCAGACATAGACATAGACGCCGTAATCCGAGCCACCCATCCAGCGCGCCAGCAGGATCTGCGACAGATAGGCGAGGCCCGCGCTGATCACGCGGATGATGAAGATCGTGCCGGCCAGCCGTTTTGTCAGCGACGCTTCGCTCGAACCACCCAATAGCGATCGCAGGCGCACGATCGGGCCGGCAGGCGAAGCGGGAGCGGATTCGGTGTCCATCACGGCCACAGCAAGGCATCCTCGAAAGGCCGCGAGGCGGCGGCGATGCTCGCATATATCAACGATTCGTTAAGATTCGGTTGGGTGCTGGATCGGGCGCCAATCTCCGCGTCGTCCCGGCGAACGCCGGGACCCATAGCCACCGGCTTTTGTTGTCGGAAGGAGGTATCTACCGTCGTGTTTCAAAATGCCGGCCGCGGCGTATGGGCCCCGGCTCAAGGCCGGGGCGACAACTAATTCAAATTCACATTGAACTCATAAGCCTTGTCGCCGCTGATCAGCGTCAGCTTGAGCGCAGCGCCGTCGGCGCTTGCGCCCGGCGGCAGGCCGTCGAGTTCGAAGGCAAAACGCTTGACGCCCGATGGGCCGCCCTCGATCAGCTTTGGCACCGGCAGCGCCCAGTCCGGCGTCGGGCCTTCCACGAACAGGCTGACGTCCTTGCCGCCGGGCGCGGTGACGTCGACCAGCACATTGGCTTTGCCGTCGCGCTTGACGTCGCGAATGGTGAGCGGGTTGGGATCGCCGACATTGGCGGGCTTCGGCACCGCGTTGAGTGCGTCGGACAGATTGCCGTCTTCCGTGCTCGCGACGCTGGCAAAGGCAAGCTCGGCCTTGGCGTCGATGGGAATGCAAATTTTTTCACAGACCGCGTAATTGATGTCGGCGCGCAGCGTCACCGGCTTGTCGGCATTCTTGGCTACGATCCGCAGCGGCAGCACCACCTGCTGCTTGTAGCCGAGCGAGACGCCGCCCGCGCCGTCGTCGAACTTCATCGGCGCCGGCCACAACACCGTCACCGCCTCGACATTGTCGGATTTGGAGAAATCAAAGCGTGGCGGAACCCCGGAATCGCCGGGCGTCCGCCAATAGGTTTTCCAGCCCGGCTGCAGCTGGATGGCGATACCGCCGAGCAGCACCGCGCCGCTGCGCGATCCCGCCAGCAACCGGATCGCGGAATGGCTGTCGCGCTGCCACGGGGAGGAATCCTCGGCGCGGACCTCGATCGCCGTGCATGCGACAGAAAGGGTGGCGGCCAGGCCGAGCGCGGCCCGCAGGGGAACTATGACGATCATGGGACGTCTTTACAGGCAAGTTTGGCCGCAAACCATTGAATTGCTTGTGATCCGCGGCCGAATGCAGCATGGCCTGCAACCCTTGGCTTGCAGTGCCTGGCTTGATTGACAGAACCGCCACCCGATATCAGGATATGAATCAGCAAGAGAGGCCTTTGCGGATGAGCCCTGAAGGCAAGACACCGAAGCCGCCGAAGACGACATTAAAGTCCGCTCGCCGCAAAGCCGCGGGCGCTGGCGACAATTCGTCCGGCGACGGCTATCTGGACGGCCAGCTGCTGATCGCCATGCCGGTCATGGGCGATCCGCGCTTCGAGCGCTCGGTCATCTACATGTGCGCGCATTCGTCCGAGGGCGCGATGGGCATCATCGTCAACCGCCCGGCCGGCAGCATCGATTTCCCCGGGCTCCTGGTGCAGCTCGATATCATCAAGACATCGGATCAGATCGCGCTGCCGGAAAACGCCGAGACCATGAAGGTGCTCAAGGGCGGGCCGGTCGATACCGGCCGCGGCTTCGTGCTGCATTCCAGCGATTTCTTCATCCAGGATGCAACCCTCAATATCGACGAGGGCATCTGCCTGACCGCGACCGTCGATATCCTGAAAGCGATCGCCAAGGGCTCGGGACCCAAACACGCCATCTTGGCGCTGGGCTATGCCGGCTGGGCGCCGGGACAGCTCGAGAACGAAATCCAGCACAATGGCTGGCTGCATTGCGACGCCGATCCGGATCTGATCTTCGGCGACGATGTCGACGAGAAATACCAGCGCGCGCTGCGCAAGATCGGCATCGACGTCGGCATGTTGTCGAACCAAGCCGGGCACGCCTAGTCTGCTTTTGCGCCGAAGGCCGATCACAACCACTGCATGGTCTCGCATCAAGCGAGAGATCGCGCCGCGCCATGTTGCGGATGCGTGCCCTCCATCGGCGGAGGTTGTTGCCCGTCCGAAAATCTGCCTCTATGGGTGGCGCGACGGCTCTTACGGGGCCAGATCCAGGCGCCTCCGTAGCTGATGCCGGCTTTGTGGGGAACCGGCTTTCAGCATACAGGGGAGTGACGACATGGCGGGTTTGCTAATCACTGGTGGCCGGGTGGTGGATCCGGCCAGCGGGATGGACGCGGTCGGCGATGTGGCGGTGCTGGATGGCAAGATCGCCGCTGTCGGTACCGGGCTTGGCGGTGCCGAGCGCACGATCGACGCGACCGGTCTGGTCGTAGCTCCCGGCTTCATCGACTTGCACGCGCACGGCCAATCGATCCCGGCCGACCGCATGCAGGCGTTCGACGGCGTGACGACGACGCTCGACCTCGAAGCGGGAGTGTTGCCGGTCTCATCCTGGTATCGGCGCCAGGCCGCGCAGGGGCGCGTACTGAACTACGGAGCTTCCGCCAATTGGGCGTTCGCCCGCATCGGCGCGATGACCGGCTCCAATGCCGAAAGCTCGCTGGAGGCGTTCGGCAATGCCATGCGTGACCGCCGCTGGGTCGACAACGTGGCCAGCGAGACCGAGGTGGCCGGCATTCTCGACCGCATTGCAGGTGGGTTGAGCGAGGGGGCCATCGGCATCGGTATCCTCAACGCCTATGCTCCAGGTGCCGGCGTGCAGGAGCTGACGGCGGTGTGTCAGCTGGCGGCGGCGCGCGATGTGCCGACCTTCACCCACGTCGCCTACATGTCCCGCATCGACCCGGAGAGCGCCGCCGAGGCCTATATCCGTCTGATCGGCTATGCCGGCGCCACCGGCGCGCATATGCACATCTGCCATTTCAACTCGTCCAGCAAGACCGACATCGAGCGCTGTGTCGCGCTGGTGGCCAAGGCGCAGGCGCAGGGGCTGCCCATTACGGTCGAATCCTATCCCTACGGCACCGGTTCGACGGTGCTGGCGGCGGCGTTCTTCAGCGATCCCGAATTCGAGGCGCGCAACGGTCTGGGCTACGATTCGGTGCAGCGGGTGACCGACGGGCACCGCTTTCGCGACCGGGAGGAACTGCTTGCGGCGCAGGCCGAAGAGCCCTCCACGCTGGTGCTGTGGCATGTCCTGGATATCGAAAATAATTCGCATCATCGCGACCTCCTCGACATGGCGGTGCTGTATCCCGGCGGCGCCATCGCCTCCGACGCCATGCCCTGGACGCTGACGGACGGCAGGGCCTACACCGGCGATGCTTGGCCGCTGCCTGACGACGCGACCTCGCATCCGCGCTCGGCGGGTTGTTTCACGCGCTTCATCCGCGAGTGGGTGCGTGAGCGCCGCAAAGTGTCGCTGCTCGAAGGCATCCGCAAATGCGCGCTGATCCCGGCGGAGATTCTTAGCGCCAGCACGCCTGCCATGCGCGCCAAAGGGAGGCTGGAGCCGGGCGCGGATGCTGACATCGTCGTGTTCGATTTCGCGACGCTGACCGACCGGGCGGAATTCTCGGCGATGAATCGTCCCTCGGAAGGGGTGCGTCACCTCGTGGTCAGCGGCCAGCCGCTGATATCAGATGGTGTGCTTGATCTGGCGGCGAGGCCCGGCCAGCCGGTGCGTCGGCCCGTTGCCGGGAGCTGAAGATGCCGGTCCCGGTTGTGCTCGTGGCCGGATTTCTCGGGGCGGGCAAGACCACGGTCGTGAATCATTTGCTGGCGAACGCCGAGGGAAAGCGGATCGCCGCCGTCGTCAACGATTTCGGCGCTGTCAATATCGATGCCGAGCTGATCACGGGCGCCACTGACGGCGTGGTGAGCCTGAGCAACGGCTGCATCTGTTGTTCGCTGGAAGGCGACCTGCTGCGCACGCTGGCCGGCCTGCTGCGGCGTGATCCGCGGCCGGAGGTCATTGTGATCGAAACCAGCGGGGTGGCCGATCCCCTGGATATCGTGCGCAACCTCATGGACCCGGTGATCTGGCGGGAGGCGCCGCTGGAAACGGTGCTGTGCGTGGTGGATGCGACTAGTCCGCTGGCCATGTTCGACGATGCGCTGCTGCGGTCTCAGATTCGTGCGGCCGATGTTGTCGCGCTGACCAAGGTGGATCTGGCGGAGGCGGCCAACCAAATGCAGGTGCGCGATGCGGTCCGGGCGATACGTCCGGCGGCCGTGCTGGTCGACGCGCCGCATGGCGAGGTGCCGGCGGCGCTGCTGTTCCTCTCCGAGCTTGATCGCGCGCCGGTGCCGCGCGAGCCGGGACCGCGGCGCCCTGCGGCGGATCGTTTCGAGGCGCTGAGCTGGACATCGGACCGGCCGGTGTCGTTGCCGCGGTTGCAGGCGGCGATCGCCCGGCTGGCTCCGAAGCTGGCGCGGGCCAAGGGGCTGTTGGATACCGTCGAACAACCCGGCAGGTCGATGGTGTTTCAATTCGCCGGCGGGCGGGCGACGCTGGCACCGGGCGGGACGCCGGTACCGGGAATGCCGCCGACACGGATCGTGTTCATTGCCGAGATCGGCGTCCTCGCGCGCGCCGAAATCGACACGATCATGGAAGGATGTGTTGAGGCCACACCCACGGTGTCGTCCCGGCCTTGAGCTCAGATGTGCAATTGCACATCGGGGGACCCATACCGCGTGATCTATCGCTAAAGAACGTGTGGTTGATACCTTCTGCAACACTACGGCCGCGGCGTATGGGTCCCGGCCTTCGCCGGGACGACGGTGAAATCTACTCCGCCGCCTGTTGCGCCACTGTCGGCGCGGTGCCCGCCACCGTGGCGCGGCGCATGTCGCGCGGCTGCGACTGGTCGTAGCGGCGCACGCGATGCATGGTCTGGCGGTTGTCCCACATCACGAGATCATGCAGCGTCCATTTATGGACGTGGACGAATTCGGGTTGCGTGGCGTGCTCGTTGAGGTCGCGCAGCAACAGCCGCGCTTCCGGCATCGTCATCCCCTTGATGGCGCCGGCATGTGACGACAAATACAGCGACTTGCGCTTGTGCACCGGATGGGTGCGCACCAGCCGCTGCAGCACCGGCTTGAACAACTCCTTCTCTTCATCGGTGTATTCGAGAAAGCCGAGCGAGCCCCGCGAATACATCAGCGAATGCTCGCAGATCATGTCTTCGATCTCGGCCTTGGTCTCGTCATCGAGTGCGTCATAGGCCGCGCGCATGTCGGCGAATTCGGTGTTGCCGCCCTTCGGATTCACCACCCGGGCCGACAGCAGCGAGAATTTCGCCGGGATCGGGCGGAATGATGAGTCGGAATGCCACAGGCAATTGCCGAGGTTGAACAGGTTCACGCGGCTGTCGCGCGGCAACGGCTTGCCGTCCTTACCGAGGTTCGAGACGTCGTTGAGCCCGGTCTGGAGCCGCGAATCCTCTGGCTTGACGACACTGCCGCCGCGCGGATTCTCGCGCTCGCCGAAATTAAGCGCGAACGCCAGTTGCTGCTGGTCCGTGATGTCCTGGTTGCGAAACAGCAGCACGGCGTATTTGTCCATGCCGGCCTCGATGTCGACGGCCTCTTGCGGCGTCAGCGGTTTGCGCAGATCGACGCCCGAAACCTCGCCGAAAAAATGCTTGCCGAGCTGCCGGATCGTGACCGTCATGGCGTTTCTCCGTGAAGCGGCGGGCGGTTGTCCCGCTCGTTTGTTGAAAAACTACTCCCCGATGGGCCCAAGTCAACGTTTCGGCTGCATGCCCGCTACGCGTTTCGCGCCATCAGGCCGCCGTCCACCGGAATCGCCACGCCGGTCAGGAACGCGGCTGCCGGCGTTGATATCGGTGACGGCAACGTTGGCGCCTTCGGCCGCGAACACCAGCGCGGTGGCGCGGCCCATGCCGCTGGCGGCGCCGGTGACGAGAACGGTCAGGCCCTTGACCGAACGGCTGAGCTCTCTGAAATCTGACATGGATGGCTCGCGGAATTTGTGCATTGCGTTGCACGATTGACAAGGCTGGCACCGATCCGCAGACAGGTCAAACCAAGCAGTAACAGGGTGCAATGGTGGCCAATATTTCCGGTCCGCAGGTTCGTCGTCTGCAGATTTCAGACGCCGCCCTTTATCGGGAGATACGGCTGGAAGCGCTTGCGAAAAATCCTGAAGCCTTCGGCAGCACGTTCGAGCGCGAAATTGCGCAACCGCTATCGTGGTTCGAGGCTACGCTTGGCGCCAAGGCTATCTTCGGTGCGTTCCTTGATGGCACGCTCGCCGGAATAGCCGGATATTCCGCGCAGGAAAATTCGAAGCAAGCGCACAAGGGATTGCTCTGGACCATGTATGTCCGCGCCACGGCGCGAAATTCGGGGCTTGGAAAAATCCTGGTTGCGGCGGTGCTCGATCATGCGCGCGGGCGCGTGGAGATGGTTCAATTGACCGTGGTGAGCGAGAATGAAAGCGCGCACCGGCTCTATCGCGCGATGGAATTTGTCGAATACGGTTATGAAAAGAAAGCCCTCAAGCACGATGGGCGGTACTACGACGAAATCCTCATGGTCAACTTCCTCGATGATGTCTGAGTTAAACCGCAACAAGAAAAGGAATCGCAGCGATGAACGAACTCGATTTCAGCGGCAAGCAAGTGCTGGTGGTCGGCGGCTCCAGCGGGATCGGCAACGGCATCGCGCAGGCGTTCCGCGCCAAGGGCGCGCGCGTCGCGGTCTGCGGCACCCGCGCCAATGCGGCGGATTATTCCGCCGGTGAGGGATCGGATCTCACCGGCCTCGACTATTCGCAGCTCGACGTCAGCAGCGCGCAGGCGATCGAGAGCTTCAAGCCGTCGTTCGACAAGCTCGACGTGCTGGTGTTGGCGCAGGGGGCTGTGATCTACCGGCGCGGTGAATTCGAAATGGATGGCTTTCGCAAGGTGGTCGAAGTCAATCTGATGAGCCTGATGGCGTGCGCGACGAAATTCCACGCGATGCTGAGCGCCAGCAAAGGCTCGCTGATAACAGTCAGTTCGACCGCGGCCTATCATTCCACCATGGGCAATCCGGCCTACAATGCTTCCAAGACCGGCGCGGTCGGTTTGACGCGCACGCTCGGCGAGGCCTGGGCCGAGAACGGCATCCGCGTCAACGGCATCGCGCCGGGCCTGGTCGACACCAAGATGACCAAGGCGACGACCGCCAACCCGAAGCGTCTCGAAGGCGCGCTCGACCAGATTCCGCTGAAGCGTCTCGGCACGCCTGCCGATATGGCGGGCGCCGCATTGTTCCTGGCGTCGCCGCTGGCCTCCTATGTGATCGGCCAGACCATTGTGGTCGATGGCGGGCTCATACTTTAGACATCGGAACCTCGATGCGTCTTGTCGGTTACTTCCTCTGAAACAGGGAGTGATCGTGATGGACAAGGATCGGATTGCAGGTTCGGCCAAGGATTTTGCCGGTAAGGTCGAGGGAGCCGTCGGCAGCATGACGGGCGATGCGAAGACGCAGGCCGAAGGCCGCGCGCGCGAAGCGGCCGGCACCGTGCAGAATTTGTACGGCCAGGCCAAGGATGCGGCGAGCGACGTCGCCGATGCCGCGGTCAACTACGCCAAGGATGCCTATGACAACAGCGGCGACACCGTCCGCGACGGCCAGAAGGCGATGGCGAAAACCGTGCAGGACAATCCGCTCGGTGCGCTCTTGGTCGCCGGCGGAATTGGATTTGCACTGGCGCTGATGATGACACGTCCGCCGCGCCGCCCACCGCCGCGCTGGCGCTATTACGGCTGAGCTCCGACATCGGAGGCCTCATGGTTCGCCCGGCGATGCGAAGCATCGTCCGGAGACGCGCGAAGACGCGCTCCTCACCATGAGGGCGAGGGAGTCGGGTTTTTAGAATGAAACCTTCAGGCTCAGGTGTTGAGCCCTCATGGTGAGGAGCGCGGCAAAGCCGCGCGTCTCGAACCATGAGGCCACGGCGCCATGAGGCCAGGGCGCACGGACTCATGAAACCGCGCGCATTCGAATGAGGTGCTATCGTGTGAAAGCGCCCGGCGGCACTTCAGCCGATCGTCCGACGTTACCCGGCGGGCGCGGCACGCCCGGGTTTGCCGGTCCCGGCGCGCGCGGTGGTGGCGGTGCAATCTGGCGCGGCGGCGTGGTGCCGAAGCCGAAGAAATCGCGCATCGTCGGCTGTTCGGTCTGGGCGGGTCGGAATTGCTTCTTCGCTGCCGGAGGTTTCGGTGGCGCGGCGGGCGCTGCCGCCGGCACCGTTCCATCCGGCGCGGTGGAAGCGACCGGGGATTCACCCTTGGCTTGTTCGCGGCCGATCTCGCGGCGCGGCCAGGCGAAATCATCGGCGCGGCCGGCGGGTGCGGCCAACGGCTCGCCCTTCACCAGGGTTCGCGCGGCCAGCGCATCGACCGCGGCGGGGCGTGTGCCGGGTCCGCCGAGCAATTGATCGGTACCGACGGAAGAGGCCACCAGCGGCAGGATAGGTCCGGCCAGCGGCCGCGGTGCGGGCTGGCCCGGCACGGCGTTGGCGTCGGGCGTCGCCGGTTCAATCGGCAGCGCGATCGGTCCGGAACGCGTGGCCAGCAGGCGCGTGACTTCACGCTCGACATAGTGGGCGAGCTTGCGCGCGCCGGGCTTGGTGAAAAAGACGCCGTCAGAGGTACGCAGCTGGCGGATCTGGCCTTCGAAGTCGGGGCCCTTCTGCAGGAAGCGGCCGGCTTCATCGACAAAGCCATCCCAGACATCGACATAGGTGATGCCGGCCTTGGCCGATGCGTCGCGATACAGCGCATCGAGGAACAGCATGTCGGCGGTGCCCTTGACGCCGCGCACCGCGGGTAGCCCGACCCACAGCACCGGCACGCCCTTGGATTTCAGGACGCCGATCATCTCTTCGATTTTCTTGGCGTAGAGTTCGACCCAGCGCTCGTCGCGGAATTCGTAGAGGCCGCCCGCCGAGCGCGCGCTTTTCTCGGGTGCTGCGATCTGCGGCGGATCGTTTTCAGCCGCATCGTCGGCGGCCTCGGTATCGGCCGGCTTGTCATCGGGCTTGGCGGCGGTATCCGTCGCGCCATCCGGCTTGACGCCGGGCTTGGCGTCGGCCGGCTTCTTCTTGTCATCTTTCTTGTCGCCCTTCGATTTATCGACCGCCGGTTCGCGCATCGCGACGCGGTCGTTGAGGCCGAGCATCACGACGATGGCGTCCGGCTTCTCGTTGGCGAGGATGCCGCGCGCGGCGGCCGCCCAATCGGATGGTTCGCCCTTGGGCTGATATTTGATCAGGCCGGAGACGGTCTTGTGCTTGCGGATCACGCCCATGTCGGGCTGTTCGAGGTAGGCGTCTTCCAGGCCATAGGCGAGCCAGTCCGCCATCGCGTCGCCGAGCACCAGCACGTTACGCTCGGGCGCCGTGTCGCGCTTGGCGGGCGCCGGTGCCCTGGAAAAATCCTGGCGCGGTGCCTGCGGGGCCTGCTGCTGGAATGGCGCAAAGAAGTCGCCGCCGAACCAGCCGCCGCCGGTATTGGGGCGCGGCGCCTGCCGTTGCGGCTGCGGCGGACCGCCGAAATTGAAGAACTGCGCGGAAGCGGGTCCCGCGATCCCGATCAACAGTGCGATCGCAACCGCCAGCGCGATCAACGGGCCGGTTTCGGTGAACACGCGGAAAAAGGACTTTGGCTTCGACATCCGGGCTCGGTCGCAATGCTTGTGAAGGTACCGACTATAATAGCGGAATCAGGCCGCAAGCGGGCAGATTCCTCACCATAAATCGGGCAGTGGGCGCCACCGTCAAGGGCGCCCCGAAAATGTGCGCTTCAGCGTTACTTTTGGCGCCTAAATCCCCGTTTTAACGCCCCCGCAGCCGCTCCAGCACGTCAGAGGAGGCAAATCCGTCCGCGGGGGCCCCGATCGAGGCCTGGAAGCCGCGCAGCGCCTCCCTTGTCTGGCCGCCGAACTGGCCGTCCGGGGTGCCCTTGTAAAAGCCGCGCTGGGCCAGGAGCTGCTGCAGTTCCAGCCGCTCGGCCCGTGACAGCACCCGTTCCTGCCGCGGCCAGGGCTGCACGAACGGCGGCCCGCCGCGCAGGCGGTCGGCGAAATGCCCGATCGCCAGCGCATAGGCCTCGGCCGGGTTGTATTTCATGATCACACGGAAATTCTGCAGCATCAGGAAGCCCGGCCCATCGGCACCGGCCGGCGCCAGCAGATAGGCCCTGTCGGCTTGATTGCCGAACGGCTTGCCGCCGGCGCGTTTGAGGCCCTGGCTTTCCCACTGCGCGATCGTCATCGCCTTGGCCGTGTCGGCCAGCATGAAATTAAAACCCTGCGGCAGCACGACCTCGTAGCCCCAGCTCTGGCCGGACTGCCAGCCATCCTTCTTGAGGTTGTTGGCGGTCGAGGCGATCAGGTCGTGCGGATTGTCGACGACGTCGCGGCGGCCGTCTCCGTCAGCATCGACGGCGTAGCGTTTGAAGGCGGTCGGCATGAATTGCGTTGGCCCGAACGCGCCGGCCCAGGAGCCGCGCATCTGTTCGGGACGCAGATCGCCGCGGTTGAGGATTTCCAGCGCTGTCAGGAACTCATCCTTGAAATAGCCCTGACGGCGGCCGATGCAGGCCAGCGTCGCGGTGGAATTGAGCACGTTGCGATCGCCCATCTGCGTCGAGTAATTCGACTCGATGCCCCAGATCGACGCGATCGCGTAGCGGTCGACGCCATAGGCTTTTTCCACCGCGTCGAATTGTGGCTTGTACTTGGCGAGGATCTCGCGGCCCTTGGCGAGCCGGTTTTCGTTCACGAGGATGTCGAGATAGTCCCAGATCGCCTTGGTGAATTCGGGCTGCGAATCCATCAGGTCCATGATCCGCAGGTCGGGAGTAAGCCCCGCCGTGAAGCGTTCGAAATTGGCTTGGGTCACGTGACGCCGTGCGGCATCGGGCCACATCGCGGCCACGCAATTCGGAAAATTCGCCGCCGCCTGCCGGATTGCGCTTGCGGTCATCAGCGGATGGCCGGAAGCGCCGTCTTCGCCGGTCCAGGGAAGCGGTGTGGAGGAGCCGCCTTCCGGGGCGGGCGCTGCCTGCGCCTGCGGTGAGATGGCTGATTTTGGGCTGGAGAAGATGTTGCCGAGGAAGTTCGATACGCCGTTGCCGCTGGATGATTGGGCAATCGCGTGGCTGGAACACAGCAACGTCGCCGCGACAATGATCGCGGCGGTCCGATGGGTCACCGCTGTTCCCGTCCAACGCATGTCGTCTCCGCCCAATAAAATCCCGCTTTAGAAGGCCCTGCCGCGGTTTCCAACAGCTTAACAAAGGCCAGATTTTGTTTCGCCCCCTTATCCGCGCAAGGGGAACGATCGGCACCACACATCCGCCTTTGTTCCCGGCTGCAAACGGGCTAACAACGTGCCATCAAACGCACATTCATTGCCGCCAGTCATTCCTCACGATTTAGGGCTCCCGACATCGCCATGAAAATCCGCAAAGCCGTATTCCCGGTCGCCGGTCTCGGCACCCGCGTCCTGCCCGCCACCAAGGCGATGCCGAAAGAAATGCTGACCATCGTCGACAAGCCGCTGATCCAGTACGTCTATGACGAGGCCAGGGAAGCCGGCATCGAGCATTTCATCTTCGTCACCGGGCGCAACAAGGGCGTGATCGAGGACCATTTCGACCGGATGTTCGAGCTCGACACCACGCTTGCCGCGCGCGGCAACAAGAAGGCCGAGCAGGACATCCTGGCGCGCGACCAGCCCGGCGCCGGCGCCACCAGTTTCACCCGCCAGCAGGCGCCGCTGGGATTGGGCCATGCGGTCTGGTGCGCGCGCGATATCGTCGGCGACGAACCGTTTGCGGTGGTGCTGCCGGACGAACTGGTGCTGAACACCCCGGGCTGTCTGGCGCAGATGATCGAGGCCGCGGGCAAGCTCGGCGGTAAATCCAACCTGCTCGCGGTCGAAGCGGTGCCCGAAGATATGACCCATCAATACGGCATCTGCGGCGTCGGCAAACGCACCGGCAAGATGTTTGAAGTTGACGGCATGGTCGAGAAGCCGCCGAAAGGCACCGCGCCGTCGAACCTGTCGATCACCGGCCGCTACATCCTGCAGCCGGAGATTTTCAAGATCCTCGAAACCCAGGAACGCGGCGCCGGCGGCGAGATCCAGCTCACCGATGCGATGATCGGGCTGGCGAAGACGCAGAAGTTCTACGGCCTCGAATTCGAGGGCGAGCGGCATGATTGCGGCTCCAAGCCGGGCTTCCTGCGCGCCAACATCGCCTTCGGCATGGCGCGCCCCGACCTGCGCGATGGCCTGCGCGCGGAGATGAAGAAGTATCTGGAGAAATGACTTCAAAAGCGCACGCGCTTGTCGTCATCATCCGCGAAGGCGGATGATCCTCCGAGACCTCAACGATTGATCTGAAAGAGCACGGCGTACTGGATGCCCGCCTTCGCGGGCATGACGCCGGTGCTGATTAGCTCAAGCCACCAGCGCCAATTGCGGGGCGTTGGCGACCGCGGTCTGGTTGCGGCCGTTGGCCTTGGCGGCGTAGAGCGCCTTGTCGGCGGCTCCGATCAGGTCCGTCCAGTCCAGTCCCGCTGACGGCACCATGCTGGCGACGCCGACGCTGACCGTCGTGACCTTGGGATCTTCCGACCAATGCTCGACCTTCTGCCGGATGTTCTCGGCGACCGTCAGCGCATCGCTCGCCGAGATCCCCGGCAACAGCACCGCGAATTCCTCGCCGCCGAACCGCGCCGCGCAATCGCCGGCGCGCCTGATCGAATCGGAGATGCAGATCGCGATGCCGACCAGCACCTGATCGCCAGCCTGGTGGCCATAATTGTCGTTGTAGGATTTGAAATGGTCGGCGTCGATCATCAACAGCGCGACCGGCGTCCTGGCGCGCATCGCGCGCCGCCACTCGGTATCGATCTCGGTATCGAATTTGCGGCGGTTCTTCAACCCGGTGAGCGCGTCGGTGGTGGCGAGTTCCTCGAGCTTGTCCTCGGCCTGCGCGCGGCGGCCGATTTCACGCCCGAGGAAGAGGGTGGTGCCGAGCACGAACAGGATCAGCGCGGTCATGATGCCGCCGATCCGGATCGCTTCCCGCTGCCAAAGCCTCAGGATCGCGTCGAGCGGCTTTCCGACCACCACAAAGAGCGGACCGCTGCTGGAGCGTCGGACGTAGAGCCGGGGCGTCGCGTCCACCGGGCCCTGTCCGGCATAGGAGCCGCTGGGCTTCAGATTGTTCGGGTTCCAGGTGCGCAAGGTCGCGAGGTTCTTGCCGATGACGTCGAGATCGAACGGCTTGCGCATGATGATGGTGCGGTCGCTGCGCAGCACCGTGATCGTATCGTCGGGATCGAGATTGAGACGCTCGAACAGTTCGTGGAAATAGCTGAAGCGGATCGAGCCCGCGACCACGCCCGCGAAACTGCCGTCGGTGCCGGTGATGCGCCGGCTCAGCACGATCGAATAGGCGCCGCGATGCAGCATCGGGCGGCTGATGAACAGGCCCTCATCCGGATTATTGCGATGTACCCCAAAATATTCTTCGTCGCTGCGGTTTTCCGGCCGCGGGTCGAATGAGGAGGCGTCGATCGTCACCTGTCCCGACGCGTCGAACACCTGGATGGCGCCGAAGTGCTTGGCGGTCGCGGCGTGGTCGAACAGGATCAGGTGGCGGATTTCCTTGCTGACGCTCTTGATCTCCGGCATCACCAGGCTGCTGGCGACCGCGCGCAGCGACAGGTCGTAAAGTTCGATGTTGCGTCCGATGTCGGCGTCGATACCGGATGCGAGATTTTCGAGCATCTGGCGCGCCAGCTGTTCCTCGCCGCGGCGCATGTCGAGCATGACGTTGGCGCAGATCGCGGAAAAGCCGATCACGGTGACCACGGAGGACGCGATCAGCAACTTGGCCGACAGCCGCCAGGGCCGATGGCCCCCCTTTTTGGTCAAGTCTTTGCGCCGTCCGAACAACATCGTCCGCTCCCAGCCCTTCTCAATGGACCGGAAATCTTGTCGCAGCCTTAAATGGCGACAACGATGCGCCGATCGGTTAACGCTTGGTTGCCGGGACCGACGGTATTGCGCAAAACTACGGGGACGCGGGTGAACGATTACGATCTGCTGCGGGACTATCTGAAAAAACACAAGCTTCCCGAATTCGTGCTGACCTTCGAACAGATCGAGGAGATCATCGATGCCGCGCTGCCGCGTGCGGCGCACCGGGCGTCGTGGTGGGAAACCGAGCGCAGCCCGCAGGAGAAGATGCCGCAGCGCGAAGCCTGCCTGGAAGGCGGCTATATCGCGACACGCCAGGCCGACGGCAGAAGCGTGAAGTTCAAGCGGATCAAGGCGGGGAGATAGCTGTGTCGACCGGAACTGCGAGTGCACAAATCTCACCGGGGAGCGCTGCCCTCGATGCCAGCCTGCGCGGCGCGATCGAGGCCAGGGACGTGCCGGGCGTGGTCGCGCTGGTCACCAACCGCGAGCGCGTGCTTTATCGGAGCGCATTCGGTGTGGCTGACGTCGCAACCGCCCGCCCGCTTAACTCGGACGCGCTGTTTCGTATTGCCTCGATGACCAAGCCGGTGACCTCGGTGGCATTGATGCAACTGATCGAGCAGGGCCGCCTCGGGCTCGATGATCCGGCTGAGAAATACCTGCCGGAGCTTGCAGGGCTGAAGGTCTTTGAATCGTTCGACAGGGCGACCGGCGCCTACGTGCTCCGCGCGGCGTCGCGACCGCCGACCGTCAAACACTTTTTGACCCATACGTCCGGATTGGCCTATCCGTTCACCAGCGAGATCTGGCGCGACTTCAAGCCGTGCGCCGGCGAAAAATATCCGTTCGGCGGACCGCTGCTGTTCGATCCGGGCGAACGCTGGCACTACAGCACAAGCACCGACGTTGTCGGCGAGTTGGTCGAAGTGGTGTCCGGCCAGAAGCTCGAGGATTATTTCCGCCAGCACATTCTGGCCCCGCTCAAGATGGATGACACGTCCTACAACGTGCCGGAGGCCAAGGGGCCGCGCCTCGCTGCGCAACAGCAGCGCGGCGGCGCGCGCATGGACGGCGCCATTGAACTGCAAAATCCGCAGCTCGGGCTCACCATCGCGCCGATCGGCGGCGGCGGCGGCCTCGCCTCGACCGCGGATGATTACGGGCGTTTCATGCGCATGCTGCTGAACGGCGGCGCGCTTGATGGCGTGCGTGTGTTGAAAGCCGAGACGGTGGCGCTGATGGGCCAGAACCATATCGGCGCGGTCTCGGTGCCGGCGCACAAATCCGCGCTGCCGCGCAGCGCCGACTTCACCTTCATCGACGACGGCCAGGACAAATGGGGGCTCGGCTTCCTCGTCACGGCCAATCAGCTGCAAGGCAAGCGATCGCCCGGCAGCCTGAGCTGGGGCGGCATCAACAACACTTACTTCTGGATCGATCCGGCGCGCGGCATCGCCGGCGTGATCATGATGCAGTATCTGCCGTTCGCCGACGCCAGGGCACTGGCGGTCTACGATGCGTTCGAGCGCGGCGCCTATCGGCTCGTGAGCGCCGAGCGGTAGCAGTCCACGCTATCTGGTTTGTGGAACACGCTCGGCAATGTAGTCCTTGCCCTTTGCGGTGAACGTTTCGCGGACGACGAAGCCGTCCTCCGGCGACATCGGGCCGATGGGGACGGGCCCGGTCGGCATGATCAGGGTCGCGTCGCCATTGACGAAGACGAGGAGGTGGCGCCGGTCCCTGAGCAGGTGTTCGGCGATCACCTTCAGCCGGGAGAAGTACGGCTCCTTGCGCCACGCAAACGGCGTTCCGGGATCGACCTGCGCGTAGACAAATCCCGTCGTCGGATAGGTCGACAATACCATCTTCGAGATTTCAGGCTTCCAGTCCGGCGGCATCGTCACATCCTGCAACCACAGGCATTCGAATGTGCGGCACTGCTCAGGCCGATCCTCGTAGATCCGGCAACCGGAGCCGATCGCACAATGCGTGCACCATTTTCCTTCCTGCTTGTTCAGGGCCGGAATGCGATAGACCTTGCAGCACATGGTGCAGGTGCCGCAGGAACGTTCGGTCGCGGGCGACATCATGGATGAGACTTTTTACCGCTTTGGCCGAGGATGAAACGCTGAAAATGCGTGTTTCGGATACCTCAGAACGGCAGGGCTGTCGCGGGTTTATTTCGGGGATGAGAGCTGGCCTATGAGGAAAGAGGCCGCCAACTGAGGCGGCCTCCAACAACTCAAATCGTCAACCCACTTCCTCAATCGCCTTGCCGTTGACGCGCGTCTCATCCTTCAGATTATCGACGGTGACGTGCGTGTCGTACCAGGTGAGGCGAGGGCGGATGCCGAAGCGTTTGGTCAATTCCGCGATACGCTCCTCGGTAAACCAGGCCTCGGCCGATTGGCGTGAGTCCCAGAGATAAACGCCGCCGGTGCCCGCTTCACCATTCAGGTAGTCCTTCCGGATCAGCCCCTTTTTGGCGAGGCCGCGATAGATCGGCGCGGTCGAGGTGCCGCCTTTGACCGCGTGTTCCTCGGTACGCTTCGGCAAATCGAACTGAACGACAACGATGCAATTGGCCATGGCAGGGTCCTCCGTTGAGTGTGTAGCCGTGGAGTGAAATAGCCGCGGGACCTGGAGAGAAGTGTGACAGCAGCCGATGCCGCCTGCAAGGCGGCTGCGCGTCCGACCGCTGGCGACCGGCATATTTGAGCGAGCGGCCTATCTCCGTCGTCCCGGCCTTGAGCTCAGATGCGCAATTGCGCATCGGGGGACCCATACGCCGCGGCCGTTGTTGTTGAAAAAGGAAGATAACGGACCTGCGTGCAAAAACAATCGTCGCCGGTGGTTATGGGTCCCGGCGTTCGCCGGAACGACGAGAGAAATCAGCTCGCCGCTTCCAGTCGCTCTTCGGTCAGCAGCCGCATCGCGGCGTCGGCGTCCATCGGCTCGCCGAACGCAAAGCCTTGCGCGTATTCGCAACCCAATTGATAGAGCTCGACCGCATCCGAATCGGTCTCGGCGCCCTCGGCGACCACGTCCATGCCGAGGTCGTGGGCCAGCGCGATGATCGATTTCAGGATCACCGGACGGGTGCCGCGGCTGGTGGTGCGCACGAACGACTGGTCGATCTTGATGGTGTCGAACGGGAAGCGCTGCAGATAGGCCAGCGAGGAATGGCCGGTGCCGAAATCGTCGAGCGACAATCCGGTGCCGAGTTCGCGGATCCGCGTCAGCATCTGCGCCGCGTGTTCCGGATTCTCCATCACCAGCGACTCGGTCAGTTCGAGCTTCAGCGTGCCGCGCGCCACCGAGGAGCGCGACAGCACGGTGCGGATGTCGTGGATCAGGTCGTGACGCAGCAATTGGCGCGAGGAGACGTTGACGCTGGCAAATATAGGCTCGCGCGAGCGCATCGCGCGCTGCCAGATCGCAAGCTGCTTCGCCGTCTGGTCCATCACGAACATGCCGAGATCGACGATCAGGCCGATCTCTTCGGCAATGGAAATGAATTCCGACGGCGACATCCGCCCGAGCTTGGGGTGATCCCAGCGCGCCAGCGCTTCGAAGCCGGCGATCGAGCGATCCTCCAGCCGCACGATCGGCTGGTAGAGGATCGTGATTTCCTGGCGCTCGATGGCGCGGCGCAATTCGGATTCCAGCGTCAGCCGGTCGGTCTTGCGGGCGCGCATCGCCGGCTTGTAGACGTCGATGCGGTCGCCGCCGATGCGCTTGGAGTGATACATCGCCAGCTCAGCGTCCTTGATGATCTCGTCGGACAGCTGCGTCTGCGGATCGCTCAAGGCAAGGCCGATCGAGGCGGTCAGGAAGATCTCGCGGTCGTTGAAGGCGATCGGGGCGCGGATGGTCTTGCGGATGGTTTCGGCAAAGGCTGTGATGCGCGCCGAATCCTGTTCCGACATCAGGATCAGGCCGAACTGATCGCCGGCGAGCCGGGCCAGCGTGTCCTGCGGCTTGAGAATGCGGGTCAGCCGCCGCGCCAGCGTCAGCAGGATCGAGTCGCCGACCGCAATACCGACGGAATCATTGACCTGCTTGAAGCGGTCGAGGTCGATCACCATCAGCGTCGGCCGCAGGTTCGGCATGGTCTTGGCGAAGTTCGCGACAGCACCGAGGCGGTCGATGAACAATTTGCGGTTCGGCAGGCCGGTGAGGTTGTCATGCACGCTGTCATGCAGCATGCGCTCCTCGGCATTCTTCTGCTCGGTAACGTCGGTCAGCGTCCCGACCACGCGCGAGACCTCGCCGTCGGAGCCGACCACCGGGCGCGCCTTCAGCGCGAACCACATGAAGTGACCGTCGGGGGTACGCAGCCGGAAATCCTGCACCAGCCGGCCGCGGCGCTGGTCGAGCACGCTGTCGAGTGCAGCGCGGAAGCGGTCCTGGTCGAGCGGATGCAGCACTTCGAGCCATTTGGCGGCGGGGCCTTCCAGCGTGCCGCGTTTGAGGCCGAGCAGGCTTTCGGTCTCGGGGCTGGTGAACACCTTGTCGGCCGAGACGTCCCAGTCCCAGATCAGGTCGCCCGAACCGGTCAGCGCCAGCGCGCGGCGTTCGACGTCGGAGACCACGCCGGTGGTGGCGCCGCCGCCCGCGAACGCGTGTTGCATCACCGTGAACCCGATCAGCATCACGATCAGCACGAGGCCGCCGAGCAGCGCGGGGCCGACGATGTCGTTGGTGACGTTTCCTGCCACCGCCATGCCGGCCGCGACCACCCAGACCACCAGCAGGAACCAGGTCGGGATCAACAGCACCGCGCGGTCGAAACCATGCGTGGAGAGATAGACGATCAGCGCGAAGCCGGCGAAGGCGATCATCACCAGCGACATCCGCGCGATGCCGGAAGCGACCGCTGGATCGAACAGCGCCAGCGCCACCAGCGAGCCGAGGAAGGTCAGCCAGCCGACCGTGATGTGCGAATAGCGCACATGCCAGCGGCTGAGATTGAGATAGGCAAACAGAAACACCAGCAGCGTCGCCGCCAGAATGGCTTCACCCGCCGCGCGCCAGACGCGCTCGGCGTTGTTCTGCATATCGAGCACCTTGCCCCAGAAGCCGAAATCGACGCCGATATAGACCAGCACCGCCCAGGCCAATGCGGCGGCGGCCGGGAACATGATGCTGCCCTTGACCACGAACAGAATGGTGAGCACGAGAGCCAGGAGGCCGGAGATGCCGATCACGATGCCCTGGTAGAGCGTGAACGAGTTGACCTTGTCCTTGTAGGCGTCGGGTTCCCACAGATAGAGCTGCGGCAATTTATCGGTGCGCAGCTCGGCGACGAAAGTGACGACGGCGCCGGGATCGAGCGTGACGCGGAAGATGTCGGCGGTGGCGCTCTCCTGCCGCTCGGGCCGGTCGCCGGTCGAGGGCGTGATGGTGGCGATGCGCGACAGTCCGAGATCGGGCCACAGCAGTCCCGACGACACGATGCGGTAATGCGGAGCGACGATCAGGCGGTCGAGCTGGTCGTCCGTGTTGTTGGCGAGCGCGAACACCACCCAGTTCTGGCCGCCTTCACGGGCGCGCACTTCGATGCGGCGGACGATGCCGTCGGTGCCCGGCGCGGTCGAAACCTGGATGCGGTCGGCGTCGCTGCGCTGATGATCGAGCACCGCGGTGAGGTCGATCGCAGGCGCGTCGCTGCGGACGCTGACAGCGTCGATGGCGCGCGCTTGCGGCGCGAACGCAACAATCATGAGGCCCAGCGCGAGCGGCGCAAGGCACCTGATCAGACGCAATGTCAGTACTCCGCGATCAACGAACTATGGGGGCGCGAACGGCCCGACGTTGCCGCGATAAATGACATGAAAGCGAAGGAAATCAAAGGGTTTCCGCCTTCGCTCCGGTCCGTAGCGTTAAACCTCCAACACAATTTTGCCAATATGTGCGCTGGTCTCCATCCGCCGGTGCGCGTCCGCGGCCTTTTCCAGCGGGAATGTGCTGTCCATCAGGGGTTTTACCCGTCCTTCGCGCATCAAGGGCATCACCTTGGCCTCGATCGCCGCGACCATCGCCGCCTTATCCGCATTAGTACGGGGACGCAGTGTGGAACCGGTGTGCGTCAGCCGCTTCACCATCACCTTGGCGATGTTGACGGTGACCTTGGGTCCGTTGAGCGTCGCGATCTGCACGATACGGCCATCGACCGCGGCGGCGTCGTAGTTGCGATCGACATAGTCGCCGGCCACCATGTCGAGGATGACGTTGGCGCCCGCACCATTGGTTGCGGTCTTGACCTCGGCGACGAAGTCCTCGGTCTTGTAGTTAATGGCGCGGTCGGCGCCAAGCTTGAGGCAGGCATCGACTTTGTCCTGGCCGCCGACGGTGACGATCACCTTGGAACCGAAGGCCTTGGCGAGCTGGATCGCCATGGTGCCGATGCCGGACGAGCCGCCATGGATCAACAGCGTTTCGCCAGGCTTGAGTGCGCCACGTTCAAACACGTTGTGCCAGACCGTCATCAGCGTTTCCGGAATCGCGCCGGCTTCCTGCATCGAGAGCACAGGCGGCACCGTCATCGCCTGCGCGTCTTGCGCGATGCAATATTGCGCGTAGCCGCCACCGGCCACCAGCGACATCACCTTGTCGCCGAGCTTGTGCTTGCTCGCGCCAGGTCCCACCGCAACCACCTCACCCGCGATTTCAAGGCCGGGCAGGTCGCTGGCGCCGGGCGGCGGCGGATAGGCGCCGGAACGCTGCGCAACATCAGGACGGTTGACGCCGGCCGCCGCGACCTTGACCAGGATTTCGCCGGGGCCGGGCACGGGAACGCTGCGGGTTTCCGGCAACAGCACTTCGGGGCCACCGGGCTTGCTGATACCGACAACGGTCATTTGCGCGGGCAGCTTTTCCATGATTTGTCCTTGCAGGGGTTTTCGCGTGGCGCATGGCATAACGCCTTTTGGGACGAAGTGAAATGTCCCTCATGCTCCGTCCTGCTCGCCGAACCGGGCCGCCAGATGGCTGGCTTTTTCGCGGGTGATTTTGACTACCAGCGGATCGAGCCGCAACACTGACTGTCCCGCGCCGCCATTCAGAAGCGCTCCAACCGGACCGCACGGCCAGCGCGGAATAGCCTGATCCTCGCCAAACGCACGAAGCACGGCCTCGGCGAGCGCCGGAATGATGCTCCATGCCAGCACGGCCGACAGGCGCACGAGGTTCAATCCCGTCCGGGTCACGACGGCGGCGCGGGCGGAATCGGATTTGATTTCCGTCCATGGCGCGGCGTGCTGGAGATAGGCGTTCGCCGCACTCCAGATCGCCCTTGTTTCAGCGGCGGCGCGGCGGAATTCGCAGGCCTCATGAAATGTTCGAAGGGCCGCGATGCGCTGGTCGAGTTCGGCGGCCAGCGATGTCTCTTGTGTCGAAGGCTCGCCACCACAGGGAGTGCGGCCGTCGAACGCCTGATGCGTAAAGCTGACGATGCGGTTGACGAGATTGCCGAAGGTGTCGGCGAGGTCCTTGTTTACATCGGCCACGAACCTGCCGGTGTTGAAGTCGGTGTCCGACGTTTCCGGTGCGTTGGCGATCAGCCACCAGCGCCAGTAGTCCGCCGGCAGTTCCTGCAAGGCCTGATCGGTGAATATGCCGCGCCCTCGGCTCGTGCTGAATTTGCCGCCGTGGTAATTCAGCCAGTGAAACCCCTTGATTACGTCCACCGTCTTCCATGGCTCGCGCGACCCGAGCAAGGTCGCCGGAAAGCTCACGGTGTGGAACGGAACGTTATCCTTGCCGAGAAACTGGATGTATTTGACATCCCCGGCGTTCCACCACCACTCCCGCCAATCCCGGTGATGGGCTTCGGCCCATTCCTGGGTGGCCGCGATGTAGCCAATGGGTGCATCGAACCAGACATAGAACACCTTCTGCTCAAATCCGGTGCGCGGCACCGCTACGCCCCAGGCGAGGTCGCGTGTGATGCAGCGATCCCTGAGTTCGCCAGCGAGCCAGCTTTTCGCCAGCGAGATGACAAAGGGCGGCCAGCCGTTTCGGCTCTCGAGCCACGCGCTCAGTTTCTCTACCAGCAGGGACTGGCGGAGAAACAGCTGCTGGCTTTGTCGGATCTCCAGCGAGGTGTCGCCGGACAGCGAAGATCGAGGCCCGATCAGTTCGGGCGGATCAAGAAGAGCGCCGCACCCGTCGCACTGATCGCCCCTGGCCTGTTCGAACCCGCAATGCGGGCAGGTTCCGAGGACATAACGATCGGGAAGAAATCGTCGATCCACCGCCGACCAGATTTGGCGGACGTCGCGCTCCTCGATCAGTCCGGCGGCGTCCAGCCTGCGGTAGAAATGCTGCGTCAGCGCGTGGTTTTGCGAAGCCGAAGTTCGTCCGAAATGGTCGAACGACAGGCCGAAGCGCCGATAGATGTCGGCCTGAATCGCGTGCTGCGCGTCGCAGAAGGCCCGCACATCCTGCCCGGCCTGGAGGGCGCCGAGTTCGGCGGGCGTTCCGTGTTCATCGGTGCTGCAGATGAAGAGTACCTCGTCGCCGATCTGCCGCCGGAAGCGGGCATGGACATCGGCCGGAAGCAGCGAGCCGACGAGATTGCCGAGGTGCTTGACGCCGTTCACATAGGGAAGCGCACTGGTAATGAGAATCTTGGCCATGGGAGCGATCTTTCGCGCAAAAGGGATGCCGAACCCGCAGAAATCAAAAAGCCCTCCCGCGTGACCGGAAGGGCTTGGATTCGGCTTGTGCCTTGGCGCGAAAAAATGCGCGCGCTATCCCGTCCGGTCAGACTCCATGCGGTCGGGCCGGGGCATTCGTGTCGGGAACTGCGCGCTTGCAAAAATCACTTCGGAATTCCTCAGAACTTGCGCAGAATAACACGCCACGGCAAAAATGCCAGTACCGCAGGATTCACGGCTGGAGAGGCGCATGGCCACCGAGGATGACGACAAGCCCCGCAAGAAAGTCACCCATGAGATCGGGCAAGACCTGTCGCTGCTCTCAGTCGAGGAATTGACCGAGCGCATCGCGCTGATGAATGCGGAGATCGAGCGGCTGCAGGTGGCGATGACGAAGAAGCGCGCGTCAAAGGATGCGGCGAACAGTTTTTTCAAGTCGTAGCCTGCGAATTCACAACTCGTCGTCCCGGGCTTGACCCGGGACCCATACGCCGCGGCCTCTCTTGAGGTACGGCGTCCAATACCTTCGCTTAATTACTTCCGCCGCGGCGTATGGGTCCCGGGTCAAGCCCGGGACGACGTATGGAGAGACCTCGAGTCAACTTCCAAACTAGGCCAATGGCCGACATGGCAAACGAACCCTGAAGAAAATCGCTCGTTTACGATCAATTAAGCTTTCTCGATTATGACTATGCTCGTCCTCGTTTGGACACCGAGTGGCTCCTGTCCACTCTGTTTGACGCCTCCCTGTTATCAACTTCAAAAGCCGCCGGAAACGGCGGCTCTTTTTTGTTCCGCATGTGCTGGAAACCATATTTCCGGTTGCGGCTGGACTCTCGCCCTCGCAAGCGCAATGATTTGTTCATCATAAGCCGGCGGCTTTCAAAACCGGCAGCGTATCAGTGGCGTGAGGGCGTTAACTATGGCGGACCGTTTGTTTAGCGAATCCGCGCTCGTTCAATTTAGCGAGCGGCTGACTAATTCCGCGGCATTCGGAGCCTTGTTCCGGGAAGGCATGGATCTGGTCGAAGAGACCGCCGCCTATCTCGACGGCGACGGCCGCAACGAGGCCAAAGCGCTGGAGCGTTCCGTCAGTCTCACCTATGCGACCGAAAGCATGCGGCTGACCACCCGCCTGATGCAGCTCGCCTCCTGGCTGCTGCTGCATCGCGCGGTGAAGGAAGGCGAGATGACGCTGACCCAGGCCAACCGCGAAAAGACCAAGGTCAAGCTCTCCGCCGCCGATCCCGGCTCGGAAGACATGATCGGCAAACTGCCGCAGCAATTGCAGGACCTGATTTCGCGCTCGATGAACCTTCAATCTCGCGTGCGCCGGCTCGACACCTCGATCCACGCCCCGGTGACCGAACGCGCCCCGATCGGCAATCCGCTGGTCCCGCAGCTCAACCGCCTGAAGGCGGCCTTCGAGCGATAATTTTCCGGAACTCTCTCAACCCGTCATTGCGAGCCATCGGGCGCGCATTCGCGCGACCCGGTGGCTGTGTGCCGAGCATGATCGGTAGCTTGGAGGTGAAAGTCTTCTATCCAGCCTGATAGTGGCGAAGGATTAGCGAAGCGCAAGGGCGTCGCCGCGAG
>Ga0307517_10000459_pt1 | contig 70122 bp, 73 predicted proteins | sample 23_EM_MG_FD_194515 | JGI IMG/M metagenome (GOLD analysis project Ga0307517, IMG submission 194515) | Populus trichocarpa ectomycorrhiza microbial communities from riparian zone in the Pacific Northwest, United States - 23_EM | ecosystem: Host-associated > Plants > Roots > Unclassified | place... | reverse complement strand
TTTTTCCTTTATTTTTTTTTACAAAACCCCCCCCCCCCCCCCCCCCCCCCCCCCACACACACCTAGAACCAGCTCTGAACTGCACGATCCTAGGAAAGAGAAGTACTTGCAATGCTGAAAAAAACTAGTCCACCAAGTTCGTTTAGTGGGTGTCTGGCTCTGCACTGTTACTATGGCGTTGGATTAACTTGGATAACCTTTCTATGCCCTGCTGCCCTCCGCTGAGAAGGTGTCCTGTTTTCCCACCAGCTCAAGACACGATACCACGAGCTATGAATAGCCAAGGTGCGGCTTTCCCAAAGCTAATTTTTGCATAAGGTTTGTGGGCAAGACAATATACGTCGTAAAGTAATAGTATTCGGTATTCACCACCTATACCAAAATAAACAGTTGGTGTTACGGGGAAGGAGGGGGAAACCAAGGAAGTTTCTGTTTGGTTAGAAGGGGTGTCGGAGGAATTCACAGACTCGGAACCTCAAAGCTTCTATAAAATGCGCAACTATATTTTAATTTTTTATCGCGCTATCCAGTTTTACCTAATGATGACATGATAGGATAGATCCCGTCTGTCCGCCCAACCAGATATCACACCTTTCTTCCATCTGCCCTGACCCTCCACTGGAGTGATTATTCGTGATCTCTAACCCCCCCTATCCTAAGTATGATACACACCCGAAGTTGGTTTTTAGCCCTAAGCAAACTTTGGATAGGTAATTCGATATAGGTCTGTGCTGCGCTATTTATTTCCTCTGGTGATTGGCTTGCATTACTGATGCTGGGGTGACTGGTTCTCACAGATGGAGGGTACGAAAATCTGGGCCGGGGCTTGCGAGCCTGCAATATCTGCAATCAGGAATCCAGACACAGAATCACTACATCCTTGCCAAGTAAAACGACCTCGGGGAGCCAGCTAACAACACGGCTGGTACCGTTACGATCAGTGCCCCCTCCTAAGTCCTCGGCATCAGCACTAGAGCTTCACACACGGCCACTATGCCTGAAGCCGAAGGGTATACAAGGAACACCGCGCTGGTATCCCACGCCTGCCATCAAACTCCTTCCGACGACTAGAGATAGTTGGGCAGGAATACAATACTCAAGAGCACCGTTCAGGTTTTGCGCTCGCAAGGGTAGGCTCCTATCAAGGAGACCAGCAAAAGATAATATCTCTATCCCGGCTTCCCGCGGCAACTCCTGTCCTGCGGCTTCCCAAATCGCAAGATTCAACCTTGGACGGACGCTCCGGAGTCTGCTCTGGTCCGAGGATTGGAAAGAGAGGATGAGATGGTTTTTAACTTTACTAATTTTCTGGATTTCGATGCGTAAATATGTTGTGGATTCATCGCACAAAAGCCCTCAAGGAGATCATTACCACCATCCCACGCCCAGGAGGGTACGCATTCCTCAAGGGGGAGCCAGAGAGGATAACACCTCTATCCCAGCCCCCCCCCCCTCCCTCCCTCCTGCTGTAATCCCTGCCCAATAGTTCCCAAATCATTAACCAAGATCTTCTGTATGTAGAAGAACCTCTTCCACATGGCCATCTCAATCCATGATGATAACTTATTGTATGCATTGTATCATACCTCCCCAACCAAGAGAACCAAGAATTACATAAGCACTCACCACCCCCCTTTCCCCTCCTCCCCCCTTTCAAGTTATCCCCCCTATCCCAAAACCGCGTTTGCATCCGGCGGCCGCCACTAATCTCCGGCGGAAAAGAAAGAAAAAAAAGTCGCATTGTACAAGTACCACCCCCACCGAACTCAATCTAACTCTATGATACCGGTGCATTATCCCTCGGGTTCCGGCAGAAAATGGCTAAATATGTAAGCACTACTTACTGTACTGACCCAAACACGGGAATGAGAAACCTTATAGTAGGTTGGCGGCTTACTTTTTACTTTTTATTTTTTATTTTTATTTTTTTACGTTCCCAATGATTCTTTCCATCCACCCATCAGTCTTCAATTCCCTAGCACAATGCAGTGACCACTTTCTTCTTCTTTTTTTCAGTAATTTGTGTGTTGGATTTTTATTTTTATTTTTTACTGTACTCGCGGAGGCTGTCGTGCACCCGGATGGGCTGTTTCCTCCTTGTGCTTCTGCTTCGGGGGAATGCTTATCCGGGAAGGAGCTGGAGTTGGGGGGGTGTGATGGGAGGTTTGGATGATGCAGCAAGGCGATGTGCGGTAGCAAGGAATAAGGCCTTATTCGGGCGGAGCGGTGGTGATAAACTTGGTGATATATCATGTCATAACCTGACTCATCATTACTGCTGTCGTTGCTGCTCCTCCTTCGGGGGTCATGGCGGGGTGTGGGGAGTTTGCCAGAGAGACCTTTCTACTCAGTCTGAATTTAGGATTGTTTCTTGGTGGGCTTGATTTGGTTTGGAGCGATGTCCCTACCAGTCCTTTGAAAACCCGCGAGTGCGGGAGCGTTCCCTCCGGTGCGTAAAATCCCTATCGATATTGCAACGACCGCTGCACCCAGAGGAGCTTCACGAGTGATCGTGTGTGATGGTGCATCTGGGTCTGAATAACATGGCATCATACCGAAAGAGAAAAAGGTTCACACTTTTACCGTATCTATGCCGGTGCCTATACGAGTACATTCTACTCGAGGGTCTTCCTTAATTTCCCTTTCCGGTTCTGCAGATCGCTCGCAGCCTTTGGCTAGGATACTCTATTCTTCTTTGGTACTGTACACAGATGCCTAAATCTGCCCCTCACTAACCTACCTTAATAAATCGGTCGAAGAATCGCACAAGCAAGCGTCTGCAACATAGTATCGAGAAAATAGTGTGTTCCACTCCCCGAACGCCGGTACTATACAGAAGAGAGCAAGAGAAAAGGGAAAAAAATAAGAGAAAAAAGAGTAGAGTAAGTATAAACGTGGAAAGTCCACCCCAAGCTAGCCAAAACAAGAGGGTAGCAATAGGAATCGGTATAGTCTCCATTCCACCACTTCGCCCTCGGGGTCAGACAAAAGAAATGTAAAGGAATGTAAAAAATAAGACAGCTTTTTAGTTAAGCGCACCATGCAAGTAAGAGCCAAACACATTACCCCCAGATTGATTGGGGGGGTGGAGAAAAAAACTAGCGATTATGGTTTAAGGATAGATTTTTTTTCTAATGTATCAAATCCGAAGGCGAAGGTGCAGGGTTATGGATTTTGTCAACTCTACATGTTGATTATGATGATAACGATAGCGATAATGGTGGCGATGGTGATGGGCTTGATTTCTTATTTATAGTTTTGCTTGGGGAGTTTCGCTCTTAACGGTTGCAGTGGCTTCCTTGTTGATGGTGACCTGACCGTTATTTTCGGTGCTGTCGCCGAAGAAGATGACCTCGACGGTAAGATCGTCTCTGTAGAGGGATTGTTAGTTCATGTATATATATTTCGGGTGGTTAGGGGTGTTGTAGATATACCTATAACGTCTAGAATAAGGGCTGGGCAGTGTCAACAGCGCGCAAAGCATGTCTTGGTTCTTTCCACCAAGTGCATTTCTAACCAGGTGGGTGGCGGCGTTTCGGTCTTCGCAGACGAACCTCTCACTGTCCTTCGCCGTGACTCCCCACTGTCTGACACGAACGGGTTGGCGCTGGCCAGTGGCATCGTTGGTCGTGGCCTCCACCGGTAGCATTCCCTGGTCTTTCCCTCCTCCGAACCAACCACCGAACCATGGCTTTCCATCCTTAGAGGCGGCCTTCTGATCATCCAGCCATTTGCCCACGAGCCCAACGACTTCTTCGTTGGTCAACATTTCCCATAGTCCGTCCGTAGCCATTACCAGGAAATCGCCCTTCTCGGGTTCTATCTGGGTTGTAGTGATGACTGGTTCTGCGGTGACATAGGGGGGTGTTTTCAGTAATGTGGTGGGGGTTCGTCCGAAGAACTGACACTTGATCTTCATTTGTGTGTCATAACTCCACTTGTAGAAAGCATCCCCGAATGCTCGTGAAGGCTCAAGCCCGCCCAAAACACGCCCGTTTCTCACGACATATTCCTCTCCGGGATGCTCCTTCCTCATCCGTTCAGCCTCGGACTCATTAGCACCGGTCTGATCTTCGGAAAGAGGTGTTGCAGTCCATTTGCCATTGCTACCGCGACGACCTAGCACAGCTCTTGAGTCACCTGTAACGGCAACTCTCAGGAGTTTCGAGCGGCTTTCATAAAACGCGAGGAGCGCGCAGGAGCCGGAGAGCGCGGGTGCTAGTGTCTCAGCGGCTATCAGCTTTGAAGGATTCTTGAAGACCTTGTCGACGCTCTCGTGAATGATTTCGTGATCAAGTTGAAGAAATCCCTTCTTGATTGCGTTGTCAATCGATTCGGGTGATGGTGTCTTGGAGGCTGGGTCCGCGACGGCTGCCTTGTATGTATTGCTGATCTCGCGAGCAACAAAGGTGATGAGAACTTGACGGAGTTTTGCAGAAGTAGTCCAGCCGCTGTTGGAAAACAATTAGTCGTGCTCAAACAATTTGAGGGTAAACAATGTGTTGAAACCATCAAGAAGGATGAAACGAACCTATGACCGTCAAAAACCCCCCAAAACATCCAATCGCTGGGCCCAGTTTCTTGCCCTTCCTCCTCTGGTACTATCGTAGGGGGAACTTCGATAATCTTTTCTGCATGATCATCTTCAATAGGGTCGTTACTGGGAATTTGGACCACATCGTATCTCCAAACACCTTTCCCTCTCCCAACAAAGTAACTCTCCTCATTTCGTCTCAACTTGGAGGTGGCTTGCTCGGGGGTTAACATCTCGACGACTTTCTCCCCGTTATTGTTCTCGACCTCTTTGCTAACCCTTCCTCCAGGCCCGGCGGAAGGGGTCCCCGTATAAACGGATTCGTTGTCGACGGCTACAGCTTTCCTCGGCCCCTCGGTTGCCCCGGGTCCAGCAGCAGTGGTGGTAGTGGATGGGGTTGATGACGATTCGCCCGCAATCGGAAACCCAGTTTCACTAGCTCCCAAAAGAGTGTCCCTATAGTACCAAGCACCCGTCAAAACCAAACCACTCAGTAGGGCGAGCGGGAGCTTTTTTGTATTCATGGACCCGGCATTGGAGATGGGAGGGTTAGGACGGGTGGAGAGAGGAGCAAGCCTTAGAGCCGTGGCATTTCTCGGGCGTCTCAAGGGAAGAGCGGTTGTACTCCTGCGAGCGGTGGATAAAACTGATCGTAGTGATGCTCTCTGCATGCTTCACTGTGGTTGGACGATAGCCGGTGAACGTGGTTGATTTTTTTTCCTGCTCTGTTGTGGGCCTTTTGTGGGTTGTTGTGTTTCAGGGAATAAAGTAATGGGCGTTCCTAGATCTGGGAGTTCCTTTGGGGATTCGCCGTTCGGGCCAACGATTTTCGGGCTTTTGGGCTGGGGCTCTTTGAACATCAGAGAACGCTGGCGATGAACGTTTCACCAATGCAACCTGCGGTCTTCCATCGAACTGAACGAAAAATAGAACAAAAACATGAGGCTCTCTAGATGTCTTTATTTATTTTCTAGATTTATTATTTCTATGCCCTGTGCCTATTTGACATCACATGTTGATCATATCGTCTGATGTTTGAAAATCTTATCTTTTGCTCTCATCATAAGCATTGTATTGTTCAAGCTCATGGTGAGTGTTTTTTTTCCCTTTCCCTCCTCCCTCTTTACGACGTGTGACCTCCGCCGTTACTTTTTGGTGCGTGTGCTGAATCTTACCCAGTGACACACTGGAACAGGGAGCCGGTCAGACTGAAAAGAACTCACGAAACAACTCAGAGATCGAGGCTTCTGTGTCAAAAAAGAGAGAGGCGGCGTTGAGTGGGGGAGCACCGACGTGTTTCTGCGTATCGGTTAGTTGCTACCCCATTGGGTCCTGGCCTACAGTTCGCTGTGCTGTCAGTACAGCAAACTCGTGCCATAATGTACTCTAGTTCCCATCTCATATGTGCCGTAGAGTATTCCACTTGGCACTGCTGCACTGTACGGTACGAGGATATTACCGTAGATCGTGTCCCAAATTCTGGGATGATGAGAATATGAAGTGTGTCAATGGGTCTTGGTCCGAGTCTTGTACTGTACAGTACACTTTCCGTATTCTACCATCAAAATCCAACAGCGCAGACTCGTTCATGGATCATCAAAAACATCCCCAGCCACGCGAGCCCTCTACCGAACGGAACAGAGCCAAGGGTCAAGTCCCACCAGGCGTTGCGGCTCTTCTCATTCCCAAACCCCTGCCCTGGTTGGTTTGGGAAAGCCCGTTACTCGTTACAAGCAAGAGGTACTCGTACCTGAAAATGGGATATGTTTGTATGGTCATCCAGATACCGGTGCAAGTATCATACTCAGGGAGATGTTTTCGCACAAAACGGGGATTACCTTGCTGGCTAACTGCCCTTCTCTTGTACGAAACCCAACCCAACCCCCCCTGGCACTTGAACCGGCACTTGTACGGTAAACAAGGTTTTTTGTCATGCCAATATTATTTTAATCCTTGTTCTCGGGCATTTCTTGCCCGCGACGGGCACCCGTCGGTCCCGGGCCCCACCCTGGTGTTTGCACGGTATTATGGTGCAGTGTCGGAAAATTGAGATCAGCACTTATGCGTCATTCGTCTTGCTTGCATAATAAATTTACTCGTGGATGCAAAAAAAGTGAAGCTTGGCTGAAATAATGTAACCTCAACAATCACTGATAGACTACATGGGAAATTTGAAATTTTACTGTCTTCATGAATATTGCTCTTGTTTGGAATTGGAGGGGTGAAACTAGAGAGGAGGTTTCCCGGTCTATTCCCCTCCATGTGCAATTGATTTTTTATATAATAATAATTATTATTATGGGCTTTGTGTGAGTAGTTCTGGTGTATGATCGCTGCTATCGTTTATTACAGTCGCACCTGACCATCCCAGACCTCACTCATACCGGCCCCGGATCCCCCGCTGTCCCGAATGAAATTCTCTGGATTCCAAATTGTATTGCACCAAAACCTAACTTGGCGTCTCGGATAATTTGCTGTCCCGGACAGATTCCTTGGATTTTGGCCATCCGGGACAGCGGGGTTCAACCTGTTTGCATTCATACTACCTGTCACTAACTAAATAGGACAGCGGCGTGCGACTGTACTAGTACTGTATTGGGCGCAAAGTACTAGTAAAGGCTGAAACCTTGATGGCATTCGACGTGGGGATCTGGGAGGCTGGTATTGAAAAGGTTGTCCCGATTGGTTAATCTCAGTCCACTGAGTATTGCGCCACACCGGAAAGATCACCTTGTTAGCCATAGTAGCCTATGGGTAATAATATTATAATACTGGTAGTACTCGAGCCTGATACCGTGAGAACTGGAATACCTCATGCTAAGACGCCCAGAATCCCTCCCTTGGATAAAAAGGGGGGGGGGCCGCCCTGGGGGAAGAAGCCAACTTTCAACCCTCCGTCGAGGCAAGCAAGAAGGGAAGGGAAATAACGAGCTTTGATACTGTGGGAGAGATAGCTCTAACCTCGTCGCGTAAGGTCCAACCATCCTAGTTCTCGCGTTGCCCTCTGGTAGCTAAAAGCAGTGGCACTGGTAATTCCAAACCCAATGAATCTTGCTCTCTATGTTTACCTGTTGTTATTCAATTGGGTTCAGTTATCTATGGCTCTCAATGCCGTCGGCAGCGGTGTGACAAAACGATTGGATTTGTTTGGCGGTTGCAGGTTTATCCCTTATCTCCTCTCTGGCACTTAGGGAGCGACTTGGAGCTAATTCTTGTATCAACAGGCCTTGGAATTCGAGTGAATGGACTGAGCAGAGCGATCCCGTGAGAGGAGGGGTATCTAATGTTTGTTATTATGGCCCGCCTTTGGAGTGTTCTGGATAGCTGACTGGACCTTCTAGTCTACTTTATATATCCCTCCTTGTGGTGACTGTGCTGTCTTCTCTGGAAACCTCGATACCGAAAATCTAGGGGGGTCTGGCTTTGCTAGTCAGAGAACCACCGAGGACCGCATTTGGGACTTGAGTGAATACCAAGGGATTGAGCTTTTTGTGAAGCTGCAGGGCTGCGAGGGTATACCATCGACATCTAGTAATCCTTGTAGGTTTGCTCTAATAACTTGCCCATTTAAAACACCGAGATAGGATTTATTGATTGATTATTGCGCCCGGCAGCAGCAATCAAAACCTACTCGTTCAATATATATGACGTCCTACCTAACAAATATATTGAGAACGGCACTGTCCGTGAGAACTCTACGCTAGTGTACGAAGCTGATTTCAGTCTCCCAGAAGACATCTCCTCGGACGGAGAACGCATTGTGCTTCCGTTCGAGAGTTTCGAGGCCACTTATCGAGGACGGCCTCAAAATGGCACCGAACTGAATCTATCTAACATTCGCCGATTCTCGCTCATGGCTAGGAGGTGATAAAGCACTGGCGTTTTTTGTTGAGCTTGTTCTGACGAATTGTAGTTTCTTTGACTCCCAAGAAGGTGAATTTAGACTCGTCATAGCTTCTATCTCAGCTGTGGAAGTTGAGGCGGCGTCTTGAACACAAGCCGGGGTGTCTCCAGGGGCCCGAGGGGCTCCAGCACGATTCGAAGGTCCTTACTGTTGGGTATACAATATGTGGGGATACGGCTACCCACTCAGGTCATGTCTTTGGGTTAGACTAGGGTCTGTATTGACTGCCGTTAAGCTAGTCATTGGTTGTGTGGGCGTGGGCTTGGCATGTGTGTTTCTCCTTGAATAGTCTTCTCTCTTGTACGACTAAACATTAACGAACATCTCACCTCACATACCACACACAACACTTGCCACGGACTGGACGGGGGGTGCTCTGTTGTGAGTGAGGTCTTTTTGAGAAGACGAGGTAGGTGGGAGCTCTGCTTGTAGTGATGGCCTGTGTCCGCCGGTCTCTGGGGATGGCTCTCCGGATGAATGGAAATAGTTCATACTCGAGCGAGCTTCATGTGGCAGGTCCTTTGCTCGTGATTTTGCTCGGGCTTAGTCCGACTTGTATGGGTTCTCTTTCGAGAGTAGAAAGAGAGGACAGTGCATCATGCTCTGCCTCTGTTTTTCACCTTACCCCACGCCTGTTGCTCTTGCCTCCACGGCCCTGTAAGGGTGACCTATTTTGCAGTACACTGCACAATCCAGTTAAGTTTTACGAACCAACATCCGTTCTAGTCCGGTTAATGCCACTGGGGCTTATAATATAATGTCTGAGTACCGGCACAGCATGTAGTGTGCATTTCTTGGGGGTTTGAGCTAGCCACCTAGAAATAGAACTTTAGTCTGTGACCGTCTTATTCTTGAAAGTGTGCAAATATTCTTTATACAGAAGGCCCAAGAACCCGGTAATAGGGCTCTGTGAGAATGGGGGATGTAGGACGGACCCCCGTACTAAACTCTAGCCTACTCGGCAGTCATATGTGATTGGCTAGAGCCCAGAGAATTACTGCATTCTAGCTCATTTCTCCGTTCCGCAAGCTGTGTGATACTGCTAGCTGTAGCTTTACCCTGGCCCGGCATTGACTAGGCGGAGGGTCCTCACCCTTGGTCGTGAAATTGCTTCAAACAGCAGAGATCATTGGCCATTGCGTCGCATTTGGAGCTATCTGTGATGCCTCACAGAAAAGCACGGAACAGGTATACACACAAGCTGAGCCTAAATATTAGTTTTCCCTGCCGAGAGACCCCACCAAATAACCGATTCATAACAATAACTACACCAAAATCTCTATAATATACCAAGTTTCTGGGGGGGAGAGAAACTGAGCTAGTACTGCGGCAGAAATGCCTTAATCCGCGCCCACTTCCTACTAATAGATTGTACTGTACCTCTCATCCTCCGTAGTTCATACAATGAGGTCAGTACTAACGCCCAACAGCACTAACAAAACCCCAAGATGGCCCTGGCCTCTCCAAAAATCCAACCCCAAAAAAGTTGCCCTCCACCCTTCGTGATGCCTTAAGTGGAAACGGCCTCACCCGCCATACCCTCTGCGATAATTCCACATATCATACCTCTCTACGGCCCTTTGCAAAGCCCATAACTTACAGCCAAATGACTCAGCCAGTCGCTCTAGCACAAACATAGTATACCACCCCGCTGTGATGTTCCCCGCTGTGCCTTGATGGAGTGACCCCATCGTGGGATGTCATGATAGGGCATATTAGTTAGCAGGCGAGTGGGACTGTCACCATGTCGAGGGTGGCTGGTGTTTCTGGTGTTTGTGCGATAGAGAGCCCACTGCGCGAGTGGCTACCACAAACTGTACTTAGTCTCAGCTGTGTTCTCTTTCTCTCTGTATGATGATCATCATCACTCTACACATCGAATAGCAAACACACTTCAGTTTTCCTACCACCTTCGTTCCGGGTCTCTTCTCACGACGCTCGCCCCACGGCAGCCTCCTAGCGGTGCTTGCACGGCGGCAATTGGTTCCTGCGCACGACTAGACCTCCATCATACCTGTGGGTGCTAGTCTGGCCTATGGTGTCGACGAGATGGCATATGCACTTGAAACTGCAAATAAAGAGTCCCTGTTCAAGTTGCCTGGGGGCTGTGCTATTGGGATTGTCACTGTAGTGGGAGTGGGGACTCCCAGAGGGGAGATCTCCTTACCAGAGGGGTCTGTCACCAGATTCAAGGGTGCGCAGGAGTTGGTTGAAGTTTAGCGGGGACATGACAGTGTAGGGTAGGTTTGGTTTTTTTCTATCTCAGGGGGAGACTACGGGGCGGCTGTGAGTCTTTTCTTAAGTTTTGGTAGTGGGTTAGGAGGCTGCCGAGAGCTGTGAGTTCCTGCTGTACGTTTCCCGGTAGGAAAAAAAGTTTGTTGTATTGACTCGGCGTGAAGAGGCCGCGATTTCAGAATATGATTCCTTTGTTGTCTACAGATCCCGAGATTAGCTACCCCTGGCCTAAGCCTTGTTCCTACAGCGTTGTCGTTCCTTCACTGAATGCTTTGGCTTTTTTATATATACATATCTCCTCTCTAGCATCCTGCTGGCCGTTTTTAAGGTTTCCGGAATGGGATGCAAGTACCATATTATCTTGGATAAGAGAGAATTGACTCAGGACGTCTGAATTTCCTATTTTGGTGGGAACCCGAGGAAATTCCAGCAAGGCAAAATGCCGCCTTACTTAATAGGGGTGTTTAGACGATCTAAGACATTCTCTCTTATTCAGTTGCCGAGCAGCTGATGGTGTTACTATCCCCAGATTTGTGGGAATTACCAGAATCTAGGCTCAAGACATATAATCCATGCTCCAGAGGTTTTAGAAACGGCTAGTAGAGTGACCTTCGGATCGCATGGTGGTGGCTTGATCCATAGTAACGGACCTAGTCGACCTTCTATAGCTCCCCCCCGCCCATCGTTAATGCCAGCATAATTTTGATGCCCACGTTCATCACCCAGGCCATGCTCGAACCAACCGTGAAACTCGAACTCGTAGAGCTTTTGGTTGTGCCGCTAGTTCTTGCTCGCGCTTGTGGGTGATCCTATGGTAGGTAAGTGCGACCTCAGCCTTGTACGTATGTCGTCTCAGAGTTGAGCGGCACCACTAGGTCTGGGGATGATCGAGGGGCTTGAAGGGGGGGGTCCCCACAGACGGGACTTAAACGGTGTATGGGATGACAGAGCGCGAGTGGCATAATGACGACGCCCCAGGAGTCGTGGAAGTAGGACCATAGTAGTCTCTTCTCCCATGAGGGGATGTGTATTATACAGTAGCTATCTGTGATTCCCTGGCTAGCGTTTCCGGGGTTAGCGGTGGAGGGGTATGCTCCAGCACTGTTATCGAAATCGTTGCTCGTAGGGCATGCGGTTATGTGGTTTTACGGACATAGATGCCGTAAAAACTGGAATAGTTGGACCTCACGCTAGGGCGTTGGGGTTGCCTCTCCTAGTGAGGTCGGCCTCTTTCTTTTCTTTTTCTTTGTCTCAGTGGAGGGCTGAATGACAGATTTTTCGCAGTGTTTTCCCCCCCTAATCCAAAGGAGGGAATTCTAGACGTCTTAGCGTGAGGTCCGGTTATTCCAGTTTTTACAGTATATGTATGCGGATATATGGCTAGGGGATATGCGCTTATAGGGCATGTGGCTTTGTAGTCTACGGCGACTAGGCACTTAGCAGTGGGTTAGTGCTTTCACATCCTATGCCTCTAGACATAGGGTCTTAGTTTGGTTTTGTTGGTACCTAATGCCATTGAGCATTGGGTATTGGCGTCTCTTTCATACCCTACGTCATTAGGCATACAGGAGTCAGCGCACTAGCAAGGCATAAACTTTAGGGATCACAAAGGATCATGAGATACTGTACCAGGGTGGCCCTAGATTGCTTGAGATGTCTAGTGATTAGGAGTTGCCAGTTTAGAGTGTTTTTTTTTAGGGCTCGTTGAGTTCCAGGAGTTTTTCAGCGTTAGTTAGACAGAGAGGTGTACCGCCTGTCCTATCCTTAGCCAGCGGAGGGAGGGAGGGAGGGGACAGCCAACTAGTCCACCGTTCTTCAATGCTCAGCTGCGGTCAGGGCCGGTTGAGATTGTACTTTTGTTCTTTCATTTTTTTCGTGCTTTCTTTAGGCCCCTACAATCTCTCCCTCCCAGAAACTTACCCTATTTCACAACATACTAATACTAGCATTAGTTCCTCGTCAAAGGCCCCCCGGTGCGCAACGGGCTGCCCTAACAATACTAAGGCCGCTTCTGAACCCTTCGGCAAAGACAGGTGGCTGCGCATCGGCGATATCTGCTCGATCGATGCCTACAATGAGGCGGGAATCTCCGACCGCGTCGAAGAGATAATTGGAGTCAGCGGGGTAGCCGTCGCCCCCCGGAGAACCTGGGGACCTCCTCCTCGGCCATCCGGTAGTCAAGGTGCCTAGAGCCGCCGTTGTGCTTAAGCAAGCGTGTAGTGATAAAGGCAGGAAGGCCATAGAGGAGGAGAGTGTGGAGTTCGCTAATCGGGGTGAGAGCACGAGGCTGGAGTGGGAAGGGGCAGCGTCAGGTTCCTCGACGCGATGCCTCAAAGGTCCAGCGGCGGGGTCTTGCTCAAAGTGCTGAGGGATGGTGCGGGCAAGGAACAAGAAGGGAGGGAGACAAAGGCTAAGTTATGACGTATTTTTCATCCCCATTTCGGTAGTTTTTTGTATGAAGAAATGTCTCGTATCTGTGTAAACACGATGCGATAAGCAATTACTTTTACTAGCTATCCTTTACTCCGTTGAAGTGCCCGGGAGACCGGTGGAATAGGTCTTAGTCTGAAACCCTAAGAATTTATTCTTAGCTAAGTGTGGGGATTTTCTAGATCTCGTTGCCTTCTTGACTAGATCCCTTAGGCCCAGCACCCGACGGACTCAGTGATAATAGCTAGACAAGTTAAGACAAGAGTGGTCACGATCATTGTATTTCCCTCCCTCTCTAGCAAGATAACTGGCTACTGGCGATGACAACTGAGATGCTCAAATCTAGATACTAACTTCTACTAGAGCCTGAAGGTTCAGCATTTCTTGGGAATATACTCGTCCTAGGCACGAAATATTCGGTAACAGGGGCTCGCAAAATATATGGCAAAAGATCCGTGCGCATCTGAGCACCCATGCAGACCCACGGCCCCCGATATCGAATACTTTCTTGCCTGGGACGAGTACTTCCTGACGGCGGGAGCCACCACCAGATCATCATCACAAGTAATCACTCGACGGTTGAGGAATGAAAAAACTTCATCGTACCACATCATAGCGAGCGTACGAATACCGGCAATCGTGTCACCCTCACCGTAGGGCTGAAGTGGGGAGGCCACGGAATCTTCCATATTATGATACCCCCTGCCGATATATGATACACAACACTGCGTTACATAACCCAAGGCTTACCTAGAGGATTAGATAGAGAGGAAAGAGGGGGCTATGGTACGGCAACTCTATCCGTGCCAGTAACAGTACTTTACCTCCACCTTTCCCATTCGCTCCTCTGCATCAGCCGAAGTGCAAATATTTTAATCTACCGGGACATACAATCAGCATTGTCAGTGAGGTTAATAATTTGATTACCAGAGGTCGCGGAAAGGAAGGGGTTTATTTTCTCCACACCTCTTATATCGGATCGTTTCAGATTATATTGGCAGCCTTCCCGATCATTCGATGAACAGCCCTTCATTCACCAACTAAGACACTTGCGATAGCTAGCTAGCCAGCCATCTATCGTGCAAGATAGCCGGTCGGCGGAACCCTCCGCTACTATTATTCTTATAATGTAGTGTAAAAACAAAAATTCCAATCACTGTTGTCGTGTTGTGTTAAGGCGAGCCGACTCATTAGATGGGACGAAAGGTAAGGTATGTAGGAAGAGGGGTTGGACGTCGAATTAAAGCGCAGAAAAGCACAAAACACGCAGTCTCAGCCTACGGTACTCGAGTAGAGTATTCCCACGGGGGATCTGAAACAGCCAAATTCGTCGCTCGGCAAACTGAGGCCGGACTTGGCAATAGCTAGCCGAAATTGGTCAGGAAGAAAATTGGATTTTCATAGCCCAAATTACTGTACCCAGCACCCCCGGTGTGAGCCCCAATGTTCTTGGCAAATCACAAAGCTCGAACTTGTGATGCAGAGTTAGCGTTCCTGGCCAAAGAGACGGCTGGAAGATACTCGGGTAGAGTAGAGGTATTCAGCCTCTGGTTGAATAGAGCGTTTTTCGAGTGGATCTGCCACATTTGTATGTAAGAAGAGGCGCCACACGCGCCAGACTCTTTCAACTTGAGGAACTTTGCATAAACTCAGGGCTGAATGCCCCTCCTACAGGGCACAGGCATAGATAAAGTAAGCACGACCTGAAATTTCTACCGTGATGAAAGAAAGAAACAAAGAGAGAGGGAAAAGAAAGGAAAGGCAAAGCAAAATGTGACAGCTACTGGAGCGCCGGTAGTGGCCGGAGCAGTCACCAGTATTGGGTGCGTGTAGGGTACTCCAGTACCGGTATGTGTCCAAGTGGGGCGTGGGGGTCATGGCTGGATGAAAAGGCTTACACAGCGATATTGTGGTCATGTTACATAAATCCATGAATGAGTAAAAGTCCTGATGTTCAAGTCCCCTTTTGCTTTTTTACCTAGTGGGTGAGTTTTCTCCGGCGGTGGCCTATGATTCTTACTTCCCCGGTCCCACCATTGGCGCCTAACTTGGGCGACACTGGAGGTGATGGTATTCAGGGGCGCATTACTCGAGTATACTCCAACTGATTTGGATTTCTAATAAGAATGCCAGCACGGGGGTGCTGTGCTGTACTAGTGGTCTACGGTATAGGTGCCGGCAGTAGATATATGGGGCTTAGCAAGGCTGCCGGCCACGTCTCCCATCGCTACCTCGTTGCTTCTGTTACAATATAATTGCAAAGCCCTATTGTAAGTTGGATTTTTCGACAAGGTGATTAGTTGTAATGGGAAGAAGGTGGTCGTTCACAATGCTTTGGTATAACTGCCGTACCTGACGTGATCTGTGGGAAGAAGAGATCCCTTACATGTGCGCCATCAATCCCCGTCGCAGCAACTTTGACCTCTGCTCAGGCCGCCGAGCGCACCCAGTACCTTTTCAAAACTTATAGCTTATGTTTCAGTTATGCTCCCTCGTGAGACAGTCTCGGAGGCACTGATCAGAGCGAAGTTGTCAATGTTGTATCGAAGTATTGACAAAATTGTTTAACCTTCCGGTAGTGGCTGGGCGAGAGTTGGTAGATGATGCGAGGCCAGGACGAATGGGTACCGGTATCACACGATGGTGCCCTGGAGTCCTAGATGGAGATCTGCTATTCTACATGATGGTAGAAGTCTTGTGTGCACCGGTCAGTATTAACTAAAAAAAACCCTCGCCTCTATGAATGATGCCTTCCAAGCACAAGTGCCATAATTCCTAGTCCCGCTTTCGCATCTTAATATCATGGGCCGGGTGTATCATATTTTACCATGATAAATACTATTGAAATAAATCACGACCATAAACTTCACATCAAGTGGCCGTCTGAATCTATCCTGCTTTATAGTACCGAGTGATATATGACCCAAGCGACGTATATAACCATCTTAACCATGGGGTACCACCCAGCTCACTGATATACGCTAGGTTAAACCAAGCCCATCGAAACTTCTTCACCCAGTAGACCACTGTGCAGTGCAATAGTGCGCACCCGAAAAAAAAGCGAATCCCCCTAGTCGCCCAACTAGTCAGCCAGTCAGGAGAATTTATACGATCCCTGTGGTAAAGGAAAAAGAGAACTTTTGAGATTCGCTATCTCCGTCAAGTCGCTATTCTGGGGATTTAGAAAGAACTTCTTGAAAGGGATTAGTGCTTTCCTGACACGGGGTGCCCTGTCGGGTCTCATTAACTGGTTTTTCGCAACTCAGTTAACCTGCCAAACTAAACCTATCGTGGGCTGATGTCGCGGTTTACGGGGACCATCATGTAGAAGGTCGCAGTTTTTATGGTAGTCGTAATTGCCCAAAGCTTGTGAAGAAACAGACCACTATTGCGTACCCACCAGGAATTGGCGGGAGCCGTAGAATTTTGGTAGTATGCAATAGCAGCCCGTTTTGCAAACATCAGGCAATTACGAGACTTCACATTTGGTCCATCTACCTGGATAGGTTACGGTAATAGGGCAATCCGTCGGGTTCGTGCCGGGGAGGAAGAGGAAAAAAAAAGAAAGCCTCATCGCCGATAACATGCACTGGCATACCGGTATCGCCAAGGCGCTCTCAATATGTCATACGGGATAATATGCCAATGGGATACCGGCAGGGTATGCGTTTTGTGGCTCTGCTCTGTTCTGCTCTTGTCTTCTCTTGACTTTGCTTCTTCAGAGCTCAGCCGGCGGCGCATCCACTACTCGAGTGCTCGAGTTTGCGATGCCCGGGGCGGGTTTGGTTTGGCACCAATGGCGGGGCGTCTGCAAGGTAGGGGACTTGCCGTAAGCAAATTAATTAGCACACATCCAGATTAAGCACATGGCATACCAGCACTCAGCATCTTAAAGCCCCACTTTTGTTGTCCCTCTGCTCCTGGTTACGCAAGTTGGGCCTTCTTCTTCTTTCTTTCCTTCTTTTGCGTTCGTCCAATTATCACGGATGGAGCATTGGCTCCTCTTCCTGACTCAATTCCACAGTATTGCGCGATTACACTTGCCAGATCGTCTATCAGGGGGGCGAGGGCTTTTTAAGATTGTGGATAGGGAAGAGGGGAAGGCTAGACAAGTGGAATAGACAAGGGAATACTGCTCGCTTGCTCGCTTGTCAAGCTTGTTTTTCGCCTTTCTTTTCCTTCCCTCATCTGTGGGTGAAGGGAGGGAGGGACGAAGGGATAGCTCAAAGTCCATCTTAATCTATGGCAGCAAAGAACAGGGAACCCAGCGCTTTGAAGGTTCTCGGTGAAAGGTAATCTGGCACTCATCGATTTAGTGAGAACAATGGAACCCAGGTTACTGGTTATGTATAGCCACGGCTATGGGATTCCGCTTGATTCGTTATCTTGGCGTTCAGCAAATCGTTCTGATCCAGATAGACGAGACCCAACCGGCTGCCGCCGAGTTGGTCTATTTCGATAGAAGATGGGGAAGTAGGCTCCCCACATTATCCCTTACAGTAAGCGAGCATATGGGTGAGTGAGTTGAGTTGAGTTATAGTGGTGTGTAACTAATGCATCTGTCAAAGGGAGTTCTATCCTTGTTGTTGGAGATGGATGGGCTACTGGGATGGCACAGTACTGTACTGTGGTCAGTGACTCGCACAGCCTACGAGATCTGCTTCTCCCACAAATACACATACGCTCACACCTCGCCAACGACAGGCTGGTTAGCCAGGTAGACACCCCCTACTGGTGCGCGATCCACTTGTGTTTAGTCTTAACGTCAGCAGGCAGAAGAAACGAAAGTTCGATAGTGGAATAAGTAAGTATGCATTGCATACTCGAATCGTAGCAGAGTTCATTTGCAGCCTTCCCCCATTATGATACCCCATCCACCACCTCATCAGCCCCTTAAATAGGCGATTGGTGCTCCCGCAGATGTTGGTTCTCAAGCTTTATGTCTGAGGACTCTTTGGTTACATATTGAGAGAAGAAAAAATCTGGGGACTACTCTTTCGAATTATATATATCCCCTTCCCTTCCCTCTTCTTCGTATCTTCATTTCTTCTTGGCATTTTCCGTTTCGCCTCGACTAGTACCTTCCACCTGAGAGCCTAAGCGGTGCTTCGGCGGCTTTTCTTCGCACCATACCGGCAAAAAAGACCTAGAGAAAGATGGCTCGAATAACCGGCATGAGGCTGACAATTCGCATAACGACCCTTGTCGGGAGTTTGCTGTCTTCGCTTGGGGCTGGATTTATATGCCTCTGTTACATGTTCCTCCCACTGAAGCCGCATTTCAGGCATAGGTTGATCCAGAGTTTGGCTGTTGCCGGTATGTCTAAAATTCCTTCACTCTCACGAATCAGCATTGGTGACGCATACATACTCATACACAATCCTCCTAGATTTCCTCAATGCTACATCAAATGCGGCATCGGGTATCTACATTTTGGTTCGAGACCACGAACTGCCCGAAGGTATCGGCTGTAAGGTGAACGGACTAGTGACCCAAATCACGGTGCAGGTTAGTTTTTTTCCCCTCTTTAATAAAAAATCCATCTACGAGCGCCGCCGATTTGGACCCGGGCACTTAAGGTGGCAATGCCCATACCAAGTGTCCGGCTTCAATTCCGCCGCGCCAGTACTGTACACGGCCGGTCCGAGTGATAGATCATCGCTGACAACCACATCATAGGCAACAGATCTTTCCATCCTGGCGATTGCAATCGTAACATTCTGGGTAATTACAAAACCCTCAACATTTGGAGTGTGGAGCACTCGCAAGGCAATCCTTGCAGTCTGCTTTACCTGGGTTCTTCCGCTCATCACTGGTAATCCCCTCCCCCCTCCCTCCATTGAACAATCCATTAACCAACCCTATAGGTTTTACAGCCCTCGGGAAAGACTGGTACCACCCGGTGAGTGGGAACTGGTGCTGGATCCAAAAGAAGCCAGCATACCTGCGCTATGCCTTAACCCACGCCTGGCGCCTCTTGGTGATCATCTCTGTGATCGTGATGTACACCTACTTGCACTTTTTCCTACGCAAGCACTACAAGGAGCTCCGCGACGCAGCTGGTGACCCACATGCGGGCGGGGTTAACCTCACCGCGCTCTCCGATAGCACGGACGATAGAGACGAGAGGGACAAGAACGACGACAGTGGGGCGCAAACCCAAAAGTCATCACGCCAAGACCCGGAATATGGGGAGAAGGTTAAAAAGGTCTTGATTATGAGGGCTTACCCCACTTTTTACGTCATTCTCTTGATCCCCGGAATCTTGAATAGGATGGTGGAGGCTTGGGGCGGGAGCTCAAAGGTTTTGCAGCTTATGCAGGCTAGTACCCAATTCGTTGGGTTGGCGAATGCCATTACCTATGGCTGGAATGAGAGGATATTGGAGCAGCTTAAGTTGAAGTTTGGTAGGAAGTCGAAGTCTTCGTCTGGGTCTCGTATGGTGTAAAATTTGCTTGCAGGAGCGGAGGGAGGGGTAAAATATGGGTTTAGGTTTTATTGTTGTTCCTGTTGGAGTTTGGGACTTGGAAGGGCGCACATTATAGGAGTTTTTTTAGTTTATTTTTCTATCATCTCTTTTGTTGATCCCTACCAGCCCCTAGAAAGATTCTGAGCTAGTGGGCCAACCGGCTCGCTAGTGAGGATCATATGTATGATTATTTCCAGTATGAATATAAACTTTATATATACATGTTTTCTACAAACTTTCGCTTCTGATATTATTATTTTTATCTCTCCAGCCTTAATACCCCCCGGAATCTATCTCTCACTCGCCGCGTACCTTCAGAAAAGTGGGCGATATAGGGGACTGGGGAGAAACGGCAACGAAGAGGGCTGCCATGACAAACCCCTCGAAGCACATAGCAAAAAGCCGAAGCCACCCCCTGGACCGAGCTCAGCTTGACGAGCTTCCTCACTTGCCCGTACCCCTAACTATAGCTAGCAAGTACTATTATAGTATAGGCCACATGGAGCGTCTATCGTCACTGATGATCATTCATCCTGCTTTCTCCAGAAAGGCACAAATAAAAGCAGTTGAGCGAAAGATAAAACAACCCTTCATAAGAGCCCGCCCACCGTATCTGGGGATTGTAAGGAAGGAAGTACGATTGATAAGGTTAATTTAAGCTTATGTCTCATAATACCGACACCATGGACCTCCAATGATCACCCATACAGCATACTGCTGCAGCAGTGCCAAGATCATGCCCAGCCAATCCCCACTATACCTCCCCTCCCCCCCACTGCATAACCGCATCCGAAATACTCGTTCTCGCGGTGCAGAAGCGTTTCTAAAAAAGACTGCTATTGCATACCACCAAAATTTCCGCCTTTTTGCTTGGATTTGGGTGGTATGCAATAGCAGTCCTTTTTAAAAACGCTTCCGCACTGCGAGTACAAGCAGTAACCCAAGCATAATTTCCCAGGACAAGCAATCTTCACCACCCATCACTCCTACCACAAAAGTATCCACAACAACATTGGCAGTGGCAACAACCGCAAAGACATCTTCTCAAAGTGCAAACCTAAATTATCACATCCAAGCCATATCATAACGAGTCTGGAACCCCCCATCTATCAGCCTGCAACTGTGCGTATGTAAGCACCGACAACAACATGGCTGCAGCCGCCAAGTAAAGCTAGACTTATCCTACACGAGACCACATTACACTAACTGTTGAGCACCCGTGCCAACATCAAAATCGTGGTGGCGCGCCACTCATGGATACTTACCGTACCTGCTCTAGAGCCTGAAATTATTCCCGAAAAATTTGTTCCCTCCCCCCCCCCCACCATTGCCTCCCCGCGCCCCGTCGGCCCAAAAAAAAAGACCCACTTCCCAAATCCATCTAACTAACATACAGTAAGAACTGGAATAATTGAGGATCTCGCCAGGGCGTTGGAGTTGCCACTCTTTATGGGGCCCACTCCACTCTTCTGTTAGCTCACTGCATACATGAGGGGTAAACACAATATTTTCCCTCATGGCACCTTCCACCCTAGCTAGGTCCCAAAGGAAAGGGGAAAATCCAGACGTTCTAGAATCATTCTCAACTGCTCCAGTTTTTACTCGTAATGTCCTGACGTTTGTGAACACAACTGCTATTGCATGATGCCAAGATCAGCGCAAAAAAGCTGAATTTTGGCGGTATGCAATAGCAGTTGTGTTCACAAACGTCAGGACATTACGAGTACAGTGCCCGAGGCGGTTTCTGCAATTTCAGGCTTTTCTCTTTTTTTCTCTTCTCCGTTCTTCCCCGCCACCCCCACCCCTCGCACCCCCCCATCCAATGAGAACCGCAGGGATATGCCTGCCAAGCCGAGTCATTGCTCGTGATTCTGGAGTGAGAACTTAAATCTTATTTTCACTTCCCTACTTTGATGCATCATGAACATCACCTGCATTGGAAGGAAGAAGCAAATAAATATCCTTGTTGACACGTTTTTCATATGATACGGTAAGGGCAGGTAAGCATACCCCCTGTATTCATTTCAGGGGGTTGTATGACGCGGGCGCGTCAGTGCTGCAGACACTACCAGCACTGTACTCGAGTACAGTACTCGAGTACCGTATTTTCTCGCGTTATACGGTTTTTTGCCAAGACCGGTTTTTGCCCAAGATTGGGCACACAACCCTTGCAGACGATCACTCAGCCGCATTGTTGTAGACTCCTAAAACCCACACCTTGGTTACTATGCTGGCTGGGGGAATTTGAGGGCCCATTTCAGACTCCAGGCACCGGCTTGGCAAAAAACCGTAAAACACGAGAAAATACGGTAGCATTCTTTTGAGTATCGTAAACCTATTCTCGTTCTTGCCGAGGTTGTTGGCGTTGTTGTAGCGGTGATAAGGTTGGAGTACGGCAGGTGGACTGCTGTATAATAGCTAGAAAGCAAGCACTGCACAGCACCGTCCTCTACACTAACCGCCATCTCATACTGTATTATCCCTTGCCCGGTAAAGCCCGGCGCTGATCCCACCTCTCAGTGCACGTCAAGTTTCTAGTAACCTCCCCTTTTCTTTCTCCTCTTCCTTCCATGCTACAAGTACAAGTACCGTACCATGCCCCCCCTCTCCATGCCGCTAATTCCTCCCATCGAGCCTGCAATCATGTTACTCAAGCCTAGCCATTCTCAAACGGACCCCCCTAATTGTGCTGTACCTTCCTGCCCGGCAGTCTCCCCCTACACTAAACTTAATATTTCCTCACCATTTCCCACCAGACGAAGGGGCAGTGGAAATAAATAGACAAAACGGAAGAGATGGAAAAAGAGAAGAAGCAAAAATGGACAGTACTAGTACGAGATTATGTAAAGCTTGGGCAAAAACGGAATTCATAATTTGAACGTTGGTTGACAAGGTGCGGTATGAGTTGGACTCATAATTTCCAGCAGGGAAAGCGGAGAAGAGGCTGTTAGAGCCTGGTACAGTACTTGTAATTTGAGTAATGCATGTGCCGTAGCCCAAGCTGCTCTATGGGCACAGCACCGATGCCATAAAATCTCATGAGATCTACTATTTTCATCAGTCATGTGATCACAAGACTCAAATAAAAGCTGCTGAAAAGGGTCAGCGTGCTTTTGACACTAAAAGATCAGCCCCTCAAGACCTGTTGGGTCCCATTAACTGGTATTCACAATCCCGTCAATTTGTCAAACCAAACCTGCCGTAGGCTGCGGTTTGGTGCCTTCTAATAATCTAATGGTGGATTCAGTGAGATTTTACGGCACCCCAGTAGAGGTTGAATGGATATCATCTCATGGCAGTACGAGTACATGCTAGAGATAGCCCCAGGGAAACTTTCAAAAAGCCTCTGATACTTGCACCCTCCTCTTTCAACACCTTATGCACCCTTCCAAGTAAGCCAAGTTGCATCAAGCCGCACTTACACCCCCCCCCCCCCTCCCACCTTCCAGCCACACCACAGCCAAAAACAGCCAGAGTACCACAACAATACCAGTACCTGCTAGGCCACAAGCTCCAAAGAGAGAGAGAAAACAGAAGCAAGAAAGAAAAAGAACCCCCAAAAGCTTCTTCCCCACCCTTCCCGCCCTCCTCCCCCTTTACCATACTCGCGCAGACAGCACTAGACATGTGGGGCGTACCGGTAGACTAATACTGTGAGAACTGGAATACTCGGAGTTCCGTCTCCTAGTAAGATCGTCGTGTCTGCCCAGCACAGAAAGCAGAAGTCTAAGAACGGGATCTTTTTCAATTTTTCCTCCCACCTCTTCTTCGCCCCCCTTAGTCCAGAGAGGGAAATCCTGGACGTCTTAGCGCGGGGCTGCGATTTCAACGGTAGCCGGGGATACTGCTAACTCACGCAGTGCGAAGAATACCGACGAGTGGCAAAACAGCCTAAAAATCCCACGATAGTGACAGGCCCCCTCGCACTCAAGATTTTATGGCCCTTTCCCATTTATCGCTACATTTTCGTGCCAAAAGCTACGGCTCCCGCACCGGACTTGAATGATATCTAGGAATGGGTATCTGAAAGTACGGCTACTGATACACGGCGATCCGACCAGAGCAGAAGGGAAAGACAAAACCCCAGGTCTTATCTTTAGATACTTGATGCGAGAACCAAGTACCAAAAGCGTGCGAAAATCCGGAAAAACAGACGGAGGGATGAGAGGCTCCCGGAAGGCTTTCGAAATACAAACCCGAGCAGTGGAGCACAGTCCCTCCACCCCCCCTTTTTTTTAATAGCAATGGCGGAGGGAACGGACACTAGAGATGGCTAGCACTAGAGAAAGAGTTGTTCCGTTGTCTGCGGTACGGTAGCCTATCGTGGTGAGTGTGGGGCAATGGGAAGAGGGAAGAGTCCGAGATATACGGTACTTCTATTCTCATCGTGTATTCGGAATACGGTTGCTATAAAAGTACCGGAAGGCGTGCCAGAATTATTTGAAATATCGATGTCTTTAATACAAAGAGGATAATGTAACCGATGGTAAGTGAAAATAATGATCATTATGAAAATTGTGACGGCAACTGTGACGGTAGGATGAGGGAAAGTGTTCATTTACCGTTGAGGGTAGCCTTGATGCCACTTTTCAAGCACGGTGCAATAAATTCTCAAGTGTTAGTCCATTCTCATACATGGGCTTCACCAGCCACTGGCGCTGTTCACCGCAATCTTTCAAGGAGCATGAACACTACAGTATACTTTCTATGGGTTCGTGATGGCTCTTCCAAAATGGGAAACCAATTTTGGTGCGGAGATGACCTGTGTGTGAACTAAGAGGTAATAAAAAAGAAGCTTGGCCTGGTATGAGAATAAATGATGCAAGGAGTAGAAATTACTACTAGCCATGTTTGGTCATAGTATCAAGACATAAATCTTTAATATTACCTGATTCCGAATACGCGATGAAAATGGAAGTACGTGTATTGGAACAGGTACGGCGGTGGAAGAATGGGCCCATATCCGCCATTAGCTTTTTTAATCATCCCCGGTTGTGGATGTGATGCGATATGAAGGGCTTACTGTAAAGTATGGGTACAGTACAGGGAGCTCGATACGAGAACGCTGGAAGCTTTAGCATTCTATAATACAGAGAATTTGCCGTATTTATGCACTGATAAATGTTTTACTTATTCACAAGCAGTCTCCTGCAGCAATAGGAAGTGCTCCTGAATCGATTTTGGGAGTACAAGTAATTAGTACACTATTATCCCAGGTACCAAGTAATTGTAGTGATCAAAACAATATTGTATTGCCGATATTATACTGTACACTTAATCACCTATAACATCGAACCGACCCAAAGCAATCATAGAGAACCTTAACTTATTTAAAAGCTATAATGTTTAGGAAATCTCCCCCATTGCATGCAGAAACTCTTAAATGCCAAGCTAGCTCAATAACCCATCAAAGCACATAACAAACTGTGCATTATCTGCCAATGGGAGGGATCCGCACAATACTTACTAGTATTCTAGCATACCTAAAATAATAATGCACAAGAATGGCACCAGGGCAGATGCTCTCGTACTTCGCTTGTGCAAGACGGGATTATTTGACCAGTCATCTACCCTGCCCTGCACGTATGCGTCTTCCCGGATACTTGTAAAGTATATTGACTGCAATCTCCCTATCGGACCCTAAATGGCTACCGTAACTCTTCTTCTTCTTCTTCTTCTTCTTCTTCTTCTTCTTCTTCTTCTTCTTCTTCTTCTTCTTCTTACTTATTATCATACTTATTACATGTTATGATAGCTACCAAATTACGAGCCCTCCCCTTGTCAAGCACAACACACCAACTAAACCAATTAAAAACCTAATCTGCAATCAACGGCCAATTGATACCGCCCATTTTCTTAATAATAAAAGAGGTATCATACATATAACACCACCTACATACCATGGCATTACCGAAGAGGCGGAATCCTTACTTATCAATAGGGCCGGGCTCCCAATCCATGCCCTGTCACTCAGATTTTCGGGATGTTGACTTTTAGCATGTAGGTCATGTGATAATGGTTTTGTCACTTCTTTTTTCCTCCCTTCGCTCCATTCTGGGACCGACCGCACCACCCCCCCGCCCCCCTCCCCATTAGTAGCCGAAGAGCGAGAGGAGAAATTTTGTGGTGACTATGATTGGGCTTCGCCTAATGATTTTAACTGGGTGCTTCCGAGATGCCCGAGGGCTGGCCGCCGTATTCGAGTACCGGTACAGGATGACCCCGCAAAGGTACCGTATCGAGTTCAAGAAGCCCGAGGGTTTCATGGGCTCTTGATGCGAGCGACAACCTCTGGCAACACAATTGATAACTCCCTAGGTCAGGCCGTGCAAGCTCTGTCATAGTATCATACAATGCAATGCTTTTGTGCCCCTGCACTGTACGGTTTTCCTCGCATCAAGAAATGGTTTATATATACGAAGTACAAATCCCCCAAGTAAAAGCGACATTTGTAATTTACAAAGAAACAAGAGTACTCGAGTACTTGTGTTGTAGCAGAAGGTTGCGCAGTAAAATGTTACTTTTAGAGCAAAGAGAATTTTAGACTGCAAAGAAGGGATTCGACCTTTTCTACAAATTCATGTGCGCTAAAACATTTAAACAATGGCCTACACTTTGTGCGTTTTCCGTATATGCTGCCTCGCCGCTGAGCTATATCGTGAAATGCTTTGCTCCAGGTAAAATACATGAATCAAGGAGTGACATCAAGAGAAAGTGGGGGAAGTGATAAAATAAAAGAGGTGGGGGGAAAGATGTTACAGTATCGTGGGATCCCCGGCAGGCCTCTAATCTCCGGATCCAGAAACAATATCTCCTGAGGATTGGTGCTTTCCATGCGCAATAGCTTGAGTGAGCTTTTTGGACGTGTTGGATCTTGTTGGGTTTCGCGGTTCTGCCAATCTATGAAACTAGGACTATCGTAGGCTAATCCAGTGATTTCCGCCGATAATCTAATAGCAAATTCCAAAAGACCAAGATAACATCCCCGAATGGGAGGAGGAAAGGAAAAAAAAACCCTATACACGACCAAAGGGAATAAAAACAAGGTCATAAATACGACCATAGTGGGATTTTCAAAAAAAAAAGCAAGAGGCTAGAATATCATGATCCCGTAGAGAGTTATAGTCCATGTCTTGACGAGTTGAATGAGTGGATTTCACCGCTGTCACAGAAATTACTCTCTTCGCTTTCCTACAATGATATACAAGTTAATATGCTGTCGGGTGCGCCTCTAGTGTGCGCAAATCAAGTAAAATAAATGGGAAAAAGAAAAAATTAAGTGCGCATACCCGCCTCCTCAAGGGGGCTTACTACGACCCTCTCACCGCCACCCCCACCAGCACCCCCCGACCGGCTACTGCCCGAGCTGCTGGGGCCTTGGTAGCCACGATTCATACTTCGTTCCCTTGCAGAACTCCTCAACAGATGCAGCTTCCGAAACCTCGCTGACAACTCACTCTTCCGTTTCTCCTGGATAGCCTGTAGACTCTCACGGACACCCGATTCTAGGACCTGACGTTTATCGTCGTCGATGAGTCCGGTTGTATTGGATTCCTCGAGGATCGTAGTATTGAGAACGCCAAGGGCTTCTAAGAATTCAGGGGAATCCATGAGCATAAGCACTGACACGTGCTGCATTACCCTGCACCACGTGTGGGGGTCTCGGGATGGGACGATTGGAGGATAGGCGGAAACTGTAATGGTTTTGTGATAGTGTTAGTAGACCTTTTTAAGAACTAGCTGCGTTATCCCGGCGGGAAGAGGAGGTAGGCTTCCCTCTCACCCGAACCCCCACTCCCAATAAAAAAAACCCCCCTTTTTCGAGACGAAGGCAAGCTGGTGGTAAAAAAGTGGAGAGAGCGAAGGTGATACGAACATCTTAGGGATTTATTCTGATCCACGTACCACGAGCTACCACGGAGTGGTAATCCCTCTATTGGAACGGAAGTCCTATCGTGCTTCAATTCCACTAATGCGTGCGCAGCTGCGTCATCTGAGCTCGCCCCTCCCTCCCGCAGATAGCTCTTGAAAAAAACCATCCAGGTCGAACCCTTCAATTCCTCATCTGTGCGCAACCAGTCCTCTCTCGCGATCCGTATTATGGTAGTATAAGCTCGAAACCACCCATCTGGTACCAGCTGAAACGCCCATTGACTATGGGTTATCGATGATATGTCTGCAAGCGCGGCATACGAAGGCAAGAGGTTATCGAAGAAGTGACGACGCCAATGGGTATTTGCCGTTGCTGCGGAAAGCATTGAATGGGAAGTTAAGCGCAGTAATGCTAAGTCCCGGGGCGAGAGCAAGGAGAACACATGGTGGATCACTGTTTGCCCTTGTCAGTAATTTAGAACCACCTCCCACTCTCCGTCTTAGGACCATGAGCTCTAGCAATGTTGCCGGCTGCAAAGGAGAACGAAGAAAAGGGACCATGCAAAATGATGAAGGTGCTTCTTTTATGGTAATTGGAGCTATGTGCAGATCCTGTAAAGTTTGCGGGGAGAAGGGGAGGTAAAGGGGGTCGGCGGGCCCGGTGAATTAGCGACAGATAATGATTATTTCCCCTTACCTTCCAGCGGAAGCTTTTCTAAAGATAATCCGTTCATCATGACGTTGATCTTCCCAATAACCCAGAGGCTTGGTGGATTAAGAGGGATGCTGCAGAACTGGGGAACCGGGTTGATGTTGAATAGAAAAGAGCAAGTGTGCGCAAGAGCTGGTAAGGGAATAGCAAACTCCGTATAGAAGGGAAGGGGGGGCAGTGAACCAGAGGAAGCAAGTCCAGCTAGGGGTGTTTGTGGGGGAGTGGAGAAATGCGGGAAACAAGGCAAGAAATAGATATGTATAAAAGGGAATCCTCAAGGATAGGGAGAGGGGGGTTCGTTCAGGGGATCTCAGAGGGTCAAGACCCTCTATTTCAGTCAATTTCTGAATTTCCCTCTTTTTTTTTTCTCGCCCCGAGGATGAAGGAAGGGGGAAGGCTTTTGAAAAGGCGAGAAGACGCGGCCCTTTGGAGCGAAACCTCTTGTGGTGAGGAGTATTGGCGCCCGAGCCCCAAGACTCAGGGCTCACTCAAGAGAGCCACAATCGGACACCGGGGAAGGAAACTCAGCCGGGGATTGGACAAATTGAAGAAACCCCTTGAATCGGGCTGAGGGATGCGATGACTTCATGCCCCGCAGAAAGTTGAGGCCTGATCAAAAGAAAAGTGTTCCTGCAACCGTGTTCTGCCAAAAGAAAAATCCCACGGAATTCAGACTGTAGGAATGAACCAAAAAAATAGATGGGTGGGGGGGAAAAAAAGAGAGAATATTAAATCAAGCTGCTGGTGCGGTACCGCACACAACTCAGCAATACCATACCGTACTCTACCGCGCCAGTGCTCGCGCGGCCGAGTTGAAGCCGAACACCTAAGGTGGAAATTTCCGTGCAAAGCATTTGGCTTCAATTCGGCCGCGCGAGTATATGCCGATAGGGGAGTAGAGATTGTACCCCCCGGACTTAGACTAGCAGAGATCCTTTTTCGAAATGATCTCTGTTTTAGGCAAGGCAAGAAAAGTGCCTTAGAAACTCCTAGATTAACTTACGTGCTTTCTTGCTCTCCCTACTCTCTCAATCCTCACTTTCCCTGTTTTTGCGAAGGTTTCCCGGTGGCTTGAAAGGAAGGTTGTCCTGCTTGTGCATCTAGAGCCTGAAGCTGGAGGAGGAAGGGTCAAGCGGTCGTGGATCTTACTGCTGATCAGCAGTGCATGCCATCTATCAAAAATGAGAGGGTGAAGGCACTGGCAGGAGGGAACTGATAGGAATGGAAATGGGGTAGTGATAGGACCCTTTTTGCAAATTATTCAACAAAATGAAGTTACACACTGCACCTGCACGGGCAGACAGTGGTCATCTGATGGTGGAAGGAAGTGAATGAGAGAGGCTGGACCAGATTTTATTTCTTCTTCCTCTCCTCCCTTGATGCAAGAAATGCACAAATGCAAGTTATTGTGCTCGTACTGGTACTGGTATAGGTAATTGATCAACATCCTTTTCTCACTCCCGTGGATGCACCTCAGGACTTGCATTGTGCTGTGCATGGTGTGCACGTGAAACCTGAACCTGCCCTCTTGAGAACACAAAAGTTGGGTAGGGGTGCGAAAGGTGAATGGCCGTGGAGGGGAGCACAAGAGGAATCCCAAGGCTTCGGAGCCGAATCGGAGAGCTCGAATCGACCGCTCTCGTCTAATGTTGCGTCCTGAGGGTGGGGGTCTTACAGGCTACGTGGTGCGATACTTGTCTCAGTGACACTCGAGTTTTGAAGGTCGTCTTCCCGTACACTCCCGTTTGAAAAATTCTCCTAACCACCCTGGTACATTCATGTAGTTGTGGCTGTTGCCCTCCTGGCGTCAAAGTACTAGGCCAGCCACAAACTACATGAATGTATGGTACTAGGGGTAGCAAAAAGCCGGGTGCACTGCCAAAAAGGGACAGGTCCATTGTATGCAGACCATTCCAAACTGGGAAATTCGAGTGATATCGAGTGAGAGATTTTTGGTGGCCCGGCAAAAAGTCGGGCGCACTTCCAGATGTATGATACTGGGGCACTCGTGTGCGCAGGATTTAGCGGAGAGCCTGGCGAATGGGGCTCATAGAATTTCCATGTGGTCGGCAGTTAAAACCTCACCAGACTTCTTCCTACCCTCCAAGTACAAGTGGTGGGTTATTACTTGTGCTGCATCAGAAAAGTCAGCCCCAGAATTACCGAGTGATCTGCCGTGAGTGCATGGCTCAAAGCTGGTTAATCAGGGCTAGCATGGAAGCAATCTCTTCATCCGTCCTGGGTTTCGCACATTTTTAGCTTTTACGAAAGTGGCCCTCTTAGTTAACACAAGCTAAGCTCATAATGATATCAACCTGGCCTGCTGATTGTGACCTGACCCATTGAAACAGTGGATACAATGAGTTGAACGCGGGAGGGGGGGTTAGTGCTTAGCCATCTAGCTGTATCAGTTGTCATGGTGGAGGAGTCTCTTATGTTTCTCCTTAATTCTCTTCTCTCAACAGCATAGGCGGAAATGATTGCCTTTTTCACTTTCTGATAAAGCAAACGATCTGCTTCGTCCAACTATGGCCCTTATCTCCCCTTCCATTCTCTCCTGTTCTCATCTCTATCAAGGTCACCTCTTGCACTTTTCTTCTCACCAGTTCAACTTGCTATTTCCGCTACCCTTGCTCCCACTCTTAACCAACTATTTTACAAACACTCTATCCGTCACCACCTCGATTCCAAGGATTATTCCATTGCACCCGCCCCATACCACATCTAACATAAGTTATGGGCTAGCTTAGATCATTAGGCCATGTTGAGAGCTGTTTTTCATGTGCATTATGACTAGCATGGCCTTATGTATTGACGGATCTCCTCCGGGGACAGGCGTTCTTTGGTGGGTATCTGGCAAGAAAGTTTATGGAAGTCATAATAGACCGGAAATAAAAAGAAGACGAAAATGGGAGGAGGTGTCCAAACAAGGTCCCATCCACAGAACAATTCCGGTTCTTCTCTTCCTCGCTTGTCAATGCTCACAGAGCCGCCCTTTTATCTAACACACCACTGCCCATGACAAAACACGCACGCAAGTGTAAGCATATTCAAGCATGCTAGGGCTTCCTAATGGCTACTCCCGCAGTATGATACCTACCTAGTTTGGGTGGCTCATAACAGCCATCGATCCGCCGCGCCAATAGAGACTTTGCGGTGGTGCCCTGGGTCTTTGAGATCTCCTTCCCCGCGTTACCAAACCTTGCCATAATCGCACTCTCGGAAACCCCAACTGTCTCTTGTACATAGGTCCTCAACTTGTCCTCCTTGCTAGCATTATAGAAGTAAGGTGATTTCGCAATCAAGAATTTAGAGCCGACATCCTTGTGAGGGCTCGTTCGCCGTGACAATAACTGGATTAGAGAAAGTGGGCTTTCGCAAATATTACGAAAAGTTGGGATGAAATTTTCGGCCAGTGAGGTTTGTTAGCGCCTTAGCCAACGCCCACAAGCGGCCAGGCCGGCCAGCAGATAGACAGCAGATGTACAGTCCGGCCCGGCCGAGTCAGAGTGAAACTGACTTGGGCTTTGCAGTCCAGGCTTTTGGGGAGCTTGCAGGCTTCATGAATGCTTAGTGGCGCCGATAGGCTTTCGGAATATGTCATAATATTAGTAAATATTTTGTTTATGGTAGTAGAGATCTTCAGATTCCTGCAAATATCTCCAGATGTCTAAAGATACCCACAAATATTTGAAGATGCCCGTAGATATCTGAAGACGACTTGAAATCCTGCAGATGTCTGCAGTCCGGCTAGGCTCGGTCATAGGCCCTGGAAGCCGGACTATGGCCCACAGTCACAAGTGCTCCAAACACTTTATTACCCTCTCAGAAAAAAATTAGTATCTTTCTGCTTAAACAACAGAACTTCTATCTTCAGCTATCGTTTGGGTGGGACATGAGCCCTAACCTGTGACCGGGCGCTGTGGCGACAGCCTGAAAGATCTCGAAGTGTTGATTGCGAAATCCCCCGAGCAGAGTTTTAACATGATCTGAGAGCGTTAGTAGACACAATAAAGGCGAGGTGGAAGACATACGCCACCGACTCCGGGGAGAATTGTTCCCAACGTCGAACGCCATGACCCACTTGACGTAGGCGTCGGCACTATTGCCTCTAAATGAAAATGAATTTCGAGTTCCAGCCAGTTCAGCCAGCCCACCCTCCTAGCAACTGTGCCTGGTGCGAGATTACCAGGAGTCCTGCCTCTTCTGTGCTGTAATTTCTCCGAAAGGCACAATGCTATTAAGATAACTATTGGACGACCCGGGCGTTCAAAACTTACCCAGGAAGTATTCGGAATCTAACGAACTCCCTGACGAAATGGAAGACCACCAAGCGGTGCACCTTATTGAGCAAACATCTTGATAGGCTACATTCTTAGTGGTTCATTTCGCGGGTGATTTGTGATTGATGGAAAGTCCTGGGTGGTTGGTGGTTGTAGGGAGAGGCCTAGCTCGCATCAAGTACTTGTTTGCTACGCGGTAAAAAGGGGATAGAGTAAGATAAGGGTGCTTGTGTCTCCGCGCCAAGAATGGGCACCCCCTGTGACATCGGTAGCTTCTGCGAACTGATACAAAGTACAGTACTAGTGGTATTCAAAGTTAGGAAAGGTAGGGAGTAAGAGCGGGTTTGTACTCTACTAGAATATGCATTAGTTGACTAGAGGAGACAGGCCAATAGTATCCCTAAACTGATAGTGTTAGAGTTGATCGCCCCAAGTTCTGTGGAGGATAGTTTAGAGTAAAAGGTAGACCCACCGTGCCCTGAGCGAGGTGGTGCCCTCAGCGAGGCACGGTAGAGTTGCTGTGGCGGAGCCGGTGTTTAGTACGATAAGAGTCCTCCTTGGACTATGAGCGCCGCGCCCCGCTGAGGGCAGCACCTCGCTCAGGGCACGGTGGGTCTAATGTTTCTGACAGGGAAGATGGCCACGACGGGGAAGCTGGCCACCTGCAGCCACCAAAATCCCGGCTTACAGCAAAAACCAGTTCCTCAACCACTCGAGTACCTACTCCACAGCCTAGTGGGAAGAGGTGGGAAACAATAGGTGAAGCTTCAATGAGCCCCAAATAATTCATCTATGCTAAAAGGAATTTTAAAATGCTTGTTTCTGGATCTACCAAGTTAGTGCATAATACGAAAAATCTCTTCATCGCCCTTGGAGTTGTGGCAAAGTGAGCAACCGAAACATTGCAACCATTTGTAGCTACTGACTTTTACTCGTTATGGACCTCCAGACCTCCGTATCTACCTGTAAAATAGTTTTGTAAAGGTAAGGTAACTTTATATCATGGTACGTTAACTCTTTCCAGAAGTGCCAAGCTTACATGAAGCTGCGAAGTAAGCTAGGTTTTCCCCGCTTCATTAACTTTGAATACCACTACTGTGGGAGGCCTCTCGGGTAAGGTGTGGATACGTTATAGTGTATTACTATCAACTACAGCTAACACTAAACCCGCGCCTAATCGGCATTGAGTTACGGCATACCAACACCCGGCAGCCCTCACCAAACAAACAAATAAAACAACCACATAAAACAAAAACAAAAACAAAACAAAAACAACACACACAACATCAAACACTACCAATCCAGGCTCACGGGCGCTCAGGGGAACCAGTCCCCTCCCAGATTAATGCGTCTTCCTGGCTCGCCAAACTCATATCAAGGGCAGGGTCCTCAATCACCCGTTCCCGTAAAATCACCTCTTCCAAATCATTCATATCCCGAATATACCGGGTTCTCCACACCAACAAACAACCTTCAATCTCCTCAACGTGCCGACTCAAAGCCCCACTAGACTGATACAATTTGCCACAAACACACCGCAAAGTCCCCACTGGTATATGGTACAATACCGTCATCCTCGCATCCAAATCTCCCATATCCGCAAACCGCCCAAACACTTTGAGCAACTCGTGCCCTCTCCATATCCGCAGACACCTGTCACTGCCATCAAGATGCTTCGCAATCCCAGCCCGGAAATGCTTAAAGCCTTTAGCCCTGCTCATAACCACCCCACAAACGTAACAGGCACCCCGATACTCGTTCGGAATGAAGTCGAACCGTCCCCTCCTAGGGCGATTGGGCCGGCACCGATGAGCCCCCATGGAAGTCTTGCCACACTTGTCGCACATAACCGCAGGTTTAATAGCACGGGCAGCAATCGTAGAACCACCACCAATACTCACACCGCAGCCATCATCAAAGGGATTACCACCAACAACCCTCACCCCAGCGATAGAGGTCTTATGTTTCGCAACACTCGTGTTCAGGTACTGATGTGCCCGCCACCAATCAACCCAATCGGACAAGCGCTTGTCATCGTGTAAAGTGTGTCGCGGGGGCCGCCCAGTCAAGTATTGAGTGCACTCGACCAAGTGGAACCTATCATCAGCCCCAATACAGCCCTCATGGCCGATCCTCACCCCAGTGCCACTCCTCAATCTTACCAAAACATACGCATCCCACTGCAATAAACCCCGTAAATGTTTCGGTGAGCGAGGAAGCCGCCGATAGTAGTCGTGCCCCTGGCACCGATGCCAACTCTTCCATTCCTCAACCCTCAGATCGCGCGCCAACATCCCATTCCCAACACCAAACTCAACACCACGCGATTCAGCCACCACACCCCTATCCCACCCAGCACGAGCAGCAACATCAGCCACCTCATTGCCGCCAATGCCCCGGTGACCCGGGATCCAAACCAAAGTCACCACACCAACCCTACCCAACACCACCGCAAACAATTTAGCCAAACCATGGTTCCTATTCTCCGAACCCAACTTGCCCAACATTTCAACCACCGGCAAACAGTCCAAAAACACCGTAACCGGCAAACAATCTTGCAGCGAACACAAGGCCCTATAAACTGCCCAAATCTCGCATTCCAGCGCACAAAAGGCAGGAGGCAGTCCTTCGGAAACCGGTTCCTCCCTCAGTCCTCGATCATACTGCACCCAACCAGCACCGGATTTCCCAGACATGCTCGATCCATCAGTATAAACCACGTGACGGTCCTCGTCCAGATACTGGTCCCACATCTCGGCGTGCCGGGCAATTGCGGCATCCTTATCCCTCACGATCAAGCAGTCCGGAACACCAACAGTCACTGCCTCCGAAGACACAGCCTCCGCAACCACGCCGTCCTGCGCCCAGCCATCACGAATACACCCAAAAAAGGGAAACTCGTCGCCAAACCGATAGGATATCATGCGAGCGTAACAACGCCGCTGCAAATACCGGGACTGTATATGTACCGGGGGAATGCCAAACTCAGCAAGCAAAATATTGTTGGCCAACTTGAAGGGCAGACGAAAAACATGTCGGAGGGTGTCATTAACGTGCACTTGAATCCTCTTGACATACCGATCGTAATCACCAACAAACTCAAGCCCAAAGTAAACCGTAGGCAAATAGGCCCCTTGGACCAACCGAAACGCCTCCCAGGCACCAGCCCCACCAGTATCCCCAAACCTGCGAGTGACCGCAGAGATTCTGTTCCTCACACCCAGACCCCTCCGCAACCAATAGTCCACATGGGTGGACCAGTTGAGATGCCGGTTGAACCTATATCCCAGCACCCTCATGTCTTCCACCGGAGGCAACACAGCCGGACCAAGACCCAAAGGATCCCAAGGCAAGTCACCAAACCCAATCCACTCCGTCTTGAGAGGAGCAAAGTCCAGACCCCTAGCCCTAGCCACATTGCAGCAGTCCTCGAAAATCTCAGCAGCAATATACTTCGCAAGAGACTGGCTGCTAGCGGCAACAGCAATAACTGCATCATCGACATATGATATGACAATGATCCGAACAGAAGGACCATAGCGTAGCCTTGGAGCGAGAACGTCCGCGACATATGCACCGAAGAGAAAAGGAGACAAAGGCGACCCTTGCGGAACACCCCGTTCGATGTCATAGTACCGGGAAAGCCGGCCATTGAACCGAAATCTAACCCTCCGTCCATCACACCACCGTGCAATCCAATCCCCAAGCCCAGCAGGGCACCCACGCGCCACCAAAAAATCCATCAACAGTCCCCTATCCAGCTTATCGAACCCCCCTTCAACATCCATCGATACCAACAGGCGATGCATCCCCGAATTATGCTCCAAAAATTCCAGGACACCGGCAACTGCATCATGCACACCCCTCTTCTGTCGGGAGCCAAACTGCGTCTCCCCGAGATCCAAACACCGAGCAAGCCGGACCAGCACAATCCGCTCCAATAGTTTGCTAAAGGTTGGGAGCAAGGCAATCATCCGCCACGATTTCACAATATCGTACCGTGGTTTACCCGCCTTCTGAATCAGGACAACTTCCCCAACATGGAAATCGGGATGATCATCCCTCAAGGAGTCCGCCATCAAAGCGTCGAATTCAGACTCGTGCTTCCCACGCAACCACCGGAGAAAGGGATAGGTAATGGAATCAAAGCCAGGACTAGTATCCTGAGGGCACATGGCAAGGGCAGCCACAATCTCCGATTCAGAAAGATCTGAAAAACAAGAGCTGGGCGAAGCAACCGCAACCGGGGGAAACGAGTCCCCAACCCGCCCAAGCTGCCGCGCAATCATGTCCGATATTCCCGAATGCGATGTTACGTAGTTGTCGTCATCATCGAGCATCGATGGAAGCGTCCTCCTCAGCCCGAGCTTGTCAATCGCACGAAAAATATCGGGATCATTGGTACCAGCAAGTCCATTGGCAAGGCTACCATTCCTCGCCTCGATCAGGGCAGCTCTGTACACCTTCCTGGACAGGCAATAACCTTCCTTATCACCATTCCTCCGAAACCGCCGAACATCAGCCCTCATGGCCGCAAGCTTCTCCGTCCACCACCCCACCTTCGTACTCCTCCTCGGAGCCTTCCTGATGTTACCCACCACATCCCTCACGGCATCCCACCTCAACGATCCATGATCCCTGATGATCCCATCAACCTTCTCGCCAATCATATCCCAATCAACACGCCTCCATGGAATAGCAGGGCCGATCAGGTTATCCGGAGCAGAGCAGTCCAAACGCACCAACTGTGCACGATGATCGAGACCAGCAAGATCAACATACCTATGTGAAACCAAAGAACCCGGGAACGACCAAGCCAGGTCCAAAACCGATACGTCCCTAAAGGTAGCACCATCAACAGCACTCATCAAATACCCACCATCATCCATGTGCCTGGCCAATGCTGAGCCAGACCCATAACAAACACGATCATCAGCGCCCGAAGCCCACCGGGGGTGCCGCGCATTAAAATCGCCAGCCATAACATCAACCCGCCCAACATCCGCCAAAATATCCAACATATCAGAACCAGGCAAGTGTGGCAAAACATATATGCCACAAAATCTCCTCATCAAACCGTTAACGCCACAAAACCCCACGGTACAAAATGCACCAGCATGGGCCAACACCTCAAACATCCCAACCATGTCACAGCGAGCATACACTGCAACACCAGAACCAACAACAAAGGAAATCAACTCCACACCCCTCTCCTCATGAACCAACACCATCCCATCCATCCCAACAGGCGGGTCCAAAACAAAAAACAAACCAACACGAACAAACAAAGAAAACAACAAACTCCTATTCCCGCCGCTCTTCCCCACGTTACAGACCAACGTTGTAACAATCATTACCACGATCCGCAACGAGACCTAATGGCCTTCGACGGAGATGGATCCTCCGTAAACTTAGGGAAGTCCCTAAATTGTTTCTCAACTTCAAGGTATTCCTTCGACTTCACCAGCTTCTGAGCGGATCGGTCAGTGATACCAAGCTTGGTGGTTTCCTCACTCACCATCTTCCCGGAGGAAGGAGAGGAATCGCGGCCAGAAGCAGTAGCCGTAGGAGCCCGGAGGTTGGGGCAGGAAAGATCGCCGGTAAGATGACCGACACGAGAACAAAGGCGGCAAGCAAGATTAACATGGGAGCACAGGGATCCCATGGCAGCTACACACCCCCGAACCGAACATTTATGCTGGGTGCTCAAGTGCCCACCATCGCAAAACTTGCAAGCGATCGCAGCACGGCACATAACAGCCACATGACCGTGACGAAGGCAGCGGGTGCAAACCGAGGTAGCCTTGAGCTCAGCCCAAATCCTCATGGGACGGCGACGGCTAAAAACCATGACGTTCCTGCGATCAAGGCAAGCCTTAACCGCATCGGTCAGTTCAACAACAAAAACAACGGAGCCAGTGGTATGTTTGTGGGACTTATGTCCCGCGAGAGATCCAATCCAGTGGGGTCGACCGACGACATTAAACCCAGGGTTGGTAACCTCCAGGTCGCGGATCATGTCGTCAAAGGCACCATCGCCTTGCCAATCCTCAGGCTTCCAGAGAGAGCCAACACCAAGGGGAGAAAGGCTGAGCCCAGAAACGAGAACCTTAACCCTCTTCCTGTCCTGGGTAAACGAAAACCCATTAATCCCCAATTCCATAAGGGCATGCTCCATCCGAGGCACCATCCCCCAAACAGAAACAGCCGAGTGTTGCACTAACGAGAGCAACAGATCACCAGTCGTCCTGTGCTGAACACAAGACCCAAACCGAGCACCACCACCACGCGCAAGAACTGCATTGAGGGAGTTCTTTACTGACTCCGAGTTGACCCCAGCAGGCAGGCGGGCCTTAACACCTCGCTTCTCAAAGCGAACAACAATATGTCTCTCCCGCTCAGTAAGAGCCGAGGGGGAAGGGGAAGAAGAGGCAACCTTCCGGCGTTGCACAACCGTAAACGACTTCTCCCCACCAGTAGCCTTCGCAACAGAAGACCAAGAGGAAGAAGCAACAGGGCCAGTCGGAGGAGGAGCAGGAACATCCGAAGGGCGCACCACAGCAGCAGGAGCGGTCGGGGGAGGGCGAGCAGGCACAACAGCGGGAGCACGGGGAACAGCGGGCACTCTCCCTTTGTTCTTCCGGGCAGACACCGCAGGCCCAATAGGAATCGGAGCCCTCGGTCCGGACGGGGCAACAGGGGGAGAAACAGCCACCGGAACAGCAGCAGCCTCCCGAGCCGCATCATCAGCGGCATCCTCCAAGGCATTCACCTTCCTCTCCAGACGGTGGATAATGTTCCCCATCTCGACAATCACCGAACCCAAGTAGCGGACGTCATGTCCAACCTCAATAAAGTGGCTGTACGCCCCACGCTGGTCGATCAACAGCTGTCCCTCGATAGGATCCGAGGAATCAACCTGTTCCGGGGAAGCATGGCGACTGTCCCCAAGCCCCGTACCCTCAGAATTACAACCCCCACCCACAGCCATTGGAATATCGGAGGAAGCAATCTCCGAAAAATCATCAAACAACGGCACTTCCTGTGCCCCATCCTCATCTTCATCCATGTCGGACCCGCCCGACCTTGCACACCCAACCGGGGCCATAGTGGGAGCCCGCGATCTACTCACTGTCTCGGCGAGTGTAGAAGGTAGAGGGGGCATAGACCCATAGTCCGTAGACCCAGTCCCCACCAAAGTAACAACATCATCCACTGGGGCACCAGCATGCATGCTGTCCCCCAAACCATCCTTCTCCGTAGTCTTCCCATCCCCAAGAGCCATGGTGACATCCGGGGGAGAGCTCTCAATAGGGTCCACAGTGGTGTCCCCAGCAAACATCTTCCCAACCTGCCCAACAGGGCGCGCAGCCGGGGGCGAAAACGTAGAATCGGCAGAGTCATCCAACTTCATGCCTCGGTAGAGTTCCCTCTCAGAGGAAGGCAAGCCTCGCAGGGGGGAAGCCGACGGAAGGCGACGACCGGCAAGAGGGTTAGAGCGGCGCTGCACACCGGACGAACGCTTCGGAGTGGGGGAAGAAAAGAACCTCCCAACAGTCATAGCCTGCGAGGCAGAGGGAGCATCCTGCCGACCGTGTTCAAGGTGCTCACCTAAAAGGGAGCCAGTGCCCTGCGTATCCGTAGTCTGCGAGGGGAAAAACAAAGAAGAACCAGGAGAATGATGGCGTGTAAACAGCCCAAAAGTATCATCACGGAGCACCCTGCATCCGGTGCATCCGGAGCCGATCAAAACACCGTTGACAACGAGTTCAAACTCCGAAACAAGGTTGAATTTGAGGCGAGAAACGCGCTCAACAAGGGTATTCCCGAACTCAACAGAGGAGTTGGGGCAGCCATCAGAGTGGCGAACATTCACGGCTAGGCCGGAGGGAGGAAAACGGTAAGAAGAAACCGTTGCAGGGACAAGGCCCAAAGGCATAGCAGGGGGGGGCGTAGAGGACCCCATTCAAAGGAGGAGGCGAACAAGGCGAAACGGGCGCAGCCACGGATAACTCAACCCGATCAAAGTTCAGATAAAAGCTGCACAATCCACCCGATAAACGTGATGAAAAGCAAGGCGAAAGTCTCTACCGAAGTAAAGTGATGCTTATCGCGAGAAAAATAAAGCGTCGTGACTGGATAGTCAAGGTGTCTGGTGAAAATATTTGGGGTGGTAAGGTGGGGAGGGAAACGTCCTTCCTTGTTGATTACTATCGTACAGAAGGGTCTTAAATACAGGCCAGAGATCTATTGGCGGGGTCATGAAAGTCACCAACGCAACTGGCCGCAATATGCCCATAGGCCATCCACATGCCCGACAGTACCGGTATCGTACTCGAATAGTTATTTCACTTACCACAACTACATAAATAAGAAAAAGCTTAGTTTAGCTAAACCTATGCTACCCGCTATCATATAATCTTAGAAATTAACCCCCAAATTAACCACGGAATGCTGACAACAAGGGCCGGGCAAGCCCCACTAATCCACGGGACCGGTGAGCGCATTTTCTTAGAACTAACTCCGAACTCGGCACCGAATGTTGAGAGCACAGGGCGGCTAAGCCCCTCCAATGTGAAGCGATGGCTTTGCTCTTGTACCGCAAGGTAGGATGGCGTAAATGGGCAATGGCACTGCCCAATGGCCATCCACTAAGATATGTTCTAAAGAACAAAAACTACTCTATTAGAATGGGGGGCGAAGGAACCCCCCACGCAGGGTACTAGTGTTCGGCACACTGGCACTGGTATCAGAGATATGTGCCGTGGGATCAGAAAGGATTGACACTGTGCTACAGCGCAGTCCATGCATTCTGCTACTCGAGTATTCATGCATAACTTAAGTGTGGTACTCTGGTACTTACTACCCCCATGGGACCAGATCTCCAAAACATCGATACTACTCCCCACACAACACCCGATGTGCCACACCAACTCGACTTTGATTTTTCCAATTTTTTTCCCGACTTTTTTTATTATTTTTTAGCGCTGACCAGCTTGAAAACTATGATGGGGTTGGACCATCAAACCCTCCAATATCATTCGCAGTTTTTTCTGTCGACTCGTATGAGCTAGATTGGAGCTAAGGACCGTTAAGGGGAAGCTAAAATGAATGAGCCAGCCAAACGTCGAGAAGACCGCCATCTTCTCGCACTACTCGAGTACTCGTACGGTGAATCGCCACGCCGCGGGGAAATGAGCAACGATCACTCGAGCGGTCTGAGATAGTCAAATTTAGCGACAAGCACACTAAGACTAGATTTACTTGTAGATGCGGTTGGCCGAACTTGGTCAGGAAATCAGACATTCGGCTCTCATTAGCGCTCAAATGCTTAGCACTCTGGACGAGCGCAAATGTTCGCAAATCATAGAGGTGAAATTGTTTCCCGGAAGGCTTAGCCTGCCTAATCACGGATTTTTGACTGACATACTCGAGTACAGTGCGGGTACAGTACTGTACCTCAGAGAGCCTAAGGGATAAGCCTACACCATCGCCAGTCCGTCCTATGAGAACGCAAGGCTGTATCTCCGAGAGGAAAAGCTACGATATCTCTGAGACTCAACTGCGGTCGCAATAAGTAAGCTTAAAGTAAGGAGCCCGAGACAGTTGGCTAGGTCGAAAGAGCACGGGCCCTGGGGTAAATTGCCCTAAAGCCCCGGTACGAGCACCACACAGTAATAAACGCCTGCGGCGCAGCCATCTCCCAAGCTATTGGATGCGTCATAACTTTCCTTGGCCTCCCACAGCCATGGTGGGGGAAGCCTTAAACCGGAGCACAGGAATATTTATTTGCTCAGTAACACATGCTGGTTGGTCTAAATGCGGCTGATTATCAGCAAACCTGGCTTGCTTGGTATATTAATCGTACCTCTTAGCAATGTTACCGGCAAATAACTGGGGTGCAACCTTGACAGTCCTGCGCCCAGACTTTAACCCCTGATAGTTTGTCCGTATGTTACAAGTAATATATTTGAAATCTCCTTCTATTTCTAAGCCCTCCAGCTTGTTGTCTATCGAAAAATCGAGGGGAAGCAAGAGTGGAGTGTGTTGTTGAGAAGCCTTGGCGATCCGTGGCTAAGCATTTTTTTCCGGTTAGGAAGTGCTCCGGTCAAAGGTTTCCCCCAACATATGGCACTGCTAAAGGTAACTGACAGGCACATTTGGAATAAAGGAACGATAAATCCCCCTTCGTGGATGCAACTCATTATTGTGACCATCAGCATTCTGTTCTATATTGCAAACTCTGCTATCATACTACATATCGGTTTCCGGGGCATTTCTATTGGACATTATTCAAGGTAAGACTCTTATATTCCAGCTTCTATTCTAGTCCTTTCTTCATAAATGACTCGTTTTTTCCCTTCTTTTTCCCCTTCACACATGCTGACTATATTATCTTATGAACGGCTGAAGGTCCGCACACATATATTCCCACCACCATCCTACCCTTCTCCCCTCTTGAACCATATCCCGCTCTGTGGTTCAAGTTTCGAACCCGAGTTTTCATCTGTATACTATGTCTTATCCACAGAACTACGGCGCGCCCCTTGGTGCCCCACAGCCAAACTATTATGCTCCCCCTGGACCCCCACAGCCACACCCGCCGAACCCACAAGGCTATCCACCACCTGGAGCCCCTTCCCCATACGCTGGCCAACCGCCTTATCAACAGCCGCAAGGTTATCCTCCACCAGGCCAGCCACAGCAGTACTACCAACATCCCCCTCCCCCACAGCAGGGCTACCCTCCGCATCCATCCTATAACCAGCCACAATACACTCCTCATGGACAATATCCTCCTCCTCCAGGACCCCACAATCCGCAATACCCCCCTCAGAATACGTACCAACACCCTCCACCACACCCCCAACCGGGGATGGCATACGGTGTCCCACCACCCCACCATGGCCCCCCGCCCCAACAGCACGTTGCGCCAATTAACGCAACTGCCGACATTGACACCGTCTACCGTGCCTGCAAAGGTTTCGGGACCGATGATCTTGCCTTGGTCAACGTCTTTGGCCACCGCGACGGTCCTACGATCGATGCCATCCGCGCGCAGTACACCACCCGCATCCGCCGTGACCTCGTAGAAACCCTAGAGAAGGAGACATCCGGTAACTTTGAAACAGCGCTCGTGTCTACAGCCCTCGGACCCATCGAGTCAGAGGCATACTTTACGCACCGGGCTATCGCAGGGTTCGGCACGAAGGAAAGCATGCTGACCGAAGCGATCATGGGGAAGAACAACCAGCAGATCGCGACGCTGAAATCAGTCTACCAGCGCAGGTACGGCGAGTCCCTCGAGAGCGCTGTCCGCGGCGACCTCTCTGGGAAGACGGAGCAGATGTTCGTCCTGGCGCTCAACGGTAACAAGATGGACAACTGGGTTCAGGTGGATCCGCAGGTCGTCTCGAATGATGTCAGAACGCTGTACGCCGCGACCCAGGGCCGCATAGGCACCGATGAGATCCAGGTCTGCTCCATCCTCCTGAGGGCTAACGACGCGTACATCCGTGCGTACGTCGACAGCTATAAGCGCCAGTACGCCCAGGACTTTCTCAAGATGATACGGAAAGAGTTCTCGGGACATATGGCGGCCGCGCTGCTATACATTGTCAAGGGTGCTATCAATAAGGCTGAGAGGGACGTAGAGTTGCTGGAGGACAGCATGGCTGGTCTCGGCACCAAGGATGAGTTACTGATCTCGAGGCTTGTCAGGGCTCATTGGGATAAAGGCTATTTCGCCACGGTTAAACTGACGTACACCGCTGTGTACAAGAAGGATCTTACGAAGCGAGTCAAGGGGGAGACAAGTGGGAGTTACGGGAAGATGATGGTCGCGTTAGCTACTTGAGCCCTTTATTATCGATGTTTTCCCCCAACTTATCACTTTGTCTTCACGCTTAACGTATCACGAAAAGTCGCTTTCTCTACCACTTGCATCTTTTTCCTAGAAGGTCCCCTTTTCTTGGGCTTGGCGTTTGTCTGTCTGTCTGTTTTTTCTACAGTATCTTTCATCCGGATCTGAAATTGCTAGTCTACTTTTTTCTGTAAAATCTGAAACTCCTTTTTCCTCATTTATTTCTCTCTCAACCTTCTTGATCACGGGTATTATTACTCATGTAATCGTAGATTCTAAAGAGAATCACTAAATCTCCGAATAATATCACGTTCCCATAGGCGCGAGTGATCCTCCGTGCCAAGAATCATAAACCATCACTCGCTAATTAGCTCCCGCGGGAACATGCGGGAGTGAAACCATGTTTGTCCTCCCAAAGCCCCAGGATGTCAGGCTAAGAGAATGGTCGAACGGGGCAATGAATCAGTTGAAGCGCACTGGAAGCAGGGGGGGGAGGGGGGGGGGGGGCTTGGAAGGGCAATTAGCCCCTCTTGACAGCACAGCATGATAATTCCATCTTCCTTTTAGCAGGATTCTGACGTTCGTATTTTTCTCCGAAAGTTCCGCACTGGGGGCTCAAGTACAAAGTGGTTCGCCCCTGCCTCTAGCCCGCCTCTTCCCGGTCTGGTGCGTTTGCCGATTCCCAGCGAATGCAGTATACAACCAACCCTCCTGCCCATCGCCAGTATCCGTTCACCTTTATATCCTGGCTCCGCGGGCCTACGCCGCACCCCCCCGCCCCCCACCGTGCCATACCCTCATTTCCCTATTAGCAAACTGCCCATTCCCAAGCCTCCAAACCCACCTCCGCTTAGCCAGAAGACTACAGTGCTCGTATACTATGATACATCAAAGCAGTAATCCCAACTCCAGTTGCGCGTTGTACGTCAGTGGGGGAGTCCAGTTTACTCGTGACCTTTTTTTTGTTTGGCGATGGTAGTGGGAGGCTGGCACGACACAATAGGTTCGGATCATGGGTTTTTTTAGTATATGAGGGTAGTATAGTGGTTAATAGATTGGTCTATCATCTCGGTGTCGGCACACACATGAGCTTGGCGCCTAGCACGCCCTTCCGGGGGTTATCGGCATGCTATTCAAGAAGGCAGAAGTAACTTGACACCAATCCACTCATTAGTGCTCACTCACTCGGTTTTTGCTAGGGGGTTGTTGTGGAGGGCTCGTGTTGGGGTTGGATCATAACTCTTGATCCTCTGATGTCTCGATCATTCAGGACTATATCCCGATATGGCAGGGCAGGTGTGCAGTGTTGGAGGCCCATGTGGTCCGGGTGTTGAAGTGAGGCCACAGGTGGAAGTTGGGGGGCTTGTGGTATTGTGAATGGGAGAATCCACCGATCTGTTGGACTGTGTGCCCTGGTATGGTTTTCTTCGCCAGCTTTTGTATGGTTGGTTGTGTGTATTTTGGGAATGTGGTGTGTCAGGTCAATGCTTACTTACTGTTTTTGATATAAGGCGCTTGCGTGTGCTTCTCCTGCTCTTAGTGAGGAGGACTTTCTTTAAGGGAAGCATGTCCCTGATGCCGCCCCCCACGGTGCTCGCATCGTACATGTTTCGCTCTCCTATTCTCCCCCCACCCCGATTTAGGATCTCTGTATGGGCTGGTTTTGAAGGCAATCTGCCACCACATTCGTAGACTCCCCCTCTTGGGCCTGTCATACCCTGCAACCCATTCAACAGTCCTTTCATAATCAGAGACTAATGCTTAGGGTCTGTTTGGATATAACAATTCCGTTACGTTCCCCCCATATTATACGAGTCACTGTTTCCCTCCCGTTTCGCGACAGGGAGGAGGAGGCCATTTCTACAGCAGAAACGGTCACAAAACGGAACGGCCCTTTGTTTGCCAAACTCACCCTTAGAAATTGAAATGAGATAGATACTTGCCCTGGACATTTCGTTTCCTGAGCCTCTCTCGCTTGCGGTGATACTGCGGCGATAGGGTGCTTGGGAAGCAAACTGTGGGGCAAGAGCGTCCGCCGCTCGGAATGGCTGTCGTCTAAGAGAGTGGCGGCAGGCTCTCGCAGCCCTTTGGCGAATCGATAACTCCCGCCGATCATATGTAGGGTGGCCTAGGCCTCCGGACACGTACCAGAGGCTTTAAATGGCATCGAGTACCACCGTCCACCGGAAGTGTCTCGAATACGGCCACCTAGGCTCATTGCCTACAATATGAATGGACGGAACTACCAATTATTGGATGCTGCCCCCCGGGGAAACCACCCAGTGACCTCTACGACTTTCATATTTCATCAAGTCCGCCATAGGAGATTTTCACGCCCAAACTTAAAGTCAGTCGTTCTACTGGGAGGGGTATCTGTGTGGCTTGCGGTTTAGTCTTAGGTGGGGGAAGCGTTGGCACTGGGTGTTAACGTTTTGAAGACAGGAGCTAGTGTGGATATCGGCGTCATATCAGCGAGATATCCCGGGGTGGAGATGGCGGGTTGGATGGCTGACGGAGGCTGTGTTATCATAGAAGAAAGCTTCTTCCTACATGTGGGTGCTAATAGTCTAGGTGCTAGATTTTAGGACTGCCGATAGATCGAGCACATCCTGGACAGTTTATTAGGATAAAACTAGACGGGATGCAATAGATCTCGCATGCCATTTGGCCTACATTTTGCACTTTTGGGATCGCGATTACGACGACAAAGTCCACAATTTCACACTAGTTCAGGTGATCAATATTCACGAGTGATACTCCATGACAGTCCATTTCCACAATAAGGTACACTTCTCCGCCTCCACCCTACTGCTGAGGCGGATAATTGATCGGCACAGTATCACCCGTCTTGAAGCTACTATCTGTCAGCCCCTTCTGCTTTCCCCTTCCTCCACAGGATCAAGACGTACTGGAAAATCCTCGCGGCCGCTACATCCCATACACCTTCCTTAGAAAACGGGTCGTTAACTAGCTGATTTTTAACATCCTCTTCACTCTCCGCGACCACTGCGAAAGCGCTTCCAGCATATGGTATAATTTCCGTTTGTTCGCCTGTGATCTGCGGAGAGAAGTACTCGCCACTCTGGCGGTAAAATTCGCGCTTGGCCACCTTTTCCGCAACGTGAGCAAGATGGAGGGGCAGGGTCTTAGCGTGCTTCTCGGAGTGAAGACTGGGGACTATGACGAAGCTGTTTGGGATTCGTTAGCCTTGAAGATGTGCTCAGCGGACGAATATTGGGAGGAGGAGGGAGAAGGGACAATTCTGAGAGAGTCATGGTTTATAGCGAGGATTTATTGGTGCCGTGATAGTTGAGATTGCTGAAGTATGTCTGTCGTGAAGTGGACGTGAAGTTTAGACTTGGGGTTCAAAGTTTCAACCAGGAGAGGAGGAATAGTCGATATGAAGCACTACCGATAGCGGAACGGAGCCGAGACGCGGGGTTAACCTACTGTCGCACCATTCACGCTGTGTGGCACAACTTGCCTACTCGAGCACCAGTACTTTAGCCGGGGTATTTGATTCTATTCCAGCAGGCTAGGCTACAGTATTGGCACGAGCTTTAATCATAACAGAACAGTATGGTGGCATACGTCATGCTACGAATAGCTGATATCTAACCCCGCAGCCCCTCGGAAGAAAGCCATGTTTACTAAGGTTCAACACACTCATAGTTTGAGAAATTAATTCCCTCAGCTTCTCTCACGCCCCCGCCCAAAGGGTTATCGTCCTATCTTGCATTTATCGTCGATATCGTACGGGTACATTCACTACTCGAGTACTAGTACAGATTTCTGGAGAGGTGTGGTTACATGGAATTGTGGGGCGGAGGGGGGCATTTAAACGTTTATTAAAATAGCAAATCTCCGTAACAAGTCATCACCATCCACCGCTGTCTCACCTAAACATACGGAAGTGGAGATACGATCGCAGTTTTGAACTACATTGAACATTAGTAATGAAGTTCACTGGTTGGAAGTGGAATCGGTTACATACGGGATAGATCTCGGCCTGCGGGTATGTAATCATGTTAGTTCATGCTGTTTGGAAGTAGGGGGAAAAGAAGAAGAGGATGACCTTTTCCCAATCCCACACATCATTCTTGGAATAAACGTCTTGCTTCAAGACCTCGATTACGGACTCTTTGCTCTCGCCTGTAGCAACAATGATAGATCCCTTGAAGGAGAGGGGCTTTCCTTCCTGTGCGGGCTCATCGAGGAACACACCTGTTAGGATAGATTAGTAACTTCACTCATTCGCACATATCCCGTAAGCGATTCGAAGAAACAAACCGCCAAAGTTGGCGAATCCGGCATCTTGGTTCCTTTTGATACCCTCGAGATGTTCCCTAATAACCCCTCAGAATCAGAAGAGGTAAAAATAAAAAGAATAGGTAGGTATTGCTTCGTCTCTTCGGAGAAACTACTCACGCGCGAACTTTAAGTCTCCTCTCCAGACCGCCATTAGCCTGGTCGGGCAAGATGCAGAGCCATTCAGACTTTTGTGGTGAGGTGGACATTGCTGCGACGTACTTGTAGCTGTTCGGGAAATTACGAGGTCCTTGTATGAAATTCGTATAAGCAGTAGTAGGGGATCTGACGAAGGGTTTGAGGGAAGAAATGGCGGTGCGGGGGAGAGGGAATTTAAACATTGCTTAGATAAATACTCGTATTTAAGTGGGGGGAATATCATTAACTTTACAGTGCCGTATGCTACTGTGCCCTACCAGTATCATAGCCAGTACGGCACACACTAAGGGAATTGAATCCGTGGGTTACACAAAGTACCCTGGAAGTTATTTAGGTAGGGTAACTGATCTTCGCACAATGGGTCATTTGGCAAACTATTCACTACGTCTACATACAACTTATAACAACTTGAAACTCCTCGCCGCTACCCTTCACAATTTTCCACGCCTCCAACTTCCTTCGCCTCTCCTAGGCCTCCTCCTTTCCTTTTTCTTTCTTCGAAAATAAAGCAATGTCAGACCCCCCACCACCGCCGCCTCGAACCGGTATGTCCGGCCTCTACGCCAACCTCCTTGACCCATCAAACAACACAACAACCTCAACCTCCATCTCTCGCGCACCAATAGTCTTCAAACAGCCTCCCGCCGCCTCCTCTTTAACTTCCTCGACCCCCACTCCAACAGAAGACCCTGCGCCTAAGAAGCTTAATGCTGGTATTTCGCGAGAAGCCCCCCTCCCCCTCCCCCTCCCCCTTCTGCGTTTTACAGAGTCAAGCCTTGCTCACGTGGAGTGTGTGTGAATTTTCAATTCTTAATTTTTTTTCAATAAAAAGCTGCTCTACGTTTTCAACCGACGCTCAAACGACCGACCGGTGCGAATGCAAAGGGGAAGGGAAAGAATGTGCGGAAGCCGGGTGTTAGCGCGACCACGGCGGCAGCAGCAGGGGTGACAACCGGTACGGCGGATACAAGCGCAGATACAGCAGGAGGGGGAGGGGGTCCCGGGCTAGGAGGAGGAGTGGCCAGGCCGATCGTCAAAACCACTATAGAAGACTGGACCGGCGACGCAGACGACGACGTCAACGGCTTCTACGCTAACAATCGAGATCAGCGCCGCGCAGGGCGTAAGAAGCGGAAGAAGAATCGTGATACACCGCCTCCACCTACTAACTGGGACGATGTGTACGATCCCAGCCGGCCGAATAGCTACGACGAGTACAAGGATAGCGACGAGAAGATCCGGGAACTGGAAGATTGGAGAGATAGGGTGCTTCCCAGGAGGCGGAGGGATAGTTATGATAGTGAGGAGGATGAGCGGGAGAGGGATAGGGATAGACAGGGTTTGGGGAATAGGTTCGCGCCTCCTGCAAAGTACTCGTTTGCTCCACCGCCGCAGTTGTCAGGTGGGGACCGGGGCGTGGATGTTCCTCCGCCACCTCCACCGCCCGCTGCTGCTGTTGGGCCTCCAGTAGCAGTCCCCGACGATGCCTCCGGGGAAGACGCATATGCTCGCCGTCTCCGCATGAGCCAGTTGGGCTCCGCCGGCTACTCCGCTGCTGCCACTGCTACTACCGCGCCCGAGTCACTACCACCACCACCGCCGCCGCCCCCTCCCCCTCCCCCACCAGCAGCAGACCCCACTCCCCAACCAACAATATCCCGTGCTCCAGTCCTCTACACAACCCCACAACCCCCCACAGACACCCCAACCAACGAACCCACGGACCAGTCTCCCCCTTCCCCACCATCAAACCCTCTCCTCCCAGGCCAGAAGGACTTCGCCACGCGTCTGATGTCGAAATTAGGCTGGCGCGCCGGCACAGGCCTCGGCGCCTCCAGTACAGGCATAACCCAACCCCTCCGCGCCGTGCACACAAAGTCCAAAGACCACCCCACCCGTGGCAAAATTATAGACAAGAATAAGCCCAATCCTGCCGCCGCCGTCGGCAAATTCGGCCCCGCGAGCGTCGTGGTGGTGCTGAGGCACATGGTCGACGGCCTAGAGGGCGAGGACGAAGCCGTGCTCGTTCAGGAGATCGGCGAGGAGTGCGAGAGCTCGTACGGGGGCGTTGAGCGGGTTCTCGTCGTTTGGGGGAAGGATGATGGGGGACCGGAAGGCACCGGGGACAACACAGGTGGGAAGGGGGCGAGTAGAGTATTCGTGAAGTTTTCGCAGGAGTTGGCGGCTCTTAGGGTTCGTTTATTATCTCCCCTCGCCATTCCGTTTTGCTCTAGCTCGAAGGAGAGGAAGTGGTGGCTAATTTGTCGATGTGTGTGTGTGCGTGCAACAGGCAGTCAACGCCCTTGAAGGAAGGCTATTTAACGGGAACACTATCGAAGCTAGATTCTTTGATAAGGATAAATTCGAGGATCGCGAATTTGATTGATCGATATCCTGCATCAGCCAGCATAGGCACGAGTGAGTCGTTGTGACGATGTACCTGTATCATAATGTTAATTTGGCATTCCTTTTTTGCATTTTTTCTCTCCTCCCCACACATACTTCATGTTCCTTCTCTAGTGTAAGTATCATAAGCTGCGGTCACTAAGCGGTTTGCACGTGGAATTTGCATAAATCAAAAAAAAGTACGGCAGCAGAATATCAAACTAAATAAATACGAACAAAAAAACAAAGGAGATATGGCACGAACCACGGTAGGGCAGCGGTAGCAAGCGATAGACAGACACCAATGGACAACAAAACGAATGGTCTCACCCACCCCAGTGAAAGAAAGCAGAAAGCAGAAAGCACGATATAAAAGAATGGCAATCATATGACAACAATATGACATGAAAGATCGCCCTCAAGGCCACTACACCACCAACTGGTCGCTAGAATATATGTATGTATATAAAAGAAAAACCGTAAAACTTCACCCCCGATACAGTAGTAATAGTAACAAATCTAATTCACGACCGACAGCAACCATGATTAAAACAAGCTGAAGAAAAGAGGAGATTGCTGTCAAGATGCGCATCGGCTGACAAGTCTCCCTCCTCTCGAAAAAAGTTTCCCTATCACCACCACTTCCACCACCACCACCACGCCCGTACACCCACCAACCGGTTCCCCGACCAGAAGTAAACAATAACAGGGAAGAAAAGAAAAGAAAAGAAAATCAAAAAATTCCCAGTACTCCAATTAAAATCCCCAATTAGTCCGCCACTCCCCCCCACCACCTAATCCGCGGACGGTAACCTCTCGCCCTGTTGCTCCCCTTCCTCCTCATTGGTTCTCTCTTATATCGTCTTCGTCATAGCTCTGGGTCTCTATATTCTTGATTATGATGGGAGGTAGAACACCGGGTTTAGACGTTGCCAGGCTTCTCGTCCGTGTCGATATGCCATACAACGTAGTTTGGCAATCCAATGACTTTGTAGCCGGCGCGCTTAGCCATCTTCGCGAAGCCTTCAGTCTCAGCCTGGTTCTCGAAAGCGTATGCAGGGAAGTTTATCCCTATAAATTGTCAGCCGGTGGTTCATTCACCGGGTGTGAAGGTATGATTATTAACCTGAGCGATGAACGTCAGCCTTCACAAGGATGCTGACACCCCCTATCCCGTCAAGTTCTATTTCTTCGTCCTTATCCTCCCTCCAATTGCCCCTCTTGGCCATATATGTTCGCCCAGTGTCGTACTCCTTGTACCCTATGAATATTCTGATTAGACCGGATACCCAAAAATAATTTCACGATTTCAGCATACCTTCAGCCAAAACGGTATCCTTAGGAAGTTTGGCTGCAAGGGCTAGGCCCTTCGCGGATTCTTGCCATGAGTTGTAGTCAACTACCAATCAATATCTCGGTTAGCTTTGGTAGCCCCCACAGGGAGAAGGATTAAAAATAGCGAATGAAAAGATTACTCACATCGACCCTCAATATCGTGACCATCCTCATACCTATGAAACCAAATGTCTATCAAAGTCAGCAACACATCTCCCAGAATAACATTGGGAGTAGATGTGTCGTACTTGGAACAATAACGTCCCTGTCGTGGGACATGAAGTCTTCCAAAATGCGTTCAGGGCTCTCAACAATATCTACGTCCCTCCAATAGACCCAAGAATGATCAGGTTTTAGAGCACTGTACAAAAGGTAGTTTCTTGCGCGACCCATGGCCGTTCTCCGGGGGCCCTGGAAGGCAAACGAGTGTCTAACTTCAACATCCTGGCTTTCATTCAACCCGAAATCCTTCTCAACAACCTTGACACTCCGGAATGGCCTGGGACCCTTCTGAATCCTCTGCAGCTCCTGGACCAACGCAGCCTTAGTGTCGTCTTTAGTATCGCTGATGAGGAATGCTAGGTCGATCAGCTCGTGGGGATAGGTCAGCTGTGTGATAAGGTCAAAGTACTTGACCAGGTAAGGCGATGCGTCGCGAAGGGGTGTGAGGATCAAGACCCGCTCCTTATTCTTCCAGGCTTCAGGGGTGGATTTGATAGGGTTCAAATCGTCATTCTGAATGGTTTTTGTATCTACTACCAAAGGCTCGTGGTGGTTAAATAATACTGGTGTACGTTGATGAGCGTGCCAGCTATTATGTTCATTCGCAGAAATCTCTAATGGTGATTTAGCCGGACCAAAACAGTAAAACCTAAGGGAACCATCCGTCAGCACAAAGTTTGACCGCGATAAGCTTTTGCACATGAAGCCGTATGGGAAAGTCTAATGTTCAATCCCATGTTGATTCTTCACAATTCACCTCAATCCAACCCCTTAATCGTCAATAGTTGCATGGATGTGGGAATACTACTTTTGTAAATTCGCAGCAGACCCACTGAAGCTTCGCCAGAGCACAACGACGAGCCCGACCATGAACACTGCGAGTAGAAACCGCGTCCGTAGAAATATCTGTGCAAGAGCCCGCAGAGGCGGCAATCTGCCCCGCACAGTTTTTACTGTCATCCCTTTCGGTATCATATTGTTGCAAAGGGGGAAGCTTCAAGCACTGACGGCGATAAGAAAGGGAAAAACACCACCAACGGGCAAAAGTGAAGGACTGGAAAGCAAAGGAAAGAAGAAAAAAGGAAAAAGAACGAGATGGAAGAATAGATGGGTGACAAGACGAAACCCAAAAGTCGTCCTCGCACGAATTCTCGTTTCCTCGTTGGTCAAGCGGAAAGTGGTTGAGGAGGAGGGGGGGGGACTGAGAGAAGTGGAAACGGGGGGGTTGCCGAACGGGAAAAGAAAAAAGGAGTTGTCGTTGGGGGTGTAAATTACGACACTTGCGGTAAAACGGTGAGATCGCACTTCGGGATTTAACTGTCCTCCAAGGATTTCGCGGACCGCTCTTTTTCTGTTGTCAGATGTGGAAGGGACTGATTGAATGGGCCGTCAAGACAACCAAACCCCAACCTTTAAAGATTGCAATGTAATATCATACAGCACTCATATCATACAATGACTTACTTCCTACCAAAGAGGGCATGAAAGCTGCCAAAGAGGGAAGCTGGAATACCGATGCCCATCAATTCGTAAAGCATCCAGACATAAAAAAATGCTGATAACTCGCCTAAAATGAAGGATCTTGGCATCTCTATTTCCGGATACCAGAGGAATTGGCCAGCACCGGAATCCGGACATAAGAGTGAGTGCCGAGATATTGATGCTCTGGACAATAGACGTGTCCACAAAGTCCCCGTCCCTCCAAGTACTCGAGTACTCGAGTACTACAATATTAGGCAACCCCCTCTTTCTAACCTCACACTGTCCCCAGGGGCGTGTCCAAAAAGCAATCATCTGCAAGGCTCTTGCCGTTCTGTTGTTGTTGTTGATAGGTACAAGGAAGGGCATGAGAAACTTTTGGACCACCCCCGAAACACCAATGCAGAGCATGAGGAAGTTCGCCGTGGGAGCCTCTTGGGGGAGAAGGCTTCATATAAAAGCGTGACTTTATTTATTACGGAAATACTAAATTTCAATGTCTATTATTCTGACGCCGGTGGACTGTCATGCCCCAATTCCCGTTTCCGGGCACTGTAGACACCTAGACACCAAATGTCACCCACCGTCCGGAAGTAAATACCGACCACATGAATTCCAATATAGTGCCTAAATATCTCAGATAACAATGCATTTTCTGCGTTGATACCACCCCTCAACCCTTGCAAACCACTGCTCTCCATCCCCCAGCTCTAGGAACTACATCCGCAAAGTACCGCATCCAATTAAAAAAAGGAAAGGAAAAAAAAACCCCCTTCTAAATACTTATACCTGCCCATTATATGCATCAATCCACAGTTCTCAACCAAGATGAAGCCTCACGACTCTCCGAGTGACCATCAATGAACAACGAACTGTGGTCCCGTGATTGGATCAACAATTCAACATACACCATTATCTATAACCCCCCCAAGATTATCTACGATACCGCCCTTAAAAACGTAAGCGTTATCGTGTTGTGTCTACGCGGTTGTGTGTATGATACTAGGCGGGAACCCATTCCAACTGAACCGAGCGCCAAGTCCTAACTAGAGGCTCAAGGAGGGCCTAAGAGACGAGTAGCTCACGTGACATAAAATCACAAAATTTCCCCCCTGTTAAGCAAACGCTTCTGATGAGCTACACCAAATTACCCCCACTGCCACTACGGTACTACCACAATCACCACCACCACAACGTCGTGTGGGGATAGACAATGGCGCCCAAACACTCGAAACTGAGAGTGGGAATTGCAGGGAAGCTCTCCACCGATCGCGAAGAACGCTCTAAAAAGCTCGCTGTCCTGAAAAAAAAGCGGACGGAACTAGTCAAACAACCATCTGAGCTACAACATAAACAAACGGCGGATGGAATCGAGGGCCTGGAAAAAGAGATTATTGCGTCGCCGAGGGGGTATAATCACATTGTGAAGTTATTGGGGTATTTGAAGGTTTGTTCGCTCTTGGGGGGTGGAGGAATGGCTAAAGAAATAAATTGCGGGGTCACAGAGTCCGGAGAAAACTACCATCAGCACTGCTGCGACGTCGCTATGTCGGGCTTTCATCAAACTTATGGTGAAGGGGGAATTGAGTAAGGGGAAGGGAGCTACCGATGCTGAGGTTCAGATTTTGAAGTGGTTAAGGGGGCAGCATAAGATATTTATTGGGGAGCTTTGCCAGCTGTTGGATCATGAAGATGGGGGTATACAGGTTGGCTCCGCTCCCCCCTACTAGCGCCCTGGGATATCTGGTGACTGACTATTAATGAAATATAGGAGGAAGCTCTCTGGCTACTCATGAGATTGGTAAAGGCTGAGTCTGAGCACTTGTCACCCCCCGGGGAAGAAGCTCACTTCCCGCACAAGCTGTTTCAGAGGATCGCGGAGGCATTGGTGTATGCCGAGAATCTAGAGGACTATGTCCGGATCCGGTTTGCAGAAGAGTACTTGGATGTGTACGACGATATTCGGTATTCATTTTTTGCAGCTATCAAGTATGTCACCCCCCCTCTTCATATATCACTACTGCTAACATGAATTACATAGAACACTAACCCAAACTGCCCTCAAAACCCCTTCCACCCTTCCCCAATTTACAAAAACAACGATGACCCTGATCCTCTCCCTACACAACCTCCCAACCTCCACCACCCCGCCCTTTGCCTCCTTCTTCGCCCTAACCCCCCCCTCCTCCACCTCCACAACCCCCCGAGCAATCCTAACCCTAACCACTCACCGCAAACTTCTCCAAACGGCCTTCCTCCACCTCCTCCGTCTCCCGACAATAACCCCCTATATCCCTTCCATCCTCCAAAATATAACAACTCTAGCCTCCACCTTCCCGAATCCAGAAACCCTCATGGACTTTCTAACAGACAATTACTCCGCCGGCGGCCCCACCGCCCTCCTGGCCCTCTCGGGCCTCTTCTACCTGATAAAGACCAAAAACCTGGATTATCCAAACTTCTACCAAAACTTGTATGCGCTGCTAGACCGGAACCTGCTGCACCTAAAATACAGATCCCGCTTCTTCCGATTACTCGAGGAATTCCTAGGCAGTAAGTATTTACCCGCAGCCTTAATCGCCAGCTTCATCAAACGCCTGGCAAGATTAGCACTTAGCGCACCACCAGCAGCGGTGGTGGTGATCGTCCCGTTCGTGTATAACCTTTTAAAGGCGCATTCGGCGTGTTGGTTCATGCTGCATCGGGAGGGCACTATGGAGGAGCTGGATAGGTGGAGGAAGGAGGGTGTTGTAGATCCTTTCGACCCGGAGGAAAAGGATCCGTTGGAGACTGGTGCAATCGATAGCTGCCTCTGGGAGTTAGAGACACTTAGGGGGCATTGGCAGCCGAATGTTGCCACCCTAGCTAGGATTTTAGGAGAGCAGTTTACCAAGTCTGCTTACGGACTTGAGGACTTTTTGGACCATTCTTACGGGAGTGTGAGTATTCTTTCTTATCCCCCCCCATGTGAGGGATTAGTTGGAGCTAACGTTTGGCAGATGTTTGCAGCAGAAATGAAGAAGAATGTGAATTCCGAGAGACCGCCGGTTGTAGAGTTTGGGGTGCCCAAGAGGATTTTCTTTGAGGTTGAGAGGGAAGAAGGGAAGCAGGATTTTCCTGAGGCTGTGGTGAATCCCCTGCTTTCGCTCTGGGAGTTTTAGGAATTCTCACGGTGTAAGATATAGGTATAAAAGTTTTCCTGTTGCTTACTGTACATAATAAAAGAAATCTCTCGTGGGAAAAGTAATCTAAAGGAAAAAGCAAAGAGCAATCGCTAAAGCACCATACCGGTATCCCATGGGAGGAACAGAAAAACATGTGTACACGGCCCAACCCCCCGGGGATCATACAACGGAGGGGAGGAAGGGGGAGGGGGGGGAAGTACCCCCCCACCCTGTGAATGCACAACCCATCACTCGCCCCCCCAATTCCCCTTCCCAAGGACCTTATCAACCCACCCCTCAGTCCACTCCCACAAAGCCTTGGCGTCCTCCTCACTCCGTGCCCACTCGCCCAAGTCGACCTCTTCAGAATGCGCATAGCGCATATTCCATCCAGTCTTGGGAGCAAAGAAGCTCCCGTGCACATCGTCCTCACGGACCTTCTCTGCGGCAGCCAGCAGCGTCTGCGTCATCGCACCCTCGCGCGGGGTAAGGCTAACGATAGTGATGAGTTTGCGCGTGAGCCCCGACATCCGGGTCATCATGCCAAAGGCGGTCTGCCCCATTCCATTAGCAGGGGGTATAATAAAACCAAAAGGCAGTAGAGAAGGTGGAAAAGCAAGTATATACCCCATCCCCCAACCCCGTCGCACCAATAGTCCCAGGATGGCACAAATTAACCCTAACACCCGCGCAGCCCCCCAGCCCATCCGGCGCACGCAAACGTCTATCCAACTCCATAGCGAAGAGTATATTAGCCCGCTTACTCCTCCCATACCTCCTCATAGCAGCGGGCAAGTGGCGAATGCTCTCCCCATCACCGGGAACCCTGCGCCCAACATCCGACAAATCGACCCCGTCGACAAACTTGTACGCATCGGAACTCGTGATGACGATGCGCGCGTCCCCGCTCCTCTTCGCCGCCCTCCGCAGCAGGGGCAGCAGCCCGGATATGAAGACGAAGTGCCCAACGTGGTTCACGGCGAACGCCATGTCCAGCCCGTCGGCCGACAACTCGTCCACGGGGACGCAGGCCACGCCGGCGTTCGCAACCAGGATGTCTAGGTCTACATTTTTGTCGCGCGCGAAGTCCGCCGCCGAGGCGGCGGCGCTGGCGATGTTGGAGAGGTCGAGGGGGTGGTAGTGGTATGTGGGTATGTGTGGGATGGGTAGCGCACGCGCAGGGCGGCCACGGTTTCCTCGCCCTTTGCGGCGTTGCGGGAGGCGATGTGCACGGTTGCGCCCTGGCTGGCCAGGAGGATGGCGGTTTGTAGGCCGATGCCTGAGGTCCCGCCGGTTACTAGGGCGGTTTTGGAGGTGAGGGAGGGGAGGTCGGATTCTTTTAGTCTGAGGGGCATTGTGATGGCGATGAGGGAGGAAGGGAGGAAGGGAGGAAGTCAGGAAAGGAGGGAGAAGTGCTATACACAGCACAGTGCACTAGCCGTGCCGCAAGGCCCATCGTGGATTCATTCAATCCACCTAGACCTTCTCCTGTACTAGTACAAGTAAAGAGTGTCTCGGAAGTGGATCAGATGTGGATCCGCGTTGAGTACGGTAATCTGGGAGGGAGGGAGGGATCGTGTGACCGGTTTAGGATGTCTCTAGAATGTATCCTAAAATACCGGTACAAATTAATACCACACACACCCGACAGGCAGGCAGGCACAGACCGTTAGCAAGATTTACCCATGGAAAGAAGTGAAGTGAAACTGCCTTTGCCTTGCGTGGAATCAATCAACCAATCAACCACACTTTCCAAAACGGTCAAAGGCAAATTAACATATCATAGCTTTACGAAGGTACAGCGCCTAAGTTTTGAATATTTTACTAGCAGGGGATGTTCGACTAACAGGGATGAGGAGGTGAATTGGGTAACCACTATACCCAATTCGCTGCCCTTATACCCGATTTGCTGCCTTGGCCCCTGCTAGCGTAACACCCCTGCTAGTAAAATATTCAAAACTTAGGTGCTGTACCTTCGTATGGTGCCGGCGTCTAGAATCGACCTTAACAGCGGCCGAGGTTTTGAAGAAAAACTCCCTATATAATATTATTATCATACAAGAACTAATTAATTGGAACCGATCCTTCCTCTTTGATTCTAATTAATATGGATTTCTCTTCTTTCTCTTTTTTGGTTGAGAACGGTAAGAGCGGACACACACACTCCAAATTTATGCCGAGGTGGCACTTTTTTGTATTCAGACTATGATACCATCACTAAAGGAGACGAGAGGGTCGGTTTCCGGTGTCTGGAATTACGTAACGAACGGTTGGACCGTTGGAAAGGGTTTCTATGTGTCTGTCTAGCCCAAGTTGTTTCCCAAAAATTTCCGTCATCTCTTGGGATTCACTTGGGTTATTTGGGGAGTAAAATGTTTTGCTTTTCGTTGCTAGTGAACCCTTTCTGTGGCATTTAATATATCGTATTTAACTTGGTAGGTCTCGGCCAGGATAGCATCCGAGAGGTATGCGCAAGGATCTATGATCCCGATACTGCTATTGAATACGCCCATCCCTCGACATGTGGTTAGACCGATCTTGGTGCATATAAGCTCACCCCTGTCATGGCTTGGCCGCATACAACTCTAAAAAGTCAACCAGGTGTGACCCCCACTTCACATGCCATTACAAGAGACTTGATCACATTTAAATAATGTCGGGAGAAAAACCTTCGTAATTTATTCTCTGAAAAATAGATTCATTGAATCGTTAATGCCGTGCGACGCCTCCCAGAAATTGACAGCTCAATATAACACAAGGGGAATAGAAAAAAAAATAGGAAAGCGATTAAGTGTAAATCCAACACCCAATCGACCGGAACTAAACTAAAATATGGAAGCCGGAGAAATACGGAATTAAGGAATTTTTTTACCACCAATCTCCTTGCGCCTTCATAGCGCTAACAACCTTGACATAACCAGCAATGTTGGCGCCAGCAACAAGAGAAGGAAGCTCGCCCTCGGCAATGTCGTAATACTCCTTAGCGGTGTTCAAGCAGTTCCAGAAGCATCTCTCCATAATTCCGGCAAGCTCCTTGTCGACCTGCTCAGAGGTCCAGGAGACACGCTGGGAGTTCTGAGCCATCTCAAGACCAGAGACAGCGACACCACCACAGTTGGCAGCCTTAGCAGGGCCATACCAAAGACCATCTAGCGAAGATCAGTACATATTCAAGAGAAGCTGGGGAATGGTAAACGCTACTCACCGGCCTTGCGACATTTACGATCCTCCTCGTAAACGTTGATAGCCTCCTGGGTAGATCCCATGTTGGAGCCCTCAGCCAAGAACTTGCATCCCTTACCGATCAAGTCTCTAGCTTCCTGCTCAGAAACCTCGTTCTGGGTTGCAGAGGGAAGAGCGACATCGACCTTGTCGACGTTCGACCAGGGTCTCTCACCGGGGAGGTACTTGAAGCGAGACCGGAAGGAGTCTTCGGCAGTGTGGAGCTCGGTAAGGTACTTTCTGTCGAGCTTCAACTTGGCAATGAGTTCAATGTCGGTCTCGTTGAAACCCTCCTCGCCGGTGGCAATCAAAGCACCCTTGGAGTCAGAGAGTGTGATAACTTTTCCTCCGAGCTCGAGGACCTTAAGGGCTGCGTATTGGGCAACGTTTCCAGAGCCAGAAATAGCAACACGCTTGCCGGCGAAAGTTTCCTTTCCACCAGAAGCATAAGAAATCATGTGGGCAACATACTGTCAATGAGGATCAGCTTTGTTCATCAATACGTCATAGAAGGGGTATTGATGCTGTAAGGATAAAGCGGGGGGAAAGAGGCAAACTAACGTAGACAAGACCGTAACCAGTGGCCTCCGGGCGGATCAAAGAACCACCCCAAGTGATTCCCTTTCCAGTCAAGACACCCTCGAACTGGTTCTTGTAGGACTTGTAGGCACCGAAGAGGTATCCGACCTCGCGACCACCAACACCGATATCACCAGCCGGAACATCAGTGAATTGGCCAATGTGCTTGGAGAGCTCACGCATGAAAGCATAGCAGAAGCGGCGGATCTCGTTGTCAGACTTTCCCTTGGGGTCGAAGTCAGATCCTCCCTTACCACCACCCATGTTGACTAGAGGAAAAATATAAGGTTAATCGGGGCAAACTTTTAAATATTAGGGGATGTAGGCAACAACTTACGTCCAGTCAAGGCATTCTTGAAGGTTTGCTCGAAACCCAAGAACTTGAGGATGGATAGATTGACAGTGGGGTGGAATCTCAAACCACCCTTGTAGGGGCCGAGAGCAGAGTTGAATTGAACTCTGTATCCACGGTTGACTTGGAAATTGCCCTTGTCATCCTCCCAAGTGACACGGAACTGGATAACACGCTCGGGGACGGAGACGACGGGCAAAGCAGCCTTGAGATCTGGAGAAGCCTGGAAGAGTTTTGATCCCTCAAGGGAGTGAACAAGCTCTAGTAGAAGGAAAGTTTGTTAGCAAAATTGACAAGTCCATCACAGCGGACCCACGAAAAACCTAAAGCCAACGGAGAGTATCCTCACCATTATAAGCTTGCTGGAATTCTGGCTCGGGGGCAAGGTTGGACATGTTGAAGTTTCACTGATCTAAAGTTGTGAAGTTTGGAAGTTTTTTCTTTCCTCCTTTCCTCCTTGAGTGAAGTGGGGTGTGTTGGGAGGAGTTTGTAGAATTGCGTGGGAAGTGAAGGGGTAGATAAAGGATTTGCAAGCTTCAACTGTGATGGAGGGGTTTTGTTTTTGAGGGTCTTCACCTAGAGGCTTCACGTCTGGCCACTCTTCGCACGGAGGGAGGAAAGGGCCTCTCTTTAAAGGCGGAGACAACATTTCCCCGCAGCCCTGAAGACTCAAAGAAGGGCGGGGAAAGCAGGGTGCTTCCTTCGTAACATAATACCTTGGGGGCGAACATTAGAATCGGGGGGAGGGGAAACAACCACGATTCCAAAGAGGGCAAAAGGAGGGATTTCTCTGGCGTAATGCTCGACAGTAACTCAATTACTAGCCCCCGCCGGACGGGTCCTAGTCTGGAAAGAGAGTGTGTTGGCGTTTCAATGGCATGATTTCCTACATAGCGCTGGAGATGCCGACATACCGGTAGTCTCAACCCACTGTTTGCCCATGTTTAAACAAGTGAGAGGAGGGAGGAAGGTCACGAGTGTACAAGAGCAAACAGTTTCTACCGGGGTACAATGCAAGTTATTTTCAATTTACGGTAGAGTGGGGAGCGGTTTTTTTCTTTCCTTCTTCCTCTGAAATCATTCTGAAAACCTGGATGCAAAACATTTCTCTGGGTGTTGTGATGATGATGATGGTGGTGGTGGTGGTAGTGGTAGTGTAACATCCTCGCACAGTACTTGTATCAGAAAAGCCACCGGTAGGATGGACTTGGGTTACCTCAAAGCCTCCCATATCTCCTGGAGAACGCGGGATGCACCGGTATCTAACAGTAAATAGTGTGGGGTTAAAAAGTACCGGGAGGTGGAATACGGAAGCGCTGGGGCAGAGCTTTGTCGTTCTCCTTCCCTCGCGCGGTCGATCCCGGAGGGTGGAAAACAAAAACGTAACAAAAAAGTCCGGAAGCGGCAAGGTGGCATACAACTCCCATCCCTTAGACGAGAAAACTAGAGCCCAAAAGTTTGGTATTTGACGTTTCGATGGTGTAGGACGTTGATCCCACCAATGGGAGCGTAGCGATAAGGATCTGTTTTGTAACACCGACAAGTAACGCTAAACAGCGAGCAAGAGAGAGGGTTTTTAGGCATGGGCCAGAGGGAGGAATGGCTCGAGTCGAATGGAAATGAAAAAGCAATTGGATGGAGGGGTAGATAAAGCTAAACGACGAATACCCCACCTGCATATCCCGTAGTCTTGGAGTCCTTCTGCGAGATGAGAAGCAGCAGATGGGATCATGGTGGAAACGCTTGCACAACCGGCCGCTTCCTACGGCCCAGCACAGAGGGAGCCGCTCCAACATGTCATGCAGGATATACCCATACAAGCTACAAAATCGAATTACAATAACAATTTCACCTGTGTCATAGATATTCACAATACCTATTACAACTAGTTTCTCTCTTTGAGCCTAAAGGGAGACGGACGGACAGACATGAAGGAGGGGAACTCGGTAAAAAGACCGCCTCACTTCACTATCTGGAATTTGGGGGTTCCACAACCCGTCACTCATTCACTCATTCACTCACCCACTCACCCACTCACTCACTCCACTTTACCCTCCTCCCTCAGTCCGTGGAGATGCGAATGCTAGATAGCACCGGAGATGTCTGAGTAGAAATGGTGAGACTAGTCTAACGAGCAAAAAAATAAATATGGAATGCACGCTGGAGAGCGGTGAGTTTCCCCCCTTCCCCACCACCACCCTACCTCCTCCCATTGGATGAAATCAACGACTTCTCACTCGCTATATTGAGGTTGATCCTATCGGGAAGTCCAAGGGACGGAGTGGCGAACCAAGGTATGATGGTGCGGCACGGTGGATGGAAACTGGATTCCTGTCCCCACTTCTCAGGAATCATGGCCAATTCGTTCCGCGGACTAATGCAGGGACACGCTCGTTTTTGCCAATGAGAGGTCACGCCTGGAAAAACAATTTTCGGTCACAGAGCTAATCCCTGAGGCTTCTTTTTCTAAGACTTAACTGCAGCCTCCCTCCTGCCCGTACAGTGATGAGGTGATCGAGCCCTCAACTCGTGCGAAATACCCGCCAGAGAAGGAATCTGGAAGCAAAGGACTCAATGGCCATCAGTGTCTATCCTGTTGGGAAACAAATATTTCGTCCGCCGGGCCGGACCTACCGGTATACAGGTAAACCCCGTCGGCCTAGGTGACTCTTTTTCCCCCTCGGTTTCCTTTCCCCCCTCAGGTCCAATTGCAATAAAATTCATTTTCTAAACACTTCCTGCTCCTCAATATGGAATTGATCACAGGCGCAGTGCGGAGCATTTTGATTAATAGGGGCAACGGGGGTGAAGCTCCCAACGGTTAGAGATCACCATAGGAGAAGAATTGACAGTTACAGGTGTGCCCTGGTGTCGCTACAGAATTATACTGTGCGCGGGCTTAGTGCTCCTACTCATTATAATATCATGCCTGGGGAGGACAGACAGCTGAAATGCTTCGGAAAAGGAATGGAGTTTGGAGATCACACAGGTACAACACCAGATCTGAGTGTCCACACCTGGCATGAGGAGACTGTCCGCGTACCTTACACAGCCTCTACGGGACCTCTTTCGAGTCTATCCTACCGATTTCTAATCGTCCAGGCCCGGATACATGACCCGTCTGAAGATGCAACTGGCGCCCACGTTACCACACTCTGGAGCCAGCTTCGCGGCAAACCACAATACGAAAGGCCCCGATTTCGCGGATATCAACAATTTTGCGAGCAGTCAAATGATTGACACGGGAATATGAATTTTTTTTTGCACAGTTAACTACAAGCAAAACTAAGGGGAAAAAAAGTATAAAAAAGGCACGAAAGATCATAAAGCGGAAACAAAGACACCCAATCTACCGGCGCTCCGAATTAAAATTGTCCGAAGGCCCATGAAATGCAAGGAAAATATGTAAGAACCTCTAGAGAAATCCATTCCTGTTGTTCAGTCTAATCACAAACATGACTGACAGATTTGGTGGAAAATGGATGAAGGGTAGATCGGGACTTTCTCCTCCATCTGCTGATTATATTCTGCCCTTATAACACCAGAGAACAAGGAAATCATTTCACAACTACAACCCAAGGCGCTCAAACAAATTTTTACAGGAAAGCGGCGAAGCCGATTGCGACCAACCCGAGCGACCAACCGAAAGTGATGCTCTTTGTAGAACCAGCACCATTATTCTTGGTTGAGCTGCTGCTACCTGATCCAGACCCACTGGTGGACCCACCGGTTCCCGTACCACCACCGATGTTGATGCCAATGCCACCATCAGGAATAGGAGACTGGGTGTACGAAGCGACCTCCTTGACAGTCTTATCGGTGATCTCTTTACCCTCGCTGTCGGTAATTTTGTGAGTGGTGGTGAAAGTAGGGCTGGAAACGAATTTTCCCTTTACGAACTTGGTCTTGTCGACACCATTCTTGATATACTCAGCCCCTTGAGTGGTAGGAAGAGTAAAGTTGGCGGTAATGCCGGACAACTTGCTCGCAGCAGGGCAATCAACCGGGCGGGTTGGGTTGCTGGCGCTGGAGGGAATGGTTGGCTGCTTAGGGGTCTTGCCGAACGCGGCGCCAAGTGAATCAAACTCGTCGAGAATGACGACATCCTCATCCTTAACGCTGACGAGACCATAGTCATTGGGTTCTTGAGTGAACTCGTAGACCAAACCACCGGAGAAAACGCCGGTCATCTTCTCAGAGTAAAGAGCGTCGACCTCCTGCCAGATTCTGGGACGGACTTTGTTGCAACCATACCTGATCACTCGTTAGTATTAAAATTGTCAAGATAGTAAAATGGATGGAGGTCTTACTCGGTGAAAAAGATTGGAAGAGAGTAGTTTTTATAGTCATCAACGAGCTGATCATAGCCCGACCCATCGAAGGTATTCTTACCACACCACTGGTAACTTTAAAACACGTTAGAACCATCTCCAATTATAGACATCTAGGGAAAACCTACGAATTGACACCCCAGAAATCAATATATCCAGTATCACCGCACTCAAGATATGCAGCAAGAGCGGTACGGAACCTCAAGTCATCAGCATTAGAATAACCAACCGGGATTCGCCTGTGAATGTGATTGGTGATGTAGGCCTTCATGTCACGCACAACAGCCTTGACATAGTTGGGAGATGTCTTGGCCGAGACGGTGTCGAAGATAACTTCATTACCAGCCAAGAAGGCCAATGTATTATCATACCCAGAGAACACGTCCATAACACCGAATATGTGCTCCAAGTACAAGGAAGTGTATGTAGTCCATGGCTCCTCATTATTCAAATGCTGGTGTTCAAGCGGAGTGTTGACGTCCAAAACCAGGTAGATACCAGCAGCAGCGAGTATCGTCATACACTCGTCATGGTTTTGGCTAGGATCTACGGAGTAGACTCGAATTGTGTTGATACCGAGTTTCTGGAAGAGATAGGCATCACGAGCACACTTATCACGGTCGGTCAGGGGGTCTCCGCCCTTCTCGACACTAGCGGCACCACCAGGTTGGTAATCAACACCTTTGATCTGTATAATACCAATCAGTATATTGGCTCTAAACGGTGCCTATTTGAAGGCTTCGAAGACAACATACGAAGAACTCCTTCCCGGTTACGCTATCAATGAAGTGTCTGCCTTTGAGGTCGATAGTGTTAATGGCAGTGGCTACACTGCCTAGGAATCCCAATGCACTAAGAGCTGCAACAGTGAAACGCATTTTGAATGTTTGTAGGTTTTAAAATAATGTGTTGTGTAGAGAGCGACTGGTGAAATCCTATAATGCCGATGGGCCGACTGGGTTAAATGTTGTTATAGTATGTTTGCTCGTGGTAGCAGCGGACGAGGACAGTGTATCGCCTCAAATGTATACCGCTTACGCCCGGCGAAACGATGACGGAACAATTACAAATGGAAAAAAAGAGATCAAAGAGGAGAAAGAGGAGAAAGAGAGTGTCGTGAAGTGTTGTAGGAGAATGGGTAGGAAGAAGGGAAGGGGTGGGAGGAACCGTCCTTGAAAAAGGGGATACTCGTGAGAGCCAAGACCCTCAACGCCAGCTGGGATGATTTCCAAAATAGGGAAAGAGCGCCACAACGGCCAAAAGGGGGGGTGGATCTGGATGCCGCTGTGCAGTTGTGCACGCACACTCACACACCCAGTCCAATTTCCTGCAACCAACGCTATCTGTAAGGGGAACGCTGTGGTTGGATCGGCAGGGGAAGCGGCCAAAAAATCAAACCCCGTCGGCGCCAAAAGGAGGCTGCCCTATTTCTACGATAAAGCCCGCGACCATTCAATCACCGCCAAACACCTAGGGCGGGCCTCTTCACAATGATACAGTACTAGTCCGATACCAGCAAAGTTAAATGCCCAGAAGCCTTCTTCAGTACTCGTAGGTAGGCCACGAGACAAACTAGCTAGAAAGTAAAGGACGAAAACCGCTTGCGAATCGACGGAGAGCTCCCTGATTTGACAGTGACAGACACAAAGCACCTTGCCAATTGGACCTCCTGCGTATTATTACAGGTACAAACGGATGAATGAATGAAAAGACTGTTCGTAAATTGTACCTGAGCTCAATTGTTCCTTCTCCCTTCCAGAGCCTGCCCCTGTCAAGACCCCCTTGTGCCCGCTCGTCCAATCCTTGGTTACACAATTTCGCTCTATTCCGCCTCGCTTGGCCCGAAGCCGGCCAAGGCGGTTAGCCATTATTCCCGCAAAGCACAGAATCACCACAGGGAAACGGCCAAACATAGAGGAAGAGAAGTCTACTAATTCCTACAGCACTTGTAGAGTACAGTAGAGCCGCAGTGCTTGGAAGCGCTGCGTTAGTACAAGGGATTCCCCTCAGAAACGCCCTACAGCTGAATGTATAGTAAGTTAAAACCTGCAGGAAGAGAAAGAGATTTGGGGGCGGAAGCTTGGGACCGATTTGATGATCCAGACCCCTCCCAAGATGAGGAAAAGAGGCTGTGCAGCCTGTTTCAATCCATGCTTTTACTCTAAAGAGTAGGCACAAATAAACCTAAAACGACCCACGACGGGACAGGGGGGCGGCGCGAGGGGCAAGAGGGGGAGAGAGGAGAGAAAGAGACCAGAAGAACCTTCAAGGTTACCCTGTTCGCTGAAATTGGGATCAGCGACTTCTTTGTAACAAGTCTCATACAAGCCGTTATTTTTAATTCAAGGCGAGACGACCTTGTGCTTGCCACAAGCGCCGTGTGCATTTCTAAGTCTAAGAAACAAAGGAAGAGAAGAAAGGTACTGTAGAAAGATAGAAAAAATAGGTCAAGCTGATTAGCGGTACTAGTACGGCATTGCACGTGCGATCAATGTTGCAAAGAAGGCCTCTGGTGACCGAACCCGGAGGGTTAGAAGGGGGAACCCAAGGGGGAGGCAAAAAAAAAAAAAGAGTAGGAAACGTTTATACTTAGAAGCTGCAATAGATTCCTGCACAAACAATAATCCCGTCTGTCTTATCAACGAATTTGAACCCAACATGCTCTAGGGCAGGAAAGTATTCAGAATGAGGGAGATTTCTTTTCCGCATACAATTGCTGAATTTTTAGGAGACGGTAGCATCGACCAGGTTATCGTATGCGATGGGAAGTTCTTTGCCTGCTCAAAGGATACGAGTATCAGCGGAACAATTGAGGAGTGCGTATTTGGCTGTGTGTGCTAGTTTGCTCGCTCCTTCTGCTGCCCTTTGGTTGCTTTCTCTATCCTCCTGCCGTACTTGTTCTTTTGAAGGGATCTCATCATATAACCCCCCGGTCGGGAAAGCGCGTTCCAGCTCCTTCAGTAATTCTTTAATCCCCCCTTCGCTGCAGCGTTCAGATGTAAAATATAATGGCAATAGAAAATGCACTCGAGTACCACTGCAGTGCTCGAGCACAGTAACACTATCATTGTGTTTAAAGTACTGGAATGCACTGACGCTAGCACTGGAGCCTTCATCCCAGCGCGAGGAACGAGAAAGAAAATACCTCATGTGTTCGAGTACAGTACTTCTTACACAATTCCCCAACTTCTTCGGGAACCTCCCTGAACACTGAAATGGCTAACCCACCCTGGGTTTCAAAGAAAGTTATGTGTATGATCTGCCCAAGCCCGGCACAACTCTGGTGTCTGCTAGTATCCCGGCCATGAAACGCTCCCGTCCCCGCAGGCATTCCAGAGTCTTCCCTGAAACCCCCGGTGCACGCCTTGGAAGTTCAATGCTTCACCGCGGTAGCTAGCTAGTCTGTTCCCTGCTGCCCGCTCGTGACGACCAATCAATCAGAATTACTGCGGCAATCTTCGGGCTGGCTAAACCGAGTGGCTCCCTATAAGTGCAGTACTCGAGTGTTATAAATTTCGAAAAAGTTCACCAGTTCTCTCGATGCCATAGCAGGGATTCAGATTGGTTCTCTAACAGGGAAAAGCTCATGGTTGAAGTCAAGAAAGTGGGCAGTGAGAGATTGCGCCCGAGGTGGAAAAAAAAGGGCCGACCTTTTCGAAGACCGATAATACGAGTAGTTGCCACCCCCCGCGTCTTAGGCCGTCACTCGGAAATGAAGGGTCTGGCGTTCGCCTGCGGCATGGGCACCGATATCTGACTACTGCTTGTTGCGCGATGTCTCTAGAAGTGGTTACGTTGGTACGGGCACAACTACTGGTACCGGTAGTGTCGGGAATTCAATGGTGTCTTTGTTTTTGCTTTATAGAAAAGACCAGCGGGTTATGAATAATGGGGGTGCAGAGTCATGCTATAGCTTTTAGCTGCATACGGAATTCTTGTCTGGTAGAAACGATGAGAAGACGAAATAATAAAATAATGGAATAATGACTGATCGAGGGTAACAGCAATGAATGTACGGGTGCTTTTGATGAATTGTCTCATGGTACTCGAGCACGGTAAATTTCCGCTTGAGGCACAAACCCCTCGTTCAGTAAATCACCCACCGCGGCGTAGGCGTGATACCGATACTAGCGCTGGTACTTGTACCGGCATTAATCTACTTCCATTTTCATCGCGTATTCGGAATCAGGTAATATTAAAGATTTATGTCTTAATACCATGACCAAACATGGCTAGTTGTAATTTCTACTCCTTACATCATTTATTCTCATACCAGGCCAAACT
>Ga0307517_10000458_pt1 | contig 70170 bp, 83 predicted proteins | sample 23_EM_MG_FD_194515 | JGI IMG/M metagenome (GOLD analysis project Ga0307517, IMG submission 194515) | Populus trichocarpa ectomycorrhiza microbial communities from riparian zone in the Pacific Northwest, United States - 23_EM | ecosystem: Host-associated > Plants > Roots > Unclassified | place... | reverse complement strand
TATGGATGTAGATGCCGACTCAGATGCTGACCGAGCTGCTGCCAAAGACGAGAATTCAGATGAAGACGATGGTGGTTCTCAGCCCTCAGTTCCCATGTCAGTAAATACGCCCAAGGATGAAGACGAAGAGATGGAAGATCGCCCGAGGATGGGTCTCGGCACATCCAAATCCGCCGGATTCTCAGGCTTAGGTTTTACCAGGGCTGGGATAGGTTCTCGTGACGAAATCGGCGAGAAGTCTCCATTCTCAGGGTTTAGTCGCGGTGGTATTGGTTCGACCTTCTCCAAGGGGCTCAACACATCCGAAGGGGTCGAAGACAAGTCTGAGGAGTACAAGAGTTCATTTTCTGCGTTTAAACGAGGAGGTATCGGTTCCTCGTCGCGAGACGACACTACCACCGCTTCATCCGAGCTCCACACCTCCTTACCCAAGGCATTCGGAGCTACGAGGACCCAGCGATCGTTCGTTCGTGATGACACAGATTCCGTTGGTTCCAGCGGATCCGCCACTCCCAATCTATCTTCCCACGAACGTGCTCACTTCAACAAATTAGAAGGGAGCTATGGAGCGCGCATGCTTGCCAAGATGGGTTGGGTGTCAGGGACCGGTCTCGGTTCCTCTGGAGAGGGTAGGGTTAACCCTGTGGAGACGAAGGTTAGAAAGAAGGGAATGGGTATCGCCTTCGGTGGGTTTTCAGAACGGACGGAACAGGAGAAGGCAGAGGCACGAAGGAAAGGGGAGTATGTCAGCGACGAAGAGGAGGCTGTACCTAGGAAGGGTAAAGGAAAGGCTGGGGTGGGGAAGGAACCAGCTGATATATGGAAGCGGCCGAAGAAAGTGAAGACGAAGATTGAGCACAAGACGTACGAGGAAATTCTCGCTGAGACTGGGGATTCTATGCCCCCGGCGGCCGGTATTGGTCCTATCATCGACGCAACCGGCACGACGGCAAGTATATATTTCCTTGCATCATGCGGATCGCTCACCGATTGTTTTAACAGCTGCGCGAGATTTCCTCCCTCGCGGAGGCCTCGGTTGCATCTTGGACTCCAACCTCGGACTCTACGCGTATCCCCGAGGTCCGCCATAATCTGCGATTGGTTGTCGAATCCACAAGAAGCGACCTGGAAGGCCTTGCCCGGGAGGCGAAGGCGCTAGAGGCAAGGAAGAAGCATCTTCGCGAGGAGGACGCGCGCCTGAGGAGGAAAATCAAAGATGAAGCTGATCGTGAGTATATACTGTTCCGCACCCCCGCTTCGTTCTGACCCTTGTTTAAGTTATTGCTCGCCTGCAGCAAATCCACTTAGTCGTGGATGACATCAATTCGGAAGCAAAACAGCTTTCCGCATCATACGAGCCGACACTCGATCCATTTTCCCCGAGTTTTGATAAGCTGCTTGGTCAGTTCGCTGGTGACTTTGATCGCTATCGCCTTGACGAGGTTGTCGTTGCGGCAATAACGTCTGTCGTAAGTGTCTCGCTCGATGAATACGCCTCATTTCTGACCGTAGTCATAGCTCCGTCGCTTGCTCATGACGTGGAACCCACTGGAAGACCCATCGTGGTTGATACCGACATTCCACCTCTGGCGTCGCGCCCTCAAGGTAACTCCAACGGCAGCTGGTGCTGAAAGCCAAGTTAAACTTCACGGTGGCGTGGGAGTCGTCACCGTACAGCCAACGTACGTGCTCCCCTCGCGTGAATTAATGAATACTGACCCTGCATTGTAGGATACAACTGATGACACCGTTTGACTCATGGCTATGGCACGCTTGGCTGCCTAGGGTTCGTTCGGCGATCAATAATGACTGGGCGGTAGAGGATCCTCAGCCAGCCATTCGATTGTACGAAGCGTGGGCCAATCTCTTGCCGGGATTTATTCGAGACAACTTCTTCGATCAACTTGTACTACCAAAGCTCCGCAAGGCAATCGCAGATTGGAGTCCCCGAAAGTCGACCGTTCCCTTGCACAATTTGATCTTCCCGTGGTTGCCTCACGTTGGACTAAGGATTGAAGATGTTCTTGGAGACGCTCGGCGCAAGCTGAAGAGCCAAATGAGGGGTTGGACCCCGACTGATGGCATCCCGCTCGATTTTCTGGTATGGAAAGACGTAAGCTGTGACATTCTGTTGCCCTGATTAATCCCCACTCATTCACTATCCTTTGCAGGTCCATAGTCCCTCTGAGTGGGACAGTTTGTTATTGAAGTACGTTGTTCCGAAACTCGGGGCGACTCTTCGAGAAGACTTCCAGGTGAATCCTGCGCAACAAGACCTCAAACCGCTCCAAGCCGTCCTCGCATGGGCCGAAACCATTCGCTCATCGATCTTCTCACAACTTCTGGAAACAGAGTTCTTCCCCAAATGGTTGACCACTTTACACCAATGGCTCGTCCATCCCAAGGCGAGCTTCGAGGAGGTCGCTCAGTGGTATTCGTCCTGGAAGGAGATCTTCCCAGAGTACGTGCAGAGGATGTCAGGCGTCGAACGAGGGTTTACCAAAGGCTTGGAGTTGATGAATAAGGCGCTTGAACTGGGGCCGGCAGTGTCCCAGTTACCTCGGCCTGAGGTACAAGCGGCAGGCACCCCTGCAGCACCAGCGAAAGCACGCGCCGCCGTGAAGGCCAAGTCGTCTCGAACCCAAGAAATCACCTTCCGCTCAATCGTTGACGATTACGCGTCCAGCCACAACCTCATTTTCTTCCCCGCCGGAAAGGTTGATGAGAAAACCGGTCATGCGCTGTTCCGAGTTTCAAAGAATGTTGATGGGAAGGGTGGGTTGCTGGTCTTTATCGCGGATGATGCTGTCTGGGCCATGGACGGAGATCAGTACCGCGCCATTTCGCTAGAGGAAATGGTGTTAAGAGCTGCTAAATGGTAGAGACATAGGTGCACAGCGTAGTTAAACAGCGTAAACATGATTCTCGTTTGTGTCCAATTTGTGTCCTTAAAATATCCACGCAAACGTGTGGGCGCTAACACGATCGATAGGCGACGGCTTTTGCCGGGCTGAGCTGGTTGGCCCACCTGTTCGTCGCTAATTCTTATAACCGAACCTCACGAGGACCACGCCCCAAGATTATCTGTCTGACGGGGGAATGACATCCCTGGAGGACTTGCTATATTCACGAAGACGCCATGGATCGTCTCGGCCGATCAACAAACCAACTCTTCTCTCCAAACAACATGCCAGCGAACTCCTATCCCACCCCTGGGCCGTCCACTACGGGGCGCAAGAACAAGATTGCGAACGTGATGAAACGTTCATTTTCTCCACGTTCACCGCGGCTCGCGAAGGGCGATGTATGTTGTCTATCTTGTCATCGTGGATGGAGCTGTCTGACGATTGAACAGGATGCTGGGGAAAACAGTTACTCCTACTTCCACTACGAGGAACGTGCCGGGCGCGTACCGACCGTCGAGCAGATATCTATGGGCCTCCACCTATCGCGAACCCCACACCTTAGATCAACAAACGGACGCGGCCGGTCGATGTCGTCCGAGATACCCATGAAACCAGATACGAAACCCACCAATCGCTCGCGTGCCACCGTACCACCCCCGAAATCCGCGCTAAAGAAAGTCTCGTCGTTACAAACTACCCCTACGTCAACCACTCCGTCTTTTACGAATGTATCCACGTCCACGTCCACTACTCTATCTTCCGCGATGCTTCACACCGATCGCCGTGATTCGTTCTTCACCCCACGTCTCTTCTCGAGGATGTCAAAGATGATTCCATCGTCACAGGGCCGGCCGTCTCGAGAGAGGGAGCCGGACCCTGAGATATCTTTGCCCAAGAAACTGGTCAGATTCTCAGTAGATGAGACGAAATAGAGGGGGTCGCGCATCGCTATTTTTTTTAACTCTTTGGTATCATTTGGTTCTGTTGCTTCAATTACACATTCGCATTCATCATCTATACAACCCTTGCATTCTGTCGTACGCTGCTGTTTGTTTGACTACATTACTTTAATATATTTGGCTTGTTTCTGTAGTTTCAGGTTACCCTCGACGGGACGCAGCAGGGGTCGGAGGCCGGCCGTTTCGCCGCGGCGCGTCCGCTCGTTCGCTCAGTAATCACAGGAGGGTCGCAGCAAGCAAGCGCCTCAATATCACTTGTTCTCCTTATCCGGTCTCCTCACTCCTCGGTTTCCTACACTCGCTCTCTCCCTGAAGGACAGCAACCTGTCATCGCTCAGTTTACAATGGCTCCAGTAGAAACCGAATACTACGACCTGGTGCGACAAATACCCCCCCTCCAAACATGCGTGATATCCGAGCGAATTCCTAACCCATTTCTCCACGAATCCGCAGCTCGGCGTCCCTGTCGATTGCAACGAGACTGATCTCAAGAAGGCCTACAGAAAGGCCGCCATGAAGGTTCCTGATCTCTTGTGTCGTCAAGTGCCACAATTTGAATCGTCTGACGAGGCGCTTGCTTCCGCGACCGTGGCGCGTTCCCGTCGCTGCGTATAGTATCATCCGGACAAGAACCCGTCACCCGAAGCGGAGGAAAAGTTCAAGGAAATAAGGTGTGCCCATTCCTGCGTTCGAGAGGCAACGACAGTGTGCTCACAGAATATTTTTTGTTCAGCAAAGCGTATCAAGTCCTATCGGACTCTGTTCGTGGTTCACGTATATATGTCCAGGCTGAGGAAACTAAGGTTGCACATGCCTCTTAGAACTTACGCGCTGTATACGACAAGAACGGGAAGTCCATGGTGCGTTGATCAAACGCACCCGCAACTCCGATCTGACCAAAGCTGCATCTAGGCGGACAAGGAGGGCAATGTAACAATGGAAGATGCTGCAGGATTTTTTGCTAATGTATTTGGAGGAGAGAGGTTTATGGCATATGTGAGCCGGTTTCTTGAACGATCCATCATCCATCACGGCTGATACCATACCCTGCTCAGATAGGAGAAATCTCATTGATGAAGGAGATGACCTCGGTCGCCACAACAATGATGACAGAAGAGGAGAAGGTCGAGGTGGAGAAGCAGATGAATGCTGGAAGCTCCAACGGCGCAACCCCAGGTCTCACATCCACGCCACACGTTGAACCGGAGCCCAAGCCGACGGCGACAGCGAACGGCGCCTCTGGTTCCGGTGAGAAATCCCCAATTGATGGAGCCGATGGCGTGCTCTCCGAGCAGTCGAGACATGACAAGAAGCGGCCAAAGATTACACCTGAGCAGAAGAAAAAGTTGGAGGAGATGGAGGCGCAGAGGAAGAAGGCTATGGAGGAAAGGATCGAAACCCTGACGAAGCAGCTGATCGAGAGGCTGCGACCGTTTGTCGATGCTAAACATCCAGGTGAAAGGAACGATCCTGAGACTCTAGCGTTTGAAGATAAGATGAAGAGAGAGGCCGAGGACATGAAGCTCGAGAGTTTCGGCGTCGAGGTTTGTTTTTTTCCTCCACGTGCCCTTTCAAGAAACCGTCCACGAATGTTTGCCCGCAGCTCCTGCATACGATTGGATCGGTGTACATGATGAAAGCTACGTCGTTCCTCAAATCAAAGAAGTTCCTTGGCATGTGAGCCAGGCCGTCTCACTGAGTTATGCGCTTCACTAAAGTATACTCTCCAGCCCAGGATTCTTTTCACGCCTGAAGGAGAAAGGCGCCCTCGCTAAAGATGCATGGGGAGTTATCGGTAGCGCGTATGTGCTGATGGATTCTCGTGGTCCTGATGCCCCCGCTCAATTGTCCCTCTAGACTCGGCGTTCAATCCATGATGCAAGAGATGGAGAGACTCCAGGCTCGAGGTGAGGTCCCAGAGGAGGAACTGAAAGCACTGGAGGAGGACGTGACCGGCAGGGTATGAAAGCCCTCCGTGAACCAACCTCCCTCTTTCTAATCTCGTCCTGTGATAAGATTATGCTGGCGTCTTGGAGGGGGACCCGCTTCGAATGCGTTCAAGTCCTTCGAGAAGTTTGCGACCAAGTTTTGAAGGACACTGAAGTATCCGAGACCGTTCTTGTCAACCGTGCAAAGGTACCGTTTTATTACTTACCACCTGAGTAACGCCTCTAAACTGGCTTCCTATTATTACGCCTAGGGTTTGTTGTTGCTCGGTGCTACCTTCAAGAGGACGCAACCAGATGAATCTGACCTTGAGCGACGAGAGTTGGAACGAATGGTCGCCGAAGCCGCTTCCGGAAAAACCAAACATCAGAGGATGAGGGCCCAGGCCAAAGCTACCGCTCATCTGAAGAAGAGCGACAGGGCTACATCACCTCAGAACCTGACACCTCCAGAGGATCCTAAGGTCGCTTGATGGTACTGGTATTCCGTAGACATCGCCCTAAGTTTTTCTTTTTGTCCCCTTCCTTTCCCCGTTTCCCGCCCCCTTCTTGAATAGTATTGTGTAACGGGGGCGATTTAATCACGGTGAGTCCCTTTTCGTCTTTTGCGAGACGATGAGGTTATTTATGTGATACCCCTTCCCGTTTCAGCTCATGGAATACTATGATATGCTTTAATTTTTTATCTTTTCATGTGTTTCCTCCCCGCTACGCCTCTCAGCCGACCATTACCTGATACGTTTCGACTTGCTGCTGTTTCGATTTTGCTTGTCCTTTTCTCTATCCCCACGTACAGTTTTTTTCGTTGATGAACCCTACGAACGCATGCCAGTATACAACTGATTTTACATCATTTTACACCACCAACTCGATACATGACGAATGCAGAACGAGTATCCTATACCCGTCCACCGAAGGCCTTCTTAATCTAGAATAGTCGGATATACGTCAAGGCGATTACAAACAGATCACGATAAAGGAGACACTGACCTCCTCGAACAATCCATTGTCCGTCATGACTTTGATGCCGGTCAGTGCGAGTGCCTTCGTTATAAGCATCGTCGCTTCATGAGCCTCTTCGGTTCGGGCAGAGTGGGTGAATAGTTTGGTGTGATTTCCACCACCGGGTTTCGTTGGGATGCCTGATAAGGTGGGAAAGGGCGTTTAAAGTGTGATTCGAGGGGTGATTCTAGAAGGCTCGCACCATATGCGGGGTGAAGCGCGGGTAGCTCTGGATACGACAAGGGCGGAAAGTTACTAATGTATGGGCCAATGGTGTGAAACGAGACTAACCGTGGGTGACGTTCCCCTTTGTAATCAGGTGGAACGTTTCATTTCAGCTCGGAGGCGCGTGGAGAAATTGAGACGTACGAAATCGGTCGAGGCACCGAAGTCGAGGGGGTACGTATCGCCTTTATACTGTTCCTTGAAAAAGGATGCAAAGGTGCGTCCTGAAAAACAGTGTTAGCCCCCAGATTCCAATTCCCCATCCTCCATGGTGCCCGAACCTAGTACGGGGTTCTGGACGAGATCATCATACGCGGTTTCGAGCTTGACATGGTGTCTGCATCCTGTGGCAAGAGCACCCGCACTAAAGTAGTGTGATAAATAGAGTTTGACGTAGGGAAGGGAAGACATAACGAACTCGAAACATGCTTTTACTCGCTCGCGAAGCTGGGTGACGCCATCACGTGTCGGCGCCCTGGTAATGAATCGCAGCTTGGCGTTATCAGGAATCACTACCAAGAGTAAATGACAAATCTAAGGTCGAGGCAACCTCCAAACACACCATTGGGAGCCCAATTCTTCCCCTCCAGGATTCCATGGACACGCTCGTCTGGTCTTATCTGTTGTCGCAAGGCGGAAATATTTGCGTATGCGAGGAATGCGGCGTCCAATGCATTTTTTCCTTCCCATGGGGCCGCTCCAGCGTGTGCGCTAAACCGACAGATTAGAAATGAAACGCCAGTGAGGGCACCACGCAGAAACAATCGCACGTGTGCCCTAGGTACTCGACGATGATGTCTTGTGTGGCCAGGCAAGTTCCAACGGCTGCAGTCCGAGACGGCATTGCAGCTGGGTGTGACCTAGACACCCGACCGTCAGCCAGAGAAATCCGTAGAGGTAACAGGCAGACATCAAGCAAACATCCATCTCCTTGTAACCCCCGCGTTGAATGAGTATCGCCTTTCCGCCTCCACCCTCCTCAGCTGCATACTCCGTATCAGTCACATCCTCCGAGCTCACAGGAAGTTCGCATACCGGGTGTCCCGAGTAAGATCACCTTTCCAGGGATATCGTGCGCTTGCAAAGCAGCCTTGATGGCCAGGGCAACCCCAACCCCAGAGATCGCAATCAAATTGTGACCACAGCCATGGCCTATACCCGGTAGGGCGTCCATTTCGGAATTAACTCCTACCACCCGGCCTCCTTTTCCTTGAGAAAATTCGGCTCTCCATGCCGTTTCTAGACCCAGGTAGTGTCTCGTGACCTCGAAACCATGGGAAGACATGAACGCAGTGAGAGCGTCATGAGCAAACCTTATTAATGAGGGTGGTGAATCAAGGGTGTCAAACGGGTCAAGCGGGTGGATTTCGCAGTCCCTTACCTCTCCTCAAACTGGAGCTCGGGGTGGTCTGTGTAAGTGGTCGTGTCAGATAAGCTTGTGGGAATGTTTGATACTTGCCATGAATGGCAAGGCTAAGCTTGCGGAGGCTGCGGTTTAGAGAATCAAGCTTCGTTTCGACCGTCTTAATCGCGGCCGGATCGAGGACCGTGAGTGTGTCGTATTGAGAGTATGAAGGTGGTTGGTCCAACGATGAAGGTAACTGGTGTCCACCAGTGGTGCCAAAGTCACAGCTACTCAAAAAGCAAGGATCTACTGGCTACAACGACCAAGGGTCAGAAATAACCCGCAGCACAAGTGAATCTGCCCACAACTTCACCCCCTCCGTGACGGCGCGGCAGTTGTTCCACTTCGACAGGAGTAACCACCTCGTCCTTCCTGTTGGCGGAACGCCGACCACGCAGGAAGTCAAAACAACGAGCAGTTTCGGACATGGGAGTTATTTGCAAGCGAGCAACGCTCCTATTGCTGGTGGAGACGAAGATTCCCCATTCTCAATAGTTCCGATCTCTTCGGGGAAATGGGTAAGCCGCCGTGATGTCGGAAGGATCGGAAGTGCGCATCAAGTTACCCGCCCCCGCCCCCCGCTATCATGATAGCGGGGGTCTCGACCCGAAAAGGAAGAGTGTTTGGGAGGCGAGTGGAAGGACTACTCATGTGGGGTGGATGACCCAGTTTCGAGGGTCCGATGGTGTGGTGCAACAGGAGGGCTTTGGGATCGTCTCATGCCTCAACCAGCGCATTTCCTTATCCGGCAGTTGGAACCCTCCAGATCAAACAAGGACAAATACGGAGCTTGTCCGTCTTGACTCCCGAGTGGGCACGTCGGTCTACTCACTTCCCTACTTCTTCTCCCTCTCCCAAGATGGCGTCGGCGGCGGCGCCACCACAACTCAGTGCTTTGGACACCATTTTCCAGGGTTTACGGAACAAGAGCCACGATGTGAGACTGCGGGCCGCTGAGGATCTCAAACAATATGTAAAGCTGTCATCGCTCTCGTGCTTTCCGCGTTCTGCTACTCAAGGCTTCTCAGGTTACAAATGCGGTTGCTGAGATGTCTTCTAGTACCGAGGCCAAGATGTGGGACGACACAATCAACCGACGCCTGTTCGATCTCGTTCACAGCCCGAATACTTCGGAGAAGCTGGGAGGAATACTGGCTATTGGTGCGTCGCGGTGTTATCCTTGTAGATCGTAGACACTAATAAACTATTCCAGACTTCTTGCTTCTTATTGGGGGCGAAGAAACTATCGAATCGAAGAGGAACCTGTTCAGGTTCTATCACTATGTCAAGTCCCTGCTTCCGAACTCCGATATGAACCTCATGCTGGCGGCTTCCAAAACCCTCGGCAAAATCGCCGAAATTGGTGGCGCCGCGTTTGGTGAACACTTCATGGATTACGAGGTCCCCGCTGCAATCAATCTACTTCAATCCGGAAAGCAAGAGCCTGGGGGATACGCTGGTGTCTTGATCCTGAAAGAGCTCGCACGCCACAGTGCCAACTATTTCCACTCCCATGTCGGTCTTGTCTTCGATAAGATACTCGTACCCCTCAGAGACCCACGTGTTATCGTTCGGGAAGGCGCCGCCGAATTGTTGGCCGCCTGCCTAGAAATCGTCGCGCAACGCGATAGACAACAACGGAACCCGTATTTGATGAGAATCCTCCAAGATGCTCAAGCGGGACTGAGGATGAATCAACCAGAAATCATCCACGGTTCTCTGATTACCTATAGAGAGCTCCTGCTTCATGGCGGCATGGTTAGCATTTTGGGATGGAGTCGCATTCTTAAGGGCTTATCACTCCTCTAGTTCATGAAGGAAGACTTCTTAGACTCTGCCGAGCAGATCCTGAGCTTCCGACAACATAGAGATGGTCTCGTGAAGAAGATGGTTATCACCCTCATTCCCACGCTGGCGGTTTACGACACCCAAACGTTCTCAGAACACTATCTACACAAGGCTATGGGGCACCTTCTTACGCAGCTTGAGAAACCCAATGAACGTTCCTTTGGTACGTCACTGTTCTGTATTTAGTTGTTCTATTCTAATTCTGTTCAGCATTTATCGCTATCGGACACACTGCCACCGCTGTCGGGAGCGAGATGAAGCCGTTTTTGGAGCCTGTGATGAATCAGATCAAGCACGGTCTGCAGATGCGAGGGTACTTGACCACGAGTCACCACCTGATTCCCAGCTTCTCATAAGTTATTAGGAAAAAGAACGCGCCTTCGGAAGAACCGATGTTCCAGTGTGTTGGGATGCTGGCGTCCGCGGTCGGCCCGAACCTCACGAAACTCCTACATGATCAACTGGACCTCATGTTCGCTTGCGGGTTGAGTGAGCCTTTGCGTCAAGCGCTTACGGCAATTGCGCGTCACATCCCGCCCCTTCTCAAGACTATTCAAGGCCCGTTGCATCGTCTGCACCCCTAAAATGGACGCTGATACCACAATTAGACCGACTTTTGGACCTTTTGTCGGTTCTTCTCAGCGGCCAGCCCTACAAACCACTCGGCGCCCCTACATCCATCGTTCGGGCCGACAACCCCTCTGTGAATAGAGACCACAATACGAACCAGGTATATCCGCTCAACCTATCTATCAAACTCATCCAGTGCTTATGCGAATCAGACCCCTGTAGTCGAAAAGAGCCCCGAGTTATTGACCCTTGCGTTGACCACTCTTGGGGGCTTTGATTTCAGCGGTAGGCTTTACCATTACCCCGACCGGTGTAGTTTCTCACATCATTCTCGTTAGGACACGTGCTGAACGAGTTTGTGCGAAATTGCGCATTACCTTACCTCGAGGAAGAATCACCTGAGGTCCGGCGTGCCGCTGCTCTGACTTGCTGCCGGTTGTTCGACAAGGATCCGATTTGCTATCAAGCCAGCAATCACTCAACGGAGATCGTAAGCGATGTCTTGGACAAACTCCTTACTGTTGGAATCGCCGACCCCGGTGCGTCTCGACCGAAGACTAGTTCTTTCGCATCAACTTACATTCCCACGCAGAGCCGAAGATCCGCTTGGCTGTCTTAACTACATTGCATGAAAGGTTTGACAAGCACCTAGCTCAAGCAGAAAACGTCCGGTCGTTATTCATCGCCTTGAATGATGAACACTTCGAGAATCGCATGATCGCGGTGGGACTCATTGGGCGTCTCGCTCTCCACAACCCTGCCTACGTGATGCCATCCTTACGCAAGGCACTCATCCAACTTCTCACAGAATTGGAATACTCCACGGTCATGTAAGATTCCGCGTCTCATCCCTTGAAAATTGGCCAAATTAACCCACGATTTCTGTAGGCGCAATAGAGAAGAGTGCACACAGCTGTTGACCCGCCTCATCAGCGCCACACAGAGGCTCATTAAACCTTACGCGATTCCCATGCTCAGGGTTCTTCTTCCAAAAGCCTCTGACTCAAACCCTGCAGTTGCGGCGAGCGTAATTATGTGTTTGGGAGAATTGGCTTGCGTCGGGGGAGAGGATGTTATGCCGCACGTTCCAGACCTGATGCAAGTCATCATAGCCAAGCTGACAGATTCGTCAATCATCAAGAGGGATGCCGCGCTGCACACGCTCGGTCAAGTGTGTTCGAATACGGGTTACGTCGTTCAGCCGCTGGTGGATCACCCCCTGCTACTTCAGATATTGAGCAGGATCTTGAAGACGGAGCCGACGCAATCGGTCCGCAGGGAGGTCGTGAAAGTGCTCGGTATTCTCGGTGCCCTTGATCCGTATAGGCGCAAGGTTTGTTAATGAATCAGTCTATCCGTTACTTCAGCTCACGTTATCTCTTTTCAAGGATCAACCCCTTGATGAATTGGAAGCCGCTGCTGCAACAGCCACGGCGCCGATCAGCTACACTGGCGCCTCCGGTTCGGATGATTATTACCAGACGGTGGTCATTAACGCTCTGCTCGGAATATTGAAGGACCAGTCTCTTGGTGGCCAACACCACACGGTGATCGAGGCGATTATGTCGATATTCAAGACACAAGGTTTGAAATGTGTTACATTCCTTCCACAGGTGAAGGGAGCGATCATTTCCGCACTGGTGAAACTAGACGCTGACGCAGGGTTTTAAAGATTATTCCCGCTTTTGCCACGGTGACACGGAACTCGACTGCCCGCCTTCAGGAATTCCACTTGCAACAGATGGCGATCCTAGTGGGAATCATCAAACAGCATGTCAGAAATTACATGCCCGACGTGTTTGGACTGGTTACCGACCTGTGGGAGAACGTGGCACTCCAGCTCCCTCTTGTCACTCTGGTCGAGGCTTTGGGTACAGCTCTAGATGCCGAGTTCCGGCCATTCCTTCCAACCATCTTGCCGCCCCTTCTTAAAGTCTTCGACGGTCCCCAGATCGAGAAGAATGAGAAACGAACGCAAACTCAGATGAAAGTCTTCGACGCGTTCTTGACTTTTGGGGCAAATATCGAGGAGTATTTACATCTGGTCATTCCAGTCATCGTCAGGACCTATGAGTGGCCGGAAGGTGCAACCGCTTTACGGAAGAAAGCTATCCAGACCATCGACGGGCTGTCGAGGAGAGTAAACTTCTCAGATCATGCCTCGCGGATTATTCATCCTCTCGTGCGAGTGCTGGAGTCGTCAAATAACGAGGTCCGAATGGCCGTTCTGGATACATTGTGTTCTTTGGTTATCCAGCTGGGATCCGACTTTGCTATCTTTGTCCCCACGATCAACAAGGTGTGTAATGTGGTTTGGTCATAGCTATATTTTCTAACTGGGCAACGACAGTGCCTGATGCGTAGCAAGGTTCCGCATCCAAAATACGAAAATCTGATCTACAAACTTTTGAACGGAGAACGCCTTCCACAAGATGCTGGCATCCTCGAGTTACTGTGAGTTCAAGGATCCATCTGATTCCGCTTTTTCAAAACGCTCACATTGCATCAGTGAGAATAACAAGGCTCCCGAATTTTCTGCACCTGCAGAGGCATCAAAGATGACGGTCAACCAACAACACCTGAAACAGGCTTGGGATGTCTCGCAGATCGCAACGAAGGAAGACTGGCTTGAATGGATGCACCGACTGGCAGTCGAGTTTATGAAGGAGTCTCCGTCCCACGCCCTTCGTGCTTGTATGACTTTGGTCGAGATTCACCCACCGCTGGCAAAGGAACTCTTTAACGCTGCCTTCATCTCGTGCTGGGGTGACCTTTACGATCAATACCAGGTGGGTTGCGGCGTTCGGGCTATATCAGATATTCTCTGACTAGGAACGTAGGAGGACCTCGTCCGTTCTATCGAATTTGCGATCACCTCGCCGATCGCGCCTTCTGAGCTTATTCACCGACTCTTGAATCTCGCAGAGTTCATGGAGCACGAAGAGAAGGCACTTCCCATCGAGAATCGCACCCTTGGTGAATATGCAATGAAGTACCACGCTTACGCCAAAGCTCTGCACTACAAGGAACGGGAGTTCTTTGATGATACCTCTGCTTCTATAATCGAGTCCCTTATTTCCCTTAACGCTCGACTCCAACAACACGATGCTGCTTGGGGTACTCTACTCATCGCTCGCGAGCGGTACGACGTTACCAAGCACGAAGAATGGTACGAGAGGTTGGGAAGGTGGCAAGAGGCCCTTGCGACATACGATAAGAAGGCACAGGAGGATCCCGATGCACCGGAGATCGCTATTGGGAGGATGAAGTGTCTCCACGCCCTTGGTGAATGGGATCAACTCGCGGCACAGGTAGAGGAGAACTGGTCGAATGCCGGTCACGACGAGCGACGAGAGATTGCTCCTATGGCTACCGCTGCCGCCTGGTCTCTGAACGAGTGGGATTCCATGGACGACTATATTGCTACGATGAAAGCGGATTCCCCCGATCGTTCGTTCTATCGTGCTATTCTTGCCGTGCACCAGAATCAGTTCCCGAAGGCATTGGCGCAGATCACGAAGGCGCGCGATCTACTAGACCCGGAGTTGACCTCCTTCGTTGGTGAGAGCTATGGACGCTCTTACAAGTAGGTCCCTTGGCACCTGGTACAGGTATACGTCTGACCCGGAGACAGCATTATGGTTCGCGCTCAGATGCTTTCTGAGCTGGAAGAGATCATTGCATATAAACAATACGCTGACCAACCGGAGCGTCAGGCTACGATGCGCAGAACATGGATGAGGAGGTATGGTACTAACTGTCTACACATTTGATTTTGTTGACGGGGTGTTAGGTTGCAAGGGTGTCAGCCAGACGTAGAGGTGTGGCAACGAGTGCTGCAAGTTAGAACACTCGTGCTCAACCCAGAGGATGACCCTGTAATGTGGATAAAATTCGCGAACCTCTGTCGTAAATCGGATAGGATGCAATTAGCTGAGAAGACCATCAACTCCCTGATGTCCCCTGACCGCGTAAGCCTCTGTCACTTGTGGTCCTATTCGCTCGACTGACTGCTCCGACCGGTAGCATTCACTACTCTATCGTAAGGAGGCGTTGATGCGAGCACCTCCGCATGTGATCTATGCGCAAGCGAAGTATATGTGGGCTCAAGGGGAACGGGAATCGAGTCTTAACTTCCTGCGCCAGTTCGCGAACAGTCTCAGCAGCGACGTCAAGACGGAACCCTCAAGGACCGGAGTGCCTCGGCCCAAGTATGATGAGATTTCACGGTTGCTCGCCCGTTGCTACTTCAAACAGGGTCAATGGGAAGCGGAACTTGATCCCGAATGGCAATCTGTGAGCAGGTTATATCTCCTTCATTTCGAAAGCTTACCTCGTACCAATTGTAGCGAAATACGGCAGAAATCCTACACCTCTACCTCCTCGCTACCCACTTCGACCCCACGTGGTACAAAGCTTGGCACACATGGGCCCTGGCCAATTTCGAAGTCATCAGCTTCATGGAAACCCAAACGGAGAACAAGACTGCGGATATTCCTGGAAACGAACTGGCTGCTCACATAGTGCAAGCTGTGACTGGATTCTTCAAGTCGATATCCCTCAAGAATGAGAACGCTCTGCAGGATACTCTACGTTTACTGACGCTATGGTTCAAGTACGGAGCTCACGATGAAGTCAGTCACGCTATGGCTACTGGGTTTACAAGTGTGGAAGTGGATACTTGGCTTGAAGTTATTCCACAGGTATGCTTGGCCAACCGTTTTGTTGCTTCCGAATGGATCCTCACCCTGCGCAACAAGATCATAGCGCGAATTCAGACACCCAGCATCAACATTCGTAGGAATATTAACAGCCTTTTGACGGATGTTGGAAAGCACCATCCGCAAGCCTTGATTTATCCGCTGACGGTAGCTTCCAAATCCTCAAGTGCGGCACGGAAGAGTGCTGCTCTGACGATTATGGATGCTATGCGGGAGCATAGCGCGACGATTGTGGAACAGGTAATTTTGTCCGTGTCCTGCGTGGTTTCGCGCGGATGCTCAATAGCACGTATAGGCTTCAATTGTCAGTCACGAGCTCATCCGCGTGGCAATTCTCTGGCACGAGTTGTGGCATGAAGGTTTGGAGGAGGCTTCGAGGCTGTACTTTACCGAGAGGAACCCAGAAGGAATGGTCGCCGTATTGGAGCCCCTGCATGACATGATTGAAGCAGTACGTGGCCCTCCGTCTGACATCTGGGTCTCAGTTAGATACTTCAATAACAGGGACCCACCACCACCCGCGAGATCTCTTTCGTCCAAGCGTATGGCAGGGATTTGCATGAGGCTCGGGAGGCTTGCCGCGCATACACTACGTATGGCGAGACCGCGATGCTTGATAGGGCTTGGGATATCTATTACGGAGTGCGTTGGATTCGTACTCGCGAGTGGATACCCTCTGACGGGAATGATAATTACAGGTTTTTAAGAAGATCGAGAAGCAACTCCCACAGCTGACAACACTGGACTTACAATACGTCTCACCGGATCTGTTGAAAGCTCGTGCCCTGGAACTCGCTGTGCCTGGTACCTATCACATTTTTGTCCGGGATTCAATTCGAGTGTTGACTGTTTGCCAGGCACCTACCAGAGTGGTCGACCGATTGTCACGATCGTCAGCTTCGCTACTAAACTGATGGTTATCTCCTCCAAGCAAAGACCGCGTCGCTTAGTCTTGCATGGGAGTGACGGTATCGATTATCAGTTCGCCTTGAAGGGTATAGTACCAATGTCACCTTCCCATGTGGAGCGTATGATTCTCACACACACCGTTTCCTAGGCCACGAGGACCTCAGACAGGACGAACGCGTGATGCAGTTGTTCAGTTTGGTCAATACTTTGCTCTCTGTCGACACGGACAGTTTCAAGCGAAGGCTGAACATCCAACGTTTCCCGGTCATCCCGCTCGCCCCCAATGCCGGACTGTTGGGATGGGTAAAGGACAGTGATACTTTACATGTCCTTGTTCGAGACTACCGCGAATCGAAGAAGGTGCTTCTAAATATCGAATACCGGTTAATGCTCCAGGTTCGTGCCTTGTGCTTGATCTTCTTCATGTACTTATAATTTACATAGATGGCTCCCGACTACGAGAACCTGATCTTGCTCCAAAAGATCGAGGTGTTCGAATATGCCCGAGAGAATACGACTGGCCAGGACTTGTACAAGGTTCTGTGGCTCAAGAGCGTAGATTCCGAACATTGGCTCGAACGTCGTGCCACGTATACTCGGTCACTAGGAGTCAACAGCATGGTCGGGCATATCCTAGGTCTGGGTGACCGCCATCCATCCAACCTGATGCTGGGAAGGACTAACGGGAAGGTCGTACACATCGATTTCGGTGACTGTTTCGAGGTTGCTATGCATCGGGAGAAGTTCCCGGAGAAGATTCCGTTCAGGTTGACGAGGATGTTAACCCGTGCTATGGAGGTGTGTGGTAGCCAGGTGGCCTACTCGTTTCTGAGCTGATGTCTTGTTGCCCCTCTTTTAGGTCAGCGGGATCGAGGGATCGTTCAGATACACCTGCGAGCTCAGCATGAAGGTGCTCCGGGACAATAAGGATTCACTCATGGCCGTACTCGAAGCATTTGTGTATGATCCCCTGATCAATTGGAGGTTGATGCAGGCGGACCCGGAGACGAGACCACCAGACCGTACGTCTTCTGGTGTTCTAGCCGAGATATTACAGGCGTCTAATTTGTGCGGTCATGCAGCTGAGCTGAGATCGCAAGAACTTACGAGAGTCGCCGCCTACCCTCAGGGTCCGCTTCGTAAGCTGAAGGCAGATGAGAACGATATTTTCAATGGTGGGGGACCATTCCACTGTGGTTCTAATTACGCGGCTGAAGATCCCCCCTTGCTTTTCCAGAGGCCCAAGAAACGAGGAACGAGCGCGCGCTTGCGGTATACAACCGGGTGCAGAATAAGCTTACGGGTACGTACGATAATCGATTACGATTAGCCTTCCTTTTCTGCTCGCCGAAAATCCGCGTGTGGCTAACGATGACATTCTGGTCCCCCAGGTCGAGACTTCAATCCTGACGTAGTCCTCACGGTGAACATGCAGGTCGAGAAATTGATCTTGCAGGCTACCTCATTGGAGAATCTGTGCCAGTGTTTCTCTGGGTGGTGCGCTTTCTGGTAATCGCTTATCCCAGTTCTGTCTCTGTCTATTTTTTTTTTCGCGAATGTTTTTGTCAGTCCCACATGCTGTCTTTCTCTGTATACATGTATATCCAAGATATTGCACATATGTACGTAGCCGTTGTATGCATAGATAGAACACCGTGAAGTATACCCTGGAGAAAACCGAAAAGAAGGACAGGGGAGGATATATGCTAGGAAGCGGTAGAGTCGATTTCCTTCTTTTTGCTCATAATTCCGCGCATCCACAGTTTGAAATCGCGGACGTTCTTTGGGACTTCGCCCAGCTTCATCTGCACATCGATTTCTTCCTTCGTCCCTCCGTGAATCTGTACAGCATACTCGTCCAGCTGCCGTTGGAAGCCTACGTTGGGACAGATAACCGGTCGTTTCGAACGTACGAATTCAATCGCGGTTGCTCCCGACATATGCCTCTCGGCGATGAGATATGCGCAGACGACCGTGGCGCTTCGGCTGATGCCCATAACGCAATGAACCTACACCCCGGAACACGGATTAGTAGCCGCCCGACTAACATACGCCGCCTCTGCGACGTACCAGGACTTTGTTTTCAGGGTTCTGCAATGCGTCTCGGATAAAGACCGTGGTCTCTTCTAGGTGTGGTGTAATCTTCTCCCTGAAGTTGTCCGACAGTCTCACGTGCATCTTCTTGATATCTTGCATCTCCTGGGGGAAGCTGGGATGGAAATCTAGGACGGAGACGATGTGTGTGATGCCGAAGGATATTGCGACGGATGCGTCTTGGGCGGTGTGGAGATCACTGAGGTAGAGTCCAGGGATTATGAGGTCTGGACGGTGGTCTAAGCCTTCGTAGGTGTCCATGACCTCTTTGTTGTCAAGATTTCCCAGCGGACGGGGGGTAAGAAGGATGGGTGGGTGAGGTTGGGGGGAAGGGAGAGAGTCAACTCGAGGCGATACGGGTAACACCGCCCTCTTTTTCTAGGTAAGCTCTTCTAATCAGTCAGCCTAATACAAGTACGACAGGCGTTCTAGCGTTCTAGGCCAGCGCCCCCTCCCTTCGTTCCTTTCATGACGCCGGCGTGTAATCGTTCCCACGGCCACTACCTTCGGGTCCCTCAACGTGTACACCGCCTCCCCCCCTCCCGTGACCCTACCCCCTGTGAGCTGTGCGAGAGTAGAGTGGCGTCTGCGTAGATTGCCGGTCAACTTTCATGCATCATGGCGTGTCAAATCCGATCACCCGTTGAGTACAGTTGAAATTTGAATTGTATGCAGCAAATCTTCCTTCATACACAGATGATAAGGAAAACTATTGCTCGGAGTGCACAGAAAATAAACCATATCGTATGTACGTAAATCCCTTCGCAAGTCCGCAACGTCGCACGCACCCCTCGCCCATCACACGAACACCTAGACTTCCCGTGGATGAAATTTCTCGCCTCGTTCTGGACTGGGCCAGAGGTAGGAAGTATCTCACGTCGGTTTTTACGCTATTTTCCGGTGGTTCCGAAGCGGTATTGCCATTTTTCTGTTGGACGGAAGATCCGCGGGACCACCCGGGAAGAGCGCTTAAAGACATCCCACCAGGCCCGCCGAACCTGTCTCCGTACACCATAATGTGTATCGTTATTGCTGCCTATCCTAGATTGCCACAAGCCCCTTCCAGTGGCCAAGTCGCCGTCGCTCGCCCCCGGCTTCGGCAGCCCTTCCTGGGGTGTTCAGGGCTCCTAATTTGAGCCGGAGGGGTGTGCCAAACTTCTTTCAGAAGTCCGGAGCGTGCATAAGGTTTGGCATCACCTTTGAAATCCGTTGCCTCATCGGACCCCCTCGTGATCCTCTATCTCCCTGACTACGGGATTCTTGTCCGTTTGTGGGTCTCCACGACACCCACCCCTCCCCTGAATTTGAGGCTGAATTCCAGCCGGTGGACGTGATCGGATCTCGGACCCCGGATAACCCCACCGTCGTTCCGTCTAACAGACGGCGCGACGTGCGAAGCGATTTACGGATGTATGATATGGTTTATTCTTTAAACGGACAACGGACAACGGGTAATGAATGATGGACAGCGAATAGCGGATAACGGATAACGCTCCGGTGGGCCGATTTGAGGTATAGGGCTTTCAAAGAGCCATCGCGATGCATTTACGACTGCACCGTCAACTACGGAGTTTTGTTGGTTGGCCGTTGGATAACGACGATCTGATGTCTCTTGGGTCGTGTGGTGGGCCCGAGCCCGTAGGATCGTCCGCATCTTCCGAGTTTATGTTCAGGCACCCCGACGACCATGGGGATCAGCATCTCGGAACAGGGAGATAAAAGTGGCTGTGCTCGGGATCGAACGGCTAGGTGATTGAGGGACTCGGTGGATTTCTCTCTCAAGATGAACGCCGATATCCCGCAGCAGGTGCTCTCATTCATTCTCCTTCTGCTTCAACAGCTGGAAACCGGGCACTACATACATGCATCACGTCAACTCCAGCGTCGCAACCATTTCAGATCACCGGGCGACAAGATTGTGTTTCTGAGGATCTCGGCGAACTCACTCGTACCCGGTGTATGTAGTACTACACTGGTTGCTAAAGTTGTGCAGCGGAGATTATGGGTCTCGGCCCGGATGACGCGAGGACCCCGAACCGGGACGCTGTGATCGGGATACCTTGTCGGCCCCCTCGTTTTCTTCCGCCCGAGAGTCCCCCACGAGGAAAGCGCGGGGGGGCTGCCATCTCCCGGTAACATCTTCTTGGCTCGGAACGAGCCCTGTCGCCTCAAAATACGCAACACCGCCGGCCCAGCGTTCCTTTGTGATCGGTGGCGAGATTGCCGACGCGGGGTCCCTAGAATTCCTTTCTTCCTAGGATTGATGACTCCCCCTCGCCACAGGGCATCGCACGCGTTCCGACAAACACGTCTTGACGACGTTCTAATCCCATCCGCTGACTCGATCTGAATTGGGTGCTGCCCAATCCGCGGTCGTCCGCAGACACAGGGTGCACCGCTTATTAGTAGCGATCATCGATCAATCCTGTACTCGGATTCAAGTCCCGATATCGATAGGCTCGTATGACGTTTCTAATCTCTGCAGTAGGGAGTACGTGTTTTTTACCCTCATATATATGTAGCGGCGCGTCTCTCTGTGACTCTTCCTCCACGTGATAGAGACTCAGATGTCGCTATATAACCCCGGATCCCGGGATCCAAGTGTCTCTTCCTCCAACCCATGTCTACTCAGGTCGACAAACCCCCCGGCACCGCGCCCGCCGGTCAAGATCCCAGCTCTTCGGAACGTGGCTTCTTAGTTTCAGCCCTCATCTCCGTGTTCTCTTCCTCCGGCCCAAGCGGGGACTGGCTCACGCTCTTCGTCATTGGAGGTTTCCTGGAACTCACCCGAAGGCTTTTGATGTTCGTTTGGAGGGGCATGGTGAACCAGTTCTGGATCACTCTTGTATTGCAGGAATACGATGACAGTTATTGTGAGTCCGGTCTTTCGTCGTGTCATCTCGCTGCGAGCCTAACAGTCATGATCTCGTAGGCTGGATGATGGTATGGTTGTCTGAACAACCTGCATGGACGCAGGCCAAGGAGCTGTCGATCAGTACCTACTCATTTGGAGTCGGAGCCCGCTCAGTACTCGTTGAGGGAGAGGCCGACGACAACACCCAACGAAAACTCGGATTTTTGCCATCTCATGATTGCTCGGCTTCGTTATGGTATCGAGGCCACTATCTCCGCATGACAAGGACCCAAGTACCGGACGGGCCGTTCTACGTGAAAGAAACCCTCTCGATGAAGTAAGCATTCCACTGTTTCTGCGTTTATCATCGATACTGATTGTGGGGGCACTAGGATCCTCGCTCGTGATCACAAGGTTGTCAATCAATTGCTGCTCGAAGCCAAGAATGCTTGGAAAGCCGCAAAAGAAGAATTCATCTCCATATATTCGTCCAATGCCAAGAACGAGTGGCGGCTGATCACATCTCGTCCTAAGCGCCCTCTGAGTTCGATCGTCCTTGATGTCGGACTCAAGGAAAAGATTCTCGACGATGCCAAAGATTTCTTGAACAGCAAGAAGTGGTACACGGAACGCGGTATTCCATTCCGAAGAGGATATTTGTTGGTACGCCTTTCTTGAAGCTACTGGACGTTTCTGCAGTGACTGATCAAGGCTTCGTAGTACGGGGCTCCCGGCTCTGGGAAAACTTCGATGATTCACAGTCTGGCAGGAGAGCTCGGGCTCGACATTTACATCGTTTCCCTCTCTCGTTCTGGCCTCGACGATAACGCGCTCCACGAACTCATCGCAGACCTCCCCGAGAAGTGTATCGCGTTGATGGAAGATATCGATGCCGCTTTTCACCACTCTATCACTCGGACCGCTGAGACTGCGGAGAAGAAGCTTCTCGCTGGTGCCAAGGCACCGGGGTCTCCGTCCGGCGATACCCCAAAGATTTCTTTAAGCGGACTGCTTAATGCTTTGGACGGCATCGGTGCTCAGGAGGGTCGCTTACTCTTCGCAACTACAAATCGATACGAGACCCTCGATGCTGCGCTGAGGCGGCCAGGAAGGATGGATGTCCATGTCGAATTCAAACTTGCGAGTCAGTATCAGGCCGCCGCGTTGTTCAAGCGATTCTACATGCCCGACGATACCACCGCTACAAAGGCAGAGGACATTTCTGATGACGGAGAACACGACAGGGATTCTGGGTATTCCACCCCTCCAAAGGAGAAGTTGGTCGACGTCGAGCTTCCGGAAAGCGAGAAGATACCCCATTCGCAACGGAAGGAGCTCGATCTTGCGGAGTTGGTGCTTCTGAGCGAGAAGTTCAAGGAGCACATCCCTGACAGGGAGCTTTCTATGGCTGCCCTTCAGGGATACTTGATGATGCACAAGGATCGGCCGTACGATGCCATCGAGGGCGTGGAGGCGTGGGTACAGGAGGAGAAGGTGAAAAAGGGGAAGGTAGTCAAGGATAATGTGTAACACTGTAGCATCATCGCGTATGTACATAATTTGTTTAATATCCACGGAATGGTCACTGTAGAAATTTCTCCGCCCAAACTGAAGTCCTTCGGTCCGTTCGTCGGGTCGGAGGCGATCGCCGTTCTGTGGGACGCCTGTCGATCACCACCGGGCTTCCGTGCGGGTCAAGCGCTCGCCACAAGACCTTCACCGCCTATTGACTCTTTTCTCTCTTCCGCATCCAACTCTCCAAGCGTCTGTGCGTCTATCATCTTCCGCCATGGTACCGTTCCACAAAGGAGGTCCAGACGACACCTCATCCGCGCCATCCACGCTCTACATCCCGATTGCCTCTCCTCCGACCCCTGCGCCGTCTCCGGGCCCGTTCACACACAACTATGATCACAACAACCTCTTGGCCAACACGTCTCACTTTCCGCTCGTAAGGGAGTTTCAGCAATTCGTCTACGACCCAACGCACGACTTCCCCTCGCTCAGTGAACAAGCCCGGCTGGAATTCCTCAACAAGATCATCGCGCGGTGCACTCTGAAGGAGCTGTCGCATATATCGGCTCTCATCAACCCTCTTCTCAAACGCGATTTCCTACGAGAGCTTCCGACGGAATTGGCTTTGCACATTCTTTCATATATCGACGATCTATATGAGCTCGTGAAGAACGTCGGGGGAGTGTGTAAGCATTGGAGGAGGTTGAGTAATGATGATTGGCTGTGGAGGCGGATGTGCCAGAGATGGGAGTTTGAAGTGCCGTTGCACCTTCGAGTTTCTGAAGACGTTGTCGTTCCCGGTGGCGCGAAACGGCATTTCAAGGTCCACTACCTCCAACGTGAGTTCACCGACCCGAGCTCTAATCCCCCCTTGACTCATCCTCATCGCCGTAAATACTCACGTCCGCTTACTCCTCATCATTTACATCAGGAATGAAATGGATTCATGGTGGAACACCGCTCCGGAATCATCGACTACCAATCTCACAACCCGACACGGGGGTGGTGACGTCCCTGGCGATGGACGAGGACTGGATCGTCGCAGGGTTATCGGACGCCAAGATCCACGTCTTCAGTCGTCGGACTGGTGTGCTGACTCGGACGCTGGTTGGTTGTCAGGGAGGGGTTTGGGCCGTTTGGCTGGTCGAGAAGGGATTGTGGTCCTCACCTTCGCCGAGGAAGAAGAACACGAACTCTGGGTCCGCTGGATGGGGACAGGAAACCTCATTAGTTGTGAGTGGCGGATGTGACAAGATCATTCGGGTTTGGGACGTTGAAACAGGGTATGTGGATTAATGGTCATCCCCGTGATCGTTTCTGACTGTTCTTCTGCCCCAGGAGATGCCTATATAGCCTTGAAGGTCATCGGGCAACAATTCGTTGTGTCAGTGTCCTGGATCACCGCCCGATCGCCGTGTCGGGATCTCGAGATTCCACACTTAGGGTCTGGGACATCGAGTCTGGACACCTGGTCCGCGTGTTGGAAGGACACCAATCAAGCGTTCGGTGTATGGACGTCCATGGGTCGATTGTTGTCAGTGGGAGCTACGACAACACCTGCAGAGTAGGACTTCGGAATTCGTTATGATAAATTGGGACTCATAAACATTCTTTTACAGGTTTGGGACGTTGACACTGGCCTGTGTCTTCATGTTTTGCGTGGTCACTTGAACCAAATTTACTGCGTGTCGTACGATGGTATACGGATAGCATCCGGCGGACTTGATACACACGTCCGCATCTGGGATCCTATCTCCGGGTCAGTTTCATCTCCGTTCCTCATCACCGTTAGTATATATTCATATAACTGTACCTCAGGGCATGTCTGGCGCTCTTGCAAGGGCACACCGCCCTCGTATGTCAGATCCAACTCTCACCCACGATCCTAGCGACGGGAGGCTCAGACGGCCGCGTTATAACGTTCTCCCTCGAAACCTACTCTATCCTCCAACGTGTCGCCGCTCACGATTCGTCCGTCACCACCCTCCAATTCGACGAAAACTTCCTCGTGACGGGCGGGAACGACGGGAGGGTTAGGTTGTTTGAGACGAAGACGGGGAAGTACGTTAGGGATTTGACTGAGCCGGCAGAGAGCGTCTGGAAGGTTGGGTATGTGGGAAACGTTTGTGCGATTATGTGCAAGAGGGCGAGGAAGACGGTTATGGAGGTTTGGAGTCATGACCCACCCGAGGTCAAGTTGGAGAGGGCTTGGTGATGACCGTGTATGTATGTCCCGATAAGTATCTAGGCATGTGGATGTATTGGTGTGCTATCCTTATCTTATCGTCTGGGGAGTTGATGTTCGTGCCGGATTTGGCAGAGGTTCTAATGAAGGCATCATGATGCAGGTGTAGATATATTTCCGCGCGGCGGCAGGCGATGATGATCGTGTGGCGCGACACTGCTCAATAGCCCGCTTCCTGAGCTGAGTGTCGAAGGAACTCCACCCTTTGCAAGATGGGTAGGGATACAGATCATGAAATATTAATACAAGTCCAAGATATTACAAATCCAAGCGTGTACGTGGAGGTGACAAGTAAATCGATAAAGTGTCCCGCTAGTGTCCGCCCAAGCATCACGAACGAAATACATTGTACGTGGCGGAGACGAGGAATCTGGCGCGACCGTCGATGATATCATTCGGTTCCCTGAGCTTATATAGAAAAGAAAGTTAATGAACGCGGGAGGTAGCGCAGTTTCCGAGAAACTCACTGTCGTTCATTTCTCGGTCGATCCGTCGGAGGAGCTCTCTGCAGTCCTCCACGTTCTTCGCGGCCCCGAGCTTCTCGTAAATATCGGTCGCGCGCCGGGCCTCAGACTTCGCCTCTTCAAACCTACGCTGCTGGTACCAAAACCCAGCCTGCAGCTCCATCGTGCGACCCAAGAAGTACGAGTCGTTGACCACGTGCGACTTTGCTCGTTCGACGTGAGCGTGCGCGTCGTCGAACCTGCCTTCGTCCGAAAACAGCCCTGCGAGGGAGTAATGAATCCGAACCAGTTGGTCGCGCCAGTTGAAAGAGGATGCGATTCCAAGGGCTGTCTCGAAATGGCGGATGGCCTCCTCTTTCTTGCCCTTGGAACGATACACGTCGCCGAGGAGACGATGGCATCGGCAGACTGGGAAATGGTGGCCTTTCGAGTTCTCCTGCATTAGATTGATCGCGCGGGATGCGACTTCTTCGGCGGCGTCGAGTTGTTTGTCCTCGTACAGCAACCGAGCGTGGCCCCTCAAACACTGTGCTTGTCCCATCGTGTCACCGAGCTGTTTATAGATTTCTGATGCTTCTCCCGCCTGTTGGATTCCTTCCTTGCGGAGGCCCATTAGCCGATTTGTATCAGACAGGCGCCTCAATGTTTGCGCAGCACGACGGTCATCCCCCCGCCCTCTCTGGAGTTTCAAGGCATGAGAAAGGAGCTCTTTGCGCTCCGCGATATTTCCAACCGCCTCAAACAACCGCGAGAGCTCGACCAAACATTGTGGCTTGGAGGGATGGTCATCCCGGAGCCTCTTGATCTTCGGTCCCAGTATGACAACCCGCCTCTTGTGCCAATATAGATGCTCCATGAAATGGGCACAGGTATCCCAAATATCACCTGCCTCCGGGTCAATGGATGTGAAGACATCGAGCAGATGCTCGGTATTCACATCCTCTGACGTGATCCATCGCGTCTCCTCAAAGCCGGGTGTGTCAGGGTCGGCTGTAACCGACAACCGGCTGAAGTAACATTTCTTGGTAGTGGAGAGGAGTGGGGACAGGTTGGGATCCTTGGGACGGAGATAATCGCGGAGCGGGGCGAGCATCGTGACGAATCCATTGCTTCGGTACGTCAAGGAAAGAATACAGAACTTGTCAAAAATATTTGTTCCGTTCGAGGTGGTAGGAAACAACCAGCCGAGGTTGTTCTCATCGACACCTTGAGGGAGGAAGGCGACGACTCCGAGAAGTCCTCGGGCATCAGGACCAAGTTCTTGAAACATGGGGGAGGCGAGCGAAAGTTCGATCGTCGCGGCGAGGCTCTTGTTGTGCTCTGTGTGCAGCACATCCGTTCGTCGTCTCTCCCATTCCCTTGTAAGCCGATCTGTGTCCCACTGGTTGTGGTGTGCAACGGTAGCGAGGAGAGTGATTGAGAGCGGATGGAAGTCGAGTCGTTCCAGAATATTGTTGATCAACTCGGACCGTTCGTCATCCTTGTAGATGCGATAAAAGGTGGCACACGCAGCCTCCATCGACAACGTCGGGATGTTGAAAGTCTCGCAGTCGGGAGGGATGGTAGTGATGCGGGATGTAATACAGAGGAATATAGTCTCCAATTGAGTCAGTTCCTCCACTAAGGCATACATCTCCCGAGCGTTTGTTCCCTGTGGGTCGAGGATCGATTCGGCGTTGTCGAGGACTATGAGCATTTCCTTTGATGATAAGAATGGGGATAGTGTGGACAGGTCCTCGGGGTTTTCGACACTCGCACCGGTGACCTTGGAGAGCCGAGCGAGGAAATGGGCGGGGGTTGCTGGGAATTGGTCGCATCGGACGAAGCGACGATTATCGCCGAACCGTTGTTTGATGCGATCGTTATGGAGGACGGTTAGCGCGATATTTGTCTTGCCAATCCCGCCAGCACCGATGAGAGCAACCGGAGTCAGGTCTTTTGCCAGGTCGACGATCATCTCGATCAGTTCGTCGCGTCCAAAACAGAGCCTCGGCGGCGAGGGAGGTGATTCCCCAAGTACCCTAGATGGATATGTAAGATTGGGTCCCCATAGTATTCGAGGCTGCTGACCTGATTTGAGTCTAGGAAATTGTCACTATCTGCTCGGTGACGGGTGGAGCACGAGTGTCACATACCGTCTGGTTTTTATCCTTAGTGTCCTCAGAACCTTTCAACATGTTCTGATGCATGTCGGAAACTATGGTATGAGTATCCAAGGCCAACTCGGTCTGGAAGTATGTGGTCAGCGATAGTCAAATACTAGAACCGGCTGAGCGTACGTTGAAGACTTGAAGGATCCTAATGAGGTCTAACTTCCAGGCGGCGACGGCCTCCTTCTCATTCTTCGCGCGGGAAAGTCGGGAGAATAAACCCCGGTCCTTTTTCTCGACGATCTTCCCTTGGATCTCTGCCACAGTTCTGTGATCATGGGCACAATGAGTGATACGCGCACAATATGCATTACTGTTTGAACTCACGTGGTCAATTGGTCAATCGCCTCGCACACAGTCGGGTTAAGCTCATCCAATCGTCTCCCACCCATCCCGCGATCAAGGACTCCACACACATCCGCGCAGGCCAGGCCGAGCTCGACATAGTCCGATTTTTTGACCGTGGTGTCCTGTCTCGTATGAATTAGGGCAATCTCATTGTGACAGAAGAAGAGGAATCATACCCTGATCATCGTGAGGAGGACAGTGACAGATCCATAAATTGCCCTGGCTCGTGCGATATTTGAGGCGTCCTTCGCCAGGTTCAAGGCCTCGATGGCCGTATTTAACGATGGGATGACCCCGTTGCTTCCCTTCGGTCGTTGGGATTTGGCTTGCATGGCCGAGACTCAAGGTGGCCACGAGAAACGGCGTGGCGCGCAGACTGTGAGAAGGGTGCGAGTCCGGATGTAAACAGGCGACTGTCCTCCCATGACGTGCCTCGTGCAAACACTCGGAACTGTTCGGTGAGAGGAATTGTGGGATAAACTACTAATTTGGGGGACGTGGGGGACTTTCGGCTTGACCGGAGCCTCAGGCGGGTGAACGTACGTGGGCGGAGGGATTCTGAAGACCCCGCCGGGAGAGCCGGAGAGGAAATGAGGCAAAAAGCTGGTCAATACGAGTCTCGAACTCGCGACCTTGGCGTAACCGAGTTACCTGGAGGCACATCTCGTATTAGCACCACGCTCTAACCAACTGAGCTAATCGACCACGGTTTCGCCGGATTAATCTGTGATCAGAACCCGCGCAAGGGTTGGCAGTCAGTTGAATAGTTTTCTCCCGAGGAATGCAAAACATCGGATACATAAATAAACGGCGTGTAATACTCTATTTGAAACCACCCCAAATATCATCGAAAGCATCCTTTTGTTGGTTATTTGTAGTTATTGTTGCGGCGTTGTTGTTTGCCCAGACGTCGGTCGTTGAAAACGCTGGCGATTGCTGGAACCCTCCAAATCCACCGTTTGAAGCTGGTTGTGTCCCAAAGCCAGAGTTTCCCTGTTGTGGCTGCGGTTGTTGCGGCACTGCGGTCGCGAAATTTCCCCAGACATTGCCCTGAGGCTGAGGTTGGGGAGCATTCCAACCAGACGTGACACCCCACATCCCGGTTCCAGCCTGACCCATCATCCCCTGAATCGGCTGTTGTTGCTGTTGCTGTATCGGTTGCTGCGGTTGACCCCATAGAGTCTGTTGGGTGGGAGTTCCAGCGATAGGATTTGGCGCTGGTGTGGAGAACAATGATAAGATATCCTGTTTGGCGTTCTTGGGTTGGGTGGGCTGAGTCTGCTGCTGTCCGGGTTGGGGAGCATGGAAGTCTAGGCTGAATAGGTCATTCTGTGGGGGAGCGGGCGCTGGAGCAGGTGCCGGTGCAGGGGCAGGGGCAGGAACTGGAACCGGAGGTTGAAGCCTTGGCTGCGTGGGTTGTTGCTGAAGATGGGACGTGGACAAGAGTTGGTGACGAGAAGGTTCAGCCCGTTGAGGCTGAGTGGCAGGGGTTTGTCGGGGAGCGATGTTCTGGTGCGCTTGGGCGGCGGGCTGCGCGGGAGGAGGTACATCTGTGTCCAAAACAGACGGCTCTTCAGGAGGGCTCCCCTCCATTGCCCATCTCTTTGTCTCATACTTTGAACGGATAAACGACTCCATTTTACTGTACGGACCAGGGATATCAGAAAAGGGTTAAGTATGGTGTGTAGGGTCAACTTACTGATCGGGTGGAACATGACCAGCCTTCAAGTGCGCTTCCCAAAATTTGTTGGCGAGACGATTCCCCCATTTTTGAATGGTCTATATCCCCGGGTTCAGTCGAGCCCCATAATAAGAAGTTATATGAACCCAACCTCGAGTTGAATAGGCGTCCATACGTCAAGATCGACTGATTTAACCTTGCTGATATGTGTTCCCATGGACCGGTGAATACCAGAGCACCGGATGCATAAAAACACGCCGCTTGGTGATGGTGTTAGCAAGGGGCTGTTCCGGTCAGCAGAAGAGCTCACAGATTCCACGAAGCCCAACGTGGATCTGGTAACCCGTGTGAGCAAGGGATGATTCGGAGTTGGTGAGACGCACCGTTTCGTTTACAATCAGCACAGACTTTGTTGTTTGGTTGCTTGAGCAACTCGCGGAGAGCCCGTGTGTTCGCCTCTGTCGTCTTTTTGTCCTGAGGGGCCATCGCTGGCAGATGGAAGTCGGGTGTAAGGTGCGTGTACGTTTGACCAATATAGGCGATCACCGCCACGTCCAATCCCTGTTTGCACTTGTAACGCCAATCACCATCTACCCATCCAGGTCTGTCCCCCAAGTTTCAGCTACAAAACTCGACCATTTCATTGCTAAGGTGATCCACACAGCGTAAATGTCTCGTTTTGTGCGAACCTCTAAATATCGGCAAGATAATTTCCGTATCCATCTGGAGGCTGGCCACTGATCTGCGCGCGCAGCCATGTTTTTGGCCAACCCGCGAAAAAGGAACACACCTTAGACAACGTTAAGGTCTCGGGCAGCGCTTGGGATACTAACTTGGTCGCTGCGTCTGGTGTGGGTTTTGCCGCTGGTTGTATGGAATGCGCTCCTCACATATATCTTACAGAGCTATATCAGTTTGAACTGGAATGCCTCGGGCGGGGGAGCGTTCGCGATCTTGCCCCTCCCAAATCCATTCCGCCATATCTCGGGAGCTTTCCCATCGAGGCTTCCAGATATCGTTCCATTGGCCCGAAGCCACTCCGGTACCGTCCTCGACACCGCATGGTCACCCTTCAACGACTCCATTGTTGCGTCCAGCGGTGAAGATGGAAAAGTCATGATTTGGAAAGTCGAAGCCTCTGCTTTCGATGGTTGGGGTCAAGAGCACTGGGTGCCGCAGGACTTTGATCCCGTTTATCGTATCGATGGTTCCGCCCGCAGGATCGGTCAAGTGGTTTTCCACCCAACCGCTGAACACGTTCTGGCCGCCGCCTCTGGAGATCACGTCGTGAAGCTTTGGGACCTGGGTAGCCCGGAATCGCCGAAGTCCACTCTCGGTGGTCATGGCGACGCAATCCAGAGTCTCACGTTTAACGCCGTCGGCAATATCCTGGTCACAACTTGCAGAGACAGGAAAATCCGGTTATTTGATCCTCGCGCCGGCGGAGATCCCGTGCGCGTCGCTGAAGGTCACGGTGGCATCAAGGGCGCCCGTGTCGTCTGGATGGGCGAGAAGGATACTTTTGCTACCACGGGTTTCAGCAAGATGAGTGACCGACAGGTTGGAATTTGGGATGGAGGGAGCCTCAACAATGCCAAAATGATTACCCTCGACCAATCAGCCGGAGTTGTGATGCCCTTCTGGAGTGACAACGGCATTCTGTTTCTTGCTGGCAAAGGGTTCGTTCATTTTTCATTTCCTGCCGTTTTGTTTCGTTACTGAAATCGTGAGCAGAGACGGAAACATTCGGTACTACGAGTACGAGTCCGACTCCCTCTTCGCCCTTTCCGAGCATAAGTCTTCGGATCCTCAGCGTGGGATGTGCTTCCTTCCCCGTCGCGCATTGGAGGTGGCAGAGTGTGAGATTGCCCGAGCGTACAAGGTAACGGCATCTGCTGTTGAACCTATCGCGTTCATCGTTCCACGGAAGGTAAACGTCACTTCACTAAATGAAATACATGTGTTTCACCTAGAGCATATAGTCCGACTCCTTCCAATCAGATATCTACCCTCCAGCCCCATCTTCCGAACCCTCATTGACCGCTGGCGAGTTCTTCTCCGGCAAACAACCGACCTTGAAGTTGGTCAGTCTCGAGAACGGTGCTGTGTCGGCCTCCACTCCCGTTCCCTCAAGAACTCTTGCACCTGTGGAGTCTCCTGCCATCTCCAGATCAACGAGTTTGCCCACTCCCGTCTCTGCTGCTCCAGCTCCAGCTCCTGAAATTCGTGAGCCCGTTTCTGCCAAGCAAGAAACGACGTTCTCTCCGCCACCAATCATTTCTCTGCCAACTCCAAATACCACCGAGGTTCGTATCGATCACCCTATCCTGCACCAGGGATATCTACTGACTCCCATCACAGGAGGTTGCCACTCTTCGTAACGAGAACAGCAAGCTGAACGCCGAGCTCAGGGAGGCTCTCGCTCAGATCAGGAACTTGGAGCTTCAACTGGAAGCCGTCCGTACTAACGCGCGCAAAGCCGCGCAGTTGCTCTCCAGTGATTAAATTCTCAGCGATAAATTGTTTGTAGCTTACCTTTGGATCCCTCTTATTTTGTACCACATGGGTTGGGCGCCATGGTCAACGGATAGTGACAGAATGTAAATGTAAACATTGTTATGCGGAAGCGAATCCTGGAGTTGGTGGTCCTACCCTGACACTGAGGGGATGAGGCGTAGTTCAATTGGGGTCGAAGTGACTCTGATCATTTCGATGATTGTCGGGCGCCAATGGGCTTGATCCGCTTCTGGGTTCCCAGACAGAGCTGAGACCGCCGCCATCACTTCTATCGTCTATGGGCGCAGCGACTTCAAAATGTTTAACGCCTAAGTAATACTGTGACTTTGCTGGCAAGGAGTGCGTACACGGGTTCCCTGGATCTGCCTGTTGTTGCTAAAACTCCTGTTGCAGTTCCCGCCGCGCTCGTCTCTACTTCCGACCTATCCGAAACAATCGCACATACCCTAGAGTGAGTGCGCTGGTTCTAGCATGGGCTGTAGGGATCGATATCTGACTGCCGTCCAGCTGATAGGTCATGGCTGGGGATTTCAGCAACGAAGTTGGGGTTTCTCGATCGCAGATATCCCTTCGATCCGTGGAAGATGCGAGGCGGTGGTTAGAAATACTCTCGAAGAACCCGGAAGGTCCCAACACCGTATACGGCCTCCACGTTTCAGGAGTGGAATCGTTCTCCTCGCTTTTGACTTGGCCAAGGCTTGAAAACCTCCACCATCTCGAGTTGCGGGGTATCGATTTCCGTGATTCAGGCGAGCCCCTCACATCCTTCTTCGACGCGTATAGTTCGTCTCTCAACGAACTGGTGTTGGAGGGATTACGATTCCAGGAGGTGGACGACCTGCTTACGTTGATCGCCCCGTTCAAGAACCTCACTTCGCTGGTCATACATGACGTGGAGTGGGGAAACGAGGAGCTTCTCGACGACGAAGCGGACTCCAACTCGGGGTCTGAGTCCGAAGATGAGACCCACAAACATACCATGCAACCTGGAGACTGCTGCTCTATCGAGAATGGGGGGTTACATCCGGTGGAACGCGGTGATATCGACCTGCCGATGCTGAAACATCTCTCTCTGCGCGGGTGTTCTTCGGCGGTTGCAAGGCACCTGACGAAGATGCCGTCGAGCCTGTGCCTTTCGCGCCTTGAAATCTCCTGGGAAGGCGAACACCTCGTTTCGGTTGGTGAAATTGTTGAAGCTTGTGCCCCGTCCCTCTCAGAACTGAGCATCTCTGGCGTGTTCAATACGGGTAGGTGCTATGGGCTCGGCAACAGTAGTTCCTAGATTCTGACTGCGTCCTGCAAACAGAATGCAATTACCCGCTCTCCTTGTCGTCCTGCACGCGACTTTCATCCCTTTATTTAAACGGAATCCACCTCTTCCTTGACGAGCCGCTTGGACCAGCCCTACATCACCTGGCCTCCACATTACCGACGGCGGAAAACGGCGGTCGTCCACGTTTCATAAACGTCGGTTTCATCTTGGACGTCGGGCCGGCGTGGGAGAGCCGTATCAATGACGTCGACTGGGATACTGCAATGATGGCTCTCACCTCGTTAGAGTCGCGACTCGATAAGGACAAGGACCGTTGGAGCATTACGATGAGGGTCGATTCCTCGTATCTCGCGGTCTCCGAAGAGGAGGAGCGGCAGATTCTCGACGTTGCAGGACAAAGATTGGAGAGGTTCGCCACCGCCCTTCGGCTAGATGTTCACTGATATGTTAAAGTTTGACTTGGGAAGGATTTACCCACGTTCCCCGTCTCCCACCATTCATGTAAAGTTCGGTTTAAGAAATCAAAAGGCTGACACCTTCGATCCTATGCACATTTGTGGCCGAGGACAAAACGTCAAATTTCATTCCCGAGATAAGCCGTACAGAGTCAGGTGGATAGATCTGTGGGGTTAGAAATAGCGTTCTTTTCCCCCGGTTCACCCGATCGGACCCTACCGCCATTGGAAGTCTACTAAAAGCGGGATGCTTCTTAACATGCGCGGTTATCGAGCAAAGCGTTAGTCGTCCCGGAGGCTATTGAGATAGACCTCGCGCGATCCTCACGGGCCTGATAGATGTTGGCGGGTCACTGAGGAGGCCGTTGAGCGCCCGTCACAGGAGGGAGTAGTCAACTTCAGAGGGCGTCACAGTAGACTCGAGACCAAGGAGGTGAGCATCGTATACAAGGGCCGTGTAGGTTCCGGAGAGGGTTTCCGTTTCGCCACGACGAACCGCGCGCTCAATCCTCCGACTGCCTCCGCACTCCACAGCTTCTAAGTTGAGAATGTGTCCAATACCGGTAAAAGCATTATACAGATGTACTTGGATAGTGTCATACAGCACTTCGGAGTCCAACAAACGACCGAGCTTCGAGATACACGGAAAAAAAGGAAGCGGATGAACGTTTGAATTTGAACCCTCAATTACCCTCGGCTAGGGATGGTGGCGGATCCCATATTACGCACGTCACATAATCCAATTCTCGAATCCACCGAGCCTAAGGATTCAGCCGACTTGCCCGCCCCGAAGGCCTTCCACCCACTGAGCTGAATTCCCACGTCTGCAACCCCGCGCCCAGATTCGGAGCCGTGAGTGGGGCGTGACGCGGTAAACCCGATCCAAGTCCGAAAGCCTCTCCACCGGCCGCCCCGGTGTGATCGTCCGATCCGGCGAGTGAACTGAGCGGCATGTGGGTATCCTGGCAGCTTGTTTTTGAAAATAACGAATGGGACCTCCTCTCCGTATAACGCACTCAAGCACGCCCGCCCGCCTGGGGTATCCTCGGAAAGGGATGTATGGTTGTAATGCCGAGGAAAAAACCATTCAATCTTCAATCTTAAGCGTTTATTTAAATCCCTGCCCTGAGGGTGGATCCGGAGAACTCCGAACAGAGCTTGAGTTCAGTGGGCGGAAAATCCTGCGTGGACTTCGGAAGATGAGCCATCGACATGCGGAAACCGGGGACACACCCAGTGCACAAAAATAGCCTCGACTCGTCTGAGTCAGGAGGGATTGGCAGAAACCGGAGCTCCCTCCGGCCTGCGGTCGGCATCTCGGCAGGGCGAATACGCACACACGGAGACAGTGACTCTCGATGAAGCCACCACGCCGTACCATCAATTGATTACAGTATAAAGTCTCTGTACCCGCGCGAGATTCGCCCCTGCCGACTCATCCCAGTAGTCAGCAGCTAGGTGGGTTATCTTCCACGTCCCCCATCCACCATGGACCAGGCCACTGCCAAGGACCCCGAAAAACAGTCTACGGCAAACTCGCATGCAAGCCAGACTCGTCCCAGGCACGCGTTTAACCACAATCTCGACTTCGGATGGATGCTGACTTTTCATTCTAGTGGGCTCTCAAGGTTCAACTTTTTGTATCTCGGCTACCGTAATCCTCCACCTCCCAAGGCCTCATTAGATGAGGCGGACATTATCCCCGAGGTCAACGCGAACTGGCTCAGCCTCCTTACGTTCCAATGGATCAGTCCCCTCATGCGCCTCGGATACTCCCGTCCACTCGAAGCCACCGATCTCTACAAGTTGCAAGACGATCGTTCCTCTGGTGTCATTGCGGAAAAGATCATCCGCTCCTTTGAGGAACGCCAGAAGAAAGCCGCAGAGTACAACACTCGGCTTGCGAATGGCGAAATCTCACCCGGTCTGAAAGGTATCTGGTGGTCGATCAGAGGTCAACGACAAGACCGCGAGAGGGAGTGGAGGGAGAAAACGGGCAAGAAGAAAGCCAGCTTCACATTTGCCGTCAATGACAGCGTCTTCTGGTTTTTCTGGAGTGCTGGTATCTTGCGCCTAATTTCCGACGTTGCCATGATTACCACCCCTCTCCTTGTCAAGGTAATTTCGGTTCATTATTTTTGCCCACGGATCCTCACATTTGTGTTAGGCTCTGATTCGCTTTGCCCAACACTCCTACGCCGCAGGCCGTGCTGGGCAGACGGCCCCTCCAATTGGGAACGGCGTCGGTCTCGCACTTGGTCTCTTCTTCCTTCAGGTTCTAGCATCCCTCACTATGAACCACTTCTTCTACCGTGCCGCCGGTACCGGTGTGTTGTTGCGTGCGGGATTAATCACTGCGATCTACAACAAGGCTCTTACACTCTCCACTCGCGCTCGACATATTCACCCCAATGGAAAACTGGTCAACCACATCTCCACTGATGTTTCTCGTATCGACTTCGCTTGCGGTTTTTTCCACATGGGCTGGACCGCTCCAATCCAGTTGATCATTTGTCTAGTCATCCTCTTGGTCAACTTAGGTCCGAGTGCTTTGGCTGGTTTCGCCATGTTCATCGTCATAGTACCGATGCAGGCCAGACTTATGCGCCTCATGCTTCATTTCCGCCAGAAGACCATGATTTTTACTGATAAGCGCGCCAAGCTTCTCCAGGAACTGTTCTCCAGTATTAAGATCATCAAATTCTTTGCCTGGGAAGATCCTTATCTTGCAAAAATTAAGGGAGTACGAGATCCGGAGACAAGGTGGGTATCCTCAATCCAGGCACCAAGTAACGCGTATCAATGACTCCTTTAGAACTGTTCGTTCCCTCCTCATCCTCCGAGCAGGTATCACCTCCGTTGGGGTCTCACTACCCGTCCTGGCCAGCGTCCTGGCCTTCATCGTCTACGGGATAAATCATCCGCTGGACCCCGCAACGATCTTCACTTCGTTGACTTTGTTTAACATGCTTCGCATGCCTCTCATGTTTTTCCGTAAGTTTCTTCCTTTTCCACGCGCTCTCTCCACCGTATCTGATCCCGGACCTCAACAGCGGCTGCCCTAAGCACCAGCGTGGACGCTTATAGCGCCTTTGGTCGTATTCAAGAAGTGTTTGAAGCCGAGTCCTTGCCTGGTGAACAGACCAGGGACGCCGAACTCGAAAACGCTCTCGAGCTGGATAACGCTTCCTTTTCATGGGATGCTCCTCCTCCAGATCCAGCGGGTGGGAAGGACAAGGGCAAGGGCAAGGGGAAAGGTGGGGGCAAGGAAGCGAAGGACCCAAAGAAAGACAAGAAAGACAAGAAGAAACCCAAGACGGGCACGGATGCGACGACCACTCCCACGTCTGGTTCTGTTCCTTCCTCTTCCCGAGTCTCTACCTCCCAAGAGCCGGAGAAAACCGAGAAGGTGTTCAAGATCAAGAATACCGACTTGACGGTTCCAAAAGGTCAGATCGTTGCGATCGTTGGTCCGGTTGGGTCGGGAAAGTCCTCGCTCCTACAGGGTTTGATCGGAGAGATGAGGAGGGAGACCGGTTCGGTCAAGTTCGGCGGATCGGTTTCATATTGTCCCCAGAACGCATGGATCCAGGTACGTCCTCCCATGCAGTATAGTATTGTCCTTCAGTTTACTGAACTGAACGCAGAACGCGACGATTCGTGAGAACGTCTGTTTCGGTCGGGCCTTCGATTCCGACAGGTATTGGCAAGCCATTTCCGACTCGTGCCTCGAATCAGACTTGAAGCTTTTTCCCAACGGTGACCTCACGGAGGTCGGTGAGCGCGGTATCTCATTGTCCGGTGGTCAAAAGCAACGTATCAATATTTGCCGAGCGATCTACTGTGGTGCCGATGTTCAAATCTTTGATGTAAGCGCTGGTTAGGTTTGTGTCAAGCGAGTTACTGATGGAAGGACCCCTAGGATCCCCTTTCCGCTCTGGATGCTCACGTTGGAAAGTCGGTGTTCCAGCAGGTGTTCATGAACAACCCCGAAGGTCGAACCAAGATCCTCGTCACCCACGCATTGCACTTTCTCCCCCACGTCGATTACATCTATACGATTGCCGACGGTCAGATCATGGAGCGCGGAACCTACACCGATCTCATGGCCAACGACGGCATCTTCTCCAGATTCGTGAAAGAATTCGGCTCGAAGCAGGAGGAAAGGAAAGAAGATTCCGACGGAGTCGTAGGTGAAGTCGAGTCAGGGAAGGAAGGAAAGGGTGAAAAGGGCCCCAACGTGGTTGCCGCCCTCAGGGAGAAGTTTGAGAAGGGCAAGACAATCATGCAGGACGAAGAAAGGAACATCGGTGCTGTCACCTTGGAGATCTACAAGTCGTACCTTGGCGCTGGAAACGGACACATCCTGTTCCCTGTTCTCCTCCTTTCCCTCTTCTTGGTGCAGGGCACCCAGGTCATGTCCAGTTATTGGCTCGTGTTCTGGCAAGAACAGCAGTTCAACCAACCCGCTGGATTCTACGTTCGTGACCTGATATTTTCTCATCCTACCGTTGCTCATCCTTATATGTTCTCTTAGATGGGTATTTATGCCGCCCTGGGAGTTGCCTTGACCATCACGTTCTTCATCTCCGGAGCGACCATCGGTCTCATCGCGTACTTCGCTTCTAAATCGCTCCATCTTGAAGCGATCAACTCCGTCATGCACGCTCCAATGAGCTTCTTCGAGACCACTCCACTCGGACGAATCATGAATAGATTCTCGAAGGACATCGACACCATTGATAACACTGTTGCGGACTCGTTGCGAATGTTCTTGATGACGTTTGCGAGTATCATCGGATCGTTCGTGTTGATCGCGGTTGTCATCCCGTGGTTCCTCGTCGCAGTCGGTGTCGTCATGGCCATATATTCCGCTTTTGCGTTATATTACCGAGCCAGTGCGCGAGAGTTGAAGCGATTGGATGCTATCCTGAGGTCCTCGCTGTATGCTCATTTCTCGGAGTCTCTCGCTGGGCTAGCCACCATCCGTGCGTATGGTGAAACTGAGCGGTTCAAAAAAGAGAGCGAGGATCGGGTAAACGTCGAGAACAGGTTTGTCCATCCCGACAGACGACGTCCAAATAACTGACATTGCTACTCCAGAGCTTACTGGCTGACAGTCACGAATCAACGTTGGCTGGGTATCCGGGTCGACATGCTCGGTCTCCTCCTCACCTTCGTCGTTGCCATCCTCACCGTCGCCGCCCGATTCTCCATCTCCCCTTCCCAGACCGGTGTCACCCTCAGTTATATCCTCAGCACCCAACAGTCCTTCGGATGGATGGTTCGTCAAATCGCCGAATTGGAGAACGACATGAACTCTGTGGAACGTGTGATTCACTATGCGAGGAACCTCGAGCAGGAGCCTCCACACGAGATCCCAGAGGGGAAGCCTAAGGCGTCCTGGCCTGCTGAGGGGCACGTCGAGATCAAGGACGTGGTTCTGAAGTATCGTCCTGAGTTACCGGATGTCTTGAGAGGGTTGAGTATGGATGTGGCTCCCGGAGAGAAGATTGGGATTGTCGGTAGGACAGGAGCCGGAAAGTCGTCGATTATGACGGCCCTGTACCGGCTCGTGGAGCTGTCCGCTGGGACCATTAAGATCGATGACGTGGATATCTCCACGATTGGTTTGAAGGACCTCCGGAGCGCGTTGGCCATCATCCCTCAGGATCCAGTACGTTCTCCTTCTACAACCTTCACTGTCCTGTCTGCTAATCTACCGGCGTTTGCAGTTGTTGTTCTCCGGGACGTTGCGGTCGAATCTGGATCCTTTCGACCAATTCGACGACGCGAAGCTCTGGGATGCCCTCAAGCGATCGTATCTCGTGGAGAACACGAAACCCCAGGATGGGACGGAAGAGGGAGAGCCAGAAGCCGTTGCTTCCGGCAGATTCACCCTGGATACCGTGATTGAAGATGAGGGAAGCAATTTGTCTGTCGGTCAACGTTCGTTGGTTTCCCTTGCTAGGGCATTGGTGAAGGATTCGAAAGTGTTGATCTTGGATGAAGCCACGGGTACGACAAATTCATCTGTCAGTCTGCTGCCACGTGGATGCTAAGCTCCTCCGCTTTGCAGCTTCCGTTGATTATGAAACGGACAAGAAGATTCAGGATACCATTGCCGACGAGTTTGAAGACCGGACGATTTTATGTATCGCTCGTAAGTCCTCACTCTTATTCTGCTATCCATCTCTTGAGAGAGTATCCCTCTGATAATTGGATTGTGCTTTCGCCTACAGACCGACTACAAACGATCATCGGTTACGACAGGATCTGTGTCATGGACGCTGGACGTATCGCTGAATTCGATACCCCGACTCGGTTGTTTAATATGGAAGATGGAATCTTCCGTGGGATGTGCGACCGTTCGAAGATTTCGCTAGAGGATATCCGGCAAGCTGCCAAGCTAGGAGAGGCGTAAATGTTTTTTTTTTCATGTTGGGATTTTGGAGGTTCTGAAAGTTGACCGTTGAATACTGTGACGAATTTTTTACGATGTTCATCCACGGGTTTTTGCCCGATTTCATGTGGTGATGTTGGCGGGGTTTTTCTCTCGCCTGTTAAACTTTAGATTTGTGGGGACGGAGTAGCATCCGGTTTCTACGAAACATACATCCCCTTATTACTCTAGTAGCTCACGATGTACGATGCCTAATGTTGGTAACGAGACTTGTACGCGCTTTACGCGCCCTTCCACATGCATGTAGTTCTTCGGTGTTCTCAAGAATGGGACCCACGGCCTGAGCATTTGAACATCCAAGTCGAACCCTACCAGTACATCCGCCACTAACCTCTAGGCGCCTACGCGTTTCTCCGTACAGCCCCAAATCATCCTTGACTAATCTTTGACGCCATGGGTGTGGAATTTCGCTTGGGGATTCTTCCAGCAGTTTCTGGTGAGTGTATACAGTGTTTCTACATCGGATTTTTGATGAGCCACCGTGCTGTGTACAGTTTCGGACCCGCTGCAACCCCCGGCCACTCGTGTCTTCCTAGGTCACCGCCCCCTGCCTCCCTCCAACCTCGGCCACCCGGGACATCTTACCTGGGGTCCATGCCGAAGCTACACAGAGGCGCTTTCGATTGACAAATAACGTCGTTGGCGAAGTTTCGACTCCTGGATATGAAACAAGTACGAGTTGGTTTTTTGGTCAACAGATATCCATTCCAAGCTCTATCGTACATTGTGGTGCATTAAGACACATGTAATAGGTTGAGTGTCTTAGAATACGAACGTCCGAATGGCCATCTCGCCCCAACACCATCAACACACGGTGACATGTATCCCAGTCTTCACAGTGAAACGTGACACGCTGATGCTGTGAAGACTCAATATAACAACATAGTACACGCTTTCCAGAGAGCGTTGGAGGGGTTCCCGGGTGAAGAAACCCAAGGGTTGGGGAGATGAAGGTCGAATGGGTGTGAGGATCGCGAGAACCGGAAGTCGGAATTTCGGGAAGGACTGAATGTTGGCTGGAAGGGTTCGACGGCGCCGTTGCAATGCCACATAGACCAAACGGGTTTTTTGAGTGTTTGACGTTTTGAACGTCGAGCAAGGCGAACGCAAAAATATAAGAGTGATCGGAAGAAATAGTGGAGGGATCCGCCGCGCCATTGAACTTATCTGAATACCGCAAGAAAGATTCAGCCGACTTGCTCGCTCCGAAGACCTTCCGCCCCTAAGTTGACTTCCCACATCTGCAACTCCCCGTCCAGATCTGGACCTGAGTGGGGCCTCTCCGCCAGCCACCCCGGTGTGACCGTCCGATCCGGCGAGTGAAATGAGCGGCATGTGGGCACCCTGGCAGCTGATGACTTTGTACTTATGTCGATACAATATATACCAGTAGCTTGTTTTTGAAGATAACATATGGGATCCCCACTCTATATAATACGCCCAAAAATATATGCAGACGCCCACCCGGCTGGGGTACACTCAGAAAGGAATGTATCGTTGTAACGCTGAGGAAAACACCATTCAATCTCTAATCTTAAGCACATATTTAAATCCCTGCCCTGAGAGTGGATCCGGAGAACTCCGAACAGTGCTTGAGTTCAGTGGACGGGAAATCCTGCGCGGACTTCGAAAGATAAGCCATCGACATGCGGGAACTGGGGACACACCCAGCGCCCGGAAATAACCTTTAACTCGCCTGAGCCAGGAGTAATTGGCAGAAGCCGGGGCTCCCTCCGGCCTGCGGTCGGTATCTCGGCGGGACGAACACGCGCACACGAAGCCACCAGGCCGTACCGTCAATTGATTACAGTATAAAGCCTCTGTGCCCGGGGGAGATTCGCCCCTCATCCCAGTAGTCAGCGCTGGTCAGCAGCTAGGTGTGTCTTCTCCCACATTCCGCATCCACCATGGACCAAGCAGCTGCCAAGGACACCGAGAAACGGTCGACGGTAAATTCGCACGCGAGCGAGACCCGCCCCAGGCAAGCGTTTAGCAAACCCGACATCGGATAGATGCTGACTTTTCGTTCCAGTGGGTTCTCGTTCAATTTTCTGTATCTTGGCTACCGCAATCCTCCACCTCCCAGGGCGCCATCAGATGAGGCGGATATTATCCCCGAGGTCAACGCGAACTGGCTCAGTCTCCTCACGTTCCAATGGATCAGTCCCCTCATGCGTCTCGGATACTCCCGTCCGCTCGAAGCCACCGATCTCTACAAATTGCAAGACGATCGTTCCTCCGGTGTCATTGCAGAAAAGATCGTCCGCTCCTTCGAGGAACGCCAGAAAAAAGCCGCGGAATACAACACTCGGCTTGCGAATGGCGAAATCTCGCCCGGTCTGAAAGGGATCTGGTGGTCGATCAGAGGCCAGCGGCAAGAGTTCGAGAGAGAGTGGAGAGAGAAAACGGGCAAGAAGAAAGCCAGTTTCATATTTGCCGTCAATGATAGCGTTTTCTGGAGTTTCTGGAGTGCTGGTATCTTGCGCCTAATTTCCGATGTTTCCATGATTACCATTCCTCTGCTTGTCAAGGTAACTTCGGTTCACTATTTTTGCCCACGGATCCTCACTTTTGCGTTAGGCTCTGATTCGTTTCGCCCAACGTTCCTACGCCGCAGGCCATGCTGGGCAGACGGCCCCTCCAATTGGGAACGGCGTCGGTCTCGCACTCGGTCTCTTCCTCCTTCAGGTTCTGGCGTCGCTTACGATGAACCACTTCTTCTACCGTGCCGCCGGTACCGGTGTGTTGTTGCGTGCGGGATTGATCACCGCGATCTACAACAAAGCTCTCACGCTCTCCACCCGCGCACGACATATCCACCCCAATGGAAAACTGGTCAACCACATCTCCACAGACGTTTCTCGTATCGACCACGCTTGCGGTCTTTTCCACATGGGCTGGACCGCTCCAATCCAGTTGATCATCTGTCTGGTCATCCTCTTGGTCAACTTGGGTCCGAGTGCCTTGGCTGGTTTCGCAGTGTTTATAATCGTAGTACCGGTGCAGGCCAAATTCATGCAACGTATGCTTCATTTCCGCCGGAAGACCATGGTTTTCACAGATAAGCGTGCCAAGCTTCTCCATGAACTATTCTCCAGCATTAAGATCATCAAGTTCTTCACCTGGGAGGATCCTTATCTCACGAAAATCAGGGGAGTAAGAGATACGGAGACAAGGCGGGTGCCCTCGATCCAGGCACCAAGTAGCGTGTATTGATGGCTTCATTAGAAATGTCCGTTCTCTCCTCATCCTCCGAGCAGGTGTCACCTCCGTCGGGGCCTCACTACCCGTCATGGCCAGCGTCCTGGCATTCATCGTCTACGGAATTAATCATCCGCTGGACCCCGCAACGATCTTCACTTCGTTGACTTTGTTCAACATGCTTCGTACGCCTCTCATGTATCTCCGTAAGTTTGCTTTTTTTACATTCGTGCTCTCCGCCGTATCTGATCCCGGACCTCAACAGCGGCTGCCCTAAGCAACAGCGTGGACGCTTATAACGCTTTTGGTCGTATTCAAGAGGTGTTTGAGGCCGAATCCCTGCCTGGTGAACAGACCAGGGACGCCAAACTCGAAAACGCTCTCGAGTTAGATGGTGCTTCCTTTTCCTGGGATGCTTCTCCTCCGGACCCAGCGGGCGGGAAGGACAAGGGCAAGGGGAAAGACAAAGGCACTCCCACGTCTGGTTCTGTTCCCGCCCGAATCTCTGCCCCCCAAGGGTCGGAGAAAACCGAGAAGGTGTTCAAGATCAAGGATACCAACTTGACGGTTCCAAAAGGTCAGATCGTTGCGATCGTTGGTCCGGTTGGGTCGGGAAAGTCCTCGTTCCTACAGGGTTTGATCGGAGAGATGAGGAGGGAGACTGGTTCGGTCAAGTTCGGCGGATCGGTTTCGTATTGTCCCCAGAACGCATGGATCCAGGTACGTCATCCCACGCAGTATAGTATTGTCCTTCAGTTTGCTGAACTGAACGCAGAACGCGACGATTCGTGAGAACGTTTGCTTCGGTCGGGCCTTCGATTCCGATAGGTATTGGCAAGCCATTTCCGACTCGTGCCTCGAATCAGACTTGAAGCTTTTCCCCAACGGCGACCTCACAGAGGTCGGCGAGCGCGGTATCTCATTGTCCGGTGGTCAAAAGCAACGTGTCAATATTTGCCGAGCTATCTACTGTGGTGCCGACGTTCAGATCTTTGATGTAAGTGCTCTTTAGGTTCGTGTCAAGCGAGTTACTGACGGAAGGACCCCTAGGATCCCCTTTCCGCTCTGGATGCTCACGTTGGAAAGTCGGTGTTCCAGCAGGTGTTCATGAACAACCCTGAAGGCCGAACCAAGATCCTCGTCACCCATGCATTGCACTTCCTCCCCCACGTCGATTACATATACACGATCGCCGACGGTCAGATCATGGAGCAGGGAACCTACGCCGATCTCATGGCCAATGACGGCATCTTCTCCAGATTCGTGAAAGAGTTCGGTTCGAAGCAGGAGGAAAAGAAAGAAGATTCCAACAGAGCCGTAGGTGAAGTGGAGTCAGGGAAGGGAGGAAAAGGCGAAAAGGGCCCTAACGCGGTTGCCACCCTCAGGGAGAAGTTCGAGAAGGGCAAGACAATCATGCAGGACGAAGAAAGGAACATCGGCGCTGTCACTTTGGAGATCTACAAGTTGTACCTTGGCGCTGGAAACGGACGCATCCTGTTCCCTGTCCTCCTACTTTCCCTCTTTTTGGTGCAGGGCACCCAGGTGATGTCCAGTTATTGGCTCGTGTTCTGGCAAGAACAGCAATTCAACCAACCCGCTGGATTCTACGTTCGTGACCCGATCTTTTCCTGTCCTATCATTGCTCATCCTGTGTTAGATGGGTATTTACGCCTCGCTGGGAGTTGCATTGACCATCGTATTCTTCATCTTCGGAGTGACCATTGGTCTCATTGCGTACTTCGCTTCAAAAGTCCTCCATCTCAAAGCGATCGACTCCGTCATGCACGCTCCAATGAGCTTCTTCGAGACCACTCCGCTCGGACGAATCATGAACAGGTTCTCGAAGGACATCGACACCATCGACAACACCGTTGCGGACTCGTTACGAATGTTCTTGACGACATCTGCGAATATCACCGGATCGTTCGTGCTGATTGCAGTCATTGTCCCTTGGTTCCTCGTCGCGGTCGGTGTAACCATGGTTGTATACTCTACTTTTGCGTTATATTATCGAGCCAGTGCGCGAGAGTTGAAGCGGCTGGATGCTATCCTGAGATCCTCGCTGTATGCTCACTTCTCGGAGTCTCTCGCTGGGCTAGCCACCATCCGGGCGTACAGCGAAACCGAGCGGTTCAGAAAAGAGAGCGAGGACCGGGTGAACATCGAGAACAGGTTTGCCCATTCTCGATGGACGGCGTCCAAATTGCTGACGCCCCTACTTCAGAGCTTACTGGCTAACGGTCACGAATCAGCGTTGGCTGGGTATCCGAATCGACATGCTCGGTATTTTCCTCACATTCGTCGCCGCCATCCTCACCGTCGCAGCCCGATTCTCCATCTCCCCTTCCCAGACCGGTGTTGCCCTCAGTTATATCCTCAGCACACAGCCATCCTTCGGATGGTTGGTTCGTCAGATCGCCGAACTAGAGAATGACATGAACTCTGTGGAACGTGTGATTCACTACGTGAGGAACCTCGAACAGGAGCCTCCACACGAGATTCCAGAGAGGAAACCTATGGCACCCTGGCCCGCTGAGGGGCATGTCGAGATCAAGGACGTGGTCTTGAAGTATCGTCCCGAGTTACCGGATGTCTTGAGAGGGTTGACTATGGATGTGGCTCCCGGAGAGAAGGTTGGGATTGTCGGGAGGACAGGAGCCGGAAAGTCGTCGATTATGACGGCCTTGTACCGACTCGTGGAGCTGTCCACCGGGACCATTAAGATCGATGGTGTGGATATCTCTACGATTGGGTTGAAGGACCTCCGGAGCGCGTTGGCCATCATCCCTCAAGATCCAGTACGTTCCCCTTCTATAACCCTCCCTTTCTTGTCCATTAATCTGTCTACTAATCTGTTGGCGTTTGTAGTTGTTATTCTCCGGCACGTTGCGGTCGAACTTGGATACTTTCGATCAATTCGACGACGCGAAGCTCTGGGATGCCCTCAAGCGATCGTATCTCGTGGAAAACACGAAACCTCAGGGTGGGACGGAAGAGGGAGAGCCGGAATCTGTTGCTTCCGGGAGATTCACCCTGGATACCGCGATTGAGGATGAGGGAAGCAATTTATCTGTCGGTCAACGTTCGTTGGTTTCCCTTGCTAGGGCATTGGTGAAGGATTCGAAAGTGTTGATCTTGGATGAGGCCACGGGTACGACAAATTCTGCCGTCGGTCTATTATTACGTGGATGCTAATCTCCTCCGCTTTGCAGCTTCGGTCGATTACGAGACGGATAAGAAGATCCAGGATACCATTGCCGATGAGTTTGAAGACCGGACGATTTTATGTATCGCTCGTAAGTCCTCATTCCCGCACCTCTATCTATCTCTTGAGAGAGTCCCTCTGACAATCGTGTTACGTTTTCGCCTACAGACCGACTTCAAACGATCATCGGTTACGACAGGATCTGTGTCATGGACGCTGGACGTATCACTGAATTCGATACCCCGACTCGGTTGTTCAATATGGGAGATGGAATCTTCCGTGGGATGTGCGACCGTTCGAAGATTTCGCTAGAGGATATCCGGCGGGCTGCCAAGCTACGAGAGGTGTAAATGATTTTCACGCTGCGGTTTCGGGCGTTCTGAGAGTTGACTGTTGAGTACTGTGACGGATTTTTACGAGGTTTATCCACGGGTTTTTGCTCGATTTTATGTGGTGATGTTGGCGGGGTTTTTTTCTCACCTGTTAAGTTTAGATTTGTAGGGACGGAGTAGCAGCGTTTTACACGACACATATATCCCCTTGTTACTCCACTACTAGTCACGATGTACGATAGCTAATATTGGTAACGAGACCTGTATGCGCTTTACTCTCCCTTCCACATGCATGGAGTTCTTTGGTGTTCTCACGAGTGGAACTTGCAGCCTGAGAATTTGAGCATCCAAGTCGAACCCTACCGGCACGTCCGCCTTAACCGCTAGGCGCCTAGGAGCTAGAGTCGACGGACGGCTACGCGTTTCTCCGTACTGCCCCAAATCATTCTTGACTAATCTTAGGCGTCATGGATGGGGAGTCGAGGGCGAAACAGAGCCCGTAAATATCACAACGTACCGTCGTTTCCTCTGCAGTTTCATTGGCGTCCTCAGGACCGTTCTCGGGGGCACTGCCGGTGAGGAGGACTGAAACGATGGGGCTATTGATGATTTCGAGAAGAATGGCAAAGGGTCGAACTGGGTTGTGAAGTACGTGGCTTCTAAGGCTCCTCCAGAGCAAAGTACGATAATCTTTACCAAGGTTTCTCGTTTCACGTGTGACTGCTTATGCGATGTACACGTTAGTTATAGCTAAGAGCTCCGCCGCGAGCACATGGTTTCCTTGTCCCGGGACGCGACCGCCGTCAACCCAACCCTCGTAAGCTCTTTGAGCCTTACCTTTCCTCGAAAGGAATACCGAACGCCGGACTCTGTGCCTCCAGACCTACGGCCCAAACCTACACAAGTCGACACACCCGAAAACCTCAACGCATCCCCGTTGGGATGGTTCAACGTGTTATTCGAGACCATCTTCGCCGAACGAGAGCTCGTATCTGGGGCCGGCTGGGTTGAGGTCAGAGACGTTTTCGAACTTCTTACGTCGTGGCTCCTGGGAGGGGGACCACTGGCCAACGAATCCTCGTCTCCGCCCCGTATGGCCGTTTCGAGTTCGACCGCGACTTCACGAAATGAGCCTGTTTACACGAGACGCCTCATGACAAGGTGGCCGCTCAACTCTATTAGTCTCTATTACGGTCTGGGTCCTTCCTCATACCATACATACTGCACCGCTTTTTTTCAACTACCTCGAGTTTCGACCATGGCTGCGAAGTCCCAACGGCCGAAGCATCGGGATGTCGCTCTCTCCTCACTGAACGTGGCCGTCGAGGCCGTGAATTTTGCAAAGGAACTTTCGGGCGTTAAGCCAGCCAAGGCCGTTATTGGTACCGTCAGTGTTATCCTCACGATGATCGGAGTGAGTTTTCTCTCAGTCTGTGTCAAACGGTTGCAGGATGAAATGGAGCTAGGACACTATGGTCAAGAGTCAACGAGGCGGATTATGTCGAGCTTGGGCTGGCCTGCGCCGATGTCTGTACCGCGCTCGGGCGGGGACTGAAGGGAAAGATGTTGAACGATCTTATTTAAAGATTCAGTCGACTTGTTTGCCTCGAAGACCTTCTGCCCCTAAGTTGACAGCTGCTTGCAATTCGATAGCACGATTTTGAAAAAACACATTCACGATTTTTTGTTTACGTGCGGATCTCGGCTTCACCGGGAAGCTCCATAGCCCATCACTTTGGGAAATCGTGGCACTCACAAACCGGGACTGAACGAGAAGCAGCCGTAGATACAACCCTCCTGAACACAAGACAATCAACGCTGTTTACTCCAGTGAGGGTAGGCCCATGTCTCGAGAGGGTCCGATATATTGTGGGCTCATCCACCGAGACACCGCGGTTCACGAAAGGTTTCTCATAGCGAGGGGTTGTGGAGCTTCCTGGTGGAGCCGAGCCCCGCATGTAAACAAAAAATTGTGAATGTGTTTTTTCAAAATCGTGCTATCGAATTGCAAGCAGCTGGAATTCCCACGTCTGCAACTCCCAGCCCAGATCCGGAGCTGTGAGTGGGGCCTCTCGGCCAGCCGCCCCGGTGTGACCGTCCGATCCGGCGAGTGAATCGAGCGGCATGTGGGCATCCTGGCAGCTGTGGATTTTGTACTTATGTCGATACAATATACCAGCAGCTTGTTCTTGAAGATAACATACGGGATCTCCTCTCTATATAACACGCCCCATAACATCTGCAGATGTCCGCCCGGCTGTGGTACCCTCGGAAAGGAATGTGTTGTTGTGACGCTGAGAAAAAAGCCATTCAATCTTCAATCTTAAGCATGTATTTAGAGAGTACATCCGGAGAACTCCGAACAGTGCTTGAATTCAGTGGACGGAAAATCCTGCGCGGTCTTGGGAAGAGAAGTTATCAAAGTTCAACATGCGGAAACTGGGGGACACACCCAGTGCCCGGAAATAATCTTTGATCCGCCTGAGAGTAATTGGAACTCCCTCCGGCCTGCAGTCGGCATCTCGGCAGGGCAAACCCGCACACGGAGACACACTTCGATGAAGCCACCATGCCGTACCGTCGATTTCTCTGTGCCCGGGGGAAATCCGCCTCTCATCCCGGTAGTCAGCGCAGGACCCCCGAAAATGGGTGGGGAGGTCTGTTGGGCCGTCCGAACGAATTTTGCTCGGATTTTGCCCGAGGTCTGTCGGGATCCGAACGAATTTGGACCCCGCGGATACCCATGTCGGTTGGGTTGTCCGAACATTTTTGGTCCCAACCCCCCTCCCTCCCCCCCTGTCATGGCGTAAATTGGGGCAGGACCCGAAAGGAAAATCCCCCAGTAGGATAGTGCATGCGAACGATTGAACGGGCCTGACGCGTGATGCGTCAAAAGTAGTAAACAGGAAGATAGTTATTATGCCCCATGTCATGTACTTGGAAATACGGATATCAAAACTGAACACCGACTGTTCAAACGTTCACTAGTTGCTAGCGGAATAACCGCCAAATTCGGACGTTCTCCGAGTCCCCCTCCCCCCTCACAACCCTTGCAGCCCCTGTTGGCTGTCGACTTTTCAAAAACATCGATCATACCTCCCGTGATGAATATCGACCCTTGTACACCTTCGGGCTTCAGGATGTTAGCCGCAGTTGCACTCCGACAAGAGAAGAGGGCCTGAAAAAACCCTTCGCCGAATCCTCGCGAAAACAGTCTCAGTGTCACAGCGGCCAATTCTCCACAGCTTTTACAAGACATTCTACAGTCACCAGGGTCCCGGCTATCGAAACGGACGCCAATTTTGATTGCTGGACTGCCTTAGGAGCCCCGGACTACCAAGAGTCTGGCCAAATCATCTGGATTTCGCAGCGGACCACGCATCACGGACGGGCCATCGGGATTATTTTGATTGAGGTTCAGCACGTCCAAGAAACGTATGATTTCCGCTCTGGATACGGAACTCCCGGCCGGAAACAGTGGAAGCCATAAAGCAGGGAGAGAAGCAGGAGAGGGCACCAGGATCGGTGCGAACGATAATGCGAAGTTCGGAAATCCAGGGGGCAGAGAAGCGTTTGGTTAGACATCCATAGGGACTGACGTGGTCACTTGCCGGACACGACAAATTGACAAGAGTTGGATTTCCCGTAGGTCCCCTGTCGAACGAGTGGCTTGCAGCGCGACATATCAATACACTCGTTTAGGCTGGTGACCTCTGAAGCACACTACCGACCGGGTGCCACCTCGCAGGATGCTGTCCAGTACCTCAGGTCTCCGGTTCCATGAAAGCGAGGTGAAAGGAAACCTTGCGTGATTCTGGCAATGTTATTCTAACTGAAGACGATTGGTCCAACTTTCAAAGGCCGGCCGGGTCCGAGAACAACAACCGCCGTCGGAAGCTGGCGATGACGATCAAGAGTCTCGACGCTGCTTTGGTGTCGGCAGCGAAGCAAGTCTGTGGATAGGTGGGTCCATCCATGGATCACGGCGACCGCTTCCGCGGACTCGTGTGGCTACCTGTAGAGCTCGTCTTGGAGAACGGCCCGGCCGAGACTTCCGTGATCTCGGATATTCTTGCGAAATCCTCGACACCGTGACCTATGGAGTACTTGGGAGTCTTTGGCTCTTCGTGGAGGAAATAGATCAAGACTACCGGAGTCAAACTGTTCACAAACGACACGACAGAACCAGGGAGTTAGCCCAGAGTGCTTCGCCCTTCAACAACTCGCAGGTGTTCTCATACATGCTAGAAAGGTCATGTCTGGATAGGGAACACACGGGTACCCCGTGCGCCCACCTATCAGATCGTACAAAGGGCTTTGCTACTTTACACGCCCCTGGGTGGGTGTATCATATAATGTGCTCCCTGTTTACGCCGCTCTAATCAACTCTCCTCGCTCGTTGTAGGTATCTTCACAAGACCCCAGATTTCACCACCTTTTCTTTGCTCCTGCGGACGACCACGAAGTAAAGGGATCTAGCCCCAAGTGCTCCTTGATCTTTCCTGGCGCACTCCGCTCAACTCTCAGAAGACTAAAGATACTCTTGCCTTGGGGAAGTGTGGGGGGTGGGTTGGACGTTTACGATAGGACTACTCGTCCATTTTGACGTCCTCGGAATCCTGGACTTACTTCGAGGGACAAAGCCACTCTTCACATCGGCTGCACTCCTTGGCACACCGGTATATGAGTAGGTCTGTCGTTAGCCGAGGCGATGTCCTCGTGGCAGAGGGGGGAAACGCGATTCGGGTATGGGTGTTGTGGGTGGGAATGGGCATCTGCGATGAACTCGAGAACGTGTCCATAGTCGGGGGTGTCGGTAGTCAACGGTCTTCTTCGGCGACACCCTGTTCCTTCCCCAACACTGGTTGGGCTTTGTAGGTGGCTCGCGTTCTCAATTACCAATCTCCGAATGCCTGTAGGTCGATTGTCATGTGCCTTGTGAGGGTGTAGTTCCAGAACCTCGGAGAGTGCACCGACCGCCCACCCTATTCCTATAATTGTGCTCCCGCATGCCTCAACATCTAATATTAAGCCATACATACGTCCCCGGAAGTCTCATTTGGCCTATACGGCTACCTAGGACTTTTTGCGGATTTTTTTAGATTTTTTAGCGCCTGTCCGAACAAATTTTGGCCGTTTCCGGGGAGGTCTGTCCCGGTCCGAACTTTTCTCCCGACCCCCCAATTTTGTGTCCGAACTTTTTCCAAGCCGGTCCAACAGACCTCCCCCCTATTTTCGGGGGTCCTGTCAGCGCTAGTCAGCAGCCAGGTGGGTCTTCTTCCACGTTCCCCATCCACCATGGACCAGGCCACCGCCAAGGACACGGAGAAACGGTCGACGGCAAACTCGCACACGAGCGAGACTCGTCCCAGGTACGCGTCCAACCACAACAAACTCGACCTCGGATAGATGCTGACTTTTCGTCCCAGTGGGCTCTCAAGGTTCAATTTCTTGTATCTCGGCTACCGTAATCCTCCACCTCCCAAGGCGTCATTAGATGAGGCGGACATCATCCCCGAGGTCAACGCGAACTGGCTCAGTCTCCTCACGTTCCAATGGATCAGTCCCCTCATGCGCCTCGGATACTCCCGTCCGCTCGAAGCCACCGATCTCTACAAATTGCAAGACGATCGCTCCTCTGGTGTCATCGCAGAAAAGATTGTCCGCTCCTTCGAGGAACGTCAGAAGAGAGCCGCAGAATACAACACTCGGCTTGTCAACGGCGAAATCTCGCCCGGTCTGAAAGGGATCTGGTGGTCGATCAGAGGCCAACGGCAAGAGCGCGAGAGGGAATGGAGGGAGAAGACGGGCAGGAGGAAAGCCAGTTTCGCATTCGCCGTCAATGATAGCGTTTTCTGGCTTTTTTGGAGTGCTGGTATCTTGCGCCTAATTTCCGATGTTTCCATGATTACCGTTCCCCTGCTTGTCAAGGTAATTTCGGTTCATTCTCCTTGTCCATGGATCCTCACTTTTGAATTAGGCTCTCATCCGTTTTGCCCAACGTTCCTACGCCGCAGGCCGTGGTGGGCAGGCAGCCCCTCCTATTGAGAACGGCGTCGGTCTCGCACTTGGTCTCCTCTTCCTCCAGATTCTGGCATCCATCACCATGAACCACTTCTTCTACCGTGCCGCCGGCACCGGTGTGTTGTTGCGTGCAGGATTGATCACCGCGATCTACAACAAGGCTCTTACACTCTCCACCCGTGCTCGACATATTCACCCCAATGGAAAACTGATCAACCACATTTCCACTGATGTTTCTCGCATCGACTCCGCTTGCGTTTTTTTCCACACGGGCTGGACAGCTCCAATCCAGTTGATCATTTGTCTGGTCATCCTCTTGGTCAACTTGGGTCCGAGTGCTTTGGCTGGTTTCGCTATGTTTATTATCATAGTACCGATGCAGGCCAGACTCATGCGCCTCATGCTTCATTTCCGTCGGAAGACCATGATTTTCACGGATAAGCGTGCCAAGCTTCTCCAGGAATTCTTCTCCAGTATTAAGATCATCAAATTCTTCGCATGGGAGGATCCATATCTTGCGAAGATCAAGGGAGTACGAGATCCGGAGACAAGGTAGGTGTCCTCGATCCAGGCCAAGTAGCGTGTACTGATGTCTTCATTAGAAATGTTCGCTCCCTCCTCATCCTCCGAGCAGGTGTCACCTCCGTCGGGGCCTCACTACCCGTCCTGGCCAGCGTCCTGGCCTTCATCGTCTACGGAATCAATCATCCGCTGGACCCTGCAACGATCTTCACTTCGTTGACTTTGTTTAACATGCTTCGTCTGCCTCTCATGTTTTTCCGTAAGCCTCCTCCCTTTTCATGCATGCTCTCCGCCGTATCTGATTCCGAACGTCAACAGCGAACGCCTTAAGCACCAGCGTGGACGCCTATAACGCTCTTGGTCGTATTCAAGAGGTGTTCGAGGCCGAGTCCTTGCCTGGTGAACAGACCAGGGACGCCGAACTCGAAAATGCCCTCGAGTTGGATAACGCTTCCTTTTCCTGGGATGCTCCTCCTCCGGATCCAGCGGGTGGGAAGGACAAGGGCAGGGGAAAGGGGAAAGGTGGGGGTAAGGAAGCGAGGGACCCGAAGAAAGACAAGAAAGACAAGAAGAAACCCAAGACGAGCACGGATACGACGACCACTCCCACGTCCGGTTCTGTTCCTTCCTCCTTCCGAGTCCCTACCTCCCAAGAGCCGGAGAAAACCGAGAGGGTGTTCAAGATCAAGAATACCAACTTGGCAATTCCAAAAGGTCAAATCGTCGCGATCGTCGGCCCGGTTGGGTCGGGAAAATCCTCGTTCCTACAAGGTTTGATTGGGGAGATGAGGAGGGAAACCGGCTCGGTCAAGTTCGGCGGATCGGTTTCATATTGTCCCCAGAACGCATGGATCCAGGTATGTCCCCCTGGCATGCCTTGTGGTATTGTCCTTCTGTTTACTGAACTCTGAACTGAGCGCAGAACGCATCAATTCGTGAGAACGTTTGCTTCGGCCGAGCCTTCGATTCCGATAGGTATTGGCAAGCTATTTCCGACTCGTGTCTGGAACCAGACTTGAAGCTCTTCCCCAACGGCGACCTCACAGAGGTCGGCGAGCGCGGTATCTCATTGTCCGGTGGTCAAAAGCAACGTGTCAATATTTGCCGAGCTATCTACTGTGGTGCCGATGTTCAAATCTTTGACGTAAGCGCTGGTTAGGTTTGTGTCGAGCGAGTTACTGATGGAAGGACCCCTAGGACCCTCTTTCTGCTCTAGATGCCCACGTTGGAAAGTCGGTGTTCCAGCAGGTGTTCATGAATAACCCCGAAGGCCGAACCAAGATCCTCGTCACTCACGCATTACACTTCCTCCCCCACGTCGATTACATCTATACGATTGCCGACGGTCAGATCATGGAGCGCGGAACCTACGCCGATCTCATGGCCAATGACGGCATCTTCTCCCGATTTGTGAAAGAATTCGGCTCGAAGCAGGAGGAAAAGAAAGAAGATTCCGACGAAATCGTAGGCAAAGTTGAGTCAGGGAAGGAAAGAAATGGCGAAAGTGGCCCCAACACGGTTGCTGTCCTCAGGGAGAAGTTCGAGAAGGGCAAGACAATCATGCAGGACGAAGAAAGGAACATCGGTGCCGTCACCTTGGAGATCTACAAGTCGTATCTCGGCGCTGGAAATGGACACATCCTGTTCCCTGTCCTCCTACTTTCCCTCTTCTTGGTGCAGGGTACCCTGGTCATGTCCAGTTATTGGCTCGTGTTCTGGCAAGAACAGCAGTTTCACCAACCTGCTGGATTCTATGTTCGTGACCTTATCTTTTCTCATCCTACCGTTGCTCATCCTGAAATATTGTGTTAGATGGGTATTTATGCCTCCCTGGGAATTGCCTTGACCATGATGTTCTTCATCTTCGGAGCAACCATCGGTCTCATCGCGTACTTCGCTTCGAAATCGCTCCATCTTAGAGCGATCAACTTCGTCATGCACGCTCCAATGAGCTTCTTCGAGACAACTCCGCTCGGACGAATCATGAACAGGTTCTCGAAGGACATCGATACCATTGACAACACTGTTGCGGACTCGTGGCGAATGTTCTTGATGACGTTTGCGAATATCATCGCAACGTTCGTGTTGATTGCGGTCATTGTCCCATGGTTCCTCGTCGCAGTCGGTGTGGTCATGGCCATATATTCCGCTTTTGCGTTGTATTACCGGGCCAGTGCGCGAGAGTTGAAGCGGTTGGATGCTATCCTGAGATCCTCGCTGTATGCTCACTTCTCGGAGTCTCTCGCTGGGCTAGCCACCATTCGTGCGTATGGTGAAACTGAGCGGTTCAAAAAAGAGAGCGAAGACCGGGTCAACATCGAGAACAGGTCCGTCCATCCCCCGACAGACGGTGTTCAAATTATTGAATCTCCCACTCCAGAGCTTACTGGATAACGGTCACGAATCAGCGTTGGCTAGGTATTCGGGTCGACATGCTCGGTCTCCTCCTCACATTCGTCGTTGCCATCCTCACCGTCGCCGCCCGATTCTCCATCTCCCCTTCCCAGACCGGTCTCATCCTCAGTTATATTCTCAGCACCCAACAATCCTTCGGATGGTTGGTTCGTCAGATCGCCGAAGTGGAGAACGACATGAACTCTGTGGAGCGTGTGATTCACTACGCGAGGAACCTCGAGCAGGAGCCTCCACACGAGATTCCGGAGAGGAAGCCTAAGGCGTCCTGGCCTGCTGAGGGGCACGTTGAGATCAAGGACGCGGTCTTGAAGTATCGTCCTGAGTTACCGGATGTCTTGAGAGGGTTGACTATGGATGTGGCTCCCGGAGAGAAGGTTGGGATTGTCGGCAGGACAGGAGCCGGAAAGTCGTCGATCATGACGGCCTTGTACCGACTTGTGGAGTTGTCCGCTGGGACCATCAAGATCGATGGTGTGGATATCTCCACGATTGGCTTGAAGGACCTCCGGAGCGCATTGGCCATCATCCCTCAGGATCCGGTACGCGACCCTTCTCCAACTTTCACTGTCTTGTTTGCTAATCTACCGGAGTTTGCAGTTGTTGTTCTCCGGCACATTGCGGTCGAACTTGGATCCCTTCGATCAATTTGACGACGCGAAGCTCTGGGATGCCCTCAAGCGATCGTATCTCGTGGAGAAAGCGAAACCCCAGGATGGGGCGGAAAAGGGAGAACCAGAAGCCGTTGCTTCTGGCAGGTTCACCCTGGATACGGTGATTGAGGACGAGGGAAGTAATTTGTCTGTCGGTCAACGTTCGTTGGTTTCCCTTGCCAGGGCATTGGTGAAGGATTCGAAGGTGTTGATCTTGGATGAGGCCACGGGTACGACAAATTCTGCTGTCGGTCTGCTTTCACGTGGGTGCTGATCTCCTCCGATTTCCAGCTTCGGTCGATTACGAGACGGACAAGAAGATTCAAGATACTATTTCTGACGAGTTTGAAGACCGGACGATCTTATGTATCGCTCGTAAGTCCTCATTCCCACACCTCTATGTATATCTTGAGAGGGAGTCCCTCTGACAATCGGGTTACGTTTTTGCCTACAGACCGGCTTCAAACTATCATCGGTTACGACAGGATCTGTGTCATGGATGCTGGACGTATCTCCGAATTTGATACCCCGACTCGGTTGTTCAATATGGAAGATGGGATCTTCCGTGGGATGTGCGACCGTTCGAAGATTTCGCTGGGGGATATCCAACAAGCTGCCAAGCTACAAGAGGTGTAAATAATTTTTACGTTGGGGTTTTGGATGTTCTGAGAGTTGACTGCTGAGCATTATGATGAATATTACGAGGCTCACCCATGCGCTTTTGCGCAATTTCGTGCGCCGATGTTGGCAGGGTTTTTCTCTCGTCCATTGAACCTTAGATTTGTGGGGACAGGGTAGCATCCGGTTCGACGCAACATACGTATCCCCCTATTTTACTCTACCAGCTCACGATGTACGATGCCTAATTTTGGTAACGAGACTTGTACGCGCTTTACGCGCCCTTACACATGTATAGAATTCTTCGGAGTTCTCACGAGTGGGACTTTCGGCCTGAATATTTGAGCATTCAAGTCGAACCATACCAGCACACCCGCCTCTAACCTCCAGACGCCCAGAGGTTGGAGTCGACGGACGGTTACGTGTCTCCCCGTACTGCCCCAAATCATCCTCGACTAATTTTTGAAGCCATGGATGGGTAATCGGGGGCGAAACAGAGCCCGTAAATTTTACGATGTACCGTCGTTTCCTCTGTAGTTCCATTGGTATCCTCAGGACCGATTCTGGGTACACTGTCAGTGAGGAGGAATGGAACGATGGGGCTATCGACGATGTCAGGAAGAAGGCGCGATGATCTTTACCAGGGTTCCTCATTTCATGCGCAATGCAAGGTACAAGCCGGCAACTCGGGAGCTCTACCGCGAACACAAGGTTTCCTTGTCCTGGGACTTGGCCATCGTCAACCTAACCCTCGTGAGCTCTTCGAGCCTTACCTTTTTTCGAAAGGGATACCGAACGCCGGACTCTGTGCCCCCGGACCTGTGGCCCAAACTTGCACGAAGTCGATACACCCGAAGACCTCAACGCATCCCCGTTGGGATGGTTCAACGTGTTCTTCGAGTCCATCTTCACCAAACAAGGGCTCTTGTCTGGGGTCGGTTGGGTTGACGTCCGATGTGTCTCCGAAACTCACGTCGCGGCTCTTGACAAAGGGATCGCTGACCAACGAATCCTCGTCTCCGCACCATATGGCCGCTTCGAGTTACGACGCCGTGAACACGAAGGGTTTTGTGAGGTTCAGCGAGGCGAAGAGATGGGGTCTAGAGGGTTGGGTCTCAGTCTGATTCCTCTTACTCGGCTGATCCGGAAAGTCGGGTTTTCAAACATCCTGCCCCTCACCATCACCGTGGGTTTGTGTTTGGCGTCCGGCGTACTGAACGATCTGTCATCAACAGAGTTTCGTCTCAGTATCATATGTCATGTTGAACCAGCCGGTCACTCGTGAACTTACGTCCTCGCCGCACGCGGGGTGGGTAAGGTCGTAACTGGCGTTTCGAATATCTGGGCGGCCACTGGATAGGTCTCCAAACACAATAACAACAGGCTGTCCTCGCTGGTCTTGAGTGTACTCTCCTAGAGTCGTGAGGTGAGCGACTCGTGATAATCGGCCTTGGGTATTGTCAATAGACGGGAATTGAGACTAGGCAGGTAACGGATAACTATGCCGTTTATTAACTCGAGCGCATATGGTATGTGTAGGAAGTAGCTGCATAGAGGTTCTGAACGAGAGCAAACAAAGATTCCAGATGGACCGGATCGATCGCATTGCCTCTTCAAGTGGTTCGACCGCGACTGTTTACACGAGGCCCCTCATGACAAGGTGGCTGCTCAACTCTATTAGTCTCTATAGGGTTTAGGTCCTTCCTCACACCATACATACCGCACTGCTTTTTCTCAACTACCTCAAGTTTCGACCGTGGCTACGAAGTCCCAACGATCGAAGCATCGGGATGTCGTTCCTCACTGAACGTGGCCGTCGAGGCCATGAATCTTGCAAAGGAACTCTCGGGTGTTACGCCAGCTAAGGCCGTTTTTAGTATCGTCAGCGTGGAGATGAAGGCCGGACGGGTTCGAGGGTCGCGAGAATCCGAAGTCGGAATTTCGGGGAAAACCGAATGTTGGTTGAAAGAACTCAACGGCGCCGTCGCAACGCCACAGGAACCAAATTGGTTCGTCGAGTTTTTGAGGTGCTGAGGGTAAAGCAAGGCGAGTGCAAAAATACAAGGGTGACCGGAGAAAGGGGTGGGGAAATACGCCGCACCAACTTCACTTTGCAGGTAAAGTTGGTAAAAGATCTGGGAGTTGTTGAAAAGTTTTGTTTCCTACCAGTTGCGAGAACTTATCCAACAGTTGGAAAAGCTCGCCCCGGCCCCGAACGTTCGACCAATTTTCGTACAGGGGCCAAAAGTGGGTGTCTACTGAGCTCGTTAAGATTTATCCAACAAGCCCCAAGAAATCTGACTTTTACCAACGGTCCCCGAGAGTTTTACCTATTCTACCGCTACAGTGCTTATCTGAGCACCGTCCGCAATAAAAATTCAGTCGACTTGCTCGTCCCGAAGACCTTCCGCCCCTAAGTTGAATTCCCACATCTGCAAGATTACATATGGGATCTCCTCTCTGTATAACACGCCCCAAAACATCTGCAGATGCCCGTCCGGCTGGGGTACGGGGCCGGAAAGGAATGCGTCGTCGTAACGTTGAAGAAAAAAGCATTCAATCTCCAATCTTGATCGCGTATTTGAATCCCCGCTCTGAGAGCGAATCCGGAGAGCTCCGGGCGGAACTTGTATTTAGTGGACAGAAACTCCTGCGTGGACTCGGGAAAATAGCTTAAGCTATCAACATGCGGAAACCGGGGACACACCCAGTGCCCGGAAACGACCTTCGACTTGTCTGAGCCAGGAGTAATTGGCAGAAACCGGAGCTCCCTCCGGCCTGTGGTCTGTATCTCGACAGGGCGAACACGCACACACGGGCACACCTCGATGAAGCCACCATGCCGTCTGTCAATTTCTCTGTACCCGGGGGAGATTTCCTCATCCCAGTAGTCAACGCTAGTCTGCAGCCAGGTGGGTCTCCTTCCACGTTTCCCATCCACTATGGACCAAACCACCGCAAAGAACCCCGAGAAACGGTCGACGGCAAACTCGCACGCGAGCGATACTCGTCCCAGGTACGCGTCCAACCACAGCAAACTCGACCTCGGATAGATGCTGACCTTTCATTCTAGTGGGTTCTCAAGGTTCAATTTCTTGTATCTCGGCTACCGTAATCCTCCACCTCCCAAGGCGTCATTAGATGAGGCGGACATCATCCCCGAGGTCAACGCAAACTGGCTCAGTCTCCTCACGTTCCAATGGATCAGTCCCCTCATGCGCCTCGGATACTCCCGTCCGCTCGAAGCCACCGATCTCTACAAGTTGCAAGACGATCGTTCCTCTGGTGTCATTGCGGAAAAGATCATCCGTTCGTTCGAGGAACGTCAGAAGAGAGCCGCAGAATACAACACTCGGCTTGCGAACGACAAAATCTCATCCGGTCTGAAGGGTGTCTGGTGGTCGATCAGAGGCCAACGGCAGGAGCGCGAGAGAGAGTGGAGAGAGAAAACGGGCAAGAAGAAAGCCAGTTTCATATTTGCCGTCAATGACAGTGTCTTCTGGTTTTTCTGGAGTGCCGGTATCTTGCGCCTAATTTCCGACGTTGCCATGATTACCACCCCTCTCCTTGTCAAGGTAATTTTGGTTCATTATTCTTGCCCACGGATCCTCACTTTTACATTAGGCTCTGATTCGTTTTGCCCAACGTTCCTACGCCACAGGCCGTGCTGGGCAGACGGCTCCTCCAATCAGTAACGGCGTCGGTCTCGCACTTGGTCTCCTGTTCCTCCAGATTCTGGCGTCCATCACTGTGAACCACTTCTTCTACCGTGCCGCCGGCACCGGTGTGTTGTTGCGCGCGGGATTGATCACCGCGATCTACAACAAGGCTCTCACACTCTCCACCCGCGCACGACATATCCACCCCAATGGAAAACTGGTCAACCACATCTCCACTGACGTTTCTCGCATCGACTTCGCTTGCAGTTTTTTCCACATGGGCTGGACCGCTCCAATCCAGTTAATTATCTGTCTGGTCATTCTCTTGGTCAACTTGGGTCCGAGTGCCTTGGCTGGTTTCGCCGCGTTTATCATCATAGTACCGATGCAGGCTGGACTTGTGCGCCTGATGCTTCATTTCCGCCAGAAGACCATGATTTTTACCGATAGGCGTGCCAAGCTTCTCCAGGAACTCTTCCCCAGTATTAAGATGATCAAATTCTTCGCCTGGGAAGACCCATATCTTGCAAAAATCAAGGGAGTACGAGATCCGGAGATGAGGTAGGTGTCTTCGCACCAAGTAGCGTGTACTGATGGTTCCATTAGAAATGTCCGTTCCCTCCTCATCCTCCGAGTAGGTCTCAACGCCGTCGGGGTCTCGTTACCCGCCCTGGCCAGCATTCTCGCCTTTATCGTCTACGGAATTAATCATTCGCTCGACCCCGCAACGATCTTCACTTCGTTGACTTCGTTCACCATGCTCCGTACGCCCCTCATGTATCTCCGTGAGTTTCCTCGCTTTGCATGCGTCCTCTCCGCCGTATCTGATTCCGAACGTCAATTTTCAACAGCGACTGCCTTAAGCGCCAGTGTGGACGCTTATAGCGCCTTTGGTCGTATTCAAGAGGTGTTCGAGGCCGAGTCCTTGCCTGGTGAACAGACCAGGGACCCCGAACTCGAAAACGCTCTGGAGTTGGATAACGCTTCCTTTTCATGGGATGCTCCTCCGGATCCAGCGAGTGGGAAGGACAAGGGCAAGGGGAAAGGCGGGGGCAAGGAACCGAAGGAACCGAAGAAAGACAAGAAAGACAAGAAGAAACCCAAGATGGGCACGGATGCGACGACCACTCCCACGTCTGGTGTTGTTCCATCCTCTTTCCGAGTCCCTACCTCCCAAGAGCCGGAGAAAACCGAGAGGGTGTTCAAGATCAAGAATACAAACTTGACGGTTCCAAAAGGACAGATCATTGCAATGGTTGGCCCGGTTGGGTCGGGAAAGTCCTCGTTCCTACAAGGTTTGATTGGAGAGATGAGGAGGGAGACCGGTTCGGTCAAGTTCGGCGGATCGGTTTCGTATTGTCCCCAGAACGCATGGATCCAGGTATGACTCTCCACACATTGCGGCACTGTCTTTCGGCTTACTGAACTGAGTGCAGAACGCGACGATCCGTGAGAACGTTTGCTTCGGTCGGGCCTTCGATTCCGATAGGTATTGGCAAGCTATTTCCGACTCGTGCCTCGAATCAGACTTGAAGCTTTTCCCTAACGGCGACCTCACAGAGGTCGGCGAGCGCGGTATCTCATTGTCTGGTGGTCAAAAGCAACGTGTCAACATTTGCCGAGCTATCTACTGTGGCGCCGACGTTCAGATCTTTGACGTAAGCGCTCTTTAGGTTTGTGTCAAGCGAGTTACTGATGGAAGGATCCCTAGGATCCCCTTTCCGCTCTGGATGCTCGCGTTGGAAAGTCGGTGTTCCAGCAAGTGTTCATGAACAACCCCGAAGGTCGAACCAAGATCCTCGTCACTCACGCATTGCACTTCCTCCCCCACGTCGATTACATCTATACGATTGCCGACGGTCAGATCATGGAGCGCGGAACCTACGCCGATCTCATGGCCAACGACGGCATCTTCTCCCGATTCGTGAAAGAATTCGGCTCGAAGCAGGAGGAAATGAGAGAAGATCCCGATAGAGTTGTAGGTGAAGTCAAGCCAGGGAAGGAAGGAAAGGGTGAAAGGGACCCTAGTGCGGTTGCTGTCCTCAGGGAGAAGTTCGAGAAGGGCAAGACAATCATGCAGGACGAGGAAAGGAATATCGGTGCCGTCACTTTGGAGATCTACAAATCGTACCTTGGTGCCGGAAATGGACGCATCCTGTTCCCTGTTCTCCTGCTTTCTCTCCTCTTGATGCAGGTTACCCAGATCATGTCCAGTTATTGGCTCGTGTTCTGGCAAGAACAGCAGTTTAACCAACCCGCTGGATTCTACGTTCGTGACCCAATATTTTCTCGACTTACCGTTGCTCATCCTGATATATTCTGTTAGATGGGTATTTATGCCGTCCTGGGAGCTTCCTCGACCATCACGTTCTTCATCTCCGGAGCGACCATCGGTCTCATCGCGTACTTCTCCTCAAAGTCTCTCCATCTCAAAGCGATCAATTCCGTCATGCACGCTCCAATGAGCTTCTTCGAGACCACTCCGCTCGGACGAATCATGAACAGGTTCTCAAAGGACATTGACACTATCGACAACACTGTTGCGGACTCGTGGCGAATATTCTTGATGACGTTTGGGAACATCATCGGAACGTTCGTGTTGATTGCGGTCGTAATCCCTTGGTTCCTCGTCGCAGTCGGTATTGTGATGGTTGTATATTCCGCTTTTGCGTTATATTACCGAGCCAGTGCGCGAGAGTTGAAGCGACTGGATGCTATCCTGAGATCCTCACTGTATGCTCATTTCTCAGAGTCACTTGCTGGACTAGCCACCATCCGGGCGTACGGTGAAACTGAGCGGTTCAAAAAAGAGAGTGAGGACCGGGTCAACATCGAAAACAGGTTTGCCCATCCCCGATGGACGGCGCCCAAATCACTGACATCCCTAACCCAGAGCTTACTGGCTAACGGTCACGAATCAACGTTGGCTGGGTATCTGGATCGATATGCTCGGTGTCTTCCTCATCTTCGTCGTCGCCATCCTTGCTGTCGCCGCCCGATTCTCTATCTCCCCTTCCCAGACCGGTGTTTCTCTCAGTTATATCCTCGGCACACAACAATCCTTCGGATGGTTGGTTCGTCAGATCGCCGAATTGGAGAACGACATGAACTCTGTGGAGCGTGTGATTCACTACACGAGGAACCTGGAACAGGAGCCTCCACACGAGATTCCAGAGAGGAAGCCTAGGGCGCCCTGGCCTGCTGAGGGCCACGTCGAGATCAAGGACGCAGTCCTGAAGTATCGTCCTGAGTTACCGGATGTCTTGAGAGGGTTGAGTATGGATGTAGCTCCTGGAGAGAAGGTTGGGATTGTCGGCAGGACAGGAGCCGGAAAGTCGTCGATTATGACGGCCTTGTACCGAATCGTGGAGCTGTCCGCTGGGACCATCAAGATCGATGGCGTGGATATCTCCACGATTGGCCTGAAGGACCTCCGGAGCGCGTTAGCCATCATCCCTCAGGATCCAGTACGTTCTCCTTCTCCAACCTTCGCTGTCTTGCCTACTAATCTGGCGGCGTTTGCAGTTGTTGTTCTCCGGCACATTGCGGTCGAACTTGGATCCATTCGACCAATTCGACGATGCGAAGCTCTGGGATGCCCTCAAGCGATCGTATCTCGTGGAGAACACGAAACCCCAGGATGGGACGGAAGAGGGAGAGCCAGAAGCCGTTGGTTCCGGCAGATTCACCCTGGATATGGTGATTGAGGATGAGGGAAGCAATTTGTCTATTGGCCAACGTTCGCTGGTTTCCCTTGCCAGGGCATTGGTGAAGGATTCGAAGGTGTTGATCTTGGATGAAGCCACGGGTACAAGTTTTGCTATTGGTCTGCTACCACGTGGATGCTGATCCCCTCCGCTTTGCAGCTTCGGTCGATTACGAGACGGACAAGAAGGTTCAGGATACCATTGCCGACGAGTTTGAAGGCCGGACGATTTTATGTGTCGCTCGTAAGTCCTCATTTTCACACCTCCCTCCAGAAGATCCCTCTGACAATCTGGTTACGTTTTCTCGTACAGACCGACTTCAAACTATCATCGGCTACGACAGGATCTGTGTCATGGACACTGGACGTATCGCTGAATTCGATACCCCGACTCGGTTGTTCAATATGGAAGATGGGATCTTCCGTGGGATGTGCGACCGTTCGAAGATCTCGCTAGGGGATATCCGGCAAGCTACCAAGCTACGAGAGGTGTAAACGACTTTCACGTCGGGATTTAGTCGCTTTGAGAGTTGACTGCTTAGTATTACGAGGTCTATCCACAGGTTTGTGCCCGATTTCGTGCGGTGATGTTGGTAGGGTTTTTCTCTCGCCCGTTAAACTTTAGATTTGTGGGGACGGAGTAGCATCCGGTTTTTACGAAACATGCAGATCCCTCCATTACTCTACTAGCTCACGACGAACGATGCCTAATTGGTAACGAGATTTGCATGCGCTTTACGCGTCCTTCCATATGCATAGAGCTCTTCGGTGTTCTCACGAGTGGGACTTGCGGCCTGAGCGCTTCAAGTGGTTCTGTTGCGACTTAGCGAAATGAGCCTGTTTACACGAGGCGCCCCATGACAAGATGGCCGCTCAACTCTATTAGTCTCTATTAGGGTTTTGGTCTTTCCTCACACCATACACACCGCCCTGCTTTTCCCAACTACCTAGAGCATCCACCATGTCTACGAACTCCCAACGACCGAAGCATCGGGATGCTGCTCTCTCCTCGTTGAACGTGGCCGTCGAGGGCGTGAATCTTGCAAAGGAACTCTCGGGTGTTACGCCGGCCAAGGCCGTTTTTGGTACCGTCAGCGTTATCCTCACGATGATCAGAGATACAGTGGGACAAGCGATGTGTTTGGATAGCCTTGCTTGGTTGTTGCGTGGGGACAACCAGCTCGATGCCGCCGAGGAAGCCGCATCCCGCGCAATTGATCTTCTCTCGGAGGGAGACAATCAATTTCTGGTCTGCCGATGTCGCCGTGGTCTCGGCTATATATATCATTCCGGGGGCAAGACAGAGAAGGCCATTCACCATTACGAGGTGGCCCTCGGAATCGCATCCTCTTTCAACTGGCACGATGAGGTGTTTTGGATTCATCACTCCCTGGCATCTCTGTTTTTCGACCGAAACAGGTTCGACGATGCAATCTCTCACATCGAACACTCCAAGTCGCTTGCGGTAAATAATCCATACAATCTGGCTCGCGCGATGGAGCTGCAGGCAAGGGTTTGGTGTCAACAACGTAGGTTTGAACAGGCGAAATCGGAGGCGTTGCGCGCGATGGAGGTCTTTGAGAAGCACGGGGCTGCGCTGGATCTGGAGAGGTGCAACAAGCTCCTCGGGAGGATCAATTCCGCTCTGAACTGATACCAGAGCGGAAATGAACAGTCTGGTGAGCCTGGTTTCAACGGTGGGCTCCTGGAAGTAGTATTACTTTTTCTGCATGCTGATTCTTCTCTTCTTGAAGCTCCCGGGTTTTGGCTTGAGCGCGAACCAGCCTACAGGGATCATAAAGATTTCCGATTATTCTTTGAGATATCTGTATTTAGCACAGAATGGCAAGGAAACGGACGCAGATGATACCTGGTCGTGGTCTGACAGGAAAAGTTGTGCAATAATGTCTACGGATAGAAGATCGTGGGTACGGCGGTGGAACGCTTGCGCCCTTGTCCTTTATGTCGGGAAAATACTTGGTGTCATGGGCTGCTAAAAGCGGCGAAGCTTCTACAGGGCATACACCGTAGGCATATGAAATACGTGAGAGCCAACAATTGCAAGATCAGTTCGAAACAGACAAGTGATGACCCGGACACGAACGCATGTCTCAGATCAGCTGGGAGGTTTCTAAGACAGATCCCATGAATTCCGAAGCCGGCTGGAAGACCGATCTCCAAAACTCATCACGTATCACGCGGTAGAATAAAACCAAAAGAGTGCTTAGGGTACTCCAATACTTCCATTTTGTTCAAAATACACGTTCGTACAACATTTTCCCAGGGGCGTGCAGTCAAATAATTAGATAATATGGTAATCGCTTGGTATAATCCCTCTGCGTTTAGAGACCGCTGAGGAGAAGGTTGACGGTACCAGAGGCTGGAAAAGATTCGTTGATATCATTCAGACGCAGAGAACACGGCACTTACGGATACCAGTGAGGACACCGGTGAGGGCCTTGGACTTGATGGTGGAGGTAACGGACGATGGGGTTAATGATGAGTCCAAGCCGAGCAAGTAGGCAGCATAACCAGAAACATGGGGGGTAGCCATGGAAGTTCCAGAGATGGAGTTGGTTCCCCCGTTGTTCCAGGTGGAGATGACGTCGGAACCTATGGCACGGGTGAGATGGTTTTAAGAATTGCTAAATATTTTTGCGTACCAGGAGCCCAGATGTCGACAACGGAACCGAAGTTGGAGTAAGAAGCCTTGGTGTCGGCGATGGTGGAGGCAGCGACGGTGATTGCAGCGCCAACACGAGCAGGGGAGGTGTTGCCAGCGTCGACATTCTTGTTACCAGCAGCGACGACGGTGGTAACACCGGAGTTGATGAGGCTGGTGATGGCGCTATCGACGGCAGAGGAAGCACCACTTGACAAGCTCAACGAGGCAACAGCGGGGCGGCCGCCGCGATTGTTGGCCACCCAGTTAATTCCAGAGATGATATCGGCGTTGGAACCGAAGCCATCGTCGTCGAAAACTCTAACAGCAACAACGCGAGCGTTCTTGGCAACGCCGCTGTACTAATCTCAGCATCACGCAAGAAAGGATGAAACAATTGTACACACTAGGGACCAGAGACAGCAGTTCCGGCAGTGTGGGTTCCGTGGCCGTGGCCGTCTTGGTCCTAGTTGAATTGGATCAATCGATCGCTTTCAGGGGAATAAATATGGACGGTCGCTTACAGGATGGCCACCTATCATGTGTTACGAATCCGGGTTAGAAGTTCCCTGTCACGATGTAAAATAGTCTCGTACCGCTGTTAAGATATGTTAGTTGACGTGTATCATTGTACGGAAGAGATTCCAACTTACAACGTAGCACCCCAGGTAGCACGACCACCGAAGGCGGGCTGCAGAAGACACGCGTAAGAGACAGGATCCGAAACGATGGATTTCACGTTGGCTCACGTGGCTGATAAGAATACCAGTATCTAGAAAGCCGTGTGAGTTGATCGAACAATCCCAACTGAATTTGTTCCACGTACCGATGATGTAGACGGTAGAGCCGCTTCCAGCAGTTGAGTCATACTGATAGCTGAAAGTGCGGGAAGTGGCATCCTGGTTAGCGAGCTTAGTCTTGGAGCTGATACGCCCGAGACCCCATGTGGCGTCGGACCTGAAGTGGATGAGTGTTACCGAACAGTCCGAGCATTGGAGGTGCTTACTGGGTGACAGTAGCCTGGATGTGGGCGATACCGTCCTCCTCAATGGAGAGAACATCGGGGTTTGACCTCAAATCCTCGATTTCTGCCTCGGAGAAATAACCAGCAAAGCCGTTGATGATGTCCCACTCGTGGGTGATCGAAGAGCCACCGTCGATCTTACGAGAGAGGGAGTCTACGTTAGCCTGATGGTCAGCACCATCTTTAAGGGTGACGATGTATCGCCCGGCAACGGGCTCCCTAGCATTGTGCACCTTGACGAGAGGAGAAGGAGCAGAGAAAGCTGGGAGAACGCAGAGAGTGAGGATGACAAGGTTCTTGTGGAACATGCTGACCATGCCGGGTGATGCAGACGAGGTGCTGAGGCTTGGAAGTGACTAGGCCGGGGAGCTCAACTAGGACTTGAGCCCGTATTTATGGGATTCTCGGGTAGTGTGAGAGTGGAAATAATTGGCGTAATATTGCATGTCCAGAGATAGCGGATCAAGATGGGCAATGCGTCGTATGGCTGTATCAAACAACCGAATAGTTCGCTCAAGTCTATCCAGCTGAGACATGGAGAGCCTCGGGATCCTATAATGACCTTGCGGTTTCGATCAGGGCGTGGAACCTTGGCGCGAGGATTTACCGAGCGAAGAGGTGAAGCGCACTCGCCCGGCGCATTTCATCTGGTAGATTGGTACTGATTTCGTTGTAGTCCAAGAACCCCGCATTTTTCTCAGTAAAGTGTAGGGCCCTAGGCAGAGGGGCACGCGTGGAGGTGAGATGATCTGGTCGGGACAGTCAGCACAGCTAGCCTCGGGATCATCCAGCAATTGATACTGCCACTAGACCAGACCCCGAACGATTCGTGCGTCCCATATATCGCACCCAAAACGACAAGCCCAGCATCAATCGCGAGCTTGAAAATCGGCACGGCTCACAAATTGCATGGAGCACGCAGCCAAGGGGAACTGGCAGGCACGGGGCCATGCTCACATTTTGATCCTTAGAAGTCGTCAGCGTATTGGCGCCGATATCTGAACACACGAATGATGCGTCGTACCGGAGGTCACCGCGCCGAGGTTTCTTGGGAAATCCTAAGAGAGCGTATGCTCTGCATCGAAGCGGTTGTTTCGGGACGCTCCCAACTGTTCCGTACAAGGACACTAGGCGTCTTACAATGGTTTGCAGAGTCCCTGTCACTAAGAAAGAAAGACGGTGTGCCAGGGTGGTGAGGATTTCCGAGACACTCGAAAGCTGAGGGATGGGTGGTGTTGACGGAGAGGAACGCGCCAAACAGCGATAAGCAGTACCACCGGGCGTCATGCGCTTTCGATCACCTCGCGTGCGCTTGCACTCGTGTTGGGTGACACCGTTCCTACCTGATGCGCATTTTTCTCCAAGGAACGGTCAACCAGTACGTGCGTGTGACCAGGAAAGAAGCAACAGATATCAAAAAGCACGGTAAGTATCGATCAGAGGGGTACTGGCCATACTTGGACACGCGTGATCCAGAAGGCGAAATCAAAATCGGATTCCGCCCGGGTTCGACGTGGAATGGGTGGACGAGTCAGGCCCCTGCGAAAGCCGGGTGTCTGACCTTCACTTGACTGGACCCAAGCCTCGATATCGGTCTGGGAT
>Ga0307517_10000457_pt1 | contig 70174 bp, 55 predicted proteins | sample 23_EM_MG_FD_194515 | JGI IMG/M metagenome (GOLD analysis project Ga0307517, IMG submission 194515) | Populus trichocarpa ectomycorrhiza microbial communities from riparian zone in the Pacific Northwest, United States - 23_EM | ecosystem: Host-associated > Plants > Roots > Unclassified | place... | reverse complement strand
CTACTCACCGGCTGGCACCCTACTGCCCATCATCGTTGGCTGGCATCCCCTCTGCTCGGTGGCTCCGCTCGCCCCTCTCCCCCTCCGATCGTTCGGCCTCTCCTCGGTTACGCCTAGTCGTGGTATAGCACTGCCTCTGTGGCTTTGTCCAACGCTTGGGAACGATGTAATGACCTGCCCGACCGTACATCATGGTTTTTGGTGGGCCCTCAGCCTATGAGTTTTCCCGTGTCGGCGATCATCTATCCTCTCCCGCAGGCCCCGAAAGGGCCTTAGAACAGCCGTCGTTTCTTTTGTTTTGGGGAGCCTGCTGAAGTGTTTGGGTCTCTCTACCTGTACGTTTCTATGTATTGTTTCCTTACGTGTCTGGGGTATATTATCTTAGGTGCTAGGCGGGGGAGACTTTTCCTATGGATTCGGGGTGTTTGATTTTTCCTATGACGAGGTGAAGCGGGCGGGAAGACGTTTGCTTATAGGTTTTTTATCTCCATAGCTAGCGCTGCATGAGTCTTTTGTACCTTTAAACATAATAACGATTTGATTACAAAAAAAAGAAAAACGACCAAGAGGTAGGATCTTCACGCAACCATCTAAGTACTTTCCTACACTTAAGATATTGCAATACGATTACGTTTTACTTTCTTTCTATATACTCCTACTATACTAAAGACTACGCCTTAAGAACCCGGAGACTATTGCGATAGTCTCGACGGGCCGCTCGAACATAGGACTATTGTGATAGTTCTATCAAGCACGACAATCCACTCATCTTACTATCTGACGAGATAGTATCCTCCGACGGATCACTCAGGACAAGCAAGCCAGTTCCGTACTATCTGAAGAGATAGTACTTCCATACGTCCTACGATAGACTAAGGGGAATTGCTGACTTAGGAAACAACTATCGTTGCCTGTTGCATACCTGACTATAATAGGATTGTTACAATAGGAGAGACAGTACGAGCTCTTTCGAGATGGAGAATGGAGAGCAAACTGTTGTGGAAGTAGTAATGGCTGAGATTGAAGCTTGTTGGAAGGAGTGTGAGGAAGCTAGTCAGGGATGCTTGATGAGTAAACTGTGCTCACAGGAACGGAAGATAAAACAGGAGTTTGAGGATCTCTTTCATGAACCAAAAGGTTTGCCGCCACACAGGGAGAGATTTGGCGATTTTCGAATAAGATTACTGCCTGGGTCTGAGGCACCGTACCGCAGTCCATACCGGCTCACCCCAGCGGAGTGGACAGAATATAAGAGGCAAACACGGGAGTACTTAGACCGTGGTTGGATTCGAAAATCAAAGTCTCCATTTGCAGCTCCAGTACTTTTTGTCCCTAAGCCCGGGGGAGAGATCGGAGAACTGCGGATGGTGATAGACTACCGTGCACTGAATGCGATTCTTGTTAAGGACCGCTTTCCACTACCATACCCGGAGGAGCTGATTGATCAATTACAAGGCAAGAAGTGGTTCTCTAAAATTGATTTCTGGTCTGGGTATCATCAGAACCGGGTATCACCAGCGGATGTAGAGAAAACTGCCTTTGTTGGACCTGATGGACTATTTGAATGACTTGTTATTCCGCAGGGAATTGCTACTGCGCCTGCCTGGTTTATGCGAATGATTAGTGAAGTTTTGGAAAAGCATAAGCAGTATTGTGTTGTTTTCCTCGATGATGTGTTGATTTTTTCTGAGACACAAGAAGAGCATGAATCCCATGTGCGGAAGATTCAAGAATCGATAAGACTTCATAACTTTCTTTTAAAAGAAAACAAATGCTCCTTCTTTGCTCAGGAAGTGAATTTTCTCGGATTTGATATCGGAAAGGATGGTATAAAGATTACGGAAGAAAAGATCAAGGCAATTGTCGAGTGGCCGATGGTAAAATCACCAAAGGATGTTAGATCTTTCCTTGGGCTAGCAGGGGTGTATCGCCGTTTTACCCCTCATTTTGCTCTTTACGCACTGCCATTGTTTAAACTATTAAATCTTGATCAGACGGAGTTTGAGAAGTTAATTTGGAGAGAGGAGATACTTTCAGAGGTTAAATCCTCAATGGTGAAGCTGAAGGAGGTAATCTGCCAGCAACCAGCTCTTTCACTACCGGAAAAGGATAATCTAGAATTCATTGTTAGGACGGATGCCTCAGGATTTGCGGAAGGGGCTACTCTCCGGAAAGTGCAGGAACAAGGAGGAAAGGGAGCCGGCGAGGAAAAGGTTTTGGCGTACTTTTCTAGAAAGCTGACAGATGCAGAGAGCCGGTACTCGACATATGACAAGGAATTACTGGCTATAAGGGATGCGTTAAGTCACTGGCGGTACTACCTTCTGGGAGGAGGAAGACGGGTAAAAGTATCTACAGATCATGCCAGTCTACGCCATGTTCTTACCCAGCCCAAGCTCTCTCCAAGACAGATGCGGGTCCTCCAAGATCTCCAGGAGTATGACTTGGAAATTGATTACCTTCCGGGTGCAAAGAACTACATTCAGGATGCGTTGAGTAGGCGTCCAGACTATAAGGACCCCCTACTACCACGTCTTCATCGTAAAATTGACGATATGGAGCTATCTACGCTCATAGTTGAAGAAGGTACCTCCTGGCTGAAGCAGATCAAGCAAGGATATCTGAAGGATCCGTACTTCCGGGATGTCTTGAATGGTTTAAACGGGATTGTGGAAGAACGGGTAGATTGTGCAAAAATACAGCGTGCCAAATTTCGACAACAGCAAGCCCGGCTGAGATTTTACTGGCTTGACCCGGAAGGCTTTATAATACATACTCAGACAGGTGCTCTTTGTATCCCTAGTAATATTGAGCTACGGAATTCAATCCTGTATGAGGCTCATGACAGCTTGTCAGGTGGCCACTTTGGTGCCAGACGAACTGCCTCAGCAATCGCCCAGAGATTCTATTGGCCGCGCTTATTTCAGGAAACAAAGAAGTATGTCCATGGCTGTGCAACATGTCATCGGACGAAGAGTTCGAATCAGGTTCCGTATGGCCTGTTACAGCCTCTGGATATTCCTGAGAACCGTTGGGAGAGAATTAATATCGATTTTATTACAAAGTTACCCACAACCGAGTCAGGAAATGATACGATCGTCACTTTTATTGACGGGCTGACGAAGAGGGCCCACTGGGTCGCCACAAGAGAGGCTATGTCTGCTGCAGAGTTCGCTCAATTATTCCTCGAGTATTATGTACGCTTACATGGCTTACCCAATATTATTGTGTCCGATCGTGATGTACGCTTTACCTCTGATTTTTGGAAAAAGCTGATGGAGATCTGGAAAACCAAGCTGTCTATGAGCACCGCGTTTCACCCACAGACAGATGGTCAAGCAGAAAAGGCAAATAGTATCGTGGAACGGTATCTACGTGCATATGCGACTAATAGGCAGCGGACCTGGGATAGGTTACTCCCTTTAGCGGAATTTGCCTACAATTCTACAATACAAACGGCAATTGGGATGACCCCATTTGAAGCTGATATTGGCTATGTTCCTCGGATGCCACTAGATTCAATTGCGGCAGTCAGGCAAGGATCTGTAGCCGCATCTCCCTCGAAAAACAAAAAGCGAAGTAATGAAGCGAATTCTATGAGTTCTGGGCAGAGCTTTGCCCAACGTATGCATGATATCATGGTTGAAATCAGACAAAACCTATTCCGTACCCAAGAAGACTATATCACCTCAGCAAATAAGCACCGCCGGCCACACACGTTTCAGACTGGAGATAAGGTATATATTTCTACCAGAAACCTCCCACTTACTTATGTGAATGATGGTACCACACATGGCAAGCCTGATAATTCACATCGCAAGGCACTTCAACATCGGTATATGGGCGAATTTGAGCTTGGAAAGGCTAGAGGGGAGAATGCTTTTGAGATTGCCGACTTTCCGAAACATTGGAAACTCTCACGAACAGTAAATGTTGATGTTTTGAAAAAGTCAACTGTCGATCACTCCAGACAACAAGATGGACCACCACCACTTCGCATTGAACGGAATCAAGGCTTCCCGGATGCTGAAGCCTCATTCGAACTTGAGAAAATATTGTCCAAACGGCGGAACCCAGACAAGAAAGGCCGGCTGGAATATGAGGTCAAGTGGGTTGGAGAGGAAGAGTGTACCTGGGAGCCCTTAGAAAACCTAACTCATGCGGAAGAAGCATTGTCAGACTTTGGCAACCGTGAAGTGGCCAGTTCAACTCTAAGCGACTCAGGGAGAGAATTGGAGACACAGAAGCCACTGCGGCGGAGTGGCCGAAGGAGGAGGCAGAGAATATTGAATCTCTTACATGGTAGAGTATTAGCTGAGCACGATGATGGGAAAGCATTTATAGTTTCTAGAGATACGGGAGATCAGGGAGAGATATTTATTATATCAATGGGAAATCGGCAGAGACCAATCATGTATCCTGAAGCACCCAACTCTGTCCTGGAACTAAATACTGGTTAGGATGGGAGAAGGGAATCTTTTTTTGGGGGGAAGGCAGATGTAGTGATATTCTATGTAACTAGCTAGAACTTAGGGTTCCGTAGAGGATAGTTGTTAGGGTTGGTGCGTTATGAGCACTTTGAGCGGATAACTTATTAGAAGGAAACATGGGGAGGAAGGAACTCAACCAATTACCATCATCCTTCAGATCCAACCTTTCTCATTCGTTCCTATCATATAGAGGAGATACAACTAGAAAACAAGGAGAGAGAAAGGGAAGCATGATGGAAATTTCAAGGCATACCGGTCTATATTTGTACAGTAAAAATATCCCCCATCAACGCCAACTCTAGACTAAAAATATAAATTTCATAATTACTGTGGTGACTTGACTACATAAGGAAATCCGTGCAGAGGTTTGGGCAGGTATTTCCATCAACCAGAAGAGGAACAAGAAAATCAAGGTTCCGCCGCGGGTTTATTCGGGGAGGAAAGGGAAGACTGGAATTAACATAGAGTGGGGATTGGCACTGCGGAAGGGGGTTGGGCGAGGGGGGCGGGCGACGGCGGTGACGTGCGCGATATGGGCTTGTTACGGCCCTTGCGGAAATGGCGTGTGGATTATCTGTATTAGAAGGCGGTAAAGAGGGCGATGGCTTCGCGCCTTTATGCTACGCGAGAGGATTCCGAGGTAGGGGTAGCGCTATCACTCCTTGTGCCCATCCTCAACGGCCCAAAATAGTGGCGTTTGGCCGTACTTATCTTGTTTATTAGGGCTGACGTCGTCTCATCCGAGTAGCATTTTCACTACCCCTCCGTGCCCATTGCGGGCAGCCCACCCGAGCAACGTTTGACCGTCGTTATCTGGGTTGTTGGGGTTGACGTCGCCTCGTCCGAGCAGTATCTCTACCACCCCCCCGTGCCCATAGCAAGCAGCCCGCCAGAGCGGTGTCCGGCCGCCGTTATCTGGTTTGTTGGGGTTAACGTCGTCTCGTCCGAGCAGTATTTTCACCACCCCCTCGTGCCCATTGCGAGCAGCCCACCAGAGTGGTGCCCGGCCGTTGTTATCTGATTTGTTGGGGTCGACGTCGTCTCGTCCGAGTAGTATTTCCACCACTCCCTCGTGCCCATTGTAAGCAGCACACAAGAGGGGTGTTTGGCTGTTGATATCTGGGTTGTCGGGGCTGACGTCGTCTCGTCCGAGTAGTATTTCCACCACTCCCCCGTACCCATTCTGAGCCGCCCACCAGAGCGATGTTCGGCCGTAGTTGTCAAGTTTGTCGGGCTTGACGCCGTCTCGTCCGAGTAGTATTTCCACCACTCCCTTATGCCCATTGTAAGCGGCCCACCAGAGTGGTGTTCGGCCGTAGTTATCTGGTTTGTTGAGGTTGACGTCGTCTCGTCGGAGTAGTGTTTTCACCACTCCCTCGTGCCCCCGCCCAGCTGCCCAATGGAGTGGTGTATTTCCCATAAAGTCCACCCGGTTAATATCGCAATCTTCAATCTCCACCAAACCAGCTACAATCTCAACAATCCCGAAGAAGGATGCCCAATGTAGACCACTAAATAGGGAAGGTTTTTGGAGATCAACGGCATAACAATACGGTTTCTGTACTTCCAAGAGGATTTTAGTGGATATGTGGCTGTTGTAGTCGTCAAACAGCTTCAGTGCAAGAAGTTTCGCGCGATCTGAAAGGTCCTTTTTTGCATGCGCTCCCCAATACATAGAAGAATATTCGAGAACTGGTGTATCATGGAGGTCGGGGGAGGAATTGGTCGAAAGAGCCTTGACCTGTTGGGAATTCAGATAACTCAAGCAGGTTTCTGCCATCGCCGAGTGAGCTGAACCGAAAAGACCGGGATGAGCCCGGAGGTATTCTTGAAGGGTGGAGTGGATTAGCCGGACAGTGGAACCCTCCTTTTCTACCACAATAAGCCCTTGACAACAAGCTAGTAATGTGCGTATTGAAGGAACATTGTCGGCATTGAGATTCGGAGACCCGATTTCGACTGCAAGGACGTGGCGCAGTTCATCGACCTTCAAGGGCCGCTCCGAGTGGGATATCCACATTAAAGCGGCCATTCCAAGCCTGGCCTTCTCCCCACCCTGTCCCTTTATCCGACCCAGTGTTGCGCCATAAGCATCCCCCAACCCTAAGCCCTCGGTCATTGCGCTGAGCTTTTGTCGCCTGCGATGGATTGTAGTTTCTTGGAGGATCGCATCGATATTGAGCGAGACTAGTAAGAATCTAAACATGTATCTGTCAGTGGATGCTTGAGGCGCTTCGCTGGTGTTGTTTCTACATACATTTCAGAAATATCTTCAGGAATTTTCCTCAGGATGTCTGCCTCTAGACAACTGTCCATCGCATCAGGGGTTGTGTCCTCTTCCAGCCTGCTGCGGAGATACCTAATAACATCATCTCTCTTGGTACTTATGGGTAGACTTGTCACTCTTCCGGCAAGACGTCTTCCGATCTCGGGCCGAATGTGCGGTCTTCCAGTCACGAATATTCTAGTGCCCGGAGACTCTTGGAGAATTTTGTTTAGCGAATCAAGAAGCTTAAGTCGATGTTCTGGCGCACATTCGTCAAGGGCGTCGATGCATATGAACGTGCGCTTTTTGGAAGAGGTAGTCTGTAGCATCTTTAGAATATTGGCATGTTGCGGTCCCCGTCCACCAATGAAATTCTTCTGGGCCTCATAGGCTTCCACCACTTCCTCGGGCACCCCTTCTAGCCCAACCACAAGTTGTTTGAGCAGGGCGCCCAGCATACTCGTTGATGACTGTTCTTTTTGGGCGGTGAAGTCAAAGTAGAAGCACGCAACGGTGACATTTTGTCCCCCAGCCTGATCACACAAGCTGTCTATCACCAATGAGCTAACATCGCGCGGCTTGTCAGTGCTCGCCCTTTTCTTCTATTCCATGAGGTATGTCCTTTTTACCTAATATATGTTTTCCCGACCCCAGGATCTCCATAACAAAACAAAACCGCGTCACCAGATCCACCTTCCCCACTACCGGCGTGCCATCTTCTAAATTCCTGGGTTTTCAGAAGCCATTCCCCTATGCTTTCGACTCGGCGGTCTTGGATGTCTCGGTGTCGCAACTTGGGATCTAGTTGGGATAACCAGGCTAGGATATCAGATCGGTCATCGGCAACTATAAAGTTATTCCACACGTTAAAAATGTAGCTTGTGTTGAAAGAGCCAATATTATTACTAAAAAGTTGGAACATTTTCTCTTTTTCGCAGGTTGGGATATTGCAGATAATGGGGGAAGTAGACAGTCGGCTACAGGAATTCTTAGGGGTTGAAGAAAAGAGGGGCAATTTGTGCAGCCTCACCAATGCCTAGGACCACCCTGTCAACCTCCCCCAAATTTGTGCCGACACCACCTGGCGCGTTCCTCCCTTAGGAGAAATTGCGGCTGTTGGGCTGCGGGTAAATTTAAGTTAGGTTAAGCGCGGACGCCCTGCCTTGCAACCGCGGGTAACTCGGGTAATATCCCAATGAAACCCTGCCATAATAATTCCAGCGACTTCAACAATAACCGAAAACTTAAAGTATGTAACTTATACCATTCTTCAGCACTAATGACAGCCCGCACCCTCCCAGGCTTGCTTGCCAGATTGCGAAAATAGTTCGGATCGGGGAACTCCTAGCAGCACTGATTTTTATTTGGTTGCGATTTTGGGGGTTTGCTTTAATCGCCCGGAATACTTTCATAGATTTTCAGCAGAGGTGCAGTACTTGGTTGGGCAGCTGGCTCAAAACCTGCCCTTAGCGGGGGCAAATGGCTACTGTGATACCTCGGTTGATATCCAACTTTCCGTCGCTTTCCCCAAGCCATCAGAGATACTTGAACTTTATGTTTTTCTCTATTCATATCTAAATAGCCCGCCTGGCTATACTTTATATGGGGTGGAGGGGAAAAATGGAACGGTGGAAAAATTAAAAGAAACAATCGATCCGCAAGGAGGATGCATCGCCGAAAACGAGGGGGAGAAAGTAAATATCGTGGAGATACTGTGCAATCCTGGTTTATCTCAATTCAACATGGGTTTCCGCTACGGATGCCAAACTCTAGACTACAAATAGAGATCGATAAACCCTGACTTGAATACATAGGAGAGTCTGTGTAGGAGTTTGGACGGTATTTGGTTGGACTGAAAGGGAAATAATGGGGTTGAAGACCTGTCGCAGGATTATTCCGGGGGGAGGAGGAAGGAGGAATTGGAGCAAGGTGGGGACTTGGACAGCCGGGTTAGGTTGGGTGGGGGAGTGAAGTGGGGGCAATGGTGGTGATGGGTGTGTTGTGGAGCTCTTGCGGTCCACACGGGGGCACACAGGGTATTAGCATTTAGAGGTGGTGAGGGCGGCGGCTCCCCGGCCTTATAATAGGCTGTAAACGGTAGATTCCAGGGGGGGCTGGAGTAGCGCTACCACTCCCTGGTATCCTTTCTCAGTAGCCCGATCGAGTGGTGTTTGGCCGTCGTTATCTGGTTTGTCGGGGTTGACTTCGTCCCGTGCGAGCAGTATTTTCACCACGCCCTCTCGCCCATTCCAAGCAGCAAGGTAGAGTGGCGTTAAACCGTTGAGGTTTGGTTTGTCGGGGTTGACCTCATCCCGGTCGAGTAGTGTTTTTACCACCCCCTCATGGCCATTACCAGCAGCCCAATGGATTGGTGTTTGGCCCCATTCGTCTGGCTTGTCAGGCTTGACGTCACCCCGCCCGAGAAGGATTTTAACTACTCCGTCGTGCCCCCTCTGGGCAGCATAATGAAGTGGTGTTTGGTCGTTGTTATCTTGTTCGTCGGGGTTGACCTCGTCCAGTTCGAGCAGAGTTTTCACCACCCCTTCATGACCATCACCTGCAGTGGAGTGGTGTTTGGCCCCATTTGTCTGGCTTGTCAGGGCTGGCGTGACCCTGTCCAAGAAGTATTTCCAACACTCCCTCGTGCCCCCTCATAGCAGCATGACGGAGTGGTGTTTTGCCCTTGATATCTGGTTTGTCGGGGCTGACCCCGTTTCGTCCGAGCAGTACTTTTACCACTCCCTCGTGTCCATTACGAGCAGCCCACACGAGAGGTGTGTTACCCCCACAGTCCATTTGGTTGATATTACAACCCCCTATCTCTACCAACCCAGCTACAATCTCAACAATCCCGAAGAAAGATGCACAGTGTAAACCACTGAACAGGGAAATTTTATCGAAATCAAAATAACAATAGGGTTCCTGTGCCTTCAACAAGATTTTAGTGTGCATGCGGTAGTTGCGGTCGCAAAATAATTTCAGTGCAAGCTGTTTCCAGTGTTCCCAAGCGTCCAGTCCGTCCGTCTTTTGCCTAGGACGGGACGGGCGCCAAATTTGCGGCCCTTGGACGAGACGGACGCCAAATTGTAGTCCGTCCTAACCCATGCCCGGGACGGACGGCCGGGCCCTACAGGTGTCTCAGTTGAACTGCTATTTTTAAATTTCCGAGCCGGGAGTCTGTGCTTGAAGAAACGAAACATCTTTATTACAACGCTATCATCATATTTGGGTATCAGGTATCAAATTTTCTCATCAATCAACCAAGCTGTGCACTCATATCCGATCCCCGGAACCTGCCCTAGTTCCCCGCCTAATATTACCGCTCTGTCCTCCAAATCCCCAAGCATATTTTCTTCTCTTATCAAATGTATGAAGCAACAGCTCAGCGGATAGAGCAATCACACATTATGAATACCGTAAAAACTCCTGTCGTTTGCTATCTCCGAATCTACTGCCTAGAAGTCTTCAAAAGGGTTAGTGCTTTCCTATGCGGGATAAGATCAACCATCAGGACGTTATTAAATCTCATTAACCGACACACGCAATTCTATTAACCTGTCAAACTGAACCTATTATAAGCTGACGGAGATAGCGAATCGAAAGTATTTTTACGGTATTTTTATGAAATACCTACAGGTAACGCCCGTCCTCACTCAGGAGGGCAGGTGACGGCGGGTACCTACAGGTGACGCCCGTCCTGACTCAGGACGGCCGGGCCCTGCAGATGACGCCCGTCAATTCCAAAGACGGCGAGGCCCTACCGGAACTTGATATTAACTGCAGGACTGTAGGTTGACGGCCGGGCCCTGCAGTCTTTCTGGAAATGGTGAGGACGGACGCCTTGCCCGGCCGTCCATACCAACCCCGCCCGGGACGGACGGGACTATTGGACGCCAGGGCCCTGCAGTCCGGACGGGACGGTTGGGAACACTGGCTAGATCAATATCACCCACTAGGAATGATATCACCACATTCCTCCGAGCGAAACTAAAAGAGGACACGATCCCACATGCGATGGACGAGAGCTTAGAGGAGGAAATTATTCAGAATATTCCCAAAACAGTTTCGGAAATGTAAGTCGGAAGGGAACATGCAAAAATCTCTGGAGATATGTGTTAACTGGTATTTTATCTAGATTCTTACTTGTTTTCTTAAGTATCGAGACGATTCTACAAGATACGACAATATATCGAAGGAGACAAAGGCTTCGAGAAATGGAGAATGGCATAGGCTTGGGGGGTGCATACGGGGAAATGCTGGGAAGGATAAAGGCTCAAGGTGGGGAAAGAGCAAGACTCGGGATGGCCGTTTTGATGTGGATCTCGCATTCGAGGCGGCCATTGCAAGTGGATGAACTATGCCACGCCATAGCAATCCGGATAGGGTCAAGTGATCTTGGTAGCGATGAAATCCCTGCACTATCGACCTGGTTAAGCTTTTGCCAAGGGCTTGTCATCGTGGATAAGGGAGCCTCGACTGTTAGGTTGATCCATTTTACCCTCCAAGAGTATCTTGGCACACATCCCGACCTTTTTGACGGCGCTCACTCAACGATTGCGGAAACATGTTTGACGTATCTCAACTTCCAGCATGTCAAGGATCTTTCAGTCAACGCTTCCCCTGACCAGCGAGGCACACCCTTTCTTGAATATTCTGCACTATATTGGGGAACCCACATGCGAATGGAGCTCTCAGATCGCGCAAAAACCTTTGCGCTTGAGCTTCTTGGCGATTGGGATAGTCACACAGCGGCCAAATACCTTTGGGAGTCAATAATTGAGGTGTCGCCCTATTACTATTATCCTGGGAACAAGTCATTTACTGCACTGCACTGTATATCGTACTTGGGCATCGCCGATGTCGCGGATACTTTGATTCAGATGAACAGGTGGGATGTAAACCAAAAAGATGGAGCAGGTATGACGCCACTCATATGGGCTGCAAGACTGGGGCATGAAAAGGTGGTGGGGTTGCTTTTGCAACAAAAGCACATCCAACCTGATCAGCGGGACACGTATGGGGGCCGAACAGCACTTTCATGGGCTGCTGGAAATGGGCATGAGGGGGTGGTGAGGTTATTTCTTGGACCGCAATTTGTCAATCCTGGGAGCATTGGTCGGCTATGGGGAGCACCTCTAGTGGTGGGTCAACTGTTTGGCCGGCGATATGTCAACCCCGACGCTCCAGACACGTCGTATGGCCAGACGCCGCTCTCCTGGGCTGCCGGGAACGGCCGTGAGGGAATAGTAAAGATGCTGTTGGAGCGGGGAGATGTCAACCCCGACGCTCAAGACACGGAGGACCGCCAAACACCGCTCTCGCGGGCTGCCGGGAATGGCCATGAAGGAATAGTAAGCCTACTGCTGAGGCAAGAAAATGTCGACCCCAATAGTGCAAGTAAATCTGGCCAAACACCTCTGTCTAGGGCTGCTGAGAATGGCCATGAAGGAGTAGTGAAGCTGCTGTTGGGGCGGGAAGATGTCAACCCTGACACTCTAGACATGGAGGATGGCCAAGCACCGCTCTCTAGGGCTGCCGGGAATGGCCATGAGAGAACAATGAAGCTACTCTTGGAGCGAAAAGATGTTAACCCCAATAGCTCCTGTAAATCCGGGGAAACACCGCTCTCGCGGGCAGCTAGGAATGGCCATGAAGGAGTGGTAAAACTACTGCTGGAGCGGAAAGATGTCAACCCAAATAGCTCCGGTAAATACGGCCAAACACCGTTTTCTTGTGCGGTTATGGGGGGCCATGAGGGGGTAGTGAAGCTACTGCTAGGACGGGAAGGTGTTAACCCTGATAGCCGAGATCAATTCGGCGCAACACCACTCCTGTTAGCCGCCTATCACGGCTATGAGGGAATAGTTAAACTACTGTTGGAGCGGAATGATGTCAGCCGCAACACTCCAGACACGAAGCATGGCCAAACACCGCTCTCGTGGGCTGCCGAGAATGGCCGTGAGGGAGTTGCGAAGCTACTGCTAGAGCGGGAAGATGTCGACCCCAATACCTCCAGTAAATCCGGCAAAACACCACTCATGCTGGCAGCGGAAAATGGACATGCTAGTATTGTAGAACTCTTACAGGCCCAAAATTCCTCATTTATTAGGTAATTTTCTCCCCGTCTGGTTCCTCGGACATTGCCACATTGTTCTATGGGAACAGTCGCTTGTTGGTATAGGTAGTGTAACATGAATGAGTTTAGAGTGGGGTGGTCTGAGATGTTTATTTGTTTTCCTGCTCTCAGGTATTTTTCTCGCGTTTTGGGGATTAAGTTAGAAGTTTTTTTTTGTTGTTCTTTGGATAGGTTAACATCTGTCTCGTTCATCGACAATCCCCCCCCCCCGCCTCATACCAGCATGGATTAAGGTTTAGTTACAAGATATATCAGGAGTTTCATTTCTGTACAGAGGGTGTCTTGGGCTTGTGCAGTGCGAGATCTCTACAATAGTTTTCCTTTCTTTTCTTACCCTAAGGTACTTGAATGTATTATAAAGGATTAAGGGTAAGGCATTGCCAGAGAATTTTTTCCACTTTTTTTTCGGATACACTAGTGGCCGACATAGCCGGGGGTGACTGGAAGAGATTGCTACCGCCGGGTGACAAAAAACTCTATGGCCATTTTACACCAGAACCGAGCACTCCTTATATCATACCTGTAAACAACTCAACCCCCTATGAACCTGCCACTCCCACTTTAGCCCAAACATAACTAGGGAACAGGTTGCGGCTAGCTTTTCAAGACAAAAACTCGGATAGAGTGTTTATAGAATTTGGAAACCAGAGACAAACGACAGCAAAGGTGGTTGTCATGTATCTTTTGGATGGCACCCTTAGACCATGCCTCAAGTCACTTTCCAATCTTACCTCACCATTGGCACAAACTTGATTGACATTTCCATTGCGGGAGAAAATCCTTGTTCCCATACCTCCTGAAACTCCGTGAAATTTCTTACCTTGGTAGTGTCGAGCTATAAGTTTCTGAAAGTGGCTGTCTCGGGTGTGGGATAGCCAGCCGGTGGCGCGATCTTTTCGTCATCCAACTTTATTTTATAGTTAGGAGGTGGTGACAATATGGGATCCATGATCTGCTAGACTTGGCCGAATATGGGTACTAGTCGACCATAAACGGTGACTCAACTATGCTGGGGCAAACTTGATCATGATAGATCACTCACCATCCTGCTCCTCATGCTTACCAAAGCTTGGCTTGGATTAGTGGAGTATGGGAGGAAGGAATTTGTTGAAGAGTTTCTAGGCGAAGGGGAATACGGGCAGATGGTGAAGGTACTGCACAAAGCTATGAGAAGTAGGACTCGATTACCATGGATTAGTTGGTAAAAAGGCATTTCTTGGGCTGCCAGGTATGTACCTGAATACCGGATATGAAAGATGGCTAGGGATATGAGATATGAAAAATAGGGGACGCAATTACCGCAAAACCAAAAACCAAGGTCCGTTTTTCAATGATCCTCTCTGATATGTAAAAGGGACTACGAATATACTCGAGTGAATTGATGAGAATCGACCTTCACATACCGCAAAAACTGGCAAGAACGGCCACGGCGCTAGTACGTCCAAATAAGATTTTCACCCAAGTTTTGTCTCGAAATCGCAATGAGACGCCATAGGCTAACCCTTTGTGGCCAGAACTAGGCCCTTCAGGGCTTTTATTTTGACGCAATCGTAAGTTTCAGCTCAGCCGCTCTTTATTTCGACTACTAGCGCGGTGGACGTTCTTGCCAGTTTTTGCGGTATAAGTCACCATCGGTGGTCATGATCGATCACTCGACCAGGATCTACCCCTTTGATCGATCAATCGACTATGAGTTCCCCTCGATCAGATCATAGTCGACCATGACCCCCGTGGCCTGCTCGACCATGCTCGTGTCACCTTGTGACAAGAAAAATATTTAGTAGGGTGGTTGGTAGCGCAGAATTGGAAATGGGCGAAAAGCCCCTTGCAACCGGAGGGGCGAGGCAACTCTAACAGACCCTAGCAACCATTGCACGGGGAAAGTTCGAGTTATACGAGGGGTATGATACTATCGCTAGGTGTGGTGAGTAACTGGGCGGCAAATGAGGACCTCTCAAGGGTGATGAACCCGAATGAGCATGCCGGGGGTCTTTCTACAGCAGGAATATTCCGGAATCTCACTGAATAAATGTTTCTACCCTCAGGTTAGGGGACAACTCGCCAACGTGAAATGGCTACTCCGTAAAGTGATACGCACATTGGAACCCTCATACCAAGTTTCTATCTATCTACCCCTCGGGGGAGTGCCGGATGAATATGAGTTTTGTCTGAGTGGCCCCTAATGTTTATTGTCCTCCAGCTTTGCTGCTGGTGTTTTAAGGACTAGGTTAGAATCTTGGGTAAGTAAGCCTTTCTCCCACTCTCACGCAATCCTGCTCTTTTACTCGGTAATCGAATACCATTAGGTTCAGGGAGAGTATATATCTGGCTATTTATTTTTAAGTGAAAGATGTCTTAGCCTTGTACAGTACGGCGCGGTAACTCTGGTTTTTCTTTCTTTCCTTATCTAATGGACAGGAATCTATCGAAAGGAATTTTGGGTAACACTCGTTAGAGAAAGTCTCACAGATATACTAATGCCCAGCTTGTTCTGGGGTGTGTGCAAGGGATGGATATTGCGTAGAGTGGAAGCTTAGGCGGCGGTGGTGGTGGTAGCTATGTGAGATCACCCGTAGACATTTTTGAAATGGCATTGTGTAATCGCACAAAAGGACCCCCTTTCCGAAGTGTTTTTGTTTCTTGTACTTTTGAATTATGCTCTAGATATGCCTCCTAATTCTTGAAGCTGTGGCGCAGTTTGGACGGCGCTGATCCGCTCACTGTCACCAGTGCCAAAACGGGGAGGGGTATCGGCTCCCTTCGCCCCCGAGTACAAGCACAATGCTCAGGGTTAAGGAAGAATAGGCAGTCGCTCCTTTGATCTTAGTTAAGCCTCGCACTAGTCCTTGAGTAGGCACACGACCTCGAGGTAAATCGTGGCGGTCTAATCTCCATCCCTCAAACTCTAGCGGTACGGGAGAAGTTGGTGCAGCGTGTAGATGATGCATAGTGGGTGATATCGAGTGACGGGAAAAGCTTTGGTGTTTACTACCCAAGCTCCCCAGATATACGCATAGAAAGAGAGAAGAAGATGTAGCGCAGGATAAAATCACATAGGCCAATGACAACAAAATATGAGATAATGAGCTAGGCGATCAGGAGAGAAGCTGTTGGAAGTTGTGAAATGCTGCTTGGGTATGGCCAGGCTACCATTTGGTGGTTCGGATAGGCTTTGGGGATGCGCTTAGGCTTGGGATCACTGAATCCATTGGAAGGAAAATGAGAGAGTCGGATGCATGAAGACCGTGATTTGTGGGAGTCTCTATGATGTTTGTCTTTCCTTTATTAGCATGGGAGCATCCAAGGGAACTTGAAAGGAAGCATACCTAGAAGTGCATGGATATGAGTGGTGATCGGTGGAAGGATAAGAGGACGATTTCGTTTACGATTTATATCCACTCCTATCTTTACCGTTTAGATAGACTGTAATGAACATGGGAACTTCAATGCTCATCTCGAGGTTGTGCGATGATCGGAGTCCTATTTCTGTTGCTTTAGTTCTCGCTGTGTACTACCTAGTATCTAACCACCTCACAAACATCTGAAACCTTTTCGCCGATATTGGACCTCCAGGCAGGGGAATACTGATGTGTTCGGTGACACCCGAACGATTTCTCGTAGTGACTCCAGGGGCTCGCATCGGTGCTTTGGAGGCGATCCGTGTAAAGTGTCCCTACGTAGAATATATCTATAATACTCGGAAGTAGGAAACCTTTCCCGCCAAACTCCTCTTTTATCCTTCCCAGAAGTCTCCCGTATGCGTCGTAGAATCCCTCGCCTACTAGCAAGCCGCCTGGGAATAGCACCACGTCGCGAGATTCCGCTCGCCATGCTCTCGCGATAGTTGTTTCATTGTTCGTGTAAATATTTCGGGAATGCGCCTGATGCGTCAGCCGGAACCAAACGGAAGGAAAATGGGGGAGCCGGATGGAAGAGTGGAGGAGCTGGATGCCCGGGGGCTATGAGCAGTGGCAGTCTTCACCGTTCCCTTTTTAGCATGAGAGTATGCGAAAGAGAAGGGGGGCATAGAGCATTGAGAATGGGCATATGTGGTGATCCATGGAAGGATATGAGGAAACCTTCGTTGTGGTTCATATATACTCCTGTCTCTGCAGTTAATCGGGTACCTGTAGTTAGGTGAGAGCGGGGTAGATATCGAGAAGAGAAATAGCGAGCCGGTGAACTTCACTATTCACCCCTAAGTTGTGCGGTAGTGATCGTGTCTTGCTGTGAACTCGTGGCGTTTCATTTGGCCATCGCTGCCGATCTGTCAAAAACGCCGAAAGCGACAAACATATTTCGGTAAGGAGGTAGGAGGTCTTGTTGAACCAGTCATTACCGTTGAACCAATTGAAATTACAGGTGATCCACCGTGGAACGATCTCCGCGCTATAGTCCATTATCCGAATCACTTTCGTCGTAAGTTATAGAGGGGTTGTCTGGGGTGAGAATCCGACTTTTGGTGGGGTACTATATGAGGAAATCTCCAGGAACTGAGGAAAGGGGGTGGTAACTACTCGCGGCGAGAATAAGTCCTCCGACGACCGGCGCAAGCGTGATTCAACCACACTCTGTTGAACGTGGATCGTTCTGGACTGCTCACCATTTGCATATATTCCCATGCGCGTTGGATTAGGAACCTTATCACTGCGACCTGTTACACACTAAGTCTTCAAAAGATGTCTCACAACTATTAGCTTCATACCGATCTCCGACACCAACCCTGCATATCTAGTGCGACAGGATCAAGACCTCCGTTCATCAACAATGAAACACGAACTATCAGCAATTGCCGAACAACTATGGCACCCACGGTTATGCACTCAGTATTCAGCAAACCGGTTAACCACAACCTCGGTGCTTGAGTTTTCACCTCAGAAGGGATTCGGCTGAGAAGTGGGAATGGGCAACTATGCGAAAGAAACTGATCAAGGACATAGCACGCGCAGGAAGTGTGCCATGGAGGAAAGGTCACATCTCACGGAGGATATAAGAAAGCCTGTTCTTCTCTTTGTTCGTTTGTTTTCTGTTCGTTATCGCATTCATTATTTATTCACTTGGTCTCTCTCCTACTTTTGTCGAAGTCATTCATTACCATACACAATTTTATTATCTTTTGTTTCTTTGATAACTTTTCTATATCCAAATTGTTCGTACCAATAAAAGTTCGGCATCGCCAGATCAGTGGAATCTATATTCGCTGCGCATAACCTTAAATTGTTGAATACACTCAACCATCCCAAAGGCTCAACGACTCAAATCCAGGCCACAGTTAAAATAAAATAAAAGGTTCCATTACGAGATACGATGCTCCTAGAGAGAGGGAGGGGCTCAAATATACCAGCCTTGGTATTAATAGTCATTATAATTGTGGTTACCATCGTAATCGACACCGTTGTTCTCATGACGGGGCAAGCCAATCAATACCTGTCATGCTTACTAAGTACCGGGGGATATCTTTTCCTACAAGCCAACAATAGTTAACCGGCAAAATAATTCCTCTCTTGTACGGAAACAAATTCCTGGGCACTTGTACTGTAATTGGGCGTCGCTTGTTCCAGTTCGCAGGGCAGCTCAACCACAGATGAACAGAAGAACTTCGCTCCAGTAAGGCTGACCATATTCTCCCCACGCAACTTCAAAAAAGAAAAAAAATACCAACCGGAGACATGACATTGCCACCGCATGTCCACAGCGCAAGCGGGAGACCCCACCGCCGGCCAGCTTGGAACCCGCAGGGACCAAGATGGGATGTTAGAAAAAACTCCCGAGGGACACATGGCACTGTACGAGTATTTGGGGGAAGATGAAGCCAAGATAAGCAAGACCTTTGTCAGTGGTTGACTGGGGGGTTGTCTGCTGTGTTGAACACTATGGTAAATTAACGGACGTGGCCCAGCAAGACTTGATTCCTTAAGCACGCTCGGCTTGATAGATCAGAATTTCTCCTTCCGCCCCGGTAACTTCGTTGACGGGGGGCAACTACTCGGGTGCAGCACATCGCCTACTTCCCAATGGGGTTTAGGCGGCAAGCATGCATCAGCCAGGGTGCGACAAAATATTCTAGTAAGGAAACCGCCCCGAAGCCTACCGGACGCCATTGGCTCGGTCGGTAGGGAAATACATTTTCGATCTCGGTGGAGATGTAACGCCTGAGGGCGAAAGTCTTTGTGAAATGGAGATTCCGTTAGGCGGAGATTAGGGCTGCCTGAGGAGGGATTGTAGGATATTCGGGCCTCTATGGGGGGGCTGTTTCGCTCGAAAAGAGAAATGCCGTTGTATCATCCGGGGGGGGTTTTTTTGAGCACGATAATAGGAAACCAGTTAACCTATAAATTAGAACACTACTAATATCTTATTAGTCACTTAAACAAGATTTTCCAAGCATTTTTCAATTTCTCCTTCCAGTAAAACACAAGTGCTATTTGGGACAATTGGTCATAAAGACAGAATAGAGAGAAGTATTTCGTATCATGAAATAAAAACTACATATTCTGATTCTCCATATTTCCAAGTACTTTCTAACAAATTTCCAGAGTGCTGCCACTACTATTTAGGCAGATAATAAAACATCCATTGGGTTCTGTATTGATTGTCGAGGTGAGCCATATCCAGGTGATGAGCCGTTGCACGGTAAATTACCTTAAGGTGAACCGCGACTAGGAACCTATGATACCCAATTATAAAAATTATAATTTGTGAAGGTCAACCGTTCAAGCCTTGTGACATAGGCTTTTGAGTTCTTGTTTTTGTACTTTTGGTTTTTCTTGCTACTTTTTTCACCCATTATTGAAGCGTGAAAGTAAAACAGGTTGAAAGTATCGGGGGAAAAAGGTCCAAAGAAGAGATCATTTCTCATAAGATTTGAACCTCAGACCTCCAAAAATCAATTTATCATTAACTACTGTGACCTGATTATATAAGGCATTACATTTTGCAACGCCACTGGTACAAGTACACGCTTTAGGCGATTGGCACCAAATAATTTCGCTGCTACCCCACTCTCCCATTAGCCGCTTAGGGCTTGTTCATACAACAGCCCACAATCATTATGGTTTCACAGAGTGTGACCAGTATCGGCTGGATTAATTGGGCAAGGCATTCGCCCACCAGGCCTCAAAAATCACTGTCGCCCCCGCTCGTCATCTCTCCCAGGAAACCATATCGACCCTAACTCACTGGACATAATTAGCCAAGAACCACTCCTCTACAACCGGCGGAACGGTGAAAAATCCAAAATGTCTCAACTTCACATCAACGAAAATACCAATTCTTCTAGCGATCCCAATTATTTTAATAATACCCACTGTTTTAATACAACCAATTCTGTTAGCAATGTGTGGAATCACTGCACGATCGCCGACCAAGATTCCGGAATTTTGGCCTGGCTATCCCCCCTTGAACCCCAGACACGGCACGATGACATCCGAGCCCGTAGGATTGAGAAGGTGGGAGACTGGCTCTTACAAACTGAGGAATACCGAAATTGGTTCGGTGGTACCAGCAGTGATGGGCCTGATCGTCCAGCCTTGTTTTGTTACGGAGATCCGGGGGTTGGGAAGACCTACATTAGGTAAGGGAGAAGATACTGGAAGAAAGAGAGGTATTGCTAATAAGCTGGAATGATAGCTCGCTCGTTATAGATTCATTATGCAAGCCGGCCGTAGAAGAAAATGTAGGGGTTGCATGTTTCTACTTCGACTTCGCAGCACCGGAGGAGCAATCCCCAGCTATGGTTCTGGGGTCGGTGCTGAAACAGGTTATCGGCGGACTTGACCAGGTTCCGGAAGAAATAGTCAAAGCTTTTCGAGACGGAGGGAGGGTTGTTGGCGGCCCGAAACTAGTGCTCTCGGAAATTATGGAGTTCTTGCAGAATATTACGTCCTCACGACCCACATTTATATTCATTGACGCCCTGGACGAGTGCCAGGCAGGGCATCGGCTGAAAATTCTCGACTCACTCAACCAAATTCTCCAGCGGTCCCCCGGGGCTCGGCTATTTCTCACCGGAAGACCACACATCCGGAGTGAAGTTGAGAAGCACCTTGCGGGGAAGGCTGCGACTCGGTCGATAACACCCGCCAAGAATGATATCATCATATTCCTGCGAGTGAAACTGGGGGAGGATACGATGCCGGACGCGATGGACGAAAGTTTAGAGGAGGAAATTATTCAGAATCTTCCCGGAGCGGTTTCGGAAATGTAAGTAGAAGGGAACACTCGCAAAAATACCTAGAGCTCTGTGCTAAGAGATATCATATCTAGATTCCTGCTCGCCTTCTTGAGCATCGAGACGATCCTACGGGAGACGACTATATATCGAAGGAGACAAAGGCTTAGAGCAATGCAGAATAGCTTAGATTTAGGGGGCGCGTACGGAGCAACACTGGAAAGGGTAAAGGCTCAGGGCGAGGAGAAAGAAAGACTCGGGATGGCCGTTCTAATGTGGATCTCCCATTCGAGGCGGCCATTGCAAGTGGATGAGATACAACACGCCCTAGGAGTCCAGATAGGGTCAAATGATCTCGATCTCGATAATATCCCTGGGATATCGACCATGCTAGCATGTTGCCAAGGACTTGTCACCATAGATAAGGGTACCCCGGCTGTTAGGTTGATCCATTTTACGCTCCAGGAGTATCTCCGCACCCATCCGGAGCTCTTTGACAGAGGCCACTCAACCATAGCTGAAACATGTTTGACGTATCTCAACTTCAAGAGTGTCAAAGATCTTTCAGCTGGCCCACCCTGTAACCAGCGAGGCCCACCCTTCCTTGAATACTCTTCCTTATATTGGGGAACCCACATGCGAGCGGAGCCCTCCGATCTCGCCAAAATATTTGCACTGCAGGTTCTTGATCAATTCGATAGTCAGATATCTGCTGAGATCCTTTGGAAGTCGATGACAGAGTATGGGAATCCGGGGTTTACCTGGAGAGGTACTAGCGCTCGCCATGGGTTCTCTGCGCTGCATTGCATCTCTTATCTCGGCATCGCTCAAGTCGCAAATCCTTTGCTAGAGATAAAGAAATGGGATATGAACCAAAGAGATGGTGGGGGTGTAACGCCACTCATATGGGCTGCAAGCTGTGGGCATGAAGCGGTAGTGGAGTTGCTTTTGCAACAAAAATATATTCAACCTGACCAACCCGCCACGAACGATGGGCGAACAGCACTCTCATGGGCTGCCGGAAATGGCCATGAGGGAGTGGTGAGGATATTTCTTGGACGGCGATTTGTCAATCCAGGGAGAATGGGCCGTTCGTGGGGAAAGGCTCCGCGAGTAGCGGGTCTACTGCTTGGCAGGAGATACGTAAACCCTGATAGCTCAAGTAAATCAGGTCGAACACCGCTCTCGTGGGCTGCTGGGAATGGCCATGAGGGAGTAGTGAAGATGCTGCTAGAGCGGAAAGATGTCAACCCTGATAGTTCAAGCGAATCCGGCCAAACACCGCTCTCTTGGGCTGCGGCAAATGGCCGTGAGGGAGTGGTGAAGATATTATTAGAGCAGAAAGATGTCATCCCCGATAGTTCAAACAACTTCGGCAAAGCACCGCTCTCGTATGCTGCCGAGAATGGTAGTGAGGGAGTAGTGAAGCTATTATTAGAGCGAAAAGATGTCAACCCTGATGGTTCCGACACGATGTATGGCCAAACACCGCTCTCATGGGCTGCCGTGAATGGCCATGAGGGAGTGGTGAATATATTGCTAGAGCTGAAAGATGTCAACCCTGATAATCCAAACAAATTAGGCCGTACACCGCTCTCGTGCGCAGCCGGGGATGGCCGTGACGGGGTAGTGAAGATCTTGTTAGGGCGAAAAGATGTCAACCCTAATACTTCAGACACGGTGTATGGCCAAACGCCGCTCTCGTGGGCTGCCGCGAATGGCCGTGAGGGAGCAGTGAAGATATTATTAGAGCGAAAAGATGTCAACCCTAATCCTTCGGACACGATGTTTGGCCGTACACCGCTCGAATGTGCAGCCGCGAATGGCCGTGCGGGAGTAGTGAAGATCTTATTAGAGCGAAAAGATGTCAACCCTAACACTTCAGACACGAGGTATGGCCAAACACCGATCTCGTGGGCTGCCGAGAATGGCCATGAGGAAGTAGTGAAGCTACTGTTAGAGCGAAAAGATGTCAACCCTGACAGCTCAAGCGAATCCGGCCAAACACCGCTCGCGTGGGCTGCCGCGCGTGGCCATGAGGGAGTAGTGCAGATATTATTAGAGCGAAAAGATGTCAACCCTGATAGTTCAGACAAATTCGGCAAAACGCCGCTCTCGTATGCTGCCGCGAATGGCCGTGACGGAGTAGTGAGGGTATTGTTAGAGCGGAATGATGTTGACCCTAATAGTTCTACTAAATCCGGCGAAACACCATGCATGCTAGCAATCAGAAACGGGCATGATGGAGTCGCAGCACTGTTGCAAACCCAACGTTCATGATGAATGCGGTAATTTGCTCCCCGCCTGGTTTTCCGGAGTTTGTCACCTTGTTCGATGGAAACCGCCGGTTCTTGGTATAGGTAGTGTCACATGAATGTGCGTTTAGTGTTGGGTAGTCTGAGATGTTTATTTGTTTCTTTTCTTCCAGCTTTATTTCTTTCGGCGTTTTGGGGATTCAGTCAGAAGTGGGGGTTGTTTTTTTTTGGATAAGTTGACCTCTCTCGCTCATTGGCAATCTCTTTTCGTTTCATACCATCATGGATTAAGGTTCAGTTAGACGACATATCTAAAACTGTAGAGGGTATCTTGGTCTTTTACCGTATGATACGATAAGTATTAGTCTTTTTATTATTTTCTTACTCTGATGGATCCGGATGTATCATAAAGGATTAAGGGTAACGCTTGTTAGCGAAATTTAATTTTTTTTAGATACACTAGCGGCCGATATAACTGGGGGTGCATGGAAAATATTTATGACGGGGGTAACAAAAAACTCGAGAACAATAGCCATCTTACACCAATATTCAGCAATCTTTACCATCCACTGAGCTCTCAACGAATCCATGGCTTACACTTTATGCCAAACTAAACTAGGGAAAAGGCGGAGAGTAGTTTTTCATGGAGTCTTGGGTAAAGTGTTTATGAATTGAGAAACCGGGGGTGACAGACGGCAATGGTGCTTTTCACGTATCTCTTCTAAGGTACCTTATACAAAGTCTCAAGTCGTTTTCCGATCTCACCACACCATTGCACCTCATCCAGGTTTGATATTTTTATTATGGAAAAAAACGGTTATTCTCATGCGTTTCGCAACTTCTTGAAATTTCTTACCTAGGTAGTGTCGAGCTACAAGTTTCAGAAAATGGCTGTTTCTTGTGTGGGGTAATCAATAGCGCGAGCCCTTCGTCACCCAACTTTGTTCTGTGGCGAGGAGGTGGTTGCGGTATGGGATCACAAAAGCCTTTGAAATATAAGGTTGTAGCCTAATAACAAGAGCTACATTTAGTAGGCGGTTGGTACCATAGAACGCGGAGCAGGCGAAGGGCCAGTCACGGGACGAGAGGTGAGGTATCATAGGTCTAAAGGACTTTAGCAACCAATGAGTGGGGCAGTTCGAGTTATGTGAGCAGTACTCTCGCGAAGTGTGGCGAGGAAGCCAGGTGGTAGACGAGGGCTTCTCGACTGTGATGAACTCGAGTAAGCATGCCAACCTTTCAACCCCAGGAATATTCCTAACACCCAGGTCAATAACCCCTCCACCTCTAGGGCATGGGACAACTCACCAACATGAGATGACCGCTCCGCGAGCGATACCCACATTGTTGCCCCTATACCGAGTTTCTATCTGCTCTTCTTCTGTCCCGTCATTCATGATAAGGTTGCATCAGAACCATCCCCGAACCCTCCCCGGTGGTTATCACATTAAACCTCCTTCTTCTCCGCCGGAGAGCAATCTCGCACGGGAGTGCATACAGGTTCAGAAGAATGAAGAGGAGACTTGGCACCAGCATCAGTGACCTATGCCGGGGGCCTGTACTATACGCTTTCCCCACCCCAGGCTTGTAGCCGAACCCGACCCTCGTCAACATCGTGTTAACTTCAGAACATGCTAGCTTCCAGTATCCGGTTCCCCACGCCAGTGAGTCAGCCGGCTAGCTTTCCTTGGGCCGTTGTTGTCGCCCGAGTGGCGTGGGCAGCTGCAGATTTTGATGCCCCTCGGCTCCTCCACCTGTGCCAAAGATGATAACACCGCTGAGCAAGTCAATACCGTTCAACGGGTTGAAATTACCAATGATCTGCTGTTCGCAGAATCTGGATCCCCCCGCGGGAGTCAAAGGGGGATTCTATGTAGTGGGAATCTGACTTCTGCAGGAGCATAACGAGATCCGCAGGAGCTGAAGAAAATCTTGGATTGCCTATAGGGCATGGGGTTAGACGGTTGTGCCGATATGCATGTTTGCGGATATGCGGCCAGGCGAGATAGGGTTTAGAGCATGCGGGTTTTTGGTTTCCGGAGGTTAGGTATTCTCCCATAGGTTGCTGTTCTCACATCTTATGCCGCTAGAAATAGGATACCTCCTCCATGGCTTCTTGATGTTTCTAGCTATAGAGTATGAGGTATCGGGCATTTGGTTTCATTGTTTCTTTCATACCCTATCAGTCTAGGCATATGGGAGTCGGCACACCGGCAGGGCATAGGCCTTAGGATCCCGGGGGATCATGGGATATCAGGGTGAGTTTGGATTTTTGAGATCATTAGGGGCTAGGCTTTGTTAGCTGCGTGTGTTTTTTTTTTAGAGTGCGTTGATTTTGGAGAGTGCTTTGTTAGTTAGAAGGAGAGATATATCTTCTGACTTGTTCTTAGCTAGAATGTTAGCAGCCATCTAATCCACCGTTCCTCCATCCTTGACCGCTCCGTTTAGAGTCTATTGTGATCGCACTTTTGTTCGCTTCATCTTTTGTGCTTTGCCTTAGGCTTCATTGGAAAGCGGGTGAGATAACCCATGGGGCTCTGGCATTGGAAAAGTTTGCGTCAGACCAATTATTGCCGGTAATGGAGTGGCGGTACTCGCTAGACATCCATTGCAAATGGGCTCTCTCATAGGACCAGGCTTGGACCCCACAGAAATAAATAAGTTAGCTTGCATCACATCAAGCTTTTAAGTGGAAAGTGTCCTTTTTTTGCATTGCGCCATAATTACAGCACTGCTGAGTGTAGCATCTTTTCAGAGTATATAGAGAGTGAAAATAGTGGTGGAGGGGAATTGTTACCCCACGCTTCGCTTTTTAAAAACAATAGGAGGCACTATGGGATTGAGGCTTGCATGCAAGCCACTCTGCAGCCACGGGGGTTGCGGTGCTCCAATGTCTGCTGGCACCTTAACTCAAAGAGAGCTTGTTTTTCCCCCTCCCATGAGTCCAAATCAGCCATTAGCTTAACCGGGAATCCAGACGGCTTTCTCACCCCAAATCCTTGGAGCGCTATCCGCCGTGCCCGCGGCGGAGCAAAAAAACCTAGTACTTTGCCTTTTTATTTTTTACATTTACACCTACATAAATCTCTGTAATTGAGACCAATTAGAATTACTATGATGGTTTACACAACCATCTCCCACACCGTACCAGATCTCCTACGAGACCTTTTATAACCATACAATGATCTAGCGGGGGCCCACCTTATCGTAGGCCAATTCCGAGAAAGAGGTATGATCTAGAACTCGGTAATGGTTTGGTGTGTGTCCTCTGGCATTCCTTAATTTCTTTTTTTCTAGTTCCCACAATAGCTCAACCACGGATGAATAGAAAAGCTCCACTCCAGTAAAGCTAACAGTATTCTCCGCACGCAACTTCAGAAAGAGAAGATATTGTAATGATGAGATGTCAGGATTCCGTACGGTAGGTTGATTCAAAGGTGTAGAGGGCGGTTGGCTGCTGTAGGTTGGGCACTACAGTAAATGAGCGGAAGTGGTCCATCAAGACTTGATCCCACGGGCATGCTCCGCTTAACACAGGAGTTTCTCCCACCGCACATTTCTTGCTTCCCATTCGGGTTCAATGGGTAGGTTTAGGTCGGCTAGGATGCGACACAATATACCCTGGGCCAATTACAGGAAGGGATGGGCTGGGGGAGCTGAGCAAATGTTTGGTGGCGGGACTTGTTTTTACACTAGGAGGTTGAAATAAGGTGTGGAGGTGATTGCACTTACTCATGTGAATCCCGGATACAAACCCGGCATCGGAATCGCCATCCTTGTTCTGACAAAGCTTATTTCAAGCTCGCCTCTCCCGTGCTCCAACAGCATAAATGGGTAAGTACCCTACCACTTTTCCTAATCATATCCTTATTTCAAACTAGTCTCATAGACATCTAATGAGCTATGGTGCCTTGCACTTAAAAACGTGTGCCGTACGATCTTGGCGACAAAAGGAACTGGCCCCTCCCCATTTTACACCAAAAACGGCTGCCCTCGGACATTCATAACTCATTCCAAAGCGGGATAGATTTAATGAAATGAAGCCATAGTGGGGGCAGTTATTGAAACTTTCTGCATAAAAATTATGAGAATTTTCCCATTCTCCCACAGGGGTCAAGAGCTTAGGGTTGTCATTGGAGGGGGTTGCCATGTACATTTTGTATGGGACACTCATACAATATTTGAGATATGGTGCCAATCACCTAAAACATGTACCAGTGGCGCTGCAAAATGTAACTACCTCACTGGCGTCTAACGATTTTTCCGGCGATATAAGGACCTGCGGTAAGGAATACTGGCGCGTTCGGGGAGAGCCAAACAATTTCTCCTATAAGTTACAGGCATATAGAACCCGAACACCTGAGTCCGAATTTTGTATTGACTGTCAGATATGCATAGGTAATTTACCATACGAAAGTTTTATCCCTGTCAGTTCCGTTCCTATACCAAAGAATAGTTACATCAGGGATACTAGCCATGGAATTCGGGGAACATTTGTCCTCTGACAAAGAAAGCGAGTGCTTCGGAGGAAGATCACATGTATACACCGGAACCCCCTCGTTTCTCGTATACTATCATGAGAGAGTACTATGGATACCGATGTCCTTTTTTGCCAAAGATAAAGTATCAGGCGCCTAAACTGTCTATTTTCTGAAGAAGCAGTTAAAATATCAAGAAGAGAGAGTATTATCGGCTAGTTCTTATGGTCTAATAGCTTAGGAGCTGGTCGCTAATTTAAAACAGCCACCATCATGAGTTCGAATCCGGAGGCGGTGGAGTAGTCGAGCATTAAACTAAAATGCTGGGCGAACCTCTTTTTTGCTGGGTCGGTCAAAGGTTGGTAATGCCCCTGGGTCAATTCCCCCCAAATTTTGCGGTGGGGCTGCTGGCTAGTGTTCGGTTACTATATGCCCGTAACTTGTAGTGACTCCAGGGACTCACATTGGTGCTTCGAAGGAGGTCAGTATAAAGTGCCCCTACATAGAATAGCCGTGGTAGGGATATCATAGTCTTCTTCACGAAATCTATTTTATTAGAAAGTAGGAGGCCATGTCCGCCAAACTTGTTTTAGCCATTTCAAGAGACTCCCCTCTATGACGCAACATCCCTCGCCTACTAACGAGCTTCCCAGGAATAGTGCCATGTTGGAAATCGTAGGATGCTGGTCGGCATGCTCTCGCGATCGTTTCATTTTTTTTCTTATACATAGTTAGGGAATGCGCTTGATGCCTCCGCCGGAAGGAAAGCGAAAGGAAAACGGAAGGAAAGCCGAAGAGCCGGAAGGAGGAGTGAAAGAGTTGGATGCCCGGAGGCTACGAAGAGTGGCAGTCTTTACCTTTCCTTTGTTAGCACGAGAGTATGCGAGAGGGAAGGGGGGACATAGGACGATGAGAATGGGCAGGTGTCGTGATCCGTGGGAGGATATGAGGACTACTTCGTTGTGGTTTATATATACTCCAATCTCCACAGTCACCCAAGCACCGATAGTTAGCTAAGCGTGTGATAGATATCGAGAAGAGAAGTAGAGAGCGAGTGAACTCTCCCATTCACCCCTAAGTCGTGCGCGGAGATCGTATCTTGCCGTGAACTCATGGGCTTTCACTTGGCTATCACTGCCAATCTGTTAATGCGTTGAAAACACCAAACATATTTGTCTTAGACTGTTCCCGTTGAACAAGGAAATCGCAGCATAGCCCTGCGACGGCACTGTTCTTTCCCCTAGCCTGATCGCGCAGCTGGACCTCCATTCTCCAGACAACACCTTCTACCTGACGTAGCTTTCCTACACCCGTGGTTCCCGTAACACAACAGCACTAACTCAACGCAATCATCTTTCGTATCCCGCACCTTCCAAACCCGTTGGTTTGCAGTGCCCGGTTCCCCGTAGTATCAAGCCGGCCGGCTCACACGCATGAGGGCTGTTTCTGTAGTCAACTAGCGATAACCGAGGCAGAATTTGGTCCCCGCTCGTTTATTTCGGGAATGAGGTTGGGGGTCTTGTTGAACGAGTTATTACAGTTCAAGCAGTTGAAATTATCGGCAATATGTCACTGGACGATATCGCACAATAGTCTACTGCCTGAATCCCTTTTTCATAAGAGTTAGAGAGGGATTGTGTGCAGTGGGAATCTGGATTGGTGGAGCATGAGGAAATCTCGAGGGACCGAGGCAACTAATGAGGCTCTGGCCTTGCACAATCCGGCGCCAGCCAATCATTACAGGCCATGCTTACGAAGTGCCCCTAAGTGCCAGTCCGCAAATGAATTCTACATTACTCAAGTACCTTTAAATGAGCTTTGTATTAAATCTTTTATGAGATCTTTTAAAACGATAGTATGATCTACTCGTACTGAATGTCTACCCAATTTCCCAAAGCCAGAATCATACATTGCCGCTACCTTAAGAATCAAGGAAATGAACTGAGAAAGAAATATGAAATGAGTAATGCCGAAGGAAGTACATGACTATATCCTCCACTTAGCCGTGAGTCTGCCAGTTCCACTGCCGGAGGTGTTGGTGAGGTTGCCGCTGCCCTTGCCTAGGGAGATCGTTACCGTTGATGTATCCCTGGTTTTTGAACAAAATGGTTTGGTGCGCAGTGGATTCGATCACTGACAGTTGGAAGAACCAAAGACTTTTATCGATACGAACAAGTAAGGTGACGAGACAATAAATCCAATAAAGAATAAAGAAACGAGAGACTGATACTCTGTGTACAGAAGATAGAACGAAGAGAAAAGCAAATGTCTGATGGATGGCCAAAACAACAAACAAAGGGAAAAAAGGAGTCCCTTTATCCTCCTCAAAGTTCAAGCTCCCTTTTGGATGTATGAGGTGTGTATGCCGATTCTCTCCTCGTATTTCCTCCACTACCCATCTTTGCTGAATCTCCTCCGACTCATAACCAAGGTGAAATCTAGTTTACCAAGCGTAGTGTTCGTTACGGGGCGGGGCGGGGAGGGTTTTCACTCGCCAGACCCCGCCCTTACACGGGGCCTGGGGGGTATGTTTCGGGTAATCCCCGCCCTGCCCCCGTCCGGGGCCACCCGCACTCATTCCCTGGACGGGCTCAGTTTGTTACCACCCATTTTTAACGGGGACCCGTCTGGGGTATAGGTGGGGCGGGGGCATGAGGGGGGACAGGGGCAGGGAATGCCGAAAAAGACACCCTGCCCCAGGCCGTTGAGTGGGGCGGGTCGGGGAAAAGGGCCGGGGGCCCGCGTTTTTCAGGGCCCCGTCCGCCCCGTAACAAACTCTAACCGAGTGTTGGGGATGGCACTCTGCTGTCAGTCTCATGATAGACCGAGGGATGTTGTGTTTAGTTGATATCACAGGCATTGTGCTGGGTGTTGTGATGATAGTGTGTTTGGGTGTTGTGGCACCTGTCACTTAAGGTGTTTTGTGGTTGTTGATCTGTGATGAACTAGGTATGCAGGGTTGTGCATAACCTGTATGAGGCTAACAGTAGTGCAGTCGGGGTCAAACAATGGTTGTCTGGAACTAGTTCGTTCTACTAGCCTTTCGATAAGATATCATCCTTGTAGTAGTAGTTTTCCGTCGAAGAATCTGAATGTGGTGAGCAGCAAAATTTCAACACTGGTGACAATGAGGGCGCCTTAGTGTCGTGTGAGGGGGGGTGGTGGGAAGTCAAGAACGCGAGGTGTAGAAAGGATGGTGTTCTCATCGTCGAATGGAGTGCCGTGGTGGTATATGTACGAGTACAGGGGGGTCCACGGACCCATACTTTCTAAGTTATGACCCCGCAATGCCCCGGCAACCGGATATACCTTTTTCCGCCGCCTCTTTTAGACATACCCCCGTTACCCCAAGCTCTCGCCCTTGTGCTTTCCCAATTGGCAACGGGTTGTACCAACCCACTATCTTATCCCCGTAAATTCCCAGAACCAGGGATGAGCCAAAGAAGCTCGGGTATAGTTCGGTAGATATACCGTAGTCGGGCAACGTTTAATTTTCTTGTTCCGGTTCCCACGATCGCTAAACCACAGACCAACAGACAAACTTCGCTCCAGTCAGGTTCCGAATGGTCGGCGGAGGACCGGATAGCACAAGCTAGTCCGGTAAAAATCCAGTCCAGTTCAATGGTTCAAATTGGACCGAGCGAACAGTCACGATTGCTAGAACCCACTAGACCGGGATTGGTCGGACTGGTCCAGTTAAGGCATAGAATCTGCACATCCCCCGACTAACTAGGTCCCGTAGGGATCAATCCCTACGACTTTAGAGCCTTTAACCAAAACCTAATGTTTGTTTTGAACTTTTATTCATGCAATACAAGACAGGGAAAAGCCCGTGTAGTTCAAAACAAGCAATATATAGTTTAGGTAACTGTCTGGGGGTAAGGGTGATTGCGTTCAAATCGTGTAAAATACGTACTGCACGGCAATAGTGCTGGCGCGAGGGAACCGAAGCCGGACACATAAGGCAGTAACACCCATACAAAGTACCTAGCTTCAATTCGCCCCCGCTGGTGTTTTATCTACTGTAATATCTTGAGCCAATCAACAGAGTCCTGCTTTGCTTTTATCGTACAAATTTTATTGCACTGACATAAGAGGGTGTCACCGAACAGGCGGCTCTGCGGGCTGGATCGTTGCTGACTAAGTCACTATTGATGCAGTCTCTGCCCCCCCTCCTGGCATATTGCACTCAAATAGTCGGTTTCTTATTAGAACTCATTATTTTCATGGAGTATTCAGGACAATCACTGGGTACTCACTCTGCTCTGCCCTCTTGCCGTTTATAGAATATTATTAAAATTCCTATCTCGATCAGGCTCCGTTTGCCCCGCCTGGGTCGGGGGTGCACCTCTGCCAGTTTCCTTCTCTCAGTATAACATGGCGTCCCATATGCGGTGTTTTTTATGCAGACTGGTCTAAGACTGGTCCTGATCAGACCGTTATCTAGTTAGGACCAGTTAACATTAACTAGGACTGACTAAGCTGTCCTACCCCCAAGACTTTACCGGTTGGACCATTCGGAACCCTAGCTCTAGTAAGGCTGACAATATTCTCACCACGCGACTTCAAAAATGAAGAAAATTTCTCGAGGGAGACATGGAACGATATTTTGGAGGAAAATGAGACCACCATGTGAAAGATTTTTGTCAGTGGTCGACCTGCGGGGCAGGACAGACGTCACCTTCACCTCCTGTATTCCATTCTAGCACCTGATGGTTGTGCTGTCCCATCCTGTATCCTGTTTGAAAAAATGAGCTCGATTCACAATATGACTAGATTTTCTTAATATGTGGAAGGAACCAATTTTCGGAGCAGGCATTTTGTAACAATGACATGTCACGGCTCGGTGGGAGATCTTTCAGGTACAATGAACTCGCGCTGTTCCGATAGGCTCAGGGATGGTTGTCAAGGTTTGAGGATGGCTGGTTGCTATCGGCTGAGCGCTACGGTAAATCAGCCGAACTGCCCCAGCAAGACTTGATTCGACAGCATGCTCGCCTTGGCAGACTAAAATTTCTCCTTCCGCCCCGGCAACGTGACATTAGAGACCTGGCACCGCACGTCTCTTCCTTCCCGCTTGGGTTTAATGGGTAGGTTCACATCAGCTACCTATGGACGTGGGCGATCGAAAGATGTTAACCCCAATAGTTAAGGCAAATCATGCCAAACACCACTCAAGCTGACTGCCGAAAATTGGCATGATAGAGTTGTTAGGCTGCCACAGGCCCGACCTTCCCGACCTGTTAGGTAATTGGGCCCCCGGCTGGTTTGCTGGGGTTTGTGATCTTGTCTCGCCGAAATCCTCGTTTGTGGGCCCCACTCGTGCTAGATGGATATGAGTTTTGTCTGAGTGGTGTCTGATGTTTATCGTCTTCCGCCTCCTGTTTTTCTTCTAGCATTTTAAGGACCAAGTGAGAATCTTCTTGAGTAAGTTAACCTTTCTCCCACTCCTCCGTAATCCTACTCTTTTACTCTATGGTCGAATACTATTGAGTTTTAGGGGGGTATATGGCTTGGAATTTATTTTTGGGTCAAGGATATCTTACTTAGTCTTGTACAGAGCAATAACTCTTGTATTTATTTTTTCCTTATTTAATCGACAAGAATGTAAATAGGATTTAGGGTAACGCTTTTTAGAGGAAATCTTGCAGATATACGAATGGTAAGCTTACTCGGGGGTGTATGTGAGGGATTGATATTTTGTGGACTGGAAGTCTGGTGGCGGTGGTGGTGATATCTGCGAGAGATCACCCGCGGACGTTTGAAATATAATTGTGTAATTGCATGAAAGAATTGAATCCTCTCCAAAGTGATTTTGTTTCCTGTGCTTTTGAATTACGGATCGGGTATATCTTCTAATTCTTGAAGGGCTGTCGCAGAGTTTGGTCCAGGCTAATCAGCCGACTGCCGCTAGTGCCAAAGCGGAACAAGATATTAGTTCCCTTCACACCTGAGTAGAAGCACAATGCTCAAAATTAAGGACAAACAGGGGATCACCCTTTGATCTTAGTTAAGCCTCACTCTTGTTCTTAGATTGGCACACGACCTCAAAGTAAATTATAGCGATTCAATCTCCATCCCCCAAACTTTAGCAATACGGGCAAAGTTGAGGCACAGTGTAGATGATGCCTAGTGGGTGATATGACGTGATGGGAGAGCTTCTGGTGTTTGCTACCTAAGCTACTCGGATATTTGTATAGAAAGATAATAGGCGAAGTATCGCAGAGCGAAATTACATAGGCCAATGACAACAATATCTGGGGAAACGAACTTGGAGATCGGGAGAGAAGCTGTTGGAAGTTGTTAGATGCTGCTCGGCATGGTTAGGGTGTTGTTTCGTGGTTCGGATGGGCTTTGGGGATGCGATTAGGCTTGGGGTCGCCACATCCGTTAGGAGGGAAATGAAAGAGTCAGATGCATGAAGGCCATGATGGGAGGGGAGTCGCTATGATCCTTGTCTTTCCTTTCTTACCAAGGAAGCATGCAAGGGAGCTTGAAAGGAAACATGCCTAGAGGTGTTCTGTGGATATGAGTGGTGACCAATGGGAGGATAGGAGGATGATTTCGTTTATGATTTATACCTACTCCCGTGTTTACTGTTTACATAGACCATGATGAACAAGGGAACTTACATGCTCGCCCGAAAGTCGTGCGCTGATCGGAGTGCTATTTCAGCTGCTTTAGATCCCGCCGTGTAAGACCATCTCCAGATAGCTCTTAATAACCTCCAGGGTAGTGCCACCTAGTACCCTAACTACCTCACGGGCGTCTGGCCATTTTTTCAGCGATATAGGAACTTCCGGTAAGGAATACTGGCATGCTCGGTGAGAGCCGAACAATTTCTCGTAGTGACTCCGGGGGTTCACATCGGTCCTTTGGAGGCGATCTGTGTAAATTGCCCCTACATAGAATAGTCGCGGTAGGTCTTAAGTAGGAGACCTTGCCCGCCAAACTTGTTTTCAACCCCCCCCGCATATGTCGCAGGATCCCTCGCCCACTAACAAGCGGCCCTGGAATAGAGCGATGTTAGAAACCGTGAGATGCTGCTCGGCATGCGCTTGTGGTCGTAGTTTCATTGTTAGAATAAACAGTACGAGAATGCGCTTGATGGGTCAGGTGGAAAGGAAAGCAAAAGGAGAGTAGAAGGAAAACAGAGGAGCCATAAGGAAGTGTGAGAGAGTTGGATGCCAGGAGGCTACGAAGAGTGGCAGTCTTTGCCTTTCCTTTGTTAGCACGAGAGTATGCGAGAGAGGAGGGGGGACATAGGACGATGAGAATGGACATGTGTCGTGATCCGTTGAAGGTATGACTTCGTTGCGATTTTTATATACTCCGGTCTCTACACCGGGTACCGGTAGTCAGCTGAGAGTGTGATAAATATCGAGAAGAGAATTAGAGAGCGAGTGAAGTTCCCCATTCACTCATAAGTCGTGCGCTGGAGATCGTATCTTGTTGGGAACTCTTGGCCTTTCATTTGGCTGTAGCTGTCGATATGTTAATACTTTGAAAACGCCAAACATATTTGTCTTAGACTGTTCCCGTTGAACAAGGAAATAGCAGCATGGTCCTACGGTGGTTGTCTCTTTTCCCTTAGCTTGACCGCCCAGAATATCAATAGCTAGGGAACTATTACTTGCTGATAGTCAGTAGCAGTTGGACCTTCATTATCCAGACAAAACTTTCTACCTGACGTAGCTTTCCCACACCCCTTGATTGCCGTAAAGTAGCAACACTGACTCAACGCAATCATCTCTGGAATCTCGTCAACTAGCCCTGAACCCGCTAGTTTGCAGTGCCCGATTCCCCATCGTATGGCTCACACGCATGGGTGCTGCTGCTGTGGTCCAACTAGTGATAACCGAGGTATCGTAGAATTTGGTCCTCCCCCACCTCTATTTCGGTAATGAGGTTGGGGGTCTTGTTGAACGAGTTATTACTGGTGGACCGGTTGAAATTACCGGTAATCCGTCGCGGAACGATATCAGCACTATAGTCTATTATCTGAATTCCTTTTTCATAAGAGTTAGAGAGGGATCGTGTGCAGTGGGAATCCGGCTTGCTGGAACATGAGGAAATCTCGAGGGAACGGGGGGTAACTAATGAGGCTCTGGCGTGGCACAATCCGACGCCAGCCAATCACTACCGGTCATACTTACGAAGTGCGTGCTAGGCGCCCGTTCGCAAATGGATCTGAATTACCGGTACTCGAGTACCTCCAAGTAGGTTTGTATCAGATCCCTTACGAGATATTTTACAACGATAATTGTAGGATGATCTACCGAAAGTCTACCTTATCCCCAGAACCAGGGATGAGCCGGGGAGGCTCTGGAATAGTTGGATGGATATACCGTACTCGAGCCTCGCTTAATTTCCCCGCTCCAGTTCCGTCGATACGAGTAGTTCAACCACAGCTCACAAGAACAACCTCGCTCTAGTAAGGCTGACTATTCTCCCTACGTGACTTCAATGGGGAAGAAAATACCAATGGGGGACATGATATTCCTACTACATGCCTATCCCTTAGAGGGGTGAGACAGAGGAATTCAGTGCTCCCGAGAAATTGCGCAATAGTAGTGTCTTAGACATTGGATGAATAAGCAAACGGCCACCTCATCAGTAGCTGAAATAACCGTAGAGAATAATTCTCATATACCCCAAGTTACAGAAAATCAAGAAGCTATGCCACGAGCCCAAAAAACCCGTGTTCAACTAGTTGATCAACCTGCCCAAAAGCACATAGGTTTATCCAGAAAGCGGAAACCATTAGGTACCCGCTCTACCAATGGTGTGCTGCCAAGAATGGTATCCGGTGGTACGAGCATTCCCTTTTGAAGTGCTCCAGGATGTCCAATCGGGCTGGTGGCTGACCTTTTGTTCTAATACAGGTAATTCTTCGGTCAATGAAGAGAGGGCGGGTGAGAAGGAAAGAGAAAAAGCAATAGAAGAGTGGATCGGAGAGGAGAAGGAGAAGGAGAAGAAATCCACGATCGAGAAGATTCGAAATCTTCCACCACCACCGGTTCATATCCCATTTCAAGGCCTTTATGCACCGCATATGGCCCGGTCTATAGGCCCCGCGGTTGGCCTTGCCGATCCATATACACTGTTCTCGCTGTTCTTTTCTGAGAATGAACTTGAGATTTTAGCAAAAAATACAAATCTCTACGCTTTAGTTCATGACGCAGGAATAAGGAGTAATAGTCATCCCTTTGTTCGTAAATGGCATCCCACATCACCACAGGAGTTGCTAGTTTTTCTGGCTATTGTGATTCATATGGGATTGTGGAAGGGAGATAGTCTGAAGGAATTTTGGCGGCGATTAAGGGCTCAACGATAAGGTGTAGGGCCAATGGACTGGATAGGTTATGTGCGGTTTCAGCAAATCAAACGATATCTGCATATATCGGAACCACAAGATACTCCAATTTCGTGAAAGACATGGTGGAAAAAGCTAGAACCCTTAAACAGCAATATCCGAACTCGAGCGAAGGAGTGTTTTTTACCCTCGACAAATGTTTCAGTCGACGAAATGATGATTCGCTTCTTAGGTCGCTCTGCACATACGATCAAAATGCCCAATAAGCCAATCGGGCTTGGGTATAAGATACTAGCATTATGTGATGCTAGTTATACTTATGACTGGGAACTCACTTCACGGGTAGAGGGATTCTTGACAGCGGTGCCACAAAGCAAGCCTTATCCACTCTTCCCCACCTCATCCGCCGTGCTGCAAATGCTTATTACCCTTCCTTATCGCACCCATTTTTTTACGGTTTATGTGGACAACTACTTTTCTAATGTCTGATTATTTGCTTGGTTGCTGGACTATGGAATTGGAGCCTGCGGAACAGTACGCTGCAGTAGTAAAGACTTTCCGAGTAGCTTAAATATTAGTAAGGATAAGGCGGTTGGAATCCTTGAGTGGAATTTTGCTACAGGTGTGGTTGTATGGGAAATCCATGAGACTCAACAAAAAAAAAAAAACTCCTGTGGTTATGTCCCACAGGCTACTTCGTGGGGCATCCCGCCGGTGATGGCTTTTCTCTGGCAGGATAATAGCACAGTACACCTATTATCCACAGTTCACAATTTAGACTTGACTACCTCTTGGGTGGAAAAGCTACGATGAAAACCCCGCAATACCAGCACTAATGCTGTTGCTGCTCGGAAGCCCTTCGCTGCTGATGAACACCGCAAGCTTCTCGCTATTCCCAAGATTGATGACGACTACAATCAGTATATGGGAGGTGTAGACATTGCCAATCAGCTACGGTCCTATTTTACAACTCAGCATATCGCACGGCGGAATTGGCAACCCTTTTTTTATTGGCTATTAGATACAGCCATCATCAATTCATACCGGGTTGCTCGGACCAACGGCTTAAAGGCCTCACATCGCGAGTTCCGTTCCTCCCTTATTGCCTCCCTTTTGACTATGGCTCAGAAACCCACCTCAACCCCTCAAACCTGCTCGGATAAGCTGAAATTTAAGTTTATTTACAAGAGACAATACCAGCTACGCTTGCGCAACCATGTTCGGCATACTTACATTACTAAAACCTCTAGTGAACCACAGCCAATAGGTGGAAAAGGTACTCTCCTTGGGCATGTATTGATTTGGAGGACTACTCGGGCATGGTGTTTATGGTGTCGCTGGCGGCGAAAGAATGCTGGCCCAGGTGTGGATCTGAGAATACGCCAAGTCAAGTCAGAGTGTCAGCGGTGCCATGTTGTACTTTGTCGTCCTTGTTTTCCCTTCTTTCACGGTATTGGAAATAGTTGAGAAGTCACCCAGTTATCCTTTTTTTTTATATCACTTTTTGTTTTTAGTAATCTGAACCCTGGTTCCCCCCCTGTCATGATGGCGCAATTCCTCGGGAGCACTGAATTCCTCTGTCTCACCCCTCGAAGGGATAGCGCAAGTGGGAGACTCTACTTCTGCCGAGCTTGGATCTCATAGGGACTAAGATGGGATGGCTCGAGGTAAAAAAAAACACCTGAGGGACACATGGCACTGTATTTTGGAGGAAGTGAAGCCGCGGTGGGGGAGATCTTTGTCTCTGGTTGGCCTGAGGGGCAAGATTAGACACCATCTCCATCCCATGTACTTTCTAGCACCTGATTGCTATAGGGGCCTATCTTGAATCGTGTTTGAAAAAAAATGCGCAGTTTGATTCACAATATGACCAGATCTAATTTAACAACAGTGGAAAAAACCAATTGTCGGAGTAAGTTAGCTCGAGTAATACTAACATGTCAGGGCTCGGTATCGGGAGATCCTTGGGGTCGCAAGGATCATGCTATTGCGATCTGCTTAGGATGGATGTCAGGTTTTAAAGGGTAGCTGGCTGTTATGTTGCGCGCTACAGTAGATCAGCGGACCTGGCCCAGCAAGGCTTGATTCTATAGGCATGCTCGGCTGGACAGGCTAAAATTCCTCCTTTCGCCTTCGTATGATAACTTGGCATCCGGTGGCAACTACGGAACATCGCTTGCCTTCCACTCGTCTGTAGACGATAAGCTTGCATAAGCGAGCGTGCGACACAACATTATGGTAGGGCAACCTGCCGTAAGCTTACCAGGCACCATTGGCTCGGTAAGTTGGGAAACACATCCGAGATCTCGATGATTTTGTACAGTACTCGCGGTGTCGAAGCATTTTTAAAAAGGCTCTATCGCATACCGCCAAAATTTCTCCTTTTTGCTTTGATTTCTGTGTATTCAATAACAGTCTTTTTAAAAACACTTCGTCCCCGCGAGTAAAGTCAGTAGGCAAAGGTTTTTGTGAATTGGGGATTCAAAAAGACGGAGATCAGGGTGCGCTGAGCTGAGGTGGAGGCATCATGGGATATTGGTGTTCCTATGGAGGGGCGGTTTTACTCGTCAAGGGAAATGCCACTGGGCGGGGGCGTTTTCTGAGTGGCTATGCTTTGATCGGATTACACCCGAGGCTGTGACAACCTCCTCAACTGCTTGCATAGGGGGCCCAAAGGCTAAGTAGCACTACGTGGGCTAAGTTTATAGGACAATGGTGAGCGTTTGAGTCTTAGAGATAATAGCGCTCAGGGTGAGGAAGTTCTTGGGGGGAAATACCCCCCCCGTGGAGTGCAAAGACTGGCTACGAGCCAGCAGCAGGCTGATCTACTGTTGTCATCCCTGACACTACACATACAGGGTGTGATTGAACACCGCTCTCGCAGGGTGCTAGCAATGGGTGCCAATGAAGAACGAACCCCCAGTGATGGCGGAAAGCTGTCAACCCCGATAGCTCAAGTAAATCTGGCGAAACAGTTATCCTGGGGTGCTGAAAGTAGGGACGATAGGGTCGTGGAGCCAGTAGAGGTCCAACATTCCCGATGTATCCGGTGATTGCTATCTGGTGGAAATTGTTGTTTTTTTGGTACGCTTAGCGCCTGATAGATGAGTTTTGTTTTGTGCGGGGTACTCTGGGATGCTGATCTGCCCCCAGCCCCCCATTTTCTTCATGTGTGTCAAGGATTAAGTTGCGGGTTTCCCGGGTAAGCCAACCCCTCTCCTGCTTCTAGGAAATCTCACCCTCTTGGAAAATTCTGGTAGTAGAAGATATTTTGGTTTAGGCACCGAAGTAGAGCATATATCTTGAGACCTTTTGGGAGGCAGAGGGTGTCCCAGCTTCCCACAGTAGGGTAGCGGTGGTTTTCCTTCCCTCTTGTGCAAAGGCGCGGAATGTAAGAGTGAATTGTGGTTTTTTTCTTTCGGGTACACTGGTTGCCGACATATGCAGGGGGGTGAATTTGGTCCCTTATGACGTTGAGAAGCAGGTAGTGGTGATAAGGTCGGTTTGAGATCACGAAAGGCCGTTCGAAATAGGACGGTGCAATTGGTGAGAGGGATTGACTTCTTTCCAGGGCGACCTCGTGTCTTGTGTTCTTGAGATAACTCCGATTATACTTTCGCTGCAGCCCCACTCCCCCATTAGCTGCTTGGGGCTTGTGCATACGGCAGCCCACAATCATGTTTGTTTCACAGAGAGGGTTGCCATCATCTGGTGGATTAATTAGGCAGGGCATTCGCCTACTAGGCCTCAAAAACTACCGTCTCCCCCACTCATCGTCGCTCCCAGGAAAACCATATCAACTAACCCTATCGGACATAATTACTCAAGAACCGCTCCTCTACAACTGGCGAAACGGTGAAAAATCCAAAATGTCTCAATCTCACATCAACGAAAATACCGATCCCTCTGGTGATCCCAATTATTTTAATAATACTCACAGTTTTAATACAGACAATTCTGTTAGATATGTGTGGAACAACTGCACGATCGCTGGTGAGGATTCTGGAATTTTTGCCTGGCTATCTCTACTTGAACCCCAGACACGGCACCACGACATCCGAACCCGTAGGGTCGGCGAAGTGGGGGGCTGGCTATTAGAAACCGAGGAATATCGGAATTGGTTTGGTGGTACTCGTGGTGATGGACCTAATGGCTCAGCATTATTTTGTTATGGAGGTCCGGGGGTTGGGAAGACCTACGTTAGGTAAGGGGAAGATGCTCGAGGGGGGAAAGGTATTGCTAATAAGCTGCGACATTAGTTCCCTAGTGATAGATACGTTATGTAAGCGGGCAATAGTGGAAAACGCTAGCGTTGCGTGCTTCTACTTCGACTTCGCCGTTAAGGAGGAGCAATCCCCGGATGCGATTCTGGCTTCGGTGCTGAAACAGGTTGTTGGTGGACTGGACAGGGTTCCGGAAAAAATAGTCAAAGCTTTCCGCGCCCGAGGGAAGGTCATTGGTGGCCAGAGGCTACAGCTCGAGGAGATTGTGGGGTTCTTGCAGGATATCATGTCCTCCCGACCTACGTTTATATCCATGGACGCCCTAGACGAGTATCCTGCCAGACATCGGATGAAGCTTCTCGACCTACTCAGCCAAGTTCTCCAAAAGGCCCCCGGCGCTCGACTATTTCTGACCGGGAGACTACATATCCGGGATGAGGTTGACAAACACCTTGCGGGTAGGGCAGTGACACGATCAATAACACCCGCCGAGAATGATATCATCACTTTCCTCCGAGAAAAATTGAGAGAAGATACGATGCCGCATGCGATGGACGAGAGTTTAGAGGAGGAAATTATAGAGTATCTTTCCAAGGCAGTTTCGGGAATGTAAGTCGGATAAGAACACTCGCCAGAATCCCTAAAGCTATGTGCTGAATGATATTGTATCTAGATTCCTACTTGTCTTCTTGAGCATCGAGGCGATTCTACAGGATACGACTCTTTATCGAAGGAGACAGAGGCTTAGGGAAATGGAGGGTGGCTTAGGGTTGGCGGGTGCATATGGGGCAATGCTGGGAAGGATAAAGGCCCAGGGTGTGGAAAGAGCGAAACTCGGGATGGCCGTTCTAATGTGGATCTCCCATTCGATGCGGCCATTGCAGATGGATGAGCTATGTCACGCCATCGCAATCCGGATAGGGTCAAGCGATCTCGGTAACGATGAAATTCCCGCAATATCGACATGGCTAAGCTGTTGTCAAGGACTTGCAATCGTGGATAAGGGCGCATCGACTGTTAGGCTGATCCATTTTACTCTCCAGGAGTATCTTGGCACACATCCAGACCTTTTTGACAAAACTCATGCGACGATGGCGGAAACATGTTTGACGTATCTCAACTTCCAGCATTTCAAAGACCTTCCAGCTGGCTCATCCCCTGGTGAGCGAGGGACACCGTTTCTTAAATATTCTTCGCTGTATTGGGGAACCCACATGCGAATGGAGCTCTCAGATCGTGCAAAAACATTGGCGCTCGAGCTTCTTGTAGAATGGGATAGTCACGCGTCTGCTAAATACCTTTGGAAATCGGTCGAAAGGGGGTTGCCCACTCACAATTATTACCCTAGGGGTAAGCCATTTCCTGCACTGCACTGTATCTCGTACTTCGGCATCGCCGATGTCGCGGATACTCTGATTCAGATGAAAAGATGGGATGTAAACCAAAGGGATAGTGCGGGTATGACGCCACTCATATGGGCTGCAAGAAACGGGCATGAACCGGTGGTGGGGTTGCTTTTGCGACAAAAACATATCAAGCCTGATAGGTTGGGCGGGGATGAGGGCCAAACAGCCCTGTCATGGGCTGCTAGAAATGGACATGAGAGAGTGGTGAGGATATTTCTTGGACCCCAATTTGTCAATCCTGGGACCATTGGTCGGCTATGGGGGGCACGTCTGGTAGTGGGTCAAATGTTTGGCCTACGATATATCAACCCCGACGCTCCAGACAGCTGGTATGACCGCACACCGCTCTCGTGGGCTGCCGGGAATGGCCATGAGGGAATAGTGAAGCTACTACTGGAGCGAAAAGATGTCAACCCGGATATTCCAGAGAGTGATTATGGCCGAACGCCGCTCTCGTGGGCTGCCGCGAATGGCCATGTGGGAATAGTGATGCTACTGTTGGGGCGGAGAGATGTCAACAATGATAGTTTAAGCAAATCCGACCGAACACCACTCTCGTGGGCTGCCGAGTATGGCCACGAAGGAGTAGTGAAGATGCTGCTAGAGCGGAAAGATGTCAACCCTAACACCCTAGACACGATGTATGGCCGAACACCGCTCTCGTGGGGTGCCGGGAATGGCCGTGAAGGAGTAGTGAAGATATTGTTAGAGCGGAAAGATGTTAACCCCGATAGTTCGAGCAAGTTCGGCCGAACCCCGCTCTCGTGGGCTGCCGGGAAAGGACATGAGGGGGTGGTGAAGATATTATTAGAGCGGAACGATGTCAATCCCGATAGTTCAAGCAAATCCGGCCGAACACCGCTCTCGTGGGCTGCCGCGAACGGCCATGAGGGAGTAGTGAGGCTACTATTAGAGCGCAGAGATGTCAACCCTGATTCCCCAGACACGATGTATAGCCAAACACCGCTCTCATGGGCTGCCTCAAATGGCCATGAGGGAGTAGTGAGGCTACTGTTAGAGCGGAGAGATGTCAACCCCGATACTCTAGACACGGGGCTTGGCCGAACACCGCTCTCGTGGGCTGCCACGAATGGCCGTGAAGGAGTAGTTAAGGTATTGTTAGAGCGGAAAGACGTCAACCCTGATAGTAAAAGCGAATCCGGCCGAACACCGCTCTCGTGGGCTGCCGCGAATGGCCGTGAGGGCATAGTAAAGATATTGTTAGAGCGGAAAGATGTCGACCCCAACAGCTCTACTAAATCCCGCCAAACACCGCGAATGCTGGCAGCTAGAAACAGGCATGATACAGTTGTAAAACTGTTACAGGTCCAACGTTCCTGATGCATGCCGTAATTGGCTCTCCGCCTTGTTCCCCAGAGGTTGTCACCTTGTTCCATGGAAACCGTCCCTTGTTTGCACAGGTAGTGTCGCATGAATATAAGTTTAGTGTCGCATGGTCTGAGATGGTTCTTTTCTTCTTATTTTCAGCTATTTTTCTGGCATTTTAGCGATTAAGCTAGAAGTTGGGTTTTTTTATAGATAAGTTAACCTTTCTCTCACTCATCGGCAATCCCTCTCTTTGTTTGATACCAGCATAGATTAATGTTTAAGTAGAGGATATACAGTATCTGGAAGTTTTTTTTTGTGTAGAGGGTGCCTTGGTCCATCACACCACCATAATTCTTGTTTTGTTTTCTTTTCTTACTCTGAGGAGCGGGGATGTATTAAGGGTGGCGCTTGTTAGACAAACTTTTCTTAAATACACTAATGGTCGACATACCCGGGGATGCATGGAAGATATTACTAAAGTCAGGTGACAAAGGACCCCAGCCGACTTCCATGTCACACCAAAACCAGGCAGGCACTCTTTATCACCCACTGAAACACCCCAACCAATCTGTCGCTTCCACTTTAGGCAAAGCCCAACTAGGGAACCTGTACTAGTACAATAGAGAGTATCAGGCAAGTGACTTGGGCAGTTTTTACGGAATGGAGAAACCAGAGATATCTGACAATAGTGGGTTGTCACTTATCTTTTGTATGGCACCCTTATATAAAGTCTCTAATCACCTTCCGATCTTAGTATACCACATCATTGCGCAAAAGATTATAAGATATTAGTCTATAGTCCCGACACCCCCATTACACAAAGGAATAGTTGTTCTCATCCTTCTTGCAAGTTCTTGAGACTTCTTACATAGGTTGTGCCGAGTTATGAGTTTCGGGGAATGGCAGTTTCTGGGGGTAATCAAGCCAATGGCCGGAGTTTTCTGTCATCCGAATTTATTTTGCGGCGAGGTGGTGGTGGTTGTGTGAGGTCACGAAAGCCTTTGAAATATGGGGACTTCGTTCCGGAGCGATCTCATGTCTTGTGCTTTGAATTATTCTTGAAATTTGCCCAGAATTCTTGCCCTGGCCAAAGAAAGTTTGGTCAATACCAGCCAACGGACCCCACAATAATAGCATCCGGTTTCCCACTCCATCCAGTGAGTTAGTGGATATGGCCTCTCCTGGTGCCGTTGCTGTGGTCCAAGTAGCTATAGCCGCTGCAGAATTTAATGCCCCTCGGCGCCTCCTTGTTGAAATGACTTCTGTCCCGAAGTTGATGGTGCAGTTGGACAAGTCAATATACTTCAACGAGCACCAATTAGCTGTCATGTGCTGCTCCCGGAAACTGAATTCACCCCTGCCAGAGTTAGAGAGGGATTGAGGCTCTGGAGTTGCACAAGATTGCGCTGGCCCAATCATTACATCTAATGCTTAAGAGGTAGTTGGGCACTCGCTGAATACTGAACCGCAAATCAATTCTCCCTCCAGACCATCCTTTGATCTCGAAGAAACAATTGACTTAGTTTGTGATGGCATAATAATCCCAGTAGTGGAGCATTGCCTGAGAGCAGAGATAGCGGAGATAGCGGAGGCACGGGGAACACTCACATGTATGAAGGAACACCAGAGTGTGGACATCAGGAACGTTCTAGGGCATGAACGGATGTATAGATCATATGCGGAGACATAGGGCTATCACATGTATGAGCAGAGTTTTCACTACTTAAGGTGAACCGTACCTACAACCTCCATAGAGATATAGACAACACAACCTCTCCACCCGACAACACATCCGAGCATACGATTGTCGACGTAAAGTGAGTAATCAAAAGTCTTGGTGATGGCTTAGTCAGCCAGTGCGGAAAGAGTAGACCATGAGGGATCGGTAACGTGTACTCTGTGAATTTAGCAACAATCATGCCTCCTAAATCCAGCAAAACAAAGCCTAGCTCTCGCCGCCAGCTCTCTGATGTGGAGAAAGGCATGATAATTGCCTTCTTCTGGACTTTTCAGAAGATTTACATAGTGGCCCAATTGGTTAACCGACCATGGTCAACGGTCAGGAATTTCCTTGCCCGGGCCCTGCAACGGGGTACGACGGATAATTTGCCCCGGTCAGGGCGCCCTTCGAAGCTGAGCAAGCGAGATCATCGTGCAATTTTCCAGGAATCTCGCAAGAATCGTGACTGGACTCGGCGGCAGTTGCGTGACTGGTGTGCCCCACATGTTTCACTCAGCACAATCGATAGGGTTCTTCGCGAACAAGGGATACGGAAGTGGCTCAGTACCAAACGGGCAAAGCTTACCCCCGAACATGTCAAAAAACGACTCAATTGGGCTATCAAGTATCGTGATTGGACCCCGGAGGATTGGGAAGGTGTCATATGGAGCGATGAGTGCAGTGTGGAGCGGGGGCGCAATTCTCGGCAGAAGTGGGTTTTTTGTCGCCGAGATGAAAAGTGGCTTCCGGAATGTGTTCAGCCTGTCACGAAAGGCAAGGGGATCTCGCTGATGGTGTGGGGCTGCTTTTGGGGGGGAAATCCGGGTACCTTTGTGCCACTAGTTACCCAATCAGTGGATAGCTGGGTCTACCTACGGCTTCTGGAAACATGTGTGGTACCGGTAATGGAACGAGTGCGTGACACAATCGGCGATGCCATATTTCAACAGGATAATGCGAAAATCCACACGGCGGGCATCATAACTGAGTGGTTTGATGCAAACGGTATTGAGGTTCTGGATCACCCTCCCTGCTCCCCTGACCTAAACCCAATAGAGCATGTGTGGGTAGAGCTCAAAAAGCGGCTTCATGATCAACATCCAGATATTGGCGCCACCCCCGGCGGTCCCAAAAAGGTGAAGGAGCGGCTGGCAAAGGTGCTTCCGGAGGTATGAGAGACAATACCACCAGAGTTCTTCAAGAGTTTATGGAGGTCTATGCCCAGCCGAGTACAGGCTGTGCTTGACGCGAAGGGGTGGTATACACGATACTAGTATATTGGAGGGGCAGATCAGATCTACAGCTACCGTTCTTCATGTATTTTTTCAATTCATCTCTCAGTCTTTAACTCCCCGACGGTTAGGGCTGGATGATCGTAGTATGGCGCAATAAGCGAAATCACGTGATCACCAAGACTTTTGATTAGTCACTTTACCTTCATCAGGTTACAAGCACACGATCGGTGACGAACCTCCATCGGTTTGCACTGCACCATGTTTTGAGTGAAAAATGTGCTTTACCCGCATTGAATCGAACACATGTAATTCCAATATACAGCATGGGACATCTATTCACGATACATGTATAATTAGATAAGCCATGGCCCATGGGGGGAAAGGTGACCCCGCACTTTGCCCTTTTTTAAGGAGCAAAAGGCACTATGGGCCAAAGATTTATATGCAAGCCACTCGGGGGCTATACACTTCTTCCGTGCCGGTGGTGGCACCCTACTCACTGGGATTTTTTCTTTTTTTCCTCCCATGAGTCCAAGTCAATTATTGGCCTAACAGCTCATTCAGAAAAGGTACTCATTCCAAGTGCTTGAAGAGCTATCTACTGTACCCATAGGGAACAAATTTTATTCCCCCTTCACCTCTTCTTGTTTTACATTTCCACTTGCACAAGTTTATAATATGGTAAGGGTGGGGGTTAATATGAAGGGTTGCGCGATGTCATCTTCTGCTATACCGGGACTTTTACGGGATCGCTTGTAACCATGGTATCATTTACCAGACGCCCACCTTGCCCTAGGCTAATTCAGAGAACCAGAGATGAGTCAGAGAAGCTCGGTAATGGTTCTGTGGATGTACCCGAGCATTGCTTAATTTTCATATTCTACCGGTAACTTTAGTTCCCACCACAGCTCAACCACAGATCAACAGACAAACTCCACCACAGTAAGGCTGACCATATTATCCACGCGAGACTTCAACAAGAAGGTACCAACACGGGGAACGACTTTTCGACCGCATGTCCACTGGGCAACAGGGAGATTTACTTCTGCCAAGCTTGGATATCCCCGGGATCAGGATGGGGGGTTTGACCGTTCGAGGTCAAAAAAAGCCCGCGAGGGACACATGCCACGGAATTTGGAAGGAGAATGAAGACAAGAAAGAATTTGTCCGTGGTCGACTTATGAGGCTAGAGTGGACATCATCTTCATCCCGTGTTTTCCATTCCAGCACCTTGTGCCTTTGCTGGCCTATCCTGTATCCCGTTTGGAAAAAACTGCGCCGTTCAATCCACAATGTAACTAGAGGTGCATTAGGAACTACGGAAGAAACCAATGATCGTAGTATCGTACTCGTAGACGAATTTTAATACCAACATGTCAGGACCCCGTACGCGGCCCGGATTCCAAGGTTTAGAGGGTGGCTACCTCCACCAGGGCAAATTGGCGGAGGTGGTCCAACAAAGCATGATTCAATAGGCATGCTCCCTTTGACACTAGAATTTCACCTTCCGCCCTCGTATGATAGCTTAAATATACGGCACCGACCGCACATCGCTTGCCTACTGCTCGGGTTCAATGGGTAGGTTTACGTCGGCTAGAATGCGACACCATATACCCTAGGCCAATTCCGGGAAAGAGGGATAGGATGGGTAAGTGTTTGGTGGTGAAACCTGTTTCCACATTAAGAGGTTGAAATAAGGTGTGGAGGTGATTTGCGCTTACGCACGGCGAAATCCGGATCCAAACCCGGCATCACCCTTGTTCCGACAAAGCTTATTTCAACCACGCCTCTCCAGTGCCCCAACAACATAAATGAGTAAGTACCATACCACTTATATCCCTTATTTCAAACTAGCATTATGAACTTCTAGGGTTTTCTAGAGCTACAAGCTATCATACAGAGATACTATACCAAGCCACAACGATGCATCGAGCCGCATATTTTGGGTGAGCCTTTCTTTCTGTAAGACGCTACTCGTATTATAGATAACAGTAAAAACCACGAGCGTATAATTGAAGCTTCTCTACTGGAAACAGCTATATTCACAAGCTTCCAATCACTAACCTAATAAAGCGATCCAAACCAAATCTTCATCTACATAGCATAGTCAGGCTGTGTGGGGGCAAAAATGTTGAAAATCACAGGCAATCACTCGGCAAAGAAGGGCATTTCCTTTATACCTTTCCTATTGTGTCGCTCTTTTTGTCCTTAATTTCCCGTGCCAGTCATTATAAATCAAAGAAGAGGAACGAGGATACTTGGTTTGTATGCTCCATATGAGGATTCACATACATGACCGGAAAGGTTCGGAAAGCAGAGTGGAGGAACGAGCGGAATACTGAGTGCAAGTAAGACCGGAACTCTTTTATTGTATACGCATCCCCGGAATGATTCCCGCAGGTTGGGAAGTTGGGGAAAGCTCTTTGGATTGTCTATATAAACCATCAGTGCCGCCACAGACAGAATAAGCAAGCATTATACGAGTCCGGGGAATCTGCAGCTCTTTCCCCCTTGACTTCACTTTCGCTCTCCTTCGGACTCGTCTGTCTTTCCACCAGCTGCCACTCATAACAACAGGCAAGAGGCCAACCGCAATAGCTCATTTGGATCCGGGCGAACACTGCTCTGGTTGGCTACAGCGAGTGCACAGAGGTAGTGAAGCCACTTTTGAGTCAGAGGAATCTCAAACCTAATAGTTCAAATAAATCAGGCCGAACACTGCCGTCGTTGGTTGCCGAGAACTGCCATGAGGGAACAATTACCCTATTGCTGGGACGAGAAGACATCAACACCGACACCCGAGATGCAGAGGATGGCTAACCGCCGCTGTCCTGGGCTGCGAAGAAGGCAAAAGAGGAGGGCAGTCAGTTTGCGATTCGGGCGGAAAGAGGTCTACCCCAGTAGCTCCAATTAATCCGGTCGAAAACGGCTCTCGTTGGCTACTTGGAATGGCCATGTGATAATAGTGAATCTACTACTAGAGCGGAACCCTGATTACACATGTGAATCCGGACGAACACCTCTCTGGTTGGCTGCAGGGAATGGGTGCGAAGCAATAGTGAAGCTTCTGCGGGAGCGGAAGATGTCAACCCGGAGTGTTCAAATAAATCCGGCCGAATACCGCTTTCTTGGGCTCCCCGAAGTGATCATGGAAGGGGTAGTGATGTTACTATTAAAACGGAATGTTAATCCCCATGGTACGAGATTGGTGACAAAATTGGTGACCCCCATTTTACACTAAAAATGGCCATTTTCACCTCAAAATCACAGCCAGTTGCTTTGCAAAAAAATGTTAAAATTCCTCAGTCTTTAGACTCATCTAGATATTATCATTTATATATGTGACAAGCTCTGTTAGTTAATGCCCATGGCGCAATACTAGAAATAATGATTGTGGGCAAGAGGTAACTCTGGTTTTGTATGAGAGTCTCATAAAAAGGTGCATTGCAACCGCGTCCAATGACAATCCTCAGCTCTCAACCCTCACAGGAGAATGGGAAAATTCTCATAATTCTTACCTAGAAAGTTTGAACAATTGCCTAGACTAGTATACTTGGTTTTATTAAATCTATAAAGTTCTGGGGTGAGTTATGAGAGTCCGAAATCTGCCATTTTTGGTGTAAAACGTTAGGGGGGGGGGGGGGGGCACGAATTTTGTCGACAAGATCGTACAAGAAAATCTGCTTGAGCTCCGCTCTTCTGGTCTTCCAGGAATAGTTATGAGGGAATATAGTCGAGTTCTTGGTGGAGCGGAAAGATGTTATCCCAATGGCTCACGCGAATCCGGCGGGAAAACACCGCTCTTGTGGGCTGCAGCGTATGGACACGAAAGAGTAGTGAATCTGCAGTTCAACCTGAAGGATGTCAGCCCCAATCGTCCGGGCAAATCTGGCCAAGCACCGCTCAGTCTCGCTACCAGCCCGGGCACGATAGAGTCGTGAAGCTGCTAAAGGCCCAACGTTCCTGGCCTATTCTGTAATTAGGCCCCCGCCTGGTTTGCTTGAGTTTGTAATCTTATCTCATCGAAATACTCGTCTCTTAGTACATCTAGTGCCAGATGAATATGAGTTTTGTCTGGGTGGTCCCTGATGTCTATTGTCCTCTACCTTCAGTTTTTCTTCTAGAGTTTTGATGACCAGGTTAGAATCTTCTTGGGTAAGTTGAATTTTCTCCAACTCTCACGCAATCCAACTCTTTTACTGGGTAGTCGAATACCATTATGTTTAGGGAGAGTATATGTATATATTTTGGAATTTATTTTTTGGTGAAGCATGTCCTGCACAATGCGATATTTTAGTTTTATTTCTTTCCCTTATCTAATAGACAGGAATGTATCAAAAGTAATTTGGCGTAATGCTTTGGTAGAGAATATCTTTCAGGTATACTAATGGTCAGCTTACTCGGAGGCGTATTGCAGGTGTCGATATTTTGTGCGGAGGAAGCCTAGGTGGTGGTGGTGGTGGTAGCTGTGTGGGATCGCACATGGACGTTTGAAATAGAATTGTGTAATTGCACAAACGGATCGAATCCTTTCCAAGTGATTTTGTTTCCTGTGATTTTGAATCATGATTCAGATATGTCTCCTAACTGTTGAAGCTATAGCAGAGTTTGGTCAACCCTAATCAGCCCACTTCCGCCAGTGCCCAAACGGAACAACATATTAATTCCCTTCACCCTTGAGTGGAAGCACAGTGCTCAAGGTTAAGGATGAATAAGAAATCACCCCAGTGATCCGAGCTAAGCCTGACTCTAGTCCTTAAATACGCGCACCACTTCGAAATAGATTATAGCGATTCAATCACCACCCCCAACTCTAGCAATACGAGCGAAGCTGGTGCAACCAATAGATGATGTCTAGCAGGCGATGTGGAGTGACGGGAGAACCTTCGGTATTCACCACCCAAGCTACTAGGATATTTTTTAGAATATAGAAAGAGACCAAGACATATAGCGGAGCGAAATCACATAGGGCAATGACAACCAAATCTGAGAAAATCAACTAGGAGAACATGAGAGAAGCCGTTGGAGGTTGTTAGATCATTCTGGGCATGGTCGGACTGTTGCTTCGTGGCTCGGATAGGCTTTGGGGATGCGCTGAGGCTTGGTATCACTACATTCGTGGGAAGGAAAGTGAAATTGTCGGATTCTTGAAGGCAACAATGGGCGGGAGTCTCTATGATATTTGTCTTTCCTTTATCAGGATGGGAACATGGAAGGAAACTTGAAACAGACCTAGAAGTGCACATATATGAGTTGCGACCAATGGAAGGATAAGAGGATGATTTCGTTTATGATTTATATCTACTCCTGCCGTTACTGTTTAGATAGAGTGCAATGAACAAGGGAACTTCTATGCTCATCCCAAATTCGTGAATTGGAGTCCTACTTCTGCTGCTTTAGTTCTCGCCGTCTGGGGTCATTTTCAGATAACTCTTGATACCCTCCACGGTAGTATTACCTAGTACCCTAACTACCTCACTAAAACATCTCACAATTTTTTCGCCGATATAGGGCCTTCCGGTAAGGAATACTGGTGTATTCGGTGGACGATTTGTCGTAGTGACTCTAGGGACTCACATCGGTGCTAAGGAGGCGACCCGGGTAAAGTGCCTTAGGTAGAGTAGCTGTGGTAGGGATGTACTAGCCTTCTTCAGAAAATCTATAGTATTAGAAAGCAGGAGACCTCGCCCGCCAAACTCGTTCTTAGCCTTCTCAAAATCTCCCGTATATGTCGTAGGATCCCTCGCCTAACGAGTCCGAGAATAGTGCCATGTTAGAAGTCGCGGGATGCTGCCCGGAATCCTCTTGCGATAGTAGTTTCATTGTTCCTATAAATGGTTCGGGAATGCGTTTGATGCGTCCACAGAACGGAAAGAGGAAGGAAAGCTGAAGAGCCGGAAGGAAGCATGAAAGCTTTGGATGTTCGGAGGCTATGAGGCATGTGCGATGATCTATGGGGGGATATGAGGAGACTTCGTTGTGGTTTATATATACTCCTGTCTCTATAGTTAATCGAGTACCGGTAGTTAGTTGAGAGTGTAGTAGATATCGAGGAGGGGAGTAGCGAGAGTGAACTTCCCCATTCACCTTTAAGTCGTGCGCTGGCGGTCGGATCTTGTTGTGAGCCCCGGGCCAGTTGAAAACACCAAACATATTTGTCTTAGACTATTCCCGTTGAACAAGGAAATCGCAGCATAGCCCTACGATGGCTGTCTCTTTTCCCTTAGGCCTTGTTCGGTTGCGATGGATCCGTTCCGTTATCCCATACAAATGTCCGTTTCAAAAATGAGAGAAGGCTATTTTCACGGCAGAAACGGTCGCCCAACGGAACGGAACCATCGCAACCGAACAGGTCCTTAGATTGGTCGCGCGGAATATCAATGGCTAGGGAACTATTACTTGTTGATAGTTAGTGGCAGCTGGACTTCCGTTCTCCAGACAACACTTTCTGCCTGACATAGCTTTCTTTCACCCTTTGATTCCCGTGACATAACAACTCTCACTCAACCCAATCATCTTTCGTATCTTGTCACCCTCTGAACCGGCTGGTTTGCAGTGCCCGGTTCCCCATCGCATCAAACCAGCAGGCTCATACGCACTTATGCAGTTGCTATAGTTCAAGTAACGATAACCGAGGTAGAATTTGGTCCCCCGCGTTTATTTCGCTAATGAGGTTGGGGGTCTTGTTTGAGTTATTCCTGCTGAACCAGTTGAAATTATCGGTAATCTGTCGCTTAACGATATCAGCACAATAGGCTATTATCTGAATTCTTTTTCATAAGAGCTAGAGAGGGATTGTGTGCAGTGGGAATCCGGCTTGCTGGAGCATGAGGAAATCTCCAGGGACTGAGGAAGGGGGGGTGGTAGCCCATGAGGCTCTTGGGTTGGATAATCCTGCGCCAGCCAATCATTACCGGTCATGCTTACGAAATACCAGCCAGGTGCAAAACTAGGTTTGTATCAGATCCCTTGCGAGATCTTATACAACAATAGTTGTAGTATGGTCTATCGAAAGTCGAGTTTATGCCCGACTAATTCCCAGAACCAGGGATGAACCAAAGAAGCTCGGGAATAGTTGGGTGGATATACCGTACTCGAGTAGTGGGAACAGTCCTCAAGCGACGGTGTGTAACAGGTGTATCGATACGTAAGATGGTTGCATTCCTCCTTAAGCGCGCATGAGAAAACATGTAGGTGGTGACCAGCGAAATTTCCAACAGCCCCAGCTTACAAGCTAATAGTGAGCGTTTGAGCCCCAGAGACAACGGCGCTACGGCTGAAAAAGCTCTTCAGGCAAAATACCGCTCTTGTGGGCTGCAAGGACTGGCTATGAGCCTGTAATTGGCTGATGTGCTATTGGGGCGGGGGGGAGGGTTCAACCCCGACACTACAGATGCAGGGTGTCACTGAACACTACTCTCGCAGGGTGCTAGCAATGGGTGTCAATGAGGAACGAGCACCCGGTTACGGCAAAAAACTGTGAACCCCAATGTTCCGGGTAAATCCGGCAAAACACTGTCCCCGCTGGCTGCTGAAAATGGGCACGATATCATACGATCGTGGATTCAGCAAAGGCTGAACATTCCCGACGTAACCGGTAATCAGACCACTCTTGATTCCCTGGAGTCTGCTACCTCGTCTCGTGGAATTATTTTTTCGTATGCGTAGCGCCTGATGGATGAGTTTTGTGCGGCAAAGTCCGGGATGCTGATTTGTGTTTAGATTTCCAATTTTCCTCGTCAATGCTTGGGATTAAATTAAAGGTTTCGCGGGTAAGTCAACCCTTCTCTTGCTTCTAGGGAATCTCACCCTTTTGTAAAATACTGCTGGTAGAGTATATTCGGGTTTAGGCACCCAAGTAGAGCATATATCTTGAGACTTTTTGGGAGGTAGAGGGTGTCTTAGTTTTGTAAAGTACCGTATTAACTTGAATAAGAGAACGGTGTGCTATGTCGTTGGAGTTGCCCCCTCTGGTAGGGTCTGGTATTTTTTTGTTTTTTCACCCCCTTTTTTTGCTGTGTTTTCAGCCCCTTCTCCAAGGTAGGGAATTCTTTACATAGCACACCGTTCTCTTATTCATGTCAATACGGTACGGTAGCTCTTGTTTTCCTTCCATCCTGCGCAAAGGGCGGGGAATGCAAGAGCCAATTGTGGATTTTTTTTCCGGATGCACTGGTTGCCGACATATCCGAGGGGGGTGCATTTGGTATTTTGTGATGTGGAGGAGCAGGTGGTGGCGATAGGGTCGGTGTAAGATCACGAAAGGTAGTTCGAGGTGGTACGATGCAACTGCCGAGAAGGATTGACTTCCTTCCGGGGCGCCTGGTGTCTCGCGCTCCTGAGATGGCTCCGATACATCTCCTCATTCTGCAAGTTGTAAAAAGGAGAGCTTGATCGACACCGCAGCTACAGTAGTCCTAGCATAGAATGCTGATTTTCCTGTTATCCTTTCGCTGCCGCCCCACTCTCCCATTAGCCGCTTGGGGCTTGTGCATACGGCAGCCCACAATCATGTTTGTTTTACAGAGGGTGGCCAAGTTCAGGTGGATTAGTTGGGCCAGGCATTCGCCTACCTGGCCTCAAAAACCACTCTAGCCCCTCCCCACCTTCGCAGGAATCCATATCAGCCCACCCCATCGAACATAATTACCCAAGAACCACTCCTCTACAACCGGCGAAACAGTAAAAAATCCAAAATGTCCCAACCTCACATCAACGAAAATACCAATCCTTCTAGCGATCCCAACTATTTTAATAATAGCCATTGTTTTAATACTGACAATTCTGTTAGCAATGTGTGGAATAACTGCACGATCGCAGACGAGGATTCCGGAATTTTGGCCTGGCTATCACCCCTTGAGCCCCAGACACGGCATGATGACATCCGAGCCCGTAGGATTGAGAAGGTGGGAGACTGGCTCTTACAAACTGAGGAATATCGAAATTGGTTGGGTGGTAGTGGACCAAATTGCTCAGCCTTGTTTTGTTACGGAGATCCGGGGGTTGGGAAGACCTACATAAGGTAAGGGAGAATATACTTGAATAAGGAGAGGCATTGCTAATAAGCTGCAACGTTAGCTCGCTCGTTATAGATACGTTATGCAAGCAGGCCGCGGAAGGAAACGCAGGGGTTGCGTGTTTCTACTTCGACTTCGCAGCGCCTGAGGAGCAATCCCCAGTTATGGTTTTGGGCTCGGTGGTGAAACAGCTTATCGGCGGACTGGACAGGGTCCCGGAAAAAATAGTCAGAGCCTATCGGGACCGAGGGAGCGTTATTGGTGGCCGGAAACTAGTGCTCTCGGAAATTATGGAGTTCTTGCAGGATATCACATCCTCACGACCCACATTTATATTCATTGACGCCCTGGACGAGTGCCAGCCAGGGCAGCGGCTAAAGGTTCTCGATTTACTCAACCAAATTCTCCAGAAGTCCCCCTGGGCTAGGCTATTTCTCACCGGAAGACCACATATCCGGAGTGAGGTTGAGAAGCACCTTGCGGGGAAGGCAGCGGCTAGATCGATAACCCCCACCACGAATGATATCATCACATTCCTGCGAGCGAAACTGGGGGAGGATACGATGCCCGACGCGATGGACGAAAGTTTAAAGGAGGAAATTATTTGTAATCTTCCCAGGGCGGTTTCGGAAGTGTAAGTAGGAAGAACACACACGCAAAAATCCCTAAAGCTGTGTGCTGAGATATTGTATCTAGATTTTTGCTCGCCTTCTTGAGTATCGAGACGATCCTACGGGAGACGACTATATATCGGAGGAGGCAAAGACTGAGGGCAATGCAGAATTGCTTAGATTTAGGGGGCACCTACAGGACGACGCTAGAAAGGATAAAGGCCCAGGGCGAAGAGAGAGCAAAACTTGGGATGGCTGCTCTGATGTGGATCTCCCATTCATTGCGGCCTTTGCAAGTGGATGAGATACAACACGCCCTAGCAATCAGGATAGGGTCAAACACTCTCGATTACGATAATATCCCTGGGGTATCGACCATGCTAGCCTGTTGCCAAGGGCTTGTCACCATAGATAAGGGTACCTCGGTTGTTAGGTTGATACATTTTACGCTCCAGGAGCATCTCCGCACACACCCGGACCTCTTTACCAGAGCCCACTCAACTATAGCTGAAACATGTTTGACGTATCTCAACTTCCAGCATGTCAAGGATCTTTCAGCTGGCCCACCCGGCAACCAGAGAGGCCCATCTTTCCTTGAATATTCTTCTTTATATTGGGGAACCCACATCCGAGCGGGGCCATCAGATCTCGCCAAAATATTTGCGCTGCAGTTTCTTGATCAATTCGATAGTCACATATCTGGCCAGTTCCTTTGGAAGTCGATGCCGAAGGGATATGGGGATCCGGCGTTTACCTGGGGCACCAGCACCCGCAAGGGATTCTCTGCGCTGCACTGCATCTCGTATTTCGGTATCGCTCAAATCGCAAATACTTTGCTGGAGATGAACAAATGGGGTGTGAACCAAAGAGATGGTGCAGGTGTGACGCCACTCATATGGGCTGCAAGCTGTGGGCATGAAGAGGTAGTGGAGTTGCTTTTGCAACAAAAAGTTATTCAACCTGATCAGCCTGACACGGGTGATGGTCGAACAGCACTCTCATGGGCTGCCGGAAATGGGCATGAGGGAATCGTGAGGTTATTTCTTGGACCTCGATTTGTCAACCCAGGGAGAATAGGCCGTTGGTTGGGGAAGGCTCCGCGGGAAGCGGGTCTACTGTTTAGCAGGAGATATGTAAACCCTGATAGCTCAAGTGAATCAGATCGAACACCGCTCTCGTGGGCTGCGGAGAATGGGCGTGATGGAATAGTGAAGCTACTGTTGGGGCGGAGAGATGTCAACCCCGACACCCCAGACTCGATGTATGGCCGAACACCGCTCTCGTACGCTGCCGAGAATGGCCATGAGGGAGTGATGAAGATATTGTTAGAGCAGAAAGATGTCAACCCCGATAGTTTAAGCAAATTCGGCCAAACACCGCTCTCGTTGGCTGCCGAGAATGGCCATGAGGGAGTAGTGAAGATATTGTTAGAGCGAAAAGATGTCCACCCTGATAGTGCACGCGGATTCTCCCAAACACCGCTCTCGTATGCTGCCGAGAATGGCCATGAGGGAGTAGTGAAGATATTGTTAGGGAGGGAAGATATCGACCCTGATAGTGCAAGCAGATTCGGCCAAACACCGCTCTCGTTGGCTGCCGAGAATGGCCATCAGGGAATAGTGAGGATATTGTTAGGGCGGAAAGATGTCAACCCCAACACCCGAGACAGGAGGTGTGGCCAAACACCGCTCTCGTACGCTACTGAGAATGGCCATGAGGGGGTAGTGAAGATGTTGTTAGAGCGAAATGATGTCGATCCCAATAGCTCTAATAAACCCAGCCAAACACAACGCATGCAGGCAATCGGGGGGCCTCGCTTCAGCGCCTTACAACTGGTACCCAACGTTCCTGATACTTGCGGTAATTGGCTCCCCGCCTAGTTTCCCGGAGTTTGTCACCTTGTTCCAGGGAAACCGTCGCTTATTGGTACCGGTAGTGTCATCTGAATATGGGTTTAGTGTGGGGTGGTCTGAGATGTTTACTTGTTTCTTTACTTCCAGCCTTTGTTCCGGCATTTTGGGGATTAAGTTAGAACTGTTTTCCATTGTTTTTGATTTTTGATAAGTTAACCTCTCTCTCCCTCATTGGCGGTATCTCTTCGTTTGATACTAGCATGGATTCCGGTTCAGTTAGAGGATATATCTAGAGTTCTATTATTGCGCAGAGGGTGTCTCGGCCTTTTACAGTATGATACATTAACTTTTGCTTTCTTGTGTTTCTTACCCTAATGGACCCGGATGTCCCATAAAGGATTAAGAGTAATACTTGTGAGAGATTATTTTTTTTTCAGATACACTAGCGGTAAACATAATAGGGGGTGCAAGGAAAATATTGATGACGGGGGTAACAAAAAACTCGAGAGGATTGTCATTATACTCCAGAGCCCGGCACTCTTTACCGTCCACCGATCTCTCAACGAATTTGGTACTTTCATTTTATGCCAAACCTAACTACGGAACAGGTAGAGAGTAACGTTAGTTGTTCAAGAAGTCTTGAGTAAAGTGTTTATGAATTGAGAAACCCGAGGTGGCCTGCGGTAACGGTTCTTGTCGTGTAGCTTTTGCCATGTGCCCTCGCACTATATCTCAAGTCACTTTCCGCTCTCAGCACACCATTGCACATCCAGGATTGATATTTCTATTATAGAAAAAAAGGGCTATTCTCAAAATTTTCGCAGCTTCTTGAAATTTCTTACATAGGTAGTGTCGAGCTATGAGTGTCTGAAAATTGCTGTTTCTGATGTGGGGTAATCAACAGCACAAGTCTTTTAAGACCCGAATTTATTTTATAGCGGGGAGGTGGTGGCTGTATGGGATCACAAAAGGCTTTGAATTACCAAGGTGTAGCCCAATAACAAAAACTAGACTTATTGGGGCGGTTGGTAGCATAACCGTGCCAAGGTTCCCGCCACTTTGAAGGACGCTAAGCGACCGTCAAAGTTTGCGGCACTCCAGAGGAGTGCCCGTCACCCCAACACAAGGCGTCAGCCCAACACAAGGCGTCAGCCCAACACAACATTTTTCACAATTACCCTCACTCTTTTTGATACAAAGCCTTTTGCAACCACACAACTCATTATGTCTGGTGAAGCATACTCAGTGATCGAAAGCCGAATCCAACAAGCTATTCACAAGCATAAAGGAGAAATTAAGCCCAATATAGCAGCTATGGCAAGGGAACTTGATGTCCCGATAGATCGGTTGCGAGCTAGATTCAAGAGCCGACAATCACGACAACGTCCACCACCTAATCGCAAATTGCGTGAAGATCAAGAGGAGCGTTTATGCGACTACCTTACTAAGGTAGATGCAATGGGAATTGCACCAAGATATTGTCATCTCAACAAGTATGCCAACTCGATTCTTAACCACTCACACGATGATCCCGATACTCCACCACCAACAGTCAGCAATTCCTCAACTCTGCGGTTTTTAAAAAAACATCCAGAATTCCATCATGGAAAGCCAAAAACTCTGGATATTAACGGAAAGATTGCACATCATTACGATGATCTTCGCGAATCGTTTCCATGATATCACAATATCAAGAGCAAATATGGCATTCTTGATAGGAGATTGTTATAATGTCGATGAAACTGGTTTTCGGATTGGTATTGGACGAGAGCAACCGGTGATCACTCGGGAATCTAGATGTTCGCTGTATTTTGCAAACTCTAGTAATCGGGCGCTTGTTTCAGTTATGGAAACTGTGAGTAGAGATGGTAGTGCGCTTCCACCTTTCATCATTATTCCAGGAAGTCTTTATATGGAAGACTGGTACTTGAAAACAAGCATCTCCGATGACAGTCTTATTGGTGTTTCTGAAACAGGTTATACCAATGATATACTGGCAATGAGTTGGCTGGAACACTTTGAAAAGTTTTCAAGTCGAAGGCAAATGGGAGCATGACGATTACTACTACTTGATGGCCATGAGTCTCACTCTACTCAGGAATTTATTGAATTTTGTGATAAGCATAAAATTCTACCCTTTTGCTTTCCTCATCATTGTACTCGTCTTCTGCAACCACTTGATGTTGTAGTATTCCAACCCTACAAGCACAATCATGCCGAAGCAGTAGACCAAGCCACTCAAAGTGGTTGTTCCGAGTTTGACAAGCTGGAATTTCTAAACGCTATTGATTCTATTCGGTTGTCTACGTTCAACCCAAGTACCATTATTTCTAGCTTTTGCAAAAATGGACTTATTCCATTCAATCTTGAGATAGTGCTGGCGAAGCTGGCACCTGCTGAGCAGGAAATCTCATCGGCTGATACTTCACATACTAGTCCTCCACCCCAGCTAGCAGATTTGACTTCAACACCTCGAACGATACCAACACTTCGATATCAGGCAAATGCACTTCAAGCTCAAATTAATTCTGAATCGGACCTCAGGGCACTCTCATCCCCAACTACCAAAAGTCTCAGGACTTTTATAAAGAGTAGCTTGGTACAGGCACAGAGTGGAGCACAGGCATTTAGTGAGCTTCAGGATATCAGGACTGGCGAGGTTGCTTGAGCTGCGCGAAAAGCTCGGAGTAAGAGGTTAATACAAAAAGAAGGAGTGCTATATGCACATCAGGCTCGGTCAATGGTCAGACAGAAAGAGCAGGAGCCTCTTGAAAAGCAGGTTGAAAAAGGCTCAGCGATCTCTTGATGCAGTTTCCGGTGTGGCTGAAAACAGGGTTAAAAAGCTATAGAAGGATATTTCAAAGCAAATGAGAAAGGCAGTGAAGGAGAGAAATCGAAGGATAAGGCTTCAAGGGTTGTTGTTTCATGGAGTTAGCCATTCGATCCGAAATGTTCAAGTTTCTTAATTTTGTCTTAATCTCTTATAAAGTACATACGATACAATTTGTATTGCTTTATTATCTTTTCTCTCATTGTACTCCCATCTACTATTTTCATGCAAGAACTGCAATGATTACCTGTAGAACGATAGAGCAAAATCAAGAACATTAGTGAATACTCTTCCAAGCATGTAACGATAGTGTTTTCACTCCTTGGGGCAACACACATATTACTGTCGGCATTTCTTCATTATTTTTCTCTCATTGCACTCCCATCCACTATTTTCATGCAAGAGCTGCAATGATTACCACTGGCACGATGAAGCAAAATCAAGAAAAATAGAGAATACTTGTCCAAACAGGTAATGATAGTGTTTGCACTCCATGGGACAACACACATATTACTGTCAGAATTTCTTCATTATTTTCCTCTCATTGTACTCCTATCCACTATTTTCATGGAAGAGCTGCAATGATTACCAGTAGAACGATGAAGCAGAGGGATGAAAAATAAAGAATACTCTTCCGAACATGTAATGACTGTGGTTGGTCCAGGAAGAAGGTGAGCGGGGGGATGGCCATTTAACTGTTGTATTGGGCTGACACGTTGTGTTGGGGTGACCGGCACTCCTCTGGAGTGCCGCAAACTTTGACGGTCGCTTAGCGTCCTTCAAAGTGGCTGGAACCTTGGCACGGTTACAACGTGGAGTAAGCGAAGGGCCAGTCACAGGACGAGTGGTGAGTTAGGTCTAGCAAACCTTAGCAACCGATGGGCGGGGCAAGTTCGAGTTATGTGGGTGGTACTCTCGGAAACTGTGGCCAAGGAAGCCGGGGGGTAGACGAGGGCTTCTCGACGGTGATTGGCCAGGGTGCGAATTCTACGAATATTTCTATCATATCATACCGCAGGAACATTCCTAATATCATATCCAGGTCAATAAATCCCTGTATCCCTAGGGCTTGGGATAACTCATCAACATGAAATGGCCCCTCAGCGAGCAATACCCACATTGGAAATCCCTTACCGAGTTTGTATCTGTTCTTCCACTGTACGAATGCGGAGGATGCTCGGCACCACTATTAGTGACCTATGCCGGGAACTTGTACTATACGCCTTCCCCACCCCCGGATTCTAGCTGAACCCGAACCTCGTCTGCGCCATGTTAATTTCTGAATCTGCGAACTCCCAGTATCAGGTTATCCACACCACCGGACCGGCCGGCTAGCTTGCCTTGGGCCGTTGTTGCGGTTTAAAATGCGCCAAAGCAGCAGTTACATTATTTTTAATCCCCTCAAACATCCTGAATGGGTGATAATCCATGACCACCAATCCCTCTTGAGCTTAGAGGTTGTTTTGCAGGCCATTGTTTGAAAAATTGTTGATTTCAAAACCTGTTTTGTAAACACGTGTACAATCAACCAATAACCATTATTTGAACACATGAGTGTGCCAAACACAACCGTCATTTCTAAACGTGTTTTCAAATCAATGTTTTGTTAACTGTGTTTAGTCCAATTAATTTATAATTCCTATTACTTCCCAAGACAAGCAACGTGTAGATAAATGAAATAAATGAATAATTAATATTATAACTCAGGAAAATCTGCCAGTGTAAACACAATTCTCAACCACAATTATCAGTACGAGAACAGAAACGAATTTCAGCAAACTACAATCCTAGTATCTCTGCAGATTATGATTAGGACAAAATTAGCAATGTATTGCAAGTTACGGCCATTGCCATTGAAGGTAGGAGCGCACTATCGACATTGAAGAATGAGATAGACAAGTTATATTATTATATTACTTTTCATTTAATAGTTGATGTAAAAATATTTATGTCTTCTTAATATCTAGTATATAAATTCAAATAATATTATATATTAATTGTGGAATCAAAATTTTAGTAATCTTAGTAGACAATTTCCAGATTGTTTCAACACATGTGTTGAAACAACGATTTGTTGTGTGTACAAACAATGCCCTGCCAAACTCAATCGTTTTATAACACATGATTTGGCCCAAAACATGTTTTGAAATCAAGAATCTTTCAAACAATGGCCTGCCAAACAGCCTCGTAGCTTTTCACCACACTATCTCAATTTGAACACACTTCCCTTTCACTATTCTACTAACAGCAAATAATGTTTCAGAATTCCGTGTCTTCAGAGGATAGTTGCCATAGTAATGGCGACATGTGGTCTATTTACTTGGGGGTGGACGAAAGTGATGGTGGAGGCAAGGGTTTGAGATGTCAAAGCTTTTTTTACTCTTCTTAGCCTTGTAACTACCAAATTAAAGCATTCTTTCCCTCTGGGGTTATGAGCACGGGGACCGCAAACTCCTGTCCCTACCATAACTTTCGTCCATACTCGAGTACGTATACGGAGTATGCTGCTGTCTAGAACTTCAAGATGGCACCAGCCGGTAAGGAGGGCTAGAGGGTTGGCGGCTTATGGACAAGTAGATAGTGTTTACTTACTGCGAGGCAACGTCACATTTTGATAACCTAGTGAGAAGGATTTAAGACAGTAGAAAATTAAGCAAACACTTCTGCACCCGGTGAATTGGAAAGTGCTGTCGCTTGACACGCCACTGTCTAGTTTTATCACCCACATTTTACAAACAAATGGTTAAGTAAAAATGCACTTAAAATTAATATAAAAATCCTGAAAGAACAGTAATAATATCAGTTGGGTTCGCGGGACGACCCAGGCTTCACACTTATGAGTCTGACGCATCCCAATGAAGGTCGAAGGCTAGCCCAGCCCGGCGCACGCCGCTGGCTAACTCAACGAAGCCCCGACCGATTGGAAGGCTTGCCATTACTGTTCAACAAGTTGAAATTACCTGCGATCTTCTACCGCCGAAATCTGAATTCCTTCTCTCACAAGCGGTAGAGAGGGATGGCACACATTGAGGTTCTGACTTGACTTGGAGCTCAGGGAAATCTGTACTTGTAGCACACCAAGAGGCGATGGCAAACCTCTCGGGGCCCGGCATTATACCAACCTTGCTGGCCCAATCATTGCTCGAGCACCGGCAGTCGGAATCAGAACATGATTTCTTTCATCCCCTCAGTCCAGATCCATCATCAGTCTTACAGAGTTCAGGCAAGATTCTTACTCCTAGTCCCTGAAGGGCTAAAGAGTGTGACAGGGCCATGTTGGGCATGGCAAATTTGGTTGGGACTGCCTGGGGTAAATGCTAATATGGTTAAAGATTGGATATTATCTTGTGGGCTATATTGTCTCGTCGCGGTCTTTATCTGTGTGAGGGAGAACAAGAATAACTTTTTGTCTATTTTTTTTTGCGTTTACACTTACATACATCTCTACTCTCGAGCAAAATAAGTTGTGGTGCACTTCGCGGTCCGGGCTAGCAGCACACACCCCCGGCCAGACATCCTCTCAACCACACAACACGATCTATCATCATTTGCAATAGTTCCATGCTTTCCAAACTCCAACTCTGGCTGCCCTTTCAGCCTGTTCCTTTTCTTTTGCAATCACTCATGTCACTATTGGCGTAATCTTCGTTGTAGAATCGGTTGAGGTTGGTCGTTCGGGTATTTTTGGTGGAAAGTACCATACAGGTTGTCGAGCCCGACCTAGGAGTGCAGAATAACTTATTTTGCGCGAGAGTACAATATACTGGTGGTTCTGTACCTGGATAATAGATAACTATGGCTATTATGGGTTATACATCTCGATTGTGCCAGCTCTTTTGTAACCACACTATGGCCTACCAAAAGAGAACTGTATTCTAGAATAATTCAAGGAAGGAGAGATGGGCTGAAGGGGCTGGGTAAAGGTTTGGTGGTGAAACGTGTTTTCACGCGCAGAGTTTAAAATTAGAAGTGGCGGTGATTTGTGGTTTCACATGGCAAAACTCAGAACCAAATTAAGCATCCGAATAGTGGTCTCGACAAAGCTTATTTCAACCTCACCTCTCCCGTGATCCGACACAGATGATTGAGCACCATACCTTCTTCCCTAATCATATCCCTTATTTGAAACCCCTGGCTACGACGGGTCAAATGTACTGGTCGGGCAAATAAACTTGGGTGGGTTTATTTGTGGTCAAGCCAAAGGATGGATGAAGGCTTGGCAGGAGAAGAAAGACTTGGCAAGACCTCCCTGTAGGATAAAAGGGGAAAAGGTTGCCTCTCGCTCTTTCAAACAACTCCTCATTCCCCACAACAAGTCTGAATTCCTCATCTCAACTCCTCAATCTGAGAAATTATTGGTGTTTATTTGCTCCTGCTTTGTGTTGGAGTGAATCTTGCTTTGTGTTAGATCATTTAATAATTTCAAAGGTGTGTTGTAAAGATGGGAAAACAGAAAACAGAAAAGCAAAAAGAACAATTGAAGCGAAGAAGAGACAAGAGAAAGCACGATCAGAAGGAAAAGAATAATGAACAAACAAAAGAAGTTAAGTTAATCCTCATGGCAATAAAGCAGAGTTCAAGTTCTTATACTAACTAATTAATTATATAAACACATCAGGTGCTGCAGCTTCTACCATGACTGGTACCGACTGGTACAAGCAAAAGTGGAATCTGAGAAATGGCCTTAAAAAGACAAATGATCGATCTATTACTTGTTACTAGTGTACCAACTTTAATTTAAATGCCAAAATCTTGAAAGCTTCCAAGTCTCAACCAGCGGAAAATGTGTATTCGGCCTTTCAGTTGGAGGATGAGAAGGAATTAAAATGTCTTAATGGAGATATCATCATTATTACAGACAAGTAAGTAAAAATCGTTTCTCAATACAAGAATACAGGATTCATAATATAAATGGAAATGGAATACCGTGCGTTATAAAGGCTACTGGCAGCAAAACCTTTTGTTTGGCGGACCAAATTGAGTCAGTAATGAAAGACTATACAGCCTCACAAAGTCTATCTACCGACAAGTTCCATCATGACAAAGCCAGAACCCAAGACCAAACCTATCTCCAACCCCTGCCTGAAAATTCCGCAGAGGCTTATCAACCTACCAGAGTACTGGGGGATACCGGAGATAGCAGGCAGCCTATTGGAAGTGGTCACCTCAATATACATAGCGCATTTATGGATCGACTAGAAAATGCAAAGAAAAACATCACCCTAGGTCCCGGGCCGGTATCCTGCTTTAATTCAAAAAAGGCTTCCAAGGCTTTGAAATTATTCACGAATCAGATTCAGCCATTAACCCAGCTTCTTGAGTCCCTGTTTGAGGTCTTTCTTCCCTTAGAATTTGAAAGGTATCAGAAAGTCTTTGAACATACGTTTCCAGAGCCACAAGACCCAATTGATAGTGCATTTGGACTCTGAAACTGGCATAAATTAGTTATAAATACTGTTACCAACGTTGACCGAGATTTACATGATGTTTGTTGAGGATGGTGTGCCATCACCCCCTTTGGTCGTTTTCAAGACGGTTATGCTTGTTTTCCCCAACTTGAGGCTAAATTTGAAGGTAATGTTGGTAAGTGTTAATTTTGTTCAATAGAGGTTAATATTTACTAGTAATACATAAAACTAATATGCTTGTACTATTAAGTTCGGCTGTGTTCCTGCAATCGTATGCAATTGCACATTATATTGGCTGTTATACTGGTCAACGCTTGAGCCTAGTTTATTATACTTACCAGCCAGTACATGATAGTTACAAAGAACAATCAAGGGAGGAATTATGGGAATATGAGACTATGCCATCTTGGTGGCAAGGTTCTCGTCAACATCTTAGAGCTGTGGGAAGTGTAGCAAAATAATTGTAAAATAAAACTTGTATTTTTTACAGGAATAATAACCATTTTTTATACTAAGGGCCCCTTTATCTATCCCTCGTGTTTTGAGAATTCAGTGAGGAAACTCCACAGTGGCATCTCAACCAACATCCTACACCAATAGACATACCAAAACTGTTTTCCTAATTTTTTACCATTCTCTATTCTAGCTGCTAGACGGTCAAAACTTGACACAGCTTAATAGCTTCTTTTGCAGCCACCATCCATTAACACCACCCATATATCATGCACACAATCATAAGAATAGCAACTGATGGACTCTAATTTCTTTGCACAATCAGCAATTCATTCTCTTATAACCCAGGGTGAGTTCAGAGACAAAGTTCATATCTTCTGTTTGTGAGGAGGCATTCTTGGTCAGTCCAATATCTCAGTTGCCGAACACTATTGAGAGTTGAAAGCTACATGGTTGCCCATTTCCTGTCAGTTAGTCGGACTTTTCACACTAAACTATACTAGACTGTATATTTAGGTAAACACACACCCATCTATTCACTGCATACACCTCCCACTTATTACCCTACCGGGAATAGCTTGCATAATTATGCGTGAGGTATATGCCACCATGGGGGGAGAGCATATATCTGAACCCAAGCTCCCTGAGTAGGGACTTCCTGAAGGCATCTGGGACACTAATCAGGAACCCCAAAGAGTTCATGTTTCAAGATTTGTCTAACTGATTGGAATGATGATTAGAGAACCAGTTCTCTACTCATACTCATGCATACGCATTATGCATTGATAGAGGAATATCAGACTTGATCACTCCATATTCATGATACTATTGATATGTAGGCATTTGGACTGCATATTCCATTATAGGCCATCAGGACGAAGAGATTGAAGACTGACTACTGGTGGAGTGGGGACACCCTCAGAAGAAATATCAGTCAGGGGGTTCTCGGAGTCAAGCTGGGCAAGTGTTCAGGGTCAAACAGTGTTCGCACTTTGTTCTGACGAACTGAATTCTTAGAAAAGTTCTTCGTTACTAGAGAAGTCAAAGTAGCGTGAACTTTAGTATAAATAGAAGGGCTCTCCCCAATGGTTGAGAACATCATCAAGCAACGGAGAAGAGACCCAATATTATTAAGTTATTAAGATATTCTTGTATTACTTTATCGAACAATTCTTCTTGAGCCTTCCTGACCTATAATCCGTTGTCTCGAATATCCTCAGCCTAGTTAGCCTGGAATCCTACCATGTTAGCTACCCCGTAATACCACTGTCCCTCCTTCCTTAACTGTCGGCACCATCTCCCAATGCTAGATGCCCATCCGTAGATAAAAGAGCCCTACATCCTAGTATTTATTATATCTTAATAGGCAGTGAGTACTCCTACTGAATTGATCGTGTATTGTATCACTTTTCTAGTTTTTTAAAACATGGTCATTGTTTATGATACCTTCTCTACCCTTGCTAGCATGTTTTTATCCTTCCCCACCCTTTCCAGTATTAAACGGACCCTGTTTCTCATATTTTTCACACAGATCTTTTCCCTTCAAAATCTAAATTCACCTTATCCTTTACCTACATATCATACAAATATATTATCTAAATATCATTTTCTCTAACATTTCCCCATTTTAACACGAAACTCAGTTTATATTTATTTCTAAGGTATTTTATAATCCATTTATTACCTATTCTATAATTGCTAATTTAAAATATCTCAGTTTCTTTCCCAGAAAAAATATCACAATGCCACACTCTTATAATTGGAAAGAGAAAAGAGAACTTTTAGGAGAATTTTATCTTGAAAGAGGTCAAACCTTGCATGAGATTATGCAAGTTATGCAGACCGAACATAACTTTGACCCTTCGTATTTACACAATTTTCCTGTCTATATTTATTAGTATTTTTACCTATAAACTAATTGAGTACCGCGTGCTTTTGGTGAAAGATCGTATAAGGATCACTTTAAACAGGGGAATTTTAATACAAGACAGGTTGCATTATACAAGAATCAAGATCTTGTTAACAAAATACGCGAACTATGGCTACGAAATGTTTCTACAAAAGAGATATTAAGATATCTTACAGTTCATAAATGGGATCTATTATGGATACAACTACGAAACCTTCGTTTACATCCATCCTTATGACTCTTGATGGGAACACCCTCAACACCAGAAGCATGTGAAGCTACTGTCTTAATAGCACTAGACGCTGTTAAAGAACATCTATTTTCAGGATAGGCTATATGATATGGCAGAAGATATACAGTGGCAAATATTCGCTTAACAGGCATATTTGTATCAGAGTAAGCATTTTATTTTTATCTTAGTGATTTCAAGAGTCCAAAATACCACATGTTATTATTGCAACCAATATCTTAGGGTTTAGAAAGCAAGTACATGAGGCAATGAAGGAGGCTAATAGTGAGGGAGTAAATGCTCATGCAGAAGCATTTTCTGTATCATGCAGGAGTAAAGCGTTTACTGTAAAGGGACCAAACAGGGAAATTTCAATTGATGGTCATGATAAACTATTACGGGTTAGATTGGAAATCTATGGTGCAATTGATGCCTATTCACGCTTTATAGTATGGTGCTATGTTGGAATTTCTAATCGAACTGAAGTATCAGTCAAGAAACAGTACTTGAGTTTAATTAGAAGTACTATATGCGTTTCAAAAATGATTCGTTCAGATAAAGGTACTATACTCATCAGCAAAAATAATACCCTGCGTCCTATGCGTCCTGTGCGTCTGACGCACCTGACGCCTGAACGCTAATCGCGAATCAGGACGCGACGTCGATCCGACGTTGCGTCCTGATTTGGCGTTACTTAGCGCCGTCCGTCCTGGCGCCATCCCGACACGGACCCCTACGTCCTGTGCGTCCTGACTGCGTCTGGTGCACCGCCTTTGCGTTCTGACGTCGCCTGATCTAGGCTTCTCCCGCCCTGACGCCTTCAGATCCAGGACTCTCCTG
>Ga0307517_10000456_pt1 | contig 70430 bp, 74 predicted proteins | sample 23_EM_MG_FD_194515 | JGI IMG/M metagenome (GOLD analysis project Ga0307517, IMG submission 194515) | Populus trichocarpa ectomycorrhiza microbial communities from riparian zone in the Pacific Northwest, United States - 23_EM | ecosystem: Host-associated > Plants > Roots > Unclassified | place... | reverse complement strand
AGGGCTCTCCCCGATGGTTGAGAACATCATCAAGCAACGGAGAAGAGACCTTAACAATATTATAAGTTATTACGATATTCTTCTATTACTTTATCAAACAATTCTTATTGAGCCTTCCTGACCTATAATCCGTTGTCGCGAATATCCTCGGCCTAGTTAGCTCGGAATCCTACCGTGTTAGCTACCCCGTAACAGACTGCTAGAACTCACCTCGGCCATTCCCAGAAACATCCTAACAATAATTAATTCATCCGCATTCTTAACGACTCTCATGCAAACCGTAACAGTCCCTCTCAAAAGGGTAACAAGCGGCAACCACACCGACGGCTGAAGTTTCTTAAGCATGACATTGCATGGAATATCGAAAGGGAGGGGGTACGAGAGGAATAGCATAGTATAAAAAGGAAAGAAAAAAAGAAAAAAGAAAAAGGACACCGATGGGGGCCCCACGCCCTTTTAATAACGCCTCCTAGCCCTTACACGCTTCTTTAGCTTTCTTGAAGAGCATTTAAAAAAATACGTATAGGCCCGCGCTACTTGTGAATCCTTTGTATGAAGGTAGGACTCGTCGAACCCCGATTTCTCGAAGGCTTGAATAAATCTAGTAAATGCATTCGTAACCCGTAACTTCCGAGCTTTCCCCCCGGAGTTCCAACTGAGGATACCCGCGTGGGTATCCAAGGCGTGAATGGTTTCGTCATGTTCTAGACAAGTTAGCATTCTTACTACGCCAAACAGGCCAATATACTACCGTAAAAACTCAAATACAAGGCTGGTGTGCTATGTCATTGTAATTGCCTTTCGTGGTAAAGTACTGTGTATTTTTCTTTTTTTCGTCCAAGCAGAGGGGTGAGTTTGCTGTGACTCGCCTACCCATATCCCAGAGGGGGAAATTTGAACGACATAGTATGCCGGCCTTGTATTTGAGTTTTTTACGGTACTCGAGTAGGGAAGATCACTCACCGATCTTTTCCATCTTGTCGGGGAGAATTCCATACAAGCTCCGAAAAACTTCGATATCAGTTCTGCCATTCGGTTCGGTGTACAAGGAGGCATCAACGACAGTGTCGCCCCAATGGGCAGTAAGATTACCACTGTTGATAATCTCTTGGTCGGTCGTGGTGTGTGTTTTAAGGGAATCCCTTTTAAACGTAGACAAATAGCGGTTTCTAACTTCTTTATAGCAGTCGTCGGAACGGAGGAGATATCTGAGACGTTCTTCTTGGCTTCGGACTGTGAGATCGAGTTTGGCTTTCTCTTTAGTCATCTTTACCATATTTTCCTTCAATGCCACAACCTCGGTATCCAGACGGTGGCTGAGGTTGGCGAGATCCAAGCCACGGAAATTTCCTACCAACATTTCATCCGAGTCTTGCACTTTCTTGATGTGGAGTTCATCCACTTTAACAGCATCCGTGAGAGTCTTTCTTGCATCATATACGAGGCTTTCCATTATTCTGATGGGTGATCTAGCAACAAGAATTGCATCAAACACACCTGACTGGCCACTCTCCCCAACAACCTCATGACTGCTCCATCCCCTACTGGCAATGCGGCTAAACGTTGTACGAAACTTAAAGGCACAGAACCCTCCACGCAGACCCCTTGAAGCAAGAAGCATGATGATCGTTTGTCTTTTGGGTGAATAAGTTTCCTGAACAGTGGGTGGTGGAAGGACTCGGAATGATGACTTTAGTGATGGCGAGTAGTGATGGTAATGACTGCTTCGGATGGTGGAAGGACTGTGAATGATGACTTTGGTGATGGTGAGTGGTGATGGTGACGACTGCTTGGGATGGTGGATCGTCCATGACCTTGAGCATAAAGCTTCGGCAAAATTGAATTCATTAGGTAATCGCGGTATTAAATTACCCGGTTGTGGCGCCTACATCCTCCTTCACCAAATCCAAAGAATCCGCCCGAGGCAACAGGTTATATTTAGCGGGAGAATTCACAATTCGGGGAGCCTGATCCGGGACAACGGGGAATCCGGTAGTGATGTAAGGGACAACAGACGCGGGCCTCCCACCTCGACGATATGATACTTATAAATCAACCAGGGTCGTGAAAAAGCAAGGGGGAAAAGAAAGAAAACCATAATACCTTGCTTTGCCCGTCGTCCCCTCCCTTCTGCTATTCTTATAGGATCTCGAGTGATTATATATGATGCAATATATCATCATCAGCCTGGTGTCGAATTACCGTTAGCCTACCCATGCAGTCCCAAAAAAGGATACCTATAAACCCCCACTCTAACCTAAAAATCGAGAGCAGAGTTACCAAACTTCCACATGGTAGTGGGAGTAGTCATGTCGCTTGATCGGGCCCACAGAAAAACTCTGTTTAGTAGTTAGCTTGGCGCACACACTTTAGCACATAAGCCGCCTCTCATGTAGACTAGCCTAGTAACGAACAACTACACCGATTTTCCTGACCGTCTGTTACAACCAATCAGAACACACGGTTTCGCCTCCCTCAACACCACGCTTTTTATCGTGAGAATCCTTCATTATCGGTCGCGTTTGGCGGTTTTGCCTTTGGGCGGTGGGTGTTCTTTGGCCTTCGGGCAATATTCTTTTAGTGGCTCGCCGGGCTTTTTATTGCCGGTGAATTTTTTCTTTGGTGGCTCGCCTGGCCTTTTGCTACAGGTGAAATTTCACGATGGGTGATTCTGCCCCCCCTCCTCCCCTTTGCTCCCATTCCCCTGCTCCGGGCACCCAGATTGTCCCGGGCAGGATGAATACCTCTGATGGCCGTGGTCTTATCCTGGCTGTCAAATTGTCTTATGCCGCGCCGGGTGGGGCCTACTAGGGCCTTCACTTTGTTCATGTTTCGGGATGTCGGAATGACTCCCTTTTCTTTACTTCTGAGGTTCGAGCCATTGTTGCTCACCTCGACCTCCGCTCCTTTGACTCTGTCGAAACTGTTTGCACCGGTGTGATGGCTGCTCGCGGCTGTTGCATTACTGGTGTCACCTCCTCTGCGCGTTGCCACGTCGACCGCACTACCTCTTTGGGTTTGTACACCCGCTTCCACACCCCCGAGGGCTCCTCCCAGTCCTTCGCCCCATCCAGCTCCCAGATGGTGAGCTCGGATTTTCATTCGACTATGGCGTCTGATCCCATGGTCCCCTCCGCATCCTGGCCGTCCATTGACGAGGACCGTACCCAGGACCCCATGTACGTGCCTTCTGTGGTCGAGGTTGACGATAGCCAACGGCGTCTCCCCTCCCCTGTTGAGCGACTTTCCTCCGGTGAGCGGAAGCTTTATAGCAACTTCCGATTGGACCGATCGTCGGACGAAGACTATGCACCTCCTGCAGGTGGCATCCGCCCTGAGGATCGGATTACTCAGGTTTCGTCCCCTCCCCCCTTCGTCCCCCCCTGGTCGCGCCCTGGCGCTGGTTCTGGTTTCGCCCCGGATACCACCATTCCCTCTGGCCGCCGCGTGTTTGTTCCTGTGTCCAAAAGACACCATGAGTTTATCGCTCATACCAAGACACTTCGGGGAAATACCCCCCCCGAGAGGAACTCCCCATCCCCCCTTCCTTTGACCACTAGTCAAGTGGTTCCTTCGTCGGCGGTTATCGTTCGCGATACCCCTATCGATTTGGGTGGTGGGTCTAACACTGATGGCACAGGTATTGGTGACTCGAGGTACGCCACCGATGCTCAGCCACGTTCGGTTACCCGCAGCGTTTCCCCTTTGTTTTCCTCGCTTCCGGCTCTCCCTCTTACCATGAGCTATCGGTCGCCCTCGCAGGTTGACGTTGCTTTGTTGGACGGCTTGGAAGATATTCGTTCCGGCAATGCGGTTCCCCTGTCGTCTTCGCCCTCATCCTCTCACGGTTCGGTCACGTCGTCCTCTGATTCGGATAATGCCTCCATGGTTGATGGTTGCCGGGTTTACGGGCTGGTTGGGGGGAAGGAAACATACGGTTCCCTTGAGGAGGTTGCTGCTGACATTCAGCGTTTGGGCAAGCAACAGAACAACTGCTTGGATGAGATTATCTCTCTAAAAGGGGAGATCAGGTTGTTGAAGGCTGTTATTGCCCGGTTGGAAGGGGATACGGTGGCCCATGAGGCTGAACTGACGGTTGGCAGGGGTGAACCTGTCTGGAGCTCGCGGGAGACTATTCGGGCATCTGTTCGTGCTGAAGCTGCTAAGCGCATGAACGGTGGTATTACCCCTTCCCCCCCTCCTGCTGATGTTCGTGTTGCGTCCTCTTCAGGCGTTAAGAAGGTCGCCTTTGATGAATCACCCGATACCGGATTCGTCACGGTAAAGGCTGGTGGCCGTTATGCCAATAGACGGAGAAGGAATAAGGTCGCCGGCACAGCTGCTGCCACAATCCCTGCCCCGGTTTCCGTTTCCGCTGCGATTCCGGTGTCATCCCCCCCGACCGGGGCGGCGATGTATAGTCGGGTTGCGGCTGCCCCCCCCCCTCCACCTGTGCCACACACGACGAGACCTGGACGTCAGGTTAGGTCACGACTGGTGCCGCCTCCGCCCCCTGCTGTCGTCACTCCGGGTCCTTCCCGTGCCAGGGTTCCTACATCCTCCCCCTCCCCCGATGCCCGTGAGCGCCACATTACCATGCGCTTTGACGCCGGCAAGCGGACACAGCTTCCGGTTACTCCCGAGGCTATCCGTATCCGCATGAACCAGACCTTGAGTAATCTTGGGAAGGTTTCCGACAAGACCTCGTATATTCGGGAAGCCCGCTCCAAGCTTGAGATTGGATGCATTTACTTGACGCTGGCGGAACATACTGCCACTCAGGTCTGGGATAGACTGGAACGATGCCGATCGACCCTTATTCGGGAACTTGGCCCCTCTGGTCTTACTAACTTTGTGTTCCACAAGGATGTGGCCAAGGTTAAAATTTTGGTTTCTGGTGTTCCCCTGGCTCCTACTGGCAGAGGATCTCTGTGGAGGCCTGAGGATTGGACCGGCGATAGGGCCTTTGATGGTCTCCGGACCGACATTGAGGGCTCAAACCCGGGGGTGATCACCGCTGGCCGTCCTAACATGCTCGGCTCGGTTTACGCCATGAAACAGGCGGGCGCCACCTCGTGTGGCATTCGGTTCACCTTGGAGCGCAACGATGCCAGTGACAGGATCCTTTCCTCCGGGCGTGTCTTTTTGTTTGGCAAGTCCAGGAATGCTAGGTTCTTTGAAGAACACAGGTCTGCCCCGGTTTGCAACAAGTGCCTTCAGGTTGGCCATGTTGAGATGTTGTGTGCGTTCCCTCCCCGTTGTCGTTTTTGTTTTGGGGATCACTTGTCGAAGTCCCACCGATGTGGGCAACTTAACTGCCCGGAAGAGAACGGTCAATCTTGCAGTCACACCGTACGTAGGTGTATGCTGTGTGAGAGATCGGACCACTTCACCGGTTACAGTAGGTGCCCTGTGGTGATTAATTCCGGTTTTTCCCCTGCCCCCGCCGGTGCTAGGTCTCCCATCGTCGCCGATGATACATCTGTTACAGGTGTGTCCGACCGGTCCCGGAATCGTCAACGTCGCCGTCGCCGCGGGGTTGATCCCGCTATTGTTTCGGAGGTGATGGTTGAGCGGGAGGTCTCTGCTAAGGGTCTGGCTGTTGAGGTGGAAGGGATGAGTTATGCTGACAGACGTGCTGACCATCGAAGGGGCATGACTGACAGTGCTCTGCCTAAGGCTAAGGTTGTCCGGCCTAAGGTTGACAGGAAAGGTAAGGGTAAGGCTATTGATGCTTACGAGCAGGCTGGCCCCTCTCGTATTACCGAGATTGTGGAACCGGCCCCCTCCGGCAGAGTTAACAGGGCCTTTAGGCCATCTAGTTCGGCTGGCCCGTCGGTCGACCCCCCCATTAAGACCATCGATGACGATGAGACTATGGGATTTTCCTTGGGCTTGGATGCGCCCCCCAGAAGCATTTTAAAGAGGCGCGCCTCTGATTCCGATATCACCTCGTCGGCCATTCAGGCCTAATGTTTATTACGACATTATCGATTAATGTTGGACGGAGCAGGGCTAACCGTTCGTTGGTGATGGATGTTTTTTCTTTTGTTGATTTGTTGTTTATTGTTGATCCCCCCCGGAAGGCGGACGGGGGTGGTGTTGTACATGAGCATGTGGATTTTGATTTGTTTTCTTTTGTTCAGGTGTCTGGTGTTGAGGTGTTTGTTAGGTCATCTTTGTCTGGTTTGTTCCTGGTGGACTTGCACGACATGGTGACCTGTGTAGTTATGTATGATGTGGGTGGGGTGAAGAGAAGGATCGGCGGTGTTTACGTTCCTCCCACTGCCGACCGACATGAATGGGCGGCGTTCAAACCGACATGGGTTAATTGTTCTTTTCTCATGGGCGACTTCAATGCCAGACACAGCGATTGGGACCCTGAACCCAGCGGTGGCAGTGCACGAGGCCACGGTATATGGTTGAAGCAGTTCTGCGATCGACACGGCCTGATGGTGCATTCTCCTGGTCAAAAAACATTTCGAAACATCAGTGTTATCGACTTGTTTATCGGAACTGGAGATACAAGAGTATCATATGACACCAAAGCCGGCCTCGAACATGCCGCCATCATCGCGAGGTTGGAGATTGATGAACCAGTCGACCTGGCCAGACGGCGCCCGGCATGGAGGAGAATTCCAGCATCTGATTGTGATGATATACTTGAACACGTCGATTCTGGTGGGGATGAGGGGATGTGGGAGAGACTGAGGGGAGGTGTAGACGCGCTTCCGAGGGCTGGGATGGAGGTCGGTCGGTGCCACTTTTGGAATCCCGACTTGCAACGGATTCGATCTGATTTGAATCGAATGAGGCGAGTGAGGAGACGACTGCCTGCGGTATCGGATGAGTATAACGTTGTTCGGCGGGTTTACAGGGCCATGCTATTGAGATCCCGACAGGAATTTATTCGGGACACGATTGAGAAGGCCGGTGACCCTGCTATCTTCAAACTGGCCAGACAACTGGAATCGAGGCGGACACTTCCTTCTATGCGTGACCCTGGTGGTCAGTTGGTTTGCCGACATGCCGATATTAGCGATCTTATCGCTGCCCAGTTGCGCCCTGGTGATGAACGACCATGGCATCCATCTACGATTGAGATGGACCCTGCCTGCGAGTTGGGATCTGCGGTTAGGCGGAGCCCGACGAATACTGGTCCTGGTCTTGATGACATCGGGTATCCCTTCATTAGATATTGGTGGAAGGAGAAACCTGACTGTCTGAAACGGCTTGTCGACTACGGATTGACGAACGATATCTCGGACTGGCACTCTGCTGAGGTTGTACTTATACCAAAGGCGGACAAGCCCCGATATGACATCGTGAAGAGCTGGCGTATGATTCACCTGCTGCCGACTATTTCAAAGGTGGTGGAAAGGATCGTGCTGCTGAGGATTGCCAAGCATGTGGTACTGGGCCAAACTCAGTTTGGGTCTAGGCGCAAGCGAGGTGTCCACGATGCTATATCCGTTGTGTTTGAATTCTTGCGACACAACGAGGGTTTTAAGTGTGCCATGCTTTCCATGGATGTCGAAGGAGGTTTTGACAATATTGACATTGACCTACTATGTGACTTTCTGGCCGCGCGGGAGTGCCCTGCCAACCTTATTTGTTGGGTTAGGAGGTGGGCCAGGAACCGTGTGGTTAGATTCAGGTTTAATGGTTGAATATCGAGACCGTATTTCGTTAACTGTGGCATCCCTCAGGGGTCCCCGTTATCCCCCTTTTTGTTCGGCGCATATGTTGCGGATATCTTTGAGCCTCGCCTCAGGTACTCCCCTTCGGTTCGCACTGTGGTTAGCAGTTTTGTGGACGATGGGGTCATCCTTGTTGCTTCCGATAGCAGGGATCTCACGAGGTACACAATGACTGAGTTGTTCAAAGACTGTGACAGGATAGCGAGGGGTAGGAAGATGGGGTTTAGCGCGATCAAGACTAAGTGGATCGGTTTTGGTGGAACTACATGGGAGGATTTGAATATTGATGGAGAATTACTAACGCCTGTGGAGGATCTTAGGGTTCTTGGTTATAGGTTTAATGTTTTTCTTAATATGTCTTCTCATGTATCTTATTGGCTAGATAGAGGTTTGGGTGTTAGGAGAAGGATATCCGCGTTGGGGAGGAGGTTTGGGAGTGATGGAGGGCTGGATGCATGGTGCACTTACCGTTTGTTTCAGGCTGCCTACCTACCGACCGTCTACTTCGGGCTTGAATTCGTAACCGACTTTTCGTCGTATGTGAAGCGAATTCAGGTCCACGTCAACGATTGCCTTCGATCCCTGTTCAGGTGTCCTATAAAGCTTGCTACGAATATTATGCTTGCCGAATTCGGGACGCCTCCGATTAATATACAGGGTCGATATCTACAGAGGCGATGTTACAGTCGCATGATCAACTACCGATATTGTGACGACCATCCGTGGTTCGGTGCAATTCGGGGCGATTGGGAAGTGGAAGGTATAATGGCTTACCCGATGTTGTCTGACAAGGTTGCGACAACTGTGCCGAGCTTTAATGTGTCGAAGGATAAGGAAATGGCAAAAAGGTTATTTTACAATGCCTATGAGGACGCTGTCCTGATTCCTGATCTACTCCTGATATACACTGATGGCTCGAAGAGCGACAAGGGTACGGCGGTGGCTTGGACGACTGAGGAGTGTGGGATGACCGAGGGCGCGAGAGCATTTGCTACACCTTCGACATGGAGCATCGTGGAGTGCGAGATTTTCGCCATTATCGCTGCACTGCGGGATGTACGTTTGGACTACGACGGCATGATCCTCATCTTTTCGGACTGCATCCCGGCCATTACGTGTATTGCACAAATGGAACCGGAAGGTGAATCTGCTGGCATGTGGGATGTCTTGACGCCCCTGTTCAATCGCTTTAGTGCGATCCGCTTTTGCTGGATCCCTGGTCACTGTGGGATTGCTGGCAACGAGATGTCGGATGCCAAGGCCAAAGAGGCGGTCGGCGGTGTCTTGCATGTTCGAAATTGGGCAGGTGTTGTGCTCGGCCTCGGGCATGCCATGATTGCTAGAGAGCTGTGAGCGACTGAATGGTCCCATTGGCACATGTCGGAAGGCCACGGGTATTACGATCGGAACCCGAAGATGCCCAGACACCTACGCGGTCTCAGCAGACTTGATCATTATATCTTGTTGAGAATTCGCAGTGGTACCGATGTTGTTGGCCACGGTGGCTGTCAGGGCGTTGATGATCGGTTCCACCTGGTGTCATGCGACAGATATCTTGCCAAACGGCCCCGTTTCCCGACTTGGTTCAATGATAAGCGGGTCCCTGAGTGGCGTGACTGGTGGCAGTCCCATTTTAATCTGGGTTTGGGTATTCCGAGTGAACACATGGACAATGATGGTGTGGTCACGGTGTGCGGGAATCCCTTCCAACGGACTGTCACCCAGTTGATCAACGGTACTCTCAGCCTGTTTCACCTTGGACGCGAGGACGACAGGTGCACTCGGTGTTTGCTGAAGAATTGCTCTGGCTCGACCAGGTGCAAGATTCCTCTCAAATTCGAAGGCAGTAGTGTTCGTGGGATGGGCAGGAGTGTTGCCCTCCAATGGTGGCCTGAGAAAGGCCCGTGCAGACAGTGTGGATCGACCGCTGTACACCTGAAGCCGCACCTCCGGAGATTCCCTGATTGTGCCCGATCTTACTTTGACCCTTTCTGGCATGATTTTGCGGAAAGGTGGGATGAGATGAGTGCGATTGATCGGAATACAACCGCGATTCAATGGTGGCTTGAACAACCAGGTGATTGCGTTTGCGATTGGTCTGGCAGTGTGGTTGTCTGTGATCACTTGAGGGTGCGCTCGGGCGAGCGATGCTTGGGCCGAATTACACGCATGTTTGAGGTGCAGATTCATGCAGGCCATAGACCGATGATGGTTGGGACGAATGCGGTATGGAGACGCGGATAGTTTGATGGGATGCGAGATGGACGGCGGTCCATATGTGTTGTGATTTATTGGATTTATGTTTGGCTGGAGGGATGCGAGACCGGTTCGCCGGAAGTGAGCCTGGTTGTGGCTATGACCATGCTTGCGGTAGTGTTTGATGGATGGCTATGGGAGGTGGATTTACTTTGTTTGTACCCTAGTTGGGTGGTTTATTTTGTGATTCTCGTGTGCTGGCCGGATACTCGGACTTCGGTCTACGAATCGCGCGGGTGGTACTTTTCCAGATGTACTGCGGGCTAGGCGGGTTGGACTGGCGTACTCCTTGGAACGTACTGCTGTATGGTTGTGCAAGCCCGGATAGGTAGTCGCTCCATTAGCTTATTAGTTATAAATAAAGATATTGAAACCACACCGAGGAAAGCAAGCCAATCAACAACCTTTTCTCCCCTTCTCAATTCGTTCAAGCGCATAGCTCCCTACTTCACCCTTGTCAAGGCCTTTAGGCAATTCATCGTCTGGTCAACTTTCCACCTGTTTGTCTCCCGGTATATCAATAGGTCACACATACGCACGGGAGGGTGATTTCGGCACGCACGACACACCATCCAAAACTAAACGGGTCCCGCGAAATCAGCCCAACACCGGAAGTAATGTGAATGGATGCCAAGAAAACTAGTGTCTTGGCTGGGAGAGTTGAAGACTGAGACTTGAGATGCAAGACTGTTTGGGCCCTTGGTGATTCTTCGTCCGCTGTTACTTGACGGTACAGTATAGGTTGATCTGGGTATTATGGTATGAGAAGTTTCCCTTACTGGAGATGGGGGCCTTGAATGTCAGAACTTGTACTGTGCCCTATGATAGTATTACTCCCATCCCTTGTCCGGGGGTTTAAGTTGGGATAAGCACAGAAAATTTCTTACTCGTATCATACTCTTCTTTTTTTTCTGACTGCGGCTTCTGAATACTAGCATATTGCGAGGCCGTGGTAGTGGGCTGTTGCACTTGACAGTATTATAATAGCGGGGATTACCTCTTTTGGCGGGCTAAACTTGTAGCAAGTCATTGGTAAACTAGATGCGGAATAATAGAACAGCATTGGTTACTCTCTTCACCATCTGGCTCCAAAAGAACAGACTGCGTTTAAAAGTTCCTACCTCTGCTTGCTGGGAGATTAAGCTGTGGGAAACCCTAGAAACGCTGGTAAATACTGGTATGATAGATACAAAATATCAAGGAAGCAAGGGAAGATGTCAAAGTTCTGAATCTAGTGATCTGTTCACAGTGTCTGATTGACCTTATACTTTGTCCCTTGGGCTACGAAGACTTTTCGTAGCCGTAGAGTTCGCGGTTGCATCCACAAATTCTTGCTCTTGGATCACAACCAAATCTCGTCGCGAGTATTGTATCGTTTGGGCAGGTGGAAATGAGGATCCAGCAAGTTTAACTTCGGAGCTGGGGACCCGTGATGCTGTGTGGCTGGTGGCAGAAGTCGGGGAGTTTCTACCTAGTTAAGGGGTTGCCGGCTCCCTATGAGCCTAGCGTATTAGGTTCTGGTCGAGATCGATAGATTAATACTCGGAGAGTGAGGAGGCCCTTCATCGCAGTTGAGGCATATCATGTTCTTTCAGACTCCAGCTGTGTCTTTAGTAACGAGATTTAACGTGGCATGATACGCTCTATCAAACGGGTGATGAAGGATATCAGTGGATTCTCTGGGCTACCAATGCTGGTTGCTCTAGGGGTGGGTAAGCCCCCCCAACCTTTATATTTTTATGGAAGTTAGCACTTGCCTTGAATTTTCATGCAACAGCCCAGCCCCTGCATACAGGGCTTGTACGTAAAAACGATTGAAGGATTTAACCTAAGGACCTGCCCCCCCCGACTTATCTGCTCTGGGGGGGGCGGTTTCTGATCCCACTTTTGGTGGGCGATAGGTGGCCTGCTCTGTAATTCCGAGTAACGAGGGTTTATGCTAAGTAGCAGTGACACCGCTACCTTGATTTGCTCCGGAGTCTCTACAAATCGCCCAAGATTCTACCCCCGCTACGACACAACGTATGACTATTCTCAGTCTGCACTCCAAACGAGGTCCGATGTAGGATAGGAAGAAAGATATAGCTATAGAGTTTAGACAGGTCCCTCGCGCTGGGTGTGTGTGTGAGGGGGACTCCACAAGTTCCCCTTCTATGACAGCGCTTAGCCTCCCGTCCAGGGTGTGGATTATATGAGCTATTCTCTAGTATGATGGGATAGGTAGTATGATTTTCTATACCGCGGTCGAAAGATATCCCAATCCCACTTTGAATCGAAATACAACTGACTGTGGGGGGGTAACAGCAAATACTAAGCGGAAATGATCACGGAGGTGGGAAACTTGCTGGTATGTTTAATTGAGGTGCCAACACCAAGGCCTACTTGAACAGAGCAAGGGAAATCCAGTGTAGAGCACCATATGTTACGAGCCGGCGGGTTACAGAGCTCGTTCGTTAGATGTGGGAGCGGTGGGTTCGTGGTTGTAGCGGAGCATCGATCACTGGGAGCTAGCTGGGATCGTGTGTTTATAGGGGGGTGGAGGAGGCAACAGGGGCAGAGACTTTTCATGTATCATACATAGACGACTCCGCTCTTTTTGTGTTTTATCTATAGTTATTGACTTCCTCATCTTACAGTACTTTTTTCATCATTGACGATTTCTTTGACACTACCCACTGTGTGAGTGGCGATTGCCCACTTTCGGTATTGGTTTTTGTTTCCATACCTGTCTATCATTTCCCCATCTCCTCTCATTCGTCTTCCTTCGTCTAATATCTCTCCCTGGAAAGACTACCCGCCCGGACGAAAATCATTGTTTCAGTACAAAACCATCAAGCCCTTCCTTCTACGAAAACTAACTAGAAGGCGGTCACGCTTTGGTTAAACTCCCTGCAGATCCCACCGACAAACTGCCTGTTGCGGCTTCCCCACCATATTCAAATAATACTAAAACGGGATGGAACACAGCTACAGCAGGAGCACTACGAGATGGGGGATGTATGAAATGATGTAGAATCTTTCATACTAGTGTTATTGTTTGTATCAGGGTGGATATGGTATAGGGAGCTGCATATTGAATGAGTGATTTCTTGTGGTGGTAGTTACTTGTTGAGTCAGATAGGGCTCGATGCTTGCTGATATCGTGCAGACAGTTCTTCCTTCCACCCTTACATATTCAATGCCCTTTCCTGGTAAAGTCTAAAGGTTTTAGTTTATAAACCTGGGCATCTCTCTCTCTCCCCCTCCCTCTAAGTATTAGATACGGCAGAACTGGTGGGCAAAGTTCTCTCTTAGACAGGATTCCAGAAGAAGCGGCCTAGGTACAGTAGGAATACAAAAGGCTCGGAAGGATTTTATATCCTAGCCTAGCGGTAGCCGTTTGTGCTTAGGTACCTTTTATTTTTGAGAAAGAAAGCCGAAAAACATGGGTTTAGAGGGTTATTTGGGATCGGTAGTGAAAGGGATGGTCTGGGAGTTACTTCTCATCCAAACAAACCGATTGAAGTATCTTAGTATCTGAGCGGGCTCTCGTTTCCCTCTGATACCCCGCTGGTCATAGGTATTCCTCTCGGATGTGTTTCTCAGGGTTGGATCCTGCCACCGCGTATGGAGACTGATGAGTCTCACATTCTGAGGGAGGGAAGGGGGAGTCTTCGGTATCCCACTGTTGATTTCGCATGGTTTGCTATTCCCTTAGGCCACTTGATCGACCATTTGATAATAAGGTTTGAGGGGAGGGATTGAGCTCCTGGGTTCACGCTAATTACACTGAGAGAACGAGTGCTTCTCCTGTTGGTTGATTGATCCTGAATTTTTTTAATTTTTTAATTTTTTGTTTGAGGGGAACTTAAGCTCAACTGGGCTACATCAGGGAACGTTGAGGCGCTGCCCTATAGGAGCAGACATTCCCTTAAGACTAGAGGGATTACAAAACACTTGCCACAAATCACCGGCACCTACTAAGAGAATCTTTCATTTGCAAAGGAATATGTTAGGTATTGTTGGATATCATGGGTTGTTTGTCGATGCTTAGTCCTGAGGTTGTCTTCGCCGTTATTCGTTGTGGGACTCCCTTGTCTTCTTTGCTCTCTCTTCTTTTTCCTTTCCTTTTTCTCTTTTTCTTTCTTAGCACGTTCTTTTTCTACACAGTGAATGAACCCAACGAAACTGGTCTTGATACAACTCCTATTTGACCTTTAACAGCTCTCTTGTTCTCACCTTAGTAAAGCTCTTCCAGCACCTTCTGTGCCCCATAAGCAGTTGTATAAACACTCCATTCCGCCCACCGCTTGTAGAGTTCGTCTCGCCGAGGATCATTTCCAACAAAATAGTCACAGCGGGAATACTAGCCTCAGAACACGGGGAACATTTGTCTTCTGATAAAGAAAGCGAGCATTTCGGAGGCAGAGCACAGAAATACACCCGAACACACTAGCAGTCGTTCCTCGTTCCATTGATATCACGAGAGAGTGCTATTACTATCACTGGATACTGATGGTTGTTTATTTTTCCAACAATAAAGTACCAAGAGCCTGAAATGTCTATATTGCAAAGAAGAAGCAGTTAAAAGATCAAGAGGGAAGAGAATTATCGGCCAGTTCCTATGGCCTAATGGCTTAGGAGACTGGTCGGCTAATTTGAAACAGGGACCATCGTCAGTTCGAATCCGGGGGACAGTGGATTAGTCGAGCATTAAAAATGCTCGGCGAACCACTTTTTTTCTGGGGGGTAGGGGTAGGTCTAGGGTTGTTGATACCCTAAGGTCAATACCCGCTGAATGGGGTGGAGCCTTCCTTATGGGCCTGATTGTATTTCTGATCTGGTGCTGCTACAACAAGCATATGCAAACCCCACTCCGTACCATACCGTCAAACCTTTTCCCCCACGAAAATGAACTAGAAGGGGGTCACGCATTGGTTAAACTCCCTGTAAACTCCATCGAGAAACCACCTGTTGCAGCTTCTTCACCATATCCGAATAATGCCAAAACTGGATAGAGCACAGTAACAGGAGGGGCACTACGAGATGGGGAGTGACACATTGGTACTGCGGTGAGCCCATGCCCTGCGCATGGGCATCTGCCCTTCCATCCCTTTCCCATCCTCTTCTTTCCCCCCACCGAACAACCCTCCAGAAAGGCAGATCCGCTCCCTCCCTGAGGCGTCTCTCAAACTACCTTATGATATTCCGTGTATGGGGTGTGGAGCGCGGTACGCAAGAACCAAGGTGGATACGTATGGAGAAGTAAGCTCTTTCGCCCCCTGCTCCCTTCCTTCCGATGCCCTAGAGAGGGAGAAAAAAGGCGAAGTAGAGCTAGGACATATCTTGAGAACTAAATATCCCTGGGATGATTCGAGGTATGGTACTCAGATTGAATGTTGTAATACGAAATGCTATCTTCTGGGCTGCTGAGACATTGCAAAATTTTGTGCCGCCCTTGTCAGTATCTAAGGCAGAGATGACTAAAGTACTCGTACTGCCTCAGTATCCCCCAACGATAATGTGCGTAGGTACGGTCACATAGCTAATATTAGCTATGGTCTGAAGTTTGCACATCTGCGAATTTGTAGTAACTAACAAAGGGTTGCTTATTAAACGGTGTCTCAGACGCTGACAGGGGCGGCACAAAATTTTCCAATGTCTCAGCAGTCCAGGAGATAAGGGTTGACTTCGAATTTCATAGTGAAGTGGATATTGAACGAGTGATTTCTTATGATACCGGCTACAGGTTCCAGGGCTCAATACTTGCTGATATAGTGTAGACATTTTCTTCTTCTAAATTTACGTAAAATATTCAAGTGCCTTTTCCTGTGTAAGTCTGAACGGTTTGATTCATAAGTATCAACATCTCTCTCTCTCTCACTAAGTACCAGACTGGGCGAAACCGGTAGGCCTGGTTCTCTCTCGGACAAGAATCCGGAAGAAGCGGCCTAGTAAGGGATACTGCAGGCTGGGGAGGATTTTATATTCCGGAGTAGTGGGAGATACCTATGCCCGGATACATTTTGTTTTGGGGGGATATAGGGGGTTTACAAGGCGATGTGGATAGGTATGGGAGTGGACGGAATAGTATGGGAGTTGATGCTCGTCCGAACGGACCGATTGAGGCATCTTAGTATATAAGGAGAGTGTCCATGGCTTCTAGAATTTGTAGCTAGTTTTTCCAAATCGGAGAAGGGGGGTACAATATTTTTCCCTCTCGTTTCCCCCTGACACCACTCTTGTTGTCGTAGACGTGGGAGGAAAATGGGAGCCTCCAGTATTTCACACTCCATTTCGCAGGATTTGTTGTTGTATCCTCGCACCACTTGATCTACCTTTTGATAATAAGATTTGAGAGGAGGAATTGAGCTTCTGGGTTTATATTAATTACACTAAGGGAATGATTGCTTATCCGGTTGGCTGGTTGATTCTAAATTTATGTTTTTTTTGTTTCAAGGGGAACTTAAGATCAACTGTACTATATCAGGGCACATTAAGCACACTGCTATAGGAGCAAGCATGCTTTTAATAGCGGGGTTGTAAAACACTGGCCACTGATCACTGATGGCACCTAGAGAATCCTTTCCTGTATCAAACAATGGTTACACCGGGGATACTAGCCATGGAATCTGGGGAATATTTGACCTCTGAGAAAGAAAGAAAGAAAGAAAGAGTTCATTATTCTATTGAAATCACAAGAGAGTACTATTATTTAATACAGATGTTTTTTTAGCCAAAGATAAAGTATCAAGCGCCTGAAATGTCTATATTCCAAAGAAGAGGCAGTTAAAAGATCAAGAAGAAAGAGAATTATCGGCCAGTTCCTATGGCCTAATGGCTTAGGAGACTGGTCGGCTAATTTGAAACAGGGACCATCGTCAGTTCGAATCCGGGGGACAGTGGATTAGTCGAGCATTAAAAATGCTCGGCGAACCACTTTTTTGCTGGGGGGTAGGGGTAGGTCTAGGGTTGTTGATACCCTGAAGTCAATTCCCGCTAACTCTACACCATACCATCAGGCCCTTCCTTCTATGACAATGAACTGGCGTTAGAAGGCGGTCACGCTTTAGTTCAACTCCCTGCAAACTCCATCGAGCAACCAATAGCAAGAACCTATCACTGATGTCTAATCTTTGACAAGTCCTCAACAACACCCGCGAGCGTGCAAAATATTCCTTGTCAAAGATATTATCGCTGAAGCCAACCGGCTTCTGAAAGTCCGTGCAGGCCAGCGAGAAGGCTAATCCACGGGAGATATCATCTAGAAGCTTGTTCTTATTCCTGCCATCGTCTAGCAGATGTCGCAATGGATCATTCTCTTTAGTCCCTGAAGACTCATTCCCATGTCACCCGAATCCCATAACAGACTCGACGATAGCCTGAAATAATCGATTTTGGCTCTTGTTCAAGTCTGGAGAGTGACGGCCAGTGAGGTAATCCCCTAGCCAGACACGAAATGACTGCGCCATGTTGAGACTTAATTGCATCTGGGTATTCCCTTGTCCCGTGGCAGTAGAAAGAAATGCCCGTAGGGAAGCGAGTATGGATAGGAACGTTCGGATCACGAAGGCTGGTCGAGTAGGCAAATATCCTTTCCCTTGATCGAGCAGATACTGCACAACCCCAACCGCATCATACTGCAATTGCCCACATAAACAATGCACGGCATTGAGCACAGCCTTGACCTTAAAGTACGGCCTCCGTGGATCCGGTATCTTTCCAGTCGAGTGGCTGAATTCCACAATATCTCTCGTATGAGCGGTGGTGGTGGCGGCGAGTGATGGGTCTTTAGACAGGAATCTATCTGACGTGCCATCCTCCTGCATAACCTGGAATAGGGAAGCAATGATGAGCGCAAACTTCTGTTCCAACAGCCGTTTATACTCTTTATCCCCGAACTTCTGTGTAATGCGAAGTTCCACATTCGGACGCAAGGGTGCGTCCCCCTTTGGAGGCGTCGCCATCGCCAGAATTGTACTTTAGCACAGCCCACTAGCTATAGGCTCACAAAACAAGGTCCTATTTAAGATAATGTGGTGTTATGGAAGGGGGTATTGGAGCTATGTGGGTAGCGTAGGGTTGTTGAAACTAACGGCTTGCGTATTTTCTTCTTCTGAGGGATTCCAGGACCTGATGTGTGTGTGCGGGGTGCCGTACTTTTATGGATGGTGACTAAGGCGTAGCGAGAATTTGGCTGCTCTCATTTAGTGGCGGGTGCCGGACCGGGAGAATATATTTTGTCGCCGTTTGTGCGCTGAATAAAGGTGGGATCCTCCCGTGACAATACGGGGGGCAGCGTCATTGGGATAGAAATTATTGACAATTGAGAAAGATGGTTGATTGGTCCTTTCTACGTCCCGGGGAAAGAGGGCTGTGAGGAAGCTATAATCTTATTCGGAGGATTGTGTCGGATAGGCTGGGGATATGGCTAGTTACACGAGTGATTTATTGTGAGAACACACTGCTGGCACCCGCTCGGCGAAGTATAGTATATTGGCCGGGTTCTGGGCGGTGTCTGGTAATACCGCGTATGATAATATTATGGTATCCCTTTTTGTGAATTGTGCGATTCCGTGTGGAGAGGGCTTAGAAGGTTGTTGTTGTTGGAACGGAAATTTATTCCTGACGACTTCATAAAGAGTCATGTCTAGGAGCCCGGTGTCGCTGTTTCGACAAATAAAGTTCTCAAACTAGCTCTGGAAGAAGCCTGGGATTCAATGCAATTACTTCAGGCTTGAGCGGATTTTATATCTTGTTCTAGAGTAGCTTTAGGAAAGTTCAGTAGGTTTACAATGCGATCGATGGTAATTCGGGGTTCATGGCTTCCCGCACAGAGCAATTGACTCGTTTTCGCAATAGAGAGGGCCCTCTATGGTCTTCATAATTTGCTATTGCTAATACAGATCAGAGGAGGAAAAAAATATTCGTTTCTTGATAATTTTTATCTTTCTCTTCTGCTACCCCGCCGATCGCGGACCCCTTCTGAGAGGATATGAGTCCAGATTCGGATTCTGCCACCTCGTAGCGGGTCTGATTTGCCCTACAGCCTTATTGAAGAAGGCTAAGGCCTTCAGTCTCCCAGTTCCCATAGGGCATGATTTCTTATAACCCCTGCCCTACCTGATGGATTGTTCAACAATTACTTCCGATGCGGGGAATTGAGCTCCTGGGCTCCTGCTAATTGCACAGGGATTAATTGGTTCTCGACATATTAACCACTGCGTCAGCTGGGTATTTCACATAATATCGTCTTGGGAACAAATACTTATCCTACTGGTAGGTAGGGTTTTATTTTGAATGCGTTATCGAGGTAGTTTAGTCCTCAAGGGAAGGGAAATAGCAAGCTCAAAAGAGGACTGTGACACAAAATTCATGACCTATAGTAGGTGGTTTCGTTCGTTCAGAACGTTTCGTCTGGCTTTCAAGTTCGGCGTTACGAATCCTTAGCTGAGCCCTTGGCCTGGCCATACAGCATTGTTCAAAGATTCACTCGTACAGTAGCTACACTGCCGCACACAACCCCCAACATGTTCGCCCTTCACATTTCCAGTAGACATCCGAACGTCTACTTCTCACGTTACCCTAAAAACCATAGTACAACTAGACTCATGCGAAGCAGCCGTGCTCACAAATGTCTTCCAATCAGGGGTGTGCCAGGGAAGGGCCATTTTGGCATAGATAATCGAGTGATATCTCCTTAACCAAACTAAGAGGGAAAATAAATAAAGGGTGAAGACAAAATAAAGTCCTTTCTTGATCCGTTCATATTATGGATATCCTCGCCCTTGGATTGGAACGATCTTCACAACCAAGACCCTGTCTCTGACTGGGTACCCACTGTGACCCATACTAAGGGGCATAATTCTCCGAAGGGAGAGCAAGTGAAATATGTAGAGTTTCTCATCTTTTTCCATTCAAGTCGCCCAAAGGTTGCCCCTAACCTTGAGTTAGGGTACAGTACGATGTAATTTTCAGGGAGATCTGAGACACGCGGAAGGGCTCCGGATGATTTCCTTCTTACTCGTAACCACTTCCCTGCGGCGGCTTGCGAGCTATGATACAGAGATCGACGTGGAAAATTTGATCCTTGCCTGGCACTTAAACTTACGACTGAACCAGAATGTTCTATAGACGCCATACGGGTATGGGGTGCATAATGCGATGCCCGTGTTAAAACTTTAAACAAATATTTGTTCCTGGTGGAGAACGGGGGGGCCCGTCTGTTACTCAAGTATCATTGATCTAATTGATGTACACAAAACACTACCACATCTAGTCCTTTGGCCGTTTAAACTCCCCAAAGAGCAATAGCAAGCGCACCTGTCTACTCTGAAAGGAACTGCGGTAGTAAGGAATCTCCCAAACCAGCTGGGCCAATCACCGGACAATTCCCCCTACAGTTTGCCGTCCCAGAATTGGATTACTGCCCATTTTCCACTCCAGGCCCACTTTCGCTTCTTTTCCTCGGTGTCCCCACTCCTGAGTTCTGCATCCTTCCCCTCGTCTAGTCCCACCACCACGTCTGCCTTGCAGGTCCTCAAAGCCAGTACTCTTACATCACTTCCCGCTTTTCCCATTTCACCAATCGCCTTTGAGAAGCTGGTGGTAGGGTCCCAGGCTGCATCAGCTGTCAGTTTACGATAGTTAAGGTCGCCTTTGAATATAACCAATTCCGATTGCCTAAGGTCTTCGAAGAGCCGCGGTGCAACACTCGGGAGTCTCCAGTAAGATGCGGCCGTTGTCCAGAACTGATTTGGACGCAAAAGAAACTTCCCTTCGGTGTGTAGCTCACTCCACTCCGAGAAGAGGAATTTAAGGTCGAATATCTGAGAGTCCGAGAGTGGAGTTTCCTGGACTTCGCCATCGGTTGAGTACTTGTTTCCTGGCGAATCAAAGTATGGCACAGGATCCCGCAGAGCGTTAATCAGGTCGGCAAAGTCGCCCGGCAACACGTCGCTCACAAACCACGGCAGATTCTTTGGATGAAAGACAATCTCAGTGGCGAATCCGGTAGCTAAAAGATATCCGCCAAGAATCAAGTCCACAAATAACTCGAACCCGGAATTGTCTAGAACGATATCAATTCTGCCGGCTTTCCCCTTGCCTCTTTGCTTTTTGAGAAGATCGTACACCTCGTCCACCTGGTTGTGTAGAATGTTCTGTTTAGCCATGTTGCGTGCATTCTTCCCTTGAAGTTGCTGGATATCCGCGTATGTGAGAGAGGTAAAAAGGCTAAGATCTGTAGCATTCCCCCAAAGACATATCTCGCTCATGTCGGTGAAGAGATCCTTCTCTGCTCCTTCCATCGCCCCTTCAGTACCAGTGGCTGGCCCAGGGTTCCTAAGAGAAGAGACTATCTGCCGATATTGCGAAGCCAACTCAAGAACCGCTGCCCGGGAAGATCTGAAAGCGTTGGTCTTCTGAACACGGAACACATCGTGGGTTTTCCAGCCTTTGCTATTGGCAAAGAAGCTATGCAACCGGCGGTAAAGATAACATTCTGCGAATAGCCAAGGTGCATCGAACCATCTGGGACTGCCCAACCTCTCTAGCTCTTCATTATAGCCCTCGATGTCATCCCCTCCGTCATCTTCCAAGGGCCTAAACCAATTCAGTTAGTCCACTAAGGCGGGATGAAGAGGCAAGGAAACCCACTTTATGAGTCGATCGTGCTGTAACTCAAACTTAAGCTGTGCGATCTGTGCGACAATCTTGCTTCCTTCTTGTTTGTGATCACTGTCCTCAGAATTGCTCGCGTGCTTGAATACATCGTTGATTGCTTGGGTCTGTAGTCCTGTGTTAGCCCCTTAGATACAGATGGTGTTTGCCACACACACCAATATCACGGGCCAACGGTCGCGTGCAGAGATATAAGCAAAAGAATTCTTATCCGAGGTTCTATAGGGCTCTGTTTTCGAGTTAGCAAAAACAAAATTCGTAATAATTGTTACGGGTGGTGCCCTATTTTACCTGCAGAGAGTCCAGGATCCATAATCACGACTTTGACAGGATAAACGATCAAGTTAGTAAGGCCAAGCCCCGAAATTCGAGTCTGAGGTTGCCGCACGAGAGCTGCGTCTGATTGAGGTTGGGTTGACGGTTGGAGCTCCGATGTCCTGACTCTCGAGTACCCGGATCATGGTGAGGGGAAAAATACACAATTAAATTCTCCCACCAAGGAGCTGGAGGCTTGGCAGGGCTTCACGCCAAGAGAGGGGGCTTAGGCGCTTTTTGGCACGTGACGTTTGCGTGGTTTCCAAACAATCGGCATCATAAAGTTTGAGTGTGCGTTGCCAAACACCTCAGGCGAGTTGTAGGAGTTCGGGCAAGACGAGGGGATCAGTAATAAGTGGGAGAGGTTAATTTCCAAAAGGTGAATATAATGCGATGGTGATATCACGGTGAGCAAACCCTGTGTTGAAGTTGGAATATATTATTAACTCAGTATTAACCTATAATATATATATATATTCCGTTCCAAAACTGTAGCTTTGAAATTTCAGAAACCGCTGTGTGGAAACAGCACAGTTAAACACTCAAACGTCGCCGTGCCAAACAACCCCTTACTCGCGGTAGGGGTAAAGTATTGGAACAAACTGGGGTCCGGATGGTCAATGCGTATTTTCATTCATTCCGATCCCAAGATTCCTAAGGGGGGGAATAACCGCGCTTTTTTGTTTCTCGCACAGACATTTGCACCCCCTGTTTGTTCCAATACTTTACCCCTACCGCGAGTACTCGTCCCCCTCAAGAAGTACCCGAAAACAGGGGGGGTATATTTTGTATGGGCGCTCAGACACGCACAGACATTTTGCCATATATGTCTTTAATCCCTGTTTTCGGGTACTTCATGAGGGGGACGAGTATACGGTATGCTACCGGTAGTAGACTCGAGGACTTTGAACGCGGATTAAGGATTGGGACGGAGTGGCATCCCTTCGTCTGTATTCAGGACCTCGCGCTTAGTACGGGCACAGCCGGTAGTGGAAGTGATCGGTTGGTGAAGTAACCAAAGAGAGCAAAGTTAGGAATAATTGTGACAACTATGATGTAAGAAGCATATGATGAACATGAAGGGTGGTACCGGTATCCCCTTCACTGCTGGGGTAGCTTATTTGGGTAATCGTGATAGGAACAACTTCGTGCTTCAGAAGCGGTGTAGTGCTCAGAATAGTGCCAAACGAGTACTGGTCAGCATGGTCATGATGGAAACCTGGCTGGCTGCGTAGATTTGCTCCCAACTATGGTACAAGTACGAGTACTTCGCCTAATTTTAATTTATCTTGATGGGTTGTCTATCGTTACCCTGCCTGTCCTTTCTATCCTATTAGTGCAACGCTAAAAGGTTCTGAAATTCGGGCACGAACGAAGGGATTGGTATCTGCGGTATGCTCATTGATTTGCCCCCGAGTACCGGTAAGTACTCGCAGTTTTGCAAAGTCTCTGGAACGCGGGTTCTGTATCTGGAGCTAAGATTAAGAAAGAAGGACAGTATTCGTATTCTTCCAACTTATGCCCTCAGCAGACTGCTAGGAGGCCTCAATTCACGAATTTTCAGCCCCTAGATCCAGGACCCGCTCCGGGCGAATACTCCTCGCCGTTGTCTACCGGTATCATAGCACGGATACACTTTTGTCACAACAAAAAAAGCCAACTTTGTGCTCGAGCGCCCATTTAGAATCTACCCCTTCCTTCCTGTTTCCAAGTACCGCACGGGACTTCTTGTCTGGGGCAAGGATGACAGCCCTTCCAAGGAAATTTGTCCCAACAACCGGGATAGGGAAAGGTCATTCCCAGGAAGTTAATTTACGAGTATCATACCGGTAGCAAGAGAGCCCACCCCTAATTTTCTCTAACCAGTTGCTACCAATCTAAGCGACACTGATCATGGGTTAGGCCTAGCCCTCGCCCCACCGCCACCTACCAGTGACATCACACCACCAACTCCCGGAGCATTATTTCAACCGTGGAAGCTCCCCGAACTCGCAAACACAACCTTAACTCCCTTTACTCCCACGCTATCACATCAACAACACCAGCTACTGAAGCCACACAAACCAAAATCGCGCAAAATGCCTCCCAAGAAGCGTACCTCGCCTCCGAAAACAGCTCCCGACAAAAAGGCCAAAACAGGGGATAATTCGTCCTCTATCGTCAAGGGGCCGTCTAAATATGTTGAGAATCCGGTTTGCAAACTCTTATCCACAGAAGTCTTTGTGCATGTTATTGACAAGGTCATCCAGTTGTCGTTTATTGAATACATAGAACTTCAAGATCCGAACCAAGACCCAGAAACCGAGGTTCGGCATCTCCGCAAGGAGAAAGAAGATTACGATGGCAGCGAGCTTAAAATTTCCAAAGATGGCTATGACAACCTCATTAAGATGTACATCGAAGTTGAAAAGCGGACCCCCGAGAGCAACGGGATAGTACATATCTACGAGGATTATGCTGGCTATGGTATCATAGAGGTGTTGGAGAAACAGGTAAGATGAAACATTGGGCGCATTGAACTCTGGTACCCTGAGATGACTCGCTAACGAAACGGTAGATAATTCAATACGAGAAAGAGAAGAAAAAGTCACACTTCGAACTGAAGATCTACGCCATCGTTGAAGCTTTGGTATTTTTCCTGGATGGTTCCTACGATGGCAGGTGGATGAGTAAGGTCCCTTTAAACCGACCTTTCCCTAAACCCGGCTAATAAAATTGGAAGATGTCGATGATGGCGACCGTGTGGAGGAGTTAATCTGCCTTCTGGGAACCCTCTTCATAGACTGCTTTCGCGAGCTGGACAAGGAAACCCCAATTGGGCGCTGGCTAGCCCCACCGGACAAGACCCCGCTCAAGAACGTGGGCCTAATAATGGGGCTGGCCATAGGGGCCTCCGGTTGCTGGCTGGGCGACGCCGAAAGCATGGATTTCTGGTCTCAGGAGATTGAGAGAATGGCGGAAGCCAGAGGTATACAACTCAGGGATTGTAATGGTCCTATCAAAGACAAGAGTGACGGGACTAAGAAGTTGGACTTTAGCGCTCAGGTTTGCTGCCCCCCTCTCACTTCCTTCCCTAGAAGCCAGGATTCGGCGTATATGCTTGCTAACTACTTTGGTGTTATAGTTGAAGGCGTATAAAAAGAAAAACGGGGGTGCTGCTAGTATGGGCGGGAACCACTTCGATTTGAGTAAGATTTCGGAGGCGGAGAGGAAGCGGTTGGATGAGGGGGATATCTTTGAGATTTGAGGCAGGGTGAATCCACGAATGACATGCTTGTATTTGTAATTCGGTCTGGTGGATCGGTCTTTTCTACTCAAGTGTTATGAAAGCGAATGATCAAGTTATTAGTGTCTGTCCTGCTTCCAACTTGAACTGGTTTTCATACAAGTGTTTATTCCAGGTTGGCCTGAGATATCTATACTGCGGGACACCTCAGTGGGCTCGCCGCCACTAATGGAGGCATTTGTCAAAATCAGCCCAATATTTCGACTCTAGTATGGGGATGGGTGAACGGTGGTCGTATCGTACTACTGGCAGCGGGCCTGACCTGTGAAACCGACCGGGCTGCCTACCATCTCGGCGAGAACCAGCAAGGAATGGTTAATTCATGAAGCAATTAAGAAATCCCAAATACGAATAGGGAGGTTCCGTGATCAGCCATGGATGTGGATTTGCTCTCGTCACTATAACGATACCGGTAGTCTCCGCTTTCCGAGTACGGCTGAAGTGGGCAAGTGACCGGTGATTAAAATGCTGAGGGAAGAACTGGTGTGAGTAAGTGAACATAAATTGACAGTAGTTCATATTTTAGTGTGAGCTTCAAAATATGGGGAATTTAATTAGCTGTTAATGAGCTCTACTGTACAAGTGCTTCACCATTAGTAGCAATATATGATAGAAAGAAAGAAAAATATAAAAGTCGTTCTGTTCCTTGTATTCTCCAACTATGAGGCCATTTCCCGCGTGCACACAGAGCCAGTATCTCCCCTTAATCGTTCTTTTTATTTTCTAAGCAGCTGGAGCGCTGAGAGGGTGTTTAGCTGAAGTGATTGAATTAGTTTAGACACGTAGAATATATTTTTCACAATGTTATTGGAATTTTTTTATTAGCATATATTATTATGCAATTTTGAACTTTTATTGCGAGACCCCGGTACTTATGTTGACACGTGCCGAAGGGAGCCTAACCAATTCATCGATTTCCACTGTGAATCAGATCGCACTCCTCTGACCAGTATACGATACCACGCGGTCCGCACCTTATGGACAGACCCCCCCCCCTCTTCGCAGCTGCTGGGAATTTCGTCAACTAGTCCTGCCCACTCGGCTCTCTGCTGCATTCCAGCGAACGAACAGGAAGAATGGCTCAATTTCTCAGTAATAATAACAACTCTTTCAATACTATCAACTATTACAATTACCAGGTCTCTGTTGCCGATGAGAGGTCAGAAATACTGGCCTGGTTATCCCCGCTCGAACCCCGTATACGACACCAGGACGTTAGAAGTAACCGGATCGATGATGTGGGGGACTGGCTTCTTGCGACCGACGAGTTTAGGGGTTGGTGCGATTCCGACGGGGAAGGCAGATCTGACAAGGCGACACTGTTTTGCTACGGTGCTCCAGGGACAGGCAAGACTTATATCAGGTAATAGGGACGAGAGATCTTGACGGAAAAAGTAAACACAAGATGGTATTTCTGACGAGTCCAAACATTAGTTCCTTAGTGGTAGATACCCTATGCGATCGGGCTAGAGGACAAAACGCCGCCGTTGCATGTTTCTATTTTGACTACGCCGCTCAGAAAGAGCAGTCTCCAATAAGTATATTGGGTTCCCTGCTGAAGCAAGTTGTTGGTGGATGGGAAAAGATTCCGGGAGGGATAGTGAAGGCATTTGAAGACCAGAAGAAGGTGATTGGTGGACGGGGGCTGCGACTTCACGAAATCGTGGAGATGCTGGAGACCGCCTCGTCCTCCCAGCACACATTCATATGCATTGATGCCCTCGACGAATGTGTAGCAGTGCATCGCCTAAAGGTCCTTCGCTCACTAAAACAGATCCTCCTGAGATCCCCGCGGACACGGATCTTCCTGACTGGAAGGGCACACATTAGGGGTGAGGTTGAAAAAGGGCTTGCTGGGGGGGCGGCGATTTTATCCATAAGTCCCAAAGAAGATGATATCGTCACATTTCTCCGCGCCAAGCTGGATGAAGACACAAATCCTGACGCGATGGACGACCGTCTCGAGGCTGATATTATGAGAAAGATTCCGCAAAGTATTTCGGAGATGTACGTTTTTGAAGCAACAACCGCTCTGAAGCCCTTCTTGAGCTCTCTGCTGACAGGTGCACATCTAGATTCCTACTAGTGTCCCTAAACATTGAGGCAATACTACGGGAAACGACTATCCACCGGAGGAGGCAAAAGCTCGGCACAATGACAACTGGCTTGGGGTTGGGGCATGCATACGGTGAAACTCTAGAACGCATAAAGGCGCAGGGTGGGGAGAAGGCAAGGCTTGGGATGGCTGCTTTGATGTGGATTTGCCATTCGGAGCGGCCATTGAGTGTGGATGAACTATGTCATGCCCTCGCGGTCGAGATAGGATCGCCAAACCTCAATGTCGACAATGTTCCTCCGATATCGACACTGTTAGGGTGCTGCCAGGGACTCATTACTGTGGATCAGGAGGCTTCGAATATCCGCTTGGTCCACTTCACCCTCAAAGAATATCTTCTCACTCGCACCGACCTCTTTGTTCAAGCTCATTCGACAATGACGGAAACCTGCTTGACGTATCTGAATTCTCAACAGGTCAAGGACCTTCCGCCCACAAGGACTGACGACCTACAAAGCACGCCGTTTCTCAAATATTCGTCAATACATTGGGGAACGCATGCGAAGAGGGAACTCTCAGATCTTGCAAAGTCGCTCGCGGACATGCTCTTCGACCAGTACAATGAGCACATATCTCCTAGATTACTTGTGAAGGACGGGCTGGGTAATGCCTACCGTCTTAAGGAGATTGAGGCCCCTTTCTTGTTCACCGCACTACACTGTGTATGCTTCTTCGGGAGTGTTGAGCTTGCGCGTGCTTTAATCGAGAGGGGGGGTTATGATATTAACAAAAGAGATTGCGCGGGTGTTACCCCACTCATCTGGGCTGTCGGGAAAGGGCACGAGGCGGTGGTTGAACTGCTATTAGGGCAGACAGATCTCGATCCCAATCGAGCGAGCGTTCGCGGCGAGATACCGCTCTCGATTGCTGCCCGGAATGGGCATGAAAAAATAGTGAAGCTACTGCTGGCACGAGAAGACACGAACTCTGAAGGAACAGACAATTATGACCAAACAGCACTTTCATGGACCGCTGCGAAGGGGCATGAGGGAGTGTTGAAGCTATTGTTGGCACGGGAAGATACTAACCCCGGCAGAGCAGACAATTATGGCCGAACACCACTCTCGCTTGCTGCTGAGAATGGGCATGAGGAAGTAGTGGAGCTGCTATTGACACGGGAAGCTGTTAGCTCCGATAGTCCAGACATAAATCGCCGGACACCACTCTTGAGGGCTGCTGCGGAGGGGCACGAGGGGGTAGCGAAGCTACTATTAGCACGCGAGGATGTCAACCCTAACGGAGCAGACCCGGGGCACCACCTTGGCCAAACACCGCTCGGGTTAGCCGCCAAGAATGGGTATGAGGGAATGGTGCGGTTGCTATTAGCCAGGAAAGATGTCCACCCTGATAGACCCGATACGTGGTACTGTCAGACGCCACTCTCATTTGCCGCCGAGAACGGATATGAAGGAGTAGTGAAACTATTATTAGCACGGGATGGAGTCGACCCAGACAGAAAAGACGGGCGCGGTGAAACAGCGCTCTCGAAGGCTGTTAGGAATGGGCACGAAGTAGTGGTGGGGCTGCTACTGGCTCGGGGCCTTGTTGGCTCCGACGGAGCGGACTGTTCTGGACTGCTGCTTTCGCTTGCTGTTCGGAATGGGCATGGAGCAGTAACGGAGCTACTGTTAGCAAGGAGAGATGCCAACCCCGACGAAGCCGACGGCTCTGGCAGGACGCTACTCTCGTATGCCGCCGAGAAAGGGCACGAGGAAGTAGTCAAGCTACTATTGGCAAGGGGAGATATCAATCCCAACAAGGCTGATAGGTTTGGCGAAACACCGCTTTCATTGGCTTCTAGGAATGGGCATGAGGGAGTATTGAAGCTGCTGCTGGCACGAGGAGATGTCAACCCGGATGAAACGGACAACACGGGCGAAACGCCGATCCATTGGGCTGTTATGATGGCGCTTGAGGGGATCGTAGAGCTGCTGCTAACGCGGAAAGACGTCAACCCCGACAGACCAGGCACGCTGAATGGTCAGACACCACTAGGCGTGGCTTCCGGAGCCGGATATGAGGAAATAGTTAAGCTACTTTTAGCACGAGAAGATGTCAACCCTGACAAACCGGACGCCTGGTATGGCCAAACACCTCTCTGGATGGCTGCCAAGAACGGGCGCGAGGAAGTAGTGAAATTGCTTTTAGCACGAAGAGATGTCAACCCTAATAGGCCAGACGCTTGGTATGGCCAATCGCCACTCTCGATAGCTGCCAAGAACGGGCGCGAGAAAGTAGTGAAACTACTTTTAGCACAGGAGGATGTCAATCCTGACAGACCGGACACCTGGTATGGCCAAACGCCGCTCTCGTTAGCTGCCGGGAACGGGCATGAGAAAGTAGTGAGGTTACTATCCCGGGAAGATATCAACTCCGATAGACCAGACAACTCCGACCGTACGCCACTATCGTGGGCTGCCGAAAAGGGGTATGAGGAAATAGTAAGGCTACTATTAGCACGGAAAGATGTCAGCCCCCACAGACCAGACGCATACTACGATCAAACACCACTATCATGGGCTGCTAGGAGTGGGCATCATCGATTAGTGAAGCTCCTACAAGCCCACATAGCATCAGATCCCAGTGTGCTCTAGAGCCCAGGGGGTGTCACCTCTCCTAACGCCCTTCGGCCCGCCTACGACCCGCCCTTCCAGTCACGTACAACATAGGCTTTTCCCGTTCTACCTCCTTAGATTAGATGCCTTTGATCTCATCTATAGTTCTCCCGTTTATTGTATTGTATGCTTCTAAGCTGCTCTTGTGAGCCTTTCTGCTTGCTCCTCACGGCTGGTATATGTGGTTATGGTATTGTATCCTCAATAATTATGACCGATGATGGGAACAAGTGCTCGGCTATGGGTGAATGAACGTGAGGGAAATATCGTGTGGTGGGGTTTTGTTGGAGGAAGATGGTTGAGTGGTGTTGAAATGATTCTGTTTTCCCTTCCCCTCGTTCGATGGGGTTCTTGAGGGCTGTTTTGTGGATTGTCTAAGGACACTAAGCGTTGCCCCAAGATGGTTTACCCTCACAGCTCTGGTGTAATTGGGTTTAAATATTCTTCCAATGCCATTCTGCCACCACTCTCTAGAATCTCCTCCGCGACTTGGCCCGTTTTGCCTCTTTTGGTTTATTATCTTGGGTGGTCTAGAGCGCTGCCGAAGTGTTGGTGCCTAGCTCTTGTGAACAGATATTTTTCCTGTCTTAATATTCCATGATTGGCTCAATTAGATCTTGGCTCAAGGGCCATGTTATTCCCCAATGTCACTTTTATTTCTTTATATACACCTTTGCTCTTCACCTAGATCTTGAGAGCCGTGTGAAGAAAGTGGCGGTAATTTTTCTGTGTCCTGGCGGTTTCTATCCCCCAGCCCCCCCGCCCATGAGAGTGATGTTTGACCATACCGTGTGTCTGAGCTGTTGGGATAGACATCCCCACATGCAAATATTCACCCAGCTGCTCTACCGTGACCACTCTTTGCGGCCCATATGAGTGGTGTAAAACCCGCGCAACCCCTCCAGTAGATATCGCAACCCCCCCCCCCCTCTCCACCAATGCACTCACAAACCCAACACTTCCAAAAAAGAGGCATGAACAATGCAGCGTAGTGAACACCAAGGGATTCTTTAAAAGGAGCCTGAGATATGTGCATGCACCCGACGAGGAAAAATGGCGTCATCACAAGCGGCCCCACGATCCAAGAGTTCCCTTCTCGTACCCTCCTCTCCAGTACCGTAAAATCTCGAATAATTGAACAATGTGCCATGAAGTCGAGAATTCCCTACCTCGGAAAAAAAAGGGGGGGGGGGGGAAATCGCAGCAAAACAAAAGAGGTTCCCACTATTGTCGGGTGGGCTCCAGCAGAGGGGGCTCGGTTATATAGTAAGAGGAAAATTCTTCGAGGGGGCGAAGTGGTGCATCAAGCGGACATTCCACGCCTTTTGACTTCCAGCGCAAAATGAATCTGTGATCCCGTATATACAGTAGATCGCAACTAGTTCATTTGCCATCACTCGTTACTTACGGTATAATATTTACGCTACTATATATACCGTTAAAACCCGAAATTATCGAGAATCTCAGCTAGAACGTTGGAGTTGCCCCCTCCTCCTCCTCCTCCTCCTCCTCCTCCTAGTATCATAAGTTTAAAGTCTGTGTCTCGAGTAAGGGCTGATGGAGGAGAAGAATCTTCCGAACGCGGTGTTTTGCCACCCCCCAATCCAGAGCCAGAAATTCTGGGCGTCCCAGCTTCATTCTCGATTATTTTGGTTCTTGCGGTGGATGAATATTCTAGGCAAGTACATTCTGAGGATAAAAAAAGTGGGGACGGGAGCGTGGGGATTCCGAGAGCATGTGTGTGTGGGGGGGGTAGTGAAGCTACTGTTAGCGCCGAAATAGTAACCTGTGCAAGTATTGTACAGTAGATTCCCCCCCGCCGCTGACATTAAAGACCTCTAATAACTGAGAGTGAATCCCTTCTCAGCTCTTTGCGCCTGGACTCTTCTTCGTGTGGATCCTTGCTCTAGAAGTTTTTTCTTCTTCGCGGAATTCGGCGCTGAAAGGTGAGGTGAACTTATCATGCTTGCAATGTCGTGACGTTTGTAGAACAGACTGCTATTGCATACAACTAAAAACTAGCCAGCAGTCCGTTTTAAAAACGTCACTACATTTCGAGTACAGTCGTACAGTGCTGTACAGCTCCTTCCGAGTCCCTATCTCAACTTCGTCCCTTGTATTTCAGGTTCCTTTCACAGATATCTACTTTTGTTGGCGGGTGTGCCCGGGGGAGTTTTTTCTTTTTCTTTCATGACCTGGGTGAGTTGGCTCTTGGGCAGATATGGATGGAATGGGGTATGGGTGGTTTGGTTGATCCGGTATCGGACGCAAATATAGTGTTTGATGAGTGCGTCATGCTCTCTCACTCACGCATATTTGTAATGCCATGCACATAATGTATTCCGTATCGCCGGTATAGCGCATGTAGCGAATCCCATCCAATCTAAGTTAAAATCACTTCACAACAAACAAACAAAGTCTAAAAAGCCCATCGCGCTCAAATTCACACCTCTCCTCCTCCTCCATTCCTTCCTCCGGCTAGTGAACCGCCTCCGCAATCCTACTGTACACCTTGCCGGAATCTCCGAGCAACAGTGCGCACGCACACATTATTAAGAAGGAAATCAGCACAAAGAGGTTTTTTGTGGGAGGGGGAGTTGGTGTTTCGTTATACTTTTGAATCATTAGTTGTCCGCTATGGAAATGCGAAGGGGGGGTTCTACAGTAACGATCCAATCATCCCACTTAACCCATAGTGAATGCCACCAGAAGTGTGTCTGAGACCATGGATAAGTCATCGCGTTCCAGCCAGATTCGTTGTTATACCACTTCACCTCATTAGCCATCATATTTTAACGTTAACTAGGAAGAGAGTGGACGGATACGAACAGTCTTACACCCAGACCCCCAAACCATCCTCGCTAGCTCCCTCTGTACGTTTAAAACCCACCCCCTCTCTGTCTCCCGCCTAACTTCCACCGCTACCGCCCCCCTCTTCCTCCCTAACACCGGCTGCAGCACCCTCAATGCATACCCAACAGTATTCTCGATCGCCATTAGCGTAGAGGTATGTCCGGTTGCGGCGTTCGGCCCAAGCAGCATGAAGAAGTTGGGAAATCCGTGCATGGCAGTGGTCTTGTACGCGCCTGGACCGCCCAATTCTGCGAAGTGAGCGGTCATGCTGACCCCGTGTCTACCGATTATACGCAGCGGGAAGTAGCATGTTTTGAAACCGGTTGCGAAGATTATTACTTGTGCTTTGTGGTGTGTGTCGGCGGAGATTTGGATACCCGTTGGGGTTATTCGCGCAATGGGGGATTTGGTTAGGGTTACGTGTGGGCTATGGAGGGATTTTAGGTAGTCTGCGTCAAGGACCCTTCGCTGGATTCTATTAGCACTGAACGTAGTGATAGAGAGGGGGGGGGGGTACTTTACATCCGACCTCATAGTCGGGGATTAATATGTCGTGATACTTCTCTGGCGATGCTTCCCGCATGTATCTTTCCAGCACCAGCTTTCGTCTCGCCCGGTATTTCTTAGAGCTCTCACTGCTGCCGAAGAGGCGGAAGTTCTCTTCTATCGCGAGGAATATTAGGAACCTGTGAAGTCGATTTACCAACGGGATGTTCCGGAATATCCATCGAATCCTTGGAGAGTAATTTATTTTCGGAGCCTTGACTAGCCAATGCGCACTTCTGACGATCTGTATTACCGACGCAGCGACTTCCGCAACCGCCGGGACGATTTGTGCGGCAGTGCCTGGGGGTAGTCAATTAGTTGGGAGTTTCCAGTAGATGGAGAAAAGAACTTACAGCCATTGCCAACGACTACTACGTCCTTGCCTTTAAGCTCAATACCCTGATCCCACTCCGCCGAATGACATATTCTCCCTTTGAACCCCTCCATCCCATCCACCTTTGGAACATTCGGATATACCAATCCCCCAACAGCACTGAACAGCACCCGGCACTCATGTTCCCACTCCTCCTCCTTCCTTCTAACCCTAACCTTCCAAACCCCCCTCCCCTCCACCCACTCACAGCCTAAGACCTCAGCGCCCAGCGTCGTCCTCTCGGGAATCCCATACTCTCTCGCGACCCCCAGTGTATACTCCTTAATCTCCGCCTGCGATGGTGTCATGCATGACCAGGCAGCATTCTGGGCGAAGCTAAAGCTGTACAGCACGCTTGGGACATCACACGCCGCGCCCGGGTACGTATTCACGTGCCAAGTCCCGCCCAGATCTGTGTTTCGGTCGTAGAAGTGTGCGCTCGAGTGCGGGTAGCGGGTTTTCAGGCATGCGCCAAGGGCAATCCCTGAGAGGCCGGCGCCGATGCAGACTACGTCGGTGTATTTTGGTGATGGTGGTGGTGGTGTCATGAATGCTGAATAAAGTTTGTTTTGTTGAAGAGCGGTGGGAAATTGTTGATTGACTGATTGATCGACGACTAGGCACCCCTTTGTGGAATGGGCACCATCGCGGTAGCACTTCTTGGCGACTGGCTCGTTGAGAATACCCGCAATACAATCAAATAGTTCTTATCGCAACACACGTGATTCGAGTGAGCACAGGTGAAACCCCAACCAACTACATATACAGCACAGCAGTGTGGAAAACCAGATAGGACTAAGATCTTGTCTCCATATCATGGCCTCCATGCTATGGCGGAGTTTCCGAGTATCCCTCTCCTTACGGTGCCTCTGTCGTCTTTAAGTTCTCTTTCCCTCGCGCACAAACTACAAACCAGTCCCGCACTTACAGCTTCCACCTTATTTCTCCACTGACGGTCTACAGAAGACACACTCTCTCGCCCTACTCGGATTTTTTCCTCTTCCACGCTCTCACAACATCTTCCTCCTCCCTCCCACGGCATCGACAGCCCTCCCGCGGAAGATCTCTCCCCCGGCACTACAAATTTAAATGGATAATAGGAAGAGGAGGAACCCTGCCGAAGCCTCACCATCGGTATATACATTGCCAGTAGTTTAACCTTCGTGAGGGATAATCTGTGTTGAGAATATTACTTTTATCTGACGCAAGTATGTCCGGCAGGGAATTGTGGGACTCGTTTACATGCCACTGACTGTATATATAGACACGAAGACCAAGAAGACGGCTGGCAATGTTTACCTGGTTGTACTCGATAAGATCGACTATCTCTTGATCAAATACCAGGAAGTCCTTTATATCATCTCCGTGTAGTCTCTTATGCAAGGCTCACGGTTGATTTTTCTCGGAGAAGCCAACCGGCTTGATCTCACTAATCGTTTCCTTCCCCGCCTAAAAAGCCAGGAATCTTACACCTCAGCCACTCCCATTCCTACTATACTTTGCAGCTCGACCTGCAGCAGCAATTACCTCTCATCTCCGTTCTTTACTTGCGAACGGAAATGAAACTTCCGGAGGTTTCGTTCCATCCTTGCATCCCGCTGCTATCCAACTAGCAGCTCGCAAAGTTTCTGGTGCAACAAGAGATCCCCGGAAGGTTTTCGGCCTCTGTCGTAGGGCTGTTGAACAAGTTGAACCGGAAACTCGCTAGAGGGAACTAAAGATGAAGCAATAGCAGCAGCAGGAAGAGGAGTCAAAGTCACGGGGCGAGATGATGAAATATCCAGCTCGTCAGCCACTAATGGAAAATATGAACCTAAACTCTCCAAATGTTCCTGTTAGCACCCTCTCCTCCTTGGGCATAGAGACAGCAGCACCGCAGGCTACGATCGCGCATGTTGCCTGTATCTCTTCGTCATTCGGTGGATCTTCCATCACCATGTTAAGATGCTCAACCTACAACAAAAGACCGTCCTCTGTTGTCTCGCTACTACCGAAAATTTCAACAGTAGCGTCACCATCAGAAATTGTTCGATGCCTACGCAGCTTTATGGAGGTATGGGTACACCAAGCAAGAGGGGAAGAGCTTCTGGTGGTATTTATTATCACCGAAAATACCAAACATGAAGGAGAATCGAACTCGCGACCCCCCACTCTCACAAATAGGGACATTTCACAATTCAAGAGCTCAGATACGACTTTTAAATGCTTTGCACTATACCTTACAAACGTTGGCGTGCCAAACAGCCCCTGACCATTACATCCCACACTTATTTCTCATTACGCCTAGCCATTTGCCTTAGCTTCTGCCCTTCCCGAATTTCTCTCCTAGCTATCGCATTCTCCTTCGCTTCTTCCTTTCTTTCCGTAGCACGCTGCTTCCTTGCTTTTACCGGATATTTTTTTACTTTGCCGGTCGCCTTCATGTGTTTGTCTAGCAATTCGTAATTGCTCGCATGAGTAAATAGGTCAATCGAGTTGCGAACACCTGCTGTTATGTCCATCACCTCGTGAGCCACCAAAGACCCATAGAAGAAAAACCCATCACCAATTTCGAGCCCAATCCGCATCTTCATCTGCCACAGAACCAGGTCTCCACCTTGAAACCCTTCCCCAAATGGTGCAACACACTTAAGCAAGCGCGGATCATCAACCCAATCCTGACGACAACGTCTTCCAGACTCGGACTCAGAGTCTGTCCCCCGATTCAGACAAACGCCATGCCAAGCTCCACCAAGTGGCCCCAACTTCCTTCCATCTGCATTCCGAGTCTTCCTCATATCCTTAATCACACTTCCAGTCATTCTCACATACTGCTCTGGGCAGAGGAACCGCAATTGATTACTGCAATAATCAAATAGTTCTTGGTTCTCTCTCAGCCACTCCCTTCCCTTTTCCCCATCCCGCAAAAGCTCCTGGCTTTCAACATACTTTTTGCCATCATCTGCACAAACAGTATAATGCCGACTGTCATAGGGGCCCTGAGTTGGCCGATCTCCCCCATCACCACCACCACCACCAGTGCCGGTCCCACGCGAATCCAAGGTCTGAGAGGAATTGTTCAAAGTTGTAAGAAGGTGAGGTGGGATCTTGAACCGATATCCCAGAATAACACCTTTGGCGTCACGAATCCGCAAGATACCAAGGCAGGAAGGGTAGTACGCGAAGGACTTGACGGTAGCTAGGTGTTCTGTAATGAGGGGAAATATCCCCGCAGGTTGGTCCGAGCGCCTCAACAGAGTATCAAATGAAATCGCCGATGGTACACTCAAATAGCCAGTCCGCTCATCCTCCCACTTCTCCAGAAGAGCCTTCACTACTGACTCCCAAGGTGCACCAGGAGGGATAGGTACGGGAAGTGATTGGCGGGTAAATGCCTTGATGGCAATCAGGTGATTCACGCGTTTTTGCATGTTTCTGTCTTCCGGTGTTGCGAGATTTTCGAATCGTGAGAGTTGCGTTGTGGGTCTATTTGTTTGACCCGGGGGGGATGGTGTTTCGACCGAGCTGCCTAGCGTCCCAAATATCGCTGTGACTGACTTGATAAACCGGAGGAAAGAGAAAGAAGGATTGGACAGATTCAATGCGGTGTAACGTAGCAGATAAGAGGAGAGCGAAAGGAGGTGAAGCCAAGTCCGATTGAGTCGGTAGTTGTGATCGAAATTGACAGTTGAGTTCAATGATATTTCATTCGCACTGGGTAGCTACCAGCTAATCCAAGGTATGATAAGGTAGGTGTGGTTGTGCTGGACTAAGTAAGAAAACATGAGAGGCGGCTTTTATGAGAAACTGCACGCCGTATGATACTACAATAGTGAGTGTTTCTCCAGTCGACCCAAAACGGCCATATGACTGCTGACCAGGTATGATACCCCATCAAATCACCCTCGCCCTTCACCGGTTTCTATTACACGTCCCAAGCATATTGAACCCGAACCGAGAACAGGGGGCAAGAATTTGTATGGAGAAATGGTCTGTGTGCATCCATGCTCCCATATTCCAGTAAATTGGGACTCAAATGTTCCGGTTCAATATGCCTGGGACGTGTATCATATTTTCCCGTCTCAGCGCCCCTGATAACATATCAGCTATCCCCCTAAACTGCTGAGACGTTCAGGCCCGTTTAGGGTGTTGGGCACTGGCTTTTTCTAGGGGTCGTGATATAGAAAACTCCGCGCTCAAGAGGCAGCGTAGCGGTCAGAGTACCGTAAGAACTGGAATAATTGAACCTCGTGCTGAGAGGTCGGGGATTCCCTCTCTTGGATAGGGGGTCGAGCGCACAGCGAAAGCTGTCCCCCTCTGTCCGAGCTTAAGACAGGAAAAAAAGAAAGAGCCAGACTTTACCACCAAAGGCAACTCCAACGTCCTAGCGTGAGGTTCAATTATTCCAGTTCTTACAAGTACGGTACAAGTAGTGCAAAACCCGCGCCGCTCAGCATGGCCATGATGGAGAAGCGATTGTCGGTGCAGATCTGTTCCCGGGTACTCAAATAGGCTAACTTAGTGCCCAACGCTTTAAATGGGCCTGAAAGCCAATACGAGTACAGTCGCACCTCGCTATCCCGGATGGCCAAAATTCAAGGAATCTGTCCGGGACAGCGAATTATCCGGGACAGTGAGTTAGGCTTTGGTGTAAAAAAATTCAGAATTCAGGGAATTTCGTCCGGGACAGCGGGGGATCCGGGAAAGCGAGATCCGGGATAGCGAGGTGCGACTGTACAAGTACATTAAAGTAGTATTATACCCCGAAAAGCAATTCCTATTGAAGGATCTCTTCTCCAAAACCTTTAAAAAGAAAAGCGGGAGTAGGGAACACGCTTCGCCCTATGATACACGCTCGGCTCCGTCCTTAGACTCTATGTTAGAGAACTGCCGTATGTTATCGACGCCCCCTGCTACAAGTATCCGACTCGACTTGTTGGTGATGCAAGAGAATCCCAACTCGTCTCGGCCATTCTTCGGACCTACACACTGACAGGTGCTCTAGCTTAAGTGTTGGACGGAAAGTGGTAGCGGCTCGGAATGGAACCCTTTGGAGGCTAGGCAGCGGCGGGAGGAGTGTTCACCTTTTGCATTCAAGCACAGCACTTGTGCAATGCGAGTAGAAACTAGACTTTACACCAAGAGGCCCAAGATTCCCGTATTAATCCAAGGGGGGGCAAAACACAGCAGAAAAACTGCTGGGACAAGGAAGCAAGAAAAAATACAACCGAAAGTTGTGTCTATTCTTTTTGGCTTTTTAGTTTAATCACCAAATTTGGTATTAGTTCTCTGGGTAACACGAGCGCCATATCATGATGGCGGTGCACTAGCCACCGGCGGGAGTTGTTTCGCTTCTTTAGCAATTTGTAACCAGTCAACACCCGAGATATTGTTCTGGCATTTGAAACACTAGCCCGTCTAAAGTGCATGTACGTATCCTACCGGACAAGTGCAAAATAGGAGAGCCAATGGAAACCCTAGTGGTGATAATCCTTAGTTCTGCTACGATAATAAGACCGATCTAGTATTCAATGCCAAGGGGTGGGTGGGGGACTTATTTCTTTCTCCCTAATGGAGTATTTTGGTAATCATAGATCGCATCCCCATTTTACAGCAATTCCCTATATAGTGGCTTCAATCACCCTGTCCCTCAGGGCGAGCATCCTAAGAAGGCTTTTACTAACCACAAGGCTGGAGAGTATGTCCGGCCTCCCTAGAGCACCGTCCTCTGAATAGTATTTCCAACTCTTTCCAGCTCCCCTATGTTTCTGCCTCAGAGCTTTTCCCATCTGCTATAGTACTATTAGGCGTTGGGCCAAAGAGACTACTTGGAGCACAACTTGATGCACTTGCACCACGGCTATCGCCGGATATACCTCTGAGCAGGGGTAAGGCCAGATCATTCCCGACTTGCTGAATTTAGAAATTCTAGACGGTATCGGTCCAGGTGGCTTGGTTGGATGGAAGATGACCTCTTAGCTTATTGTAATCTTGTAGTTTCATTAATTAAGTGAAATATTCAGAGTGAAGAGACAGCCGAAGAAAGGAGCAGTAGAGGCCCTAATAAAATAGATCTTAAAAGTCTGAATTATCTGAACTCGCTCCATCATAACCTATTTATGCTCTCATTCTTGCAGTGTTGCCAAACCAGATATTCGGTCACCCTGCCTCTAGAAGCGTTAATGATACTGGATATTGGATAATAATACACCTCTGAGCCACTGAATACTATCTCATCAGATATCACTCGCACTATTACTAGCCTTCACACCAAGCGCAACTGCCTCACCTTGTAGGGCCTGCTGTCCGACCCAAAGGTGGCGGTATTGCAATTTCATCGCCCCCGGACGGACTCCTCATAGCGGCCCATTCCCATCCAGTGCTCTTGACAGTCCTCCCTCAGGCCCCCGGATAGTTTGGAAACAACTTTCTTGTCCCAGATATAATTGCTACAAGAGAGGGTTGGCGTGGAAAATGCGAGGATCCACGCAGGGTGGGAGTTTACTTTGTGGGCGCTTTGGGGGAGTAGGAGGTGGAACAGCTGACCGCGGGAGATTGTGTGCGGGAACTGCAGGCTTGGGCGCCCGCAATTGGGGTTCGGTAGTAAACCAGCTAGTTGCCAGTTGCCAGTTGCCAAAGTTAATTAATGGGCATATGGCAGATATATTACTCGTTGCTAGGCTTCTGAGGTTATGGGCGCTTGGGGGAGTAAGCAGGGGGATGGATGGCTTCGATCAGAAAGAGTTCCAACACCTACCGCCACTGTAGTCTTTGTTGAAATAGTTTCTTCGGATATTCACTTTCTGCCTCTTTCGAGTACGACAAAGCTAGCCAGAATTCTTTCGTCTCGGACTAAAACCGTCCGAGTTCTACTGGTCATGTTTTTACCTCTTCCTCCACGTCATTGCTTGACCAGATATACAATTGTTTCGCTGCATAAATAGTGGGTCTCTCCGGCATTCTTAAATAGAGAGGAGCTCTTTAGACTCTCTCACTCTCTCGAAGGCTTCAGTATACAGTCTAGCCATCAGGTATTTTACAACATCCTTTGCCTCTAAGTTACATAACGAGTGAGGGCCTGTGACGACGTTATAAAAACGTGAGGAAAAAGTGGAGATAATACCCCTCAAGTGCAGCTGTGTAGCGCGGGGTTGTTTCCTTTCCTTGCACGTACTGCACTAATCACAGTAGTTCTATTTATTCTTTGGAGTACAGTGTTCCGTTTGGAGGCGTCGATGAGCATCAGAGTGCACTATACTAGCACGGCCCCTATCCTCGCGGTACCAAGGTAAAGGGTTGTGGGGAGCGCTTTCTGGCCCGTATCAACACCACAAAGTGCTATGCAGTGAGGCTTCAGGTTAGGTGGATATTCAAGTTTTTCGACTAATTCTTCCATGGGGATTGATAGACTGGCATGGGTGCCAAGCTAGTAGATTTGATCGCAGGCATTCTAAGGTGATTATTCGGGGTGCAAGATTCGTGCTGTGCCGAGGAGTACTTAAAGATGTGTGTCATTTCTCACTACAGATGCGGTAGGCGCAACCAGAGTGTTGTTTGAGGAAATTTGGGGGGGGATCATTGGGCAATTCTAACGTTCCATGGGGTTCCATGAAAACCCCGCTTTTCTTAGCCTTCTGGAACTCTAGTCGTTGACTGTCCCTATTATCTATCAATCATCTACAACACCCGAAGCGATAAAAACAGAGAATGTCTCAATCATTCAGTAATAATACCAACGCTTTTAACGCGACTGTTAACGTTACGGTTGCCGATGATCAATCTGGTGTCATTGCCTGGCTATCCCCGCTAGATCCCAAGTCACGGCATCAGGAGATTCGAGACCTGCGAATCGAAAATGTAGGGGAATGGATCTTACAAACCGAGGAATTTAGAAGCTGGTACAGCGGTAGCTCGGGGGGGGGTGAATCTGATAACGCAGTATTGTTTTGTCCCGGAGATCCAGGAGTTGGCAAGACATTCATGAGGTAACAAGGCCGAACATAGAAGAATAGAAGAACAGCGACAAGTGCTAGCAAAGCACCGTGTTAGCTCGTGGGTTATAGACAGCTTGTGTGATGGGGCTGGAGAGCAAAACGCGACTGTTGCATGTTTTTATTTTAGCTTCGTGGCCCGAAAAGAGCAGTCCCCCAGGCATGCTGGGCGCTTTGCTGGAACAGTTGGTTTGAGGACTGGAGGAGACTCTGGAGGAGATATCACGAGCATACGAAGAACAAAAATGTATTGGTCGGCGGGGACCACTACTTCGGATATTGTGAAGATGCTGCAGATCACCGCTTCCAGAAAGCACACGTTCATATGCATCAACGCTGTAGATGAATGCGAGGCAGGGTATCGAGTCAAGCTTCTTGATTCGCTGAATCGGATTCTCCAAAAGTCTCCCAGCACTCGAATATTCATGGCCGGTAGACCGCACCTTCAGTCCGAGATCGGGAGGCGTCTTTCCGGGAGAGTGACAAGCTTATCCATAAGTCTCAAGAAAATTGATGTCGTCAGATATCTCCATGCCAGGCTCACCGAGGACACAATCCCAGATGCGATGGGCAGTTAGTCTGGAGGCAGACATTCTGGAGAAAATTCCTGAAGAAGTTTCTGAAATGCACGTAGAAGCAAGACCGGGAAAGCTCCTTAAGTTATCCTCTAACAGGCATATATTTAGATCCTGCTAGTCTCGCTGAATATCGATGCGATCTTGCAAGAAACTGCAGTCTACTGTACTGTAGATGACAAAAGCTTAGCGCAATGACCGATGGCTTGGGGTTGGGGGAAGTATATGGTGCAGCGTTGAGTCGGGTAGAGGCAGGGAGGAGAGAAAGCGAGGCTTGGAATGACTGTTTTGATGTGGGTTTCTCATGCGGAGCGAGCCCTACAGTAAAGGCCAATGAGTTGTGGCAGGCTTTTGCAATCGAAATAGGGTCTCCGGATCTCAATACCGATAATGTTCCTTCAATAGGGACATTGCTGGCCTGCTGCCAATGACTTGTTACGGTAGACAAGGAGGCTTCCACGGTCCGGTTAGTCCATTTTACCCTTCAAGAGTACCTCCGGCGTCGTCCCGACCTCTTTGATACAGCTCACTCAATAATGACAGAGACCTGCCTAAGTTATCTGAATTCCCGGGAAATCAAGGCCCTTCCCACTAGTCCCCTTCCAGATCTCCAAGACATCTCGTTTCTCGAATATTCCTCTCTATTGGGGAGTGCATGCACAAACGGACCCTTCGGATTGCGCGAAATCGATGGCGCTGAGGCTGTTTGATGACTACAGTAATCAAGCATCCACTAAAATCCTCTTGAAAGCACAGGAATCGCATTTGTGCACTGTGGATTTGGACAAGATTGCCCTATTTAGTGGTCTGCACTGTGCATCCTTCTTCGGGATTGCTGATATTGTAGCTAGTCTGGCAGAGGTGGAAGCTTGTACTATCAATCAAAGGGATTGTGCGGGTAATAGTCTACACCTCTTGTGTGGGCTGCTCACAATGAGCACGAGAAAGTAGTGAAAGAACTACTCGAACGGGACGACGTCAGCCCCAACAAACCTGATAACAGTAGCCGAACAACCACTCGGCTGGACTACCATATGTGGGCACAAGAGGATAGTAGAAACAACTACTCGGACGGGGCGACATCACCCCCGACAAACCTGATGACAGTGGCATAACACCGCTCTAGTGGGCTGCTCAGAAGGGGTACGAGGAAGTAGCGGAAATACTACTCGGGCGGGACGACGTCAAACCGGATAAAGGGGGCCGCACCCCACTTTACCGTGCTGCTATGAATGGGCACGAGGAAGTGGTAAAAATACTACTCGAACGGGACGCCAACCCAACAAATCAGATAAAGACGGCCGAACGCCACTCTATCGTGCTGCTTGGAACGGGCACGAGGGAGTGGTAAAATGCTGTTCGGGCGGGACGACATCGAGCCTGACAAACCAGATAAAAATGGCCGAACACCACTCCGTCGGGCCGCTAAGAAGGGGCGTGAGGGAGTAGTGAAAATCCTGCTTGGACGGGAAGGCGTCAACCCTGACAAACCTGATAACGGCGGCCAAACACCACTCAGTTGCCATGTGCGGGAACAAGGGAGCGGTCAAAACGCTGCTCGAACGGGATGACATCAACCCTGGCAAATCTCACGGTAACGGCCAGACACCACTCAGTGATGCTGCTGCGTATGGGTAGTCTACGAGGAAGTGGTGAAAATGCTACTCAAACGAGACGTCAACCCCGACAAACCAGATAAAGACGGCCGAACGCCACCCTACCGCGCTGCTTTGAATGGGCGCGAGGGAGTGGCGAAAACGCTACCGTACTCGAGCGAGATGATGTCAGCCCTGACCGACCTGATAACGATGGCCAAACACCACTTAGTTGTGCTGCCGCACGCGGCCACACAGGAGTGGTTGAAATACTGCTTGGACGGGACGGCGTCAACCCTCACAGGCAGGGAAAATTTGTCCTAACACCACTTCAGCAGGCCGCTGAGAGTGGCCATATAGAAGTAGTAGCACTGTTGCGGCCCCAAGAATCTGCCACCCCCCGTGCGACTTGAGACCCAGTCTTCCCCCAGAATTTCTTATGTAGTCGAGCCAGAATTTGTCAGTTTCTAAAATCTAGGGCGTGGCGCTGGATATCTCTATCATATTGAGTCCTTATGACTGGAAATTTCTATCATAATATTTACTTCTGTACATGTTTTCTGGTCTCAAATCTCCTTTAGCATATTTGCTGTTCATTTCTTTCTTCTCACAATTATTTTCATCCCCCTAAGGGTTGTTTAGATATAGAGAAAAAATATCAAGCGCAAGTATTTCTTACACTCGTGAAAAGAGATGGAAACGTTAGCTATTAGCTAAGCCATCTCCTAATCAGGTGAGACAGTTTGAAAATTGGTCTCATGCGATTAGTTTAACTAAACTAGCTGTACATGGATAAGCCTGCTTGGCATAATCCTACTCCATCATGAATCTAAAGATTGTATGGGAACACGGTAGCCATCTAGGAAATGTGGTCGGAGGATTGGTCTATGATAGTGCCCGGTTTAGAGCTGCCGGCAGATAACCATCGTAATTGTGTATACTGTCAATGTGGGAAATGAGGGTCGCACGGAAGTAGACGATAGACTAAGAGAATTCATGCGGAACTTCGGCACTTCACACGAAGGATACCAAAATGCAACTTTCACTTCACTACACAATTAAACTAACGGTAAAGACAGGTGTGTAAGTAAAACCCAAATACCACGTCCTGGTCCTTCCATGGATCACCACACCTATCTCTGTATTTCTCCACATGCCCTTATTTCTCCATACAGTCCCGTGATAACAAAGGAAAGACATGCCGGTATAATAAAATGTTGAACGATCTCCCGTACCCGAACCATCCGCATATCTCCTAAACGATCCTCCACACCCGCGCAACAAAGCCAAGCACACCCGTCGAACATATACTGCATACCAAACGTTCCCCCCCGTCCTGTCCCTAAAATACTCCTATTCCAAAGGCGACAATAGAAAACAACCCCCACTTATTCACGCAGTCCTCGGACACCCACCACCCAAAAATACCACTTGAGCACTTGAGGAGCACAGTTTCGGACAAACACTGTCGTCCGTCACCGTCACCGTAGGAAGTGGCAGAGCCACTAGGCAACTCGGTGGAACAGTGCAGGGTCCGGTTCCGATAAGTACTGGATCGGTACTGCACGGCAAGATACTAGTTATCGTCGTAGGGGGTTGCGATAGGCATTTGGCCACTGGACAGGGGGCCGTGATTGAGGAGGAGACGATGAAGCCTGGATAAACGGTGACTGTTGCTGTTGGGCAGGTGGTTGGGCAGGGTGTGGTGGAAACGGTGGTTATCGTGGTTGGGAAGTATGTGGGGTATTGGGCGAATGAGGTGCTGGAAGGGTCAGTGGAGGAGGCGGGGGAGAATGAGGAAGGACAACGTACCGTAGATAGAGGAGTGCAGCTAAGCAGAGGCTCAGGAAATTCCTCATAGCTTGTGATGTTCTTATATCCGACTGTTCAATGGCGGAAACGGTGGATAAGTATGTTGTCCTTTGCGTTCAGAACGGTGAATTAAGCACTAAAGTTACAAGAGTTCCCAAACTAAGTCGCTTGGAGGGAAGGGTCTTTGAAAGCTCAAGAAACGAGAGCATGGCACACCGGTACCATACAGTGACTTTTACGGCGCTTCCCCAAAGCTTCCCTGATGATGTGGGGCACTGCAGCCAGCAAGCTCTGTTGATAAACCAACCACATGCCAGACCATGATGATTCAGCAACCACCCTTTCCTTCCGCGTTCGGAGGGATAGTGAGCTGTGTAATTTAGGCGAGCACCCACCATAAACGGATAGATTAAGATACCGGTAGGAAACAAGGAGATGACGACCCGAAATTAACAAGATGTTCCACCGAGATTTGGAGGTGAAAACTCGGGCAAGGGGCCTGGAAATGTTGTTCGATCTCGCTCTGAAGACTTCATTGTACTATGATACCACACCAGCAGTAAGCAACTCCCAACCAACTCCAGATAGTCGACTTCAAAATCCTCTAGCTCGACAGCTACAGTTCCTAAGCTTCTGCAAAAGTGTTTACCTCATGATTGTCTAGAGAATTACGGAGGGGTTTAAAGGAATTTCCACTTGCCGTGATGATAGGGCGATTCAAAGTTTTGAGAGCCGCCAAATTAACATGGCCCAAGCTTACTGTATCTACTAATATCTTGGCGCTGCTACATCCAATCAGGTAATGCAGTGGCTCTGTATACAGCCAGTTTTTAAGCCAAAGAGAGAAGAAATCATCTGCTGAATAAGCGAAAGCCAATCAACTCAAGGGCTGATCACCTGTGTCTGGCACTATACCGCTAGCCGTTGGATTGCTCTCCTCCAACCATCACAGCATCTCAGAGACGTAACCATAGTACTCTTGCTATGGATAATGACGAACTGTAACGCCAGGCATGACAGCGACAGCAGAAAGAAATGTTGACTTAGGTGGTGGGCATCGCCGGCCATCTCACCCCCTTCTCATTTACTAAAGTCCCTCTAAGCATTCTCCGATGTCCTTGCGAATCGTGTGTTTGACGCAATTGCACAGTCCAGCTCAGTGGTGTATACACCCCCCCCTCATAGCCTTGTCAACTACTCAATTAAATGCACCCCGAAGCTAATGGAAAGTTAAGCCAGACATACACCCCTGTCACTCATCACCACGGGTCTCTCTATGGTGAAAACAGACCAATTGCGCTCAGAATAGTCGCGAGAAAACCGCCCATTGTGCCCCAAAGAACGCCCTATAAAACAAAGGAAAACATGTTTTCCCCACCTCATAAAGAGCTACTCTCGCTGTCCCTCCCATCGCTGAAGTTCGCAATTCTACATCTAATTTGCATCAAAACCTCCTTTTCCACCTCTCCGAGAACCAAGAACTCCGGTAAAACGATGCCCTCTGCTCCGACAACAACCTCCATGCCCACTGTGTCGACCTCCCCCTTCTCCACGTCTATACCGTCTGCTTTGCAATCCTTGCTCCGGGCTTCTTTTCCTACAGGCCCGGGAGTCCACCAGTAACGCGGATACGACCTCTGGAGATTGTCCACGATACAGGCAACCGCTATCATGAGGGCGGAGGATATTATAACCACAGGGATAAGGTCCCATCCGATTCCCCTAACTCCAGGATCGACAGCTGCGAGGAGCGCGGTAGCACCGGCAGGTGGATGGGTGGTTTTGGTGACCGACATGATCAAACTCGACGAGGCACAAGCCAAAGCCCCGACAAGCCACACGAGGCTATCGAAATGATCACTGAGCAGGAACAATTTTGTTATTGCCACGCCGGTTGCTGCCGAAAGAATTTGCCCAAAGAATGCATTTCTTGGTTGAGCCAGCGGACTGTCCACCGCACTGTACAACAGTATTGCTGCTGCCCCCTTTTATATGAGCTTAAATCAGCTCATGCTTGCAACGGCTTGGCAGCAATAGGTCGGGTGTACATACATAACTTCCAACAATCATTGGGCACCCTTTCTCAGAGAAATAGCTCCAGTGTAGGAAAATCGCCTCGACAACCGCAACTCCAGAAAAGGCTCCTACAAAAGCCCAAGTCCAAACAACGATGTCAAGCTCTCCCTCTCGAGCTTCATTTCTATGTCCCAGGAACCGACTTATACATGTCGGGAGCCTCCGGAGGATCCTCGGATTTGGGATGAAGGGGCTAATGTAGGCGTCGATATCGAAATTCCATGCTTCAGCCGGAGAGAAACCGTTGATATTATGGGGATCTTTCATCAGTGGACCGATAGATAAAAGGGGCCTAGGTGTCCGATAGGGGGGCAGAACGGCCGGTTTTAGCTGATGGGAGTAACTGGAGAACTTCTCCGCGGAAATCCCTTCCAGCGGCCCCAACCTCGACTTTTGCGAAAGCTCACAGGGTCCAAAAATCAGGGCAGGAAAACCTGCGGTAAAGAGGTACCGGCAACGTTTTTTATGACAAATGGAAACCCTAAAGGGCCATCCGCGAAGATGTTCGCCTCACTCTTTCCGCGTCCCCCGGGAACTTTGATCGAGAACACCCTAGGCGATCAGAGGGGAAAGAGAGAGAACAATAAAAGGTGCGCTTGTCATGCCTTTTTACAAGCTCCATTACCGCAGTTTACCCGAGTGATCGCCAGTGCGGCTAGAATAACCAAACTCCCCGCTCGCGGCCCGCCCCTCTCGCCAGCTTCCAACCTCCTTTCCCCCCTCCCTTCATTTTCCTCCATCTACCCCCAAAACCATCTGAAGGATCAATGCGTTGGGTTATTACCATACTCCCCCTAGGCAATAAGTACTTGCCCTTGGCAAGAGAGACCCGAGCATCGAGGGCACACCGGTAGTTCTGTTTGCACACACGAATGCGAACGAACGATTGGCCTGTACCGGTATTCCCTCTAATCCCTGTGTTCGGGTGCACTCGCACCTCGCCATAATGGATCTCCTTGGACTGGAAACACCTCTGTTGTGAAGGAATTGCTTGGGAGCTTGAACGCCCCTCACAAATTTCCCCGCTATAACGAAATACCTATCAGAGAACACTCTATGACAAATTTCACCGGATTTTAGCTTCCCTGTTCACACGGGAACTCAGCCTGCTTTGATGAAAGGTGCTCTACCTTCTAGGAGAAGCCTGGCATAGTATGATGTCCCGGCATTAAGCTGAATTTTTTTCACGGAGATTGTGCCCACCCCCGTCATCATGACTGCTCACCACCCCGCCCCGAGCAAAATACCGGTACGCGTTTACCGGCAGAGCCACCTCCGACTCTCTGTAGATCTTTTCTTCTTAAACCCGGTGACACATGTCAGTGGCGGTAACAACTAGAACCAACGCCCCGAAATTCAAACACTCAAAGAAATGTCCAGGAAATAGCTCTTCCCCCTGATTCCCTCCACACACGAACCAAGTAGCCACCAAGGCAGACATCATGGCCAAGTATTATACTCCCGTTCGGAAAGTCCTTGCCACACTTGTACATTCATGTAGTTGTGGCTGGCGTAGTAGTCTATGTAGGCACCAGCCAAGCAACAGCCAGAGCTACATGAGTGTACCAGTGTGGCTACGAGAACAAAAAAACGGGAGTTCACTTGAAAAATGCCTCAAAAAATAATACAAGATTACATCCTAGATATGATACTTGAAGGTTTATCCACAACTTGCCACATCAGAACCCATCAATAAGGGAAACAAAAACCCAACCACCCCCAGCGCCCACCATAGCGAGGCTGCGGCGGCGGGATTGCACTACACTTTACCGCACCGGTACGATATCCAGCACGAAGCACCAGAAGATTCAAGTCCAGATCCAGCGGTGGGCACTCCCCCGTTTTACAAATGACCCAATTTACCGTACTATAAACTTTTAACCCCCCCCCCCCTCCCGCCGTGTTCCGACATGTGCAGTGCCGGTACTTTCATATCGGACACCGGTACTGGCACATCTGCTCTAGCATATAATATTATGGTGTTAAATTGTGCCCACACCCGGGCCTACCGGTACACATCCCGATTCTCTCTCTGCTCGCGGGTTTCGAAGATATCCGGGCATCCCGTGAACCAAGGATCCGCGTCCTTGGCGGACATTGGGATTGGGGTGCTTCGGGTGCGTGAGGTTCACGAGGGGGTGATGAGGGGAGAGAATTTGTCGTCATTCCCTACCACTGGTACTCGCGTGGTGTGAGGTGTGAGAGGTTTGGACGTGTAGGGTGGGTGGTTGGGTGTACGTGTACTGTGCTTGCTGAACGAGTACTGTGGAAGTTTGTTATATGGAGCGGTCTCGTCTCGGGGGAAGGGGTACTTTTCGGCGATGGACCGCAAGTAAAGAAACAAGCACCGAAGCATAAGGACTCACTCGAAGAGGAGTGCATAAAAGTACGGCGTAGCCATCCATTCCGAGAAGGTTATAATCTATATAGCCCTTCTTTCAGTTTTTCTCCTCCTTTCCTCTCCTTGCCTTCCAAACCGGCCCTACGCTACTAATACTAGGAAGAATGAAAGAAAACAGGTAGGCCCAAATTTAAGTCCCGCGGCGCAAAGGCGGGGCACAAGACTGTAATACTGGTATATAGAAAAGATATGATCACCAGGGTGGGGAGTACGGTGCAGAAGCATAATCCCCCTTTCCTCAAATAAACAAATAATCACTCCCAGTCCTCGCAAGCCTCTCCTTCCAATTCCCCTTGCCATCCCTCCACATAGCCTCCAACACCACCCCCGCACTCTTAACGTTAAACTGCGGTAACAATTTCCATATATTCCTCAGCGTCTCCCTGATGAACTCCCTCTGGCGCTCATTTGTTGCCGCCGCTCCGGCCAAAAATACGGGCCAGAAAACGCCCTTGAAGAAGACAGACCCGGGCTCGAAGCTAGCGATGTGCGTGATGATCTCATCAACGAGCTCGTCCGTCTTGGACACCGTTGACGGCGATGAGGGGGTGAGCACTTGCAGGGCGAATACGTGCACAGCGCACTTGTAGGCGCAGACGTGGTGGTAGAGTTCGCACGCATCGAGGCGCGGGATAGATGTTCCAGCTGCGTTTTGGCTGAGGGAAGGGAGGCGCTTACTTACCCATCCTTGGGGGTTGAAATTTGTTATTCTTGATAGTAGGGTTTGCGTCGTGGGGGATGTGGTGGTAGGGGGGGCTTTCTTGTGTTGTGAGACGAGAGATATTACTTGTAAGAGTTCGGCTGGGCAGCCGAGGAAGGAGTAGTGTTCCGCTTGTTCGAGGAATTTGAAGATTTCTTCTGGATTGCTGCTGGTGCTGCCCCATGAGAGGGTATCCGTGTCAGCGCCTCCGGAGAAGGCGAGGGATTTTCCGATTATGTCGATGCTTTATGTCCCATTAGCAATGATATTATTGACGGAGGGGGTGGGGGAGATATATACGCGGCGACATGAGTGATCAATACCCCCAACGACGGCGAGAGATTGCTCCTCTGTCCGTCCATGCCCCCACTCATCTGGATCAGTCGCCTGGCGCCCTGGAGGTGTATCTTCCACGTATCCTTCCCGCTCTCGAGCGCTTCAAAGAACAGGAACAACAGCATTGCCGCAAGCACCGGCTCCCGGACGATGGTCGTGCCATCGTAGTTTGGCTTCTGCAGGTCCTGAGAAAGTGAGTTGATCGCGCGGCCCTTGTACACTAGTGCGTGGGTTTCTGGGAAGTCGGTATTGTTGGAGTAGTGTCTTGCGGAAACTGCTAGAGCTGCGTGCAGGAAGGAGGGGTGCTCGGCTGCGAGGGAGAGGAGGTTGCGGTAGGGGTTGTCGCCGTAGCGTTCAAAGAGTATGAAGTCTCTACAGACTCGCTTGTCGACTAGGTGTGGGTATTTTGTCAGTTAGAGGTACCATAAGGGAGGTGGAGCCAGGAGAGAGAGTAAGTGACGTACAGTAGTCTAGATAATATTTGCTCGTCACATCGAGATCTCCGAAAAACTCCGGATTGAAAGGCCTCAGCCAACCCTCTCCAACACTACCGCGGCGTTCTACCACCACCCTACCATCCTTCCCCTTATCCCTCCTACCCCTCACACCCCCACTATCACAACCACAACCCCCCGTTCCTGCCCCTGTACCATCCTCCTCCTCCTCCTCCTCCTCCTCCTCTCTCTTACCCACAGCCTTCCGCCCACGACCACGATTACTACTCTTCCCATCCCTCTTCTCAACAACAACCACTCCCCTCTCACCCTCCCCAACCGTCCTCCCGACCACTATTCCCTCCGTTCTGTTACCCCCCAACCCACCACCCATCTCGTTCTCAGGACTACTGCTTCTCCCACTAGAATCCTCCTCTTTCTTCACCACCGCCACCGCCTCGCACCCGGTGCCCCCCTGCTTCAATGGTTTTGGCAACGGGAACGTCTTCCCCATCATCTTCCCCCGCGAGGCAACGCCCTTATTCCACACCAGCGGCTTCTTGTATCCCAAACAGCTGAGCTCGGGTCTTTTGGCGCACTTTTCGCAGTACGGGAGCGCACGGTCGCAGCGGACGCGCCGGCGGCGGCAGGTGTAACAGTCTACCGTTGCGGGCATTTGCTGGGTGGGGGTTGTTGAGGCCGGGAGATGTTTTGGTTGGTTTTGGTTGGACCCCCAAGGGTTAGATTGACGAATGGAGGGGGAAAGAAAGAAGTGTGGAGGGGAAAGGGGAAAGATCTTTCGTGCGGGGTATCTACTATTGGTAGAGCTGGGTACTAATGTTCTGGTATCCTCGTGCTGGACTGGCCTGAACCGGAGTGTATCGTATGGAACTGTGCTAGACTGCTGTATGATCGAAGAGCGTGAATGTGAATGTGTGATGGATGATACGAACGCCCCGTACCGTAACGTAATCGGGCGTTTAGCTGCAAAAGATGAGATGACGCTGTGCTATGTATCGTATTTAGGATGTGCCACGAGGCAGAGTTGATGAGTTGGGAGCGCCCTCTTTCACTTCCCAGAATGAGAAGCGTTTGTACCGGCCAGGCATTCGGTTGATTATTATAGAGGCACCAAAACTATACTATATATGTCAGCAGCAACAAAGCAGAGTATCAAATTGAGGAGCTTTTACGAGAATTTTGATTCATTCCTTCTCTTCCTGCCTACGCTTCTTTCTTTCTTACTTGATAGAGTGTTTGGGGCGGGTGACGATGATGAACAAACGAGGGAACGGACGAGCTTCATGAACAAACCTACAAGGCTGGACGACGAGTGGCCAGGTATTATGGGCTTTCTCAATCGTTTACAAGGCGAAGGTTATGTGTGATGTTCGTATGCAATTTTCCTCCGTGCCTGCCTGCCTGCGCTTGGTTTTTGAGCTGTGGAGTGGTAGGAACAGCTTACAACGGTACCTCCCCTGTGTGGCATGGTGGGGGGGGTCGAGATGAATCATGAATGCCTACTTTTTTCAAAACGTTTGTGCTCCACGTGAGCGCCTACACAGCTCCATAGCAATGCTATCCCAGTATCTTGAATAGCACGAGTGAATTCGCTCCCTTCCACTTCCCTCCCTTCCAATGCTTCCATACCGACACCAGGAAAAGCCAGGGTAAAGCTCACGCCTGCAGGCTGCGCGTACCCTGTACGGGCCCGATCAGCACTCACGATAGAGCAATAGTAAAAATCTCTTATCCCCCATCTCGCTCTATCTCACGTGCGCCGTGCCAGTGCTGGCATATTTAACGGCGGGTAAATTTACAGCATTAAATTTTTACAGATATGGGAGATAGACGTTACGACATGGGGGTGGGGGGGTCTCTTCATGTTTTTGGGACGGGTTGGCCCTCTGGGGTGCAGCTTGCAGGGGTGGGGGTTGTTGATTGAGACACATGCGATATGCCGTGGTGCTGGCTCATGGGATGGCTAGAATGCTCCCAAAGGCCCTACACTCTAGTGTCTGGTATTCGCGGTTCTTGAGCAATTACTGTTGTGGTGCTGCGAACTGGTCTGATAGCCAAACCGGACTCGCATGGGACCCCCCGAGGTAGATTCAGGGCAGTATTGTGAAGTGAGCGAGCGTTATATCGTAGAGTACAGTGCTAGATTTGTGCGAGGGGAGGTGGGAGGCTTGTAAACTGCAGTGCGGAGCCAGCGATATGGCATGAGCTTGCTGTACGCTGGGCAGGAGTGACACTGCATTCTTATGATAGCGTTGAAGCGTTCTTAAAAAGAACTGCTCTTGCAAAAGGACCAAATTTTGGCAGTGTGTCATAGCAGTTCTCCCAAAAAAGACGCTTCGGCATTACGACCGCTGCACGGCGCTGTACTATACTCGCAATGTCGAAGCGTTTTTTAAAAAAGGACTGCTTTTGCATACTGCCAAAATTTAGCACTTTTTCTTGAATCAAGGTGCCATGCATAGCAGTTCTTTTTTTAAAAAATGCTTCGACATTGCGAGTACCGATACCATGCAGTCGGGGCGGCAGGACCCAAGTTGACTGGATTGTGGATCTGCAGGAGAGACAAGTGTTGACAGTGCGTACTGCACTCACCTGGTGAGAAGGGCTGGGCGTGGATAATTCGCCCCCAGGCTATGATCTGATAGGGTACCGTGAGAACTAGAGCGATGGACTTCAAGCTAAGACGTTGGAATTGCCTCTCCGAGTAAGGTCTGTTGTATGTTTCGTGTTGAGTTGTCTCAGCGGATGGCTGAACGCTAATTTTTTTTTGGGGCGATTCCCTCTCCTTGGCTAAAGAGGGAAATTCTGGACGTCTTAGCGTGAGCTTCAGCTACCCCAGCTCTTACTGTAAAGTGTTGCAAAGCACAGGTAGATGATCACTCGCTCGATTTTTACGCTGGCTAGCTGTGGCTTGATCTGTCAAGTCAAATCAAACATTTCCGCGGGCTGGAGCGCCGTACCTTCTTGTGGCTTAGCTTGCCCTCTCCAGAGCGGTTCTTTCCCCGTAGTCACAGCACTCACAAGCCAGAATTACCCAACAGAGGGCCTCGCTTGCTTCAAGAGCGTGTGAAATCCATGACCAATGTCCTTCTTCATCTACCGGCAGCTCCCTTCGAGGGATCATACAATAGCTGATTCCTGGGCAACTTGAAATAAATCTTGTTGGAACCATACCACCACAGCCTCATAAAGGCATAAAAGTACGGAGTTGGCCTTTAGGGCCCTCAATTCCAGAGGCAATCTCATGCTTTCCACAGCTCAACCGGCTGATTAAGGACCCGGGCCGCCAAGCCTTGCCATGAGATTATGGTATGGGTTAGAGAAACACCACCTTTGGTCTTCATGGTGGGGGACTCTTTGAACCAACCCACTCTGGCGCCAATATCATCCAACTTTGAGCGACGCAGACCCCGGAACAGCGAAATTTATCCCAAATATAAAGCTACTAAATGGTAGAAGCAAATTTAATAAATAGGAAGGTTTGATTGAGTTGTGGAAGTTCGAAAAAAAGGCAGTTGATAGAACAATGCCACACTCAATTGTGTATGATACAGTTGACAAGTCGATTAATAGGCTGACCTCGAGCTAACTGTCGGTTAATAGTAGGGCTAGGAGTCAACTCAAGCTATCCTACTACTCGAGTATTAGTGGGGTATCATACTTGGCCATTTAAAAGGTCTCCGGACGCTCTGCGCTTATTAATACCTAGCTTGGCACAAAAGCGTCCGGAGACTTTTTAAATTGCCAAGTAAACAGCTCTGTTGCCCGGTCAACGTAGTCCCCCCACCATAACAAACCCCCTGCCCAGGCATCATAAGCCCATATCTGGCGATAGCTTACTTGGGCACAAATTAAAGATTGGGACGGAGTGACATTGATATTTGTGTTGCGACAAAGGCTTTTTTGGTGGTCACACCGTCCCAAGCATAAATTTGCGCCCAAGTTGGTTTAGTTGGTATGATAATGTCTGAGAGAATAAAGTTCGGTCCATCCAGCCATTTATTCCAAGCGACCCATCCTGCCCTAATCTGCACGTGACTCCTCCGCTCAGGAAATGCAAAAGAACCCAAAGTCCTGAAAGGAGCACCACTTTCTGATATGATACTCCTGATATCATGCACCAAAGTATGACCTACGGGTGCGCGGGAGATCTCTTTTTGCACCATATTCCCACGAAGGTGCTGAGTCCTCCTGCCTACCCAACCAACCGGATAAAGAGGAGAGGAGGAGAGAGATTATTTTGGGACCATGGGACTGGCTGGTGATTTGGGCCGGTTTGCCGAGCCATGGGTGCTGACGTTTACTTGTGTGGGTATCGTCACTAAACAAGATTGGCTGTGCTGGAAGAGACGGGAGGATTGGCCGTTACGACAGCACTCCCCACTAATCCTGCCACTGGTATCATGGGACCGGGGGGGGAATGGGGTAAATGAAGGTATCATGCATGGTAGAAATTAATGGTTGGTGTACCACGCAGCAGCCTTAATGAATTTACTATAAGCCCTACAAGAGAAGCTGAAGTATTTGAGTTTGGAGTTTTAAGAATAAGTAGAAGCCAGACACCCGGTGAGACAAAGCGTAGTATTTGTCAGGCTCGTTGTTTATCAGATATCGAATACACTCAATGGGTTCAGATTAATAAGTAGGAAACTACCAAGGTATTGCAAAGGCTTACGATCTCAACCTCCATTATTTGTCACACCTATATCATACATATTTCCTTAGATATATATCAGTAGAGAGTATTTCTAAAAAGAATATAGAACAAGAGATTTAGCATACTGTTAATCCAAGATATGCTTTAACCTCTATTAGGTAAAAACCCTTACCTACGGGTAGTGAATTCTCTTTTATACTTATCACTTTTTACGTTACGTTCGTTAAACCTTCTTCAAACTATTGTACTCGAGGAGTACGAGTAGGGAAGTAGAAATAGGAAAGGGCTCTTTAATAGGAATCTCAAAATTGGTAGTATTATGGTAGTTTATGGGATTCTCCTTCTGGTCAACTTTGATAGGTACCGGAATTTGGAGGAATATATTTCTAACATATGATAACTGTAAAGAATAACTTACCGTAGAGGATCGTTTCTCAAATTAAGGGAATCGGGCAAAATAACTTGGTTTGGGTTGGGCTGGAGCAATTTCTTCAGGTGGGGGGGTAGGGGACGCAGGATGATGGGGGTGTTGTTGCCATTCATCTTGAGTGCGTGATTAATTCCGTTGACCAACAATACTGGCGGTGTGCACGTAGGATGGATCGTACTTGGCAATTTAAAGGGTATCCGGACACTTTCGTGCTAAGATAGGCACTGATAAATGCAAAGCGCCCGGAGACTTTTTTAAATTGCCAGGCAGTGTATGATACTATGATATGCGAGTTGAGGGCTTGGTTCTCGTGATGGGTAGACTGATTCCTTGCAGCTTAGAATGGAGCAGAATGGGATAGGGGCGAAGGAGATTGTTTGAATGTTAATGTATGGGTTGATATCGTGGGGAAACTATTGCATCACAACTAACTTGAGAAGTCTGGAGGGGGGAGTGCGGATGTTGCGCGATAAGGTAGAGAGATGGGATAAGTTGATACTTGTACCTTTGCTACTGTAGAAAGGGAAGGGAGAGAAAAAAAGGTACTGTATCATACCAGCGCAGGTTGGGGGAAGGCTTAGCTCCAGGCCGTTGGCCTTGCAAGGCTGATAGTGAGGGTCCTACTCAAGTATAGTACCAAACGGTAATCGGTGAGACAAAAACACTGCTTTGCCAAGCACGGGGCCGGTGATGGCGGCAAGGTCAATAACCCGGGCACCGCGGCAGTAAACCTGAGAGGTCAACGGGGGCTAGCGAATTTATCAAGAGTTCGACATTGTATAGACCGACGGATTCGCAGTGCTTTAATTGCTCAAGGACATGTTTCTCAAGTTTTGGGGGCTTTTGAAGGGTGATGAATTTCGGTGATTGTTTTTCGTTCCATTGTTCCCGTGTTTCCGGGCTATGAAAGCCCAGTTTTGGCATGCGAGTTTACGTACTGCAGCTATGATACCATAGTGTAGGAGTTAGTTCTTCGTCTAGTTGCATAAACCTATTCACTGTATTGAAGCTCTCCAAGTTTCTGCTGATCACGATGGATGGATGGCTCTACTGTAATGATCGGCGGTTTGTTTGAATACGGTACTCTTATGGTTTGAGAGAGGGGGTCCTGCATGGCTGCCAGTCGCCAAAAATAAACCCCACCTGGGCTTTCCGAAAGCCACCATAACCCCAGCGAGGGACGAGCGAAAGCGAGAAAGAGAAGGTTGGCGAAAAGCTGAGCTCACTTGCTTTTCTCTCTCTCTCTTCCTTCCTTTCCCTCTTTCTTTCATCCTCTCTCCCTTTCATCCCTTCTATTTACCGATTGCCCTACTTTGCTTTTCTTTCATTCTTATACTACCCTCCTTCCACTTGCTTGGTGGCTTACCTTTGCCCCGTCTTGGAAATACTCCAGTCCCGGTCGAGGTGATCGATTGGCCGATTGACCGATTTGTTTCCTTCTGTTTGTTTAGTGCGTCAGCACAGGGGAAGGGAAACCAGATTTCAGCCTCACCTCAATCACACCATAAACCATCGTCAGCTTTCCACCTGACTTCACTACCATTCACCCGTGCCGGAACATTAAAACACCCCACGCCGAGATTAGGAGAAGAGAAAACAACAAACAAAAAGGCCCTTTTCTATTCCGCCGAATAGCGGTATTACGACGGGCAGCACAACAGTAACACCAGCAGCGGTAGAACCAAGGGGTTGGAGACAACATAATACTCGGACATCATGGTGAATACGGCTGTTCTCGCAAAGGCTAACTTGGCTCTACACATTGTTCAGGCGGTATGGAGCGTAGTGGTAATGGGAGTGGTTATAGCAAGCATGTCGGCAAAGGGTCCAGCGAGTGGTGCGGCAAAATACATGTTCGCAATGGTGAGTTTTCCCCTCTTCTGCTTGTATCCAGCCGGCCATCTACGCTCCTGTAGACTGTCATGAAAACTGACTATGGCGTTTATCCGTGGTAGTGTTGGTTTGCAGCTCCGGTACTGGTATACTTGACCCAGGCACCTCGGTTTGAGAGGACAAAAATGTTTGCGCATCCGTTTTGGGTTATTGGGGTCAATACTATATTCTCGGTGCGTTTGCTCATACTTATTTGCTGTCTATCGTTATTTTACGCTCGAGGGGAAACTGATGGGGAGCAGATTCTCTGGTTTGCGGCCTTTGTTTCTGTCGCTAGCTACACCAATGGCGGGATCTCTGATGGAGAGAAGAAAGAGAAGGACGAAAAGATCAAAAAGGAGGGTGGTTGCGCATTGTTTCCTGCTGGAACCGGTGAGGATCCTAAAGCGTGTAAGATGAATCAAGCGGCCGTCGGGCTCGGTGTGATCATGTGGTATACATCCCTTCCTCACCCCGCACGCCGTTCATTCCCCAGCTCCATTTTTTCCTAATCAACTTAACCTAGGTTCTTCTGGCTTGGAACTACTGCGATCGCGGGCTATGCCGCTTGGTATTTCCACCAACATAGCGTCTCTCCATTCGAAGATATCACCCCAAAAGGCCATGATATTGAAGAAACCACCAAGGATGCTTTTAGCTCTAACGACGAATATGCTCTCATTAATAAAGACCGGGATGAGGACGACGGTGACAGTAGATTCTCCCCCTCCCATCACGGACGTAGCGGAAGTGTGACAAGCTACGATACTGGTTACGACGCTCACCCCGGCAACCCTCTTCCTTGGGGCGGCGAAGGAAGCGCTTATAATGGAATCGGAGGACACGGACCAGTTGCAATGGGCGGGAACAACAGAACCCCCTCGGGATTAAGCATGCCCATCGCACCGGATGAGGATCTTAGCTACAGAGGAGCGAGCACGAGATAGGATGTTTTGTGTGTTTTCCTTCTGTCTTCCGGTCTCTTTTTCCGTTTTTTCTTCTTATCCTGGCTAGGTTTTCCTTTTGGCTCTGGTGCGGATGGGACGGGTCCTTTTGCATTTTATATATCCTTTTGCGGCATGGAACAATGGAAAATAGCTTTTTAACTTGTATAACATTAAGTACAAATAGGGGATTTCTTGCATTGAGTTGGCCATAGGTCTGAAGAGGGGATTTTATTGGAGAGGGAGCCCAGGCGCGGGTGGGGAGGAGATCATTGATATCATGTTTGGGTGTTTGAAATGGTGTTTTTGATTAGGCTTTCATTAATGGAGCTACGAGTTTCTCTTGGTATCGTGTGAATTTCAGAGAGTGCCCTGCGAATACCGGTACTTAACTACTGGGACAGCTACCCCGGGGTCGGAGATCGTTGGTGCGAGTGACGGCAGGGCCTGAATCGCAGACCGGCAGCTGTTACAGCTCCTGCAGGGTATCCAACGATATGGCAGTGGTAAGAGTCGGGGCAGTTTGTTTGTTTGTTTTTGAGGCCGCGGTAGCTACCGTCAGGAGGTACGTTCGTCGGCGATCAGAATCCGGGGCGCTGGGCGATGTTGGAGTGGGAGATACCGTCCTGGTGGTGGTGGCCTCAGGTGAGATCTCTTGGGACAACAGTGCTGAATGAACTTCAGTTTACTAAATGCAGTGTACCGTGCCTGCGCCGGATAGTGTTTTTATGATATCGTAAGTTGCTTGGGGGAGGTGATTGTACTACCGGTAGTATACAATACGAGTATGATATGATATCATACTTGGGGACATACCAGCGCTGGTAACTTTTGGGTTGGTTTTGACACTGTACCCTGAGCACAGGTTGCTGGTATTTGTTGACTTGAGGTTGCGGAGGTAACGTCGGCTGGTTAGACAGGCATAAGCTGGGATCTGATAACGATAGCATAAATCTGATAACCTGCCTGTCATACGTAAACGGAAATGAGGAGGCTAAAAAATAAAATAAAAACGAGGAAAAAATATTGTGCCCCTGCTAGACGAACCTCACAATCAAGGCCTACGCTTTTTTGCCCCTCCACACCCCTCCATTACTTTGTTCTCCCTCAGTCTTTATCACCATTAGTAGACATCTCCACTCACTTGTTGCGTCCTCTTCGTTCTATTTAGAACACTGAAAAGTTGTGATAAAAGCGCAGGTTTCTGGGTTTCATCTTCATCCCTGCCTGCCTTTCTGAGGGGCTCTTTTCTTTTCTTTTCTTTTTTAATTATTTTTTCTTCTCACTTTGCCTTGCATTTGCAGACTTTTCACTGCCACATATCTCCCATAAGCAAGCTTCGCACTTCTACTTCCTTTCCCCCTTATCAACAACTCATTCCTCCTGCCACTTTCTCATCCAAACCTTTTTCCTCGAAATCACAGTTTTTTTCTCTAACATTCATTCATTCAGTCATATAAACTATGGTTTCTGCATCGAAGGCCAAGCGTGAGGCCGAGCGTGCTGCGAAGCGTGCTGCCGGCGGCGGAGAAGACAAGCCAAAGAAGACTGCTGCTGGCAGGCTCGCTGTCACCCCCGGTTCATCTAGGGCTGGATCCAAAGCGACCTCCAAAGCATCCTCGGTGAATGGCGAAGCTGTTGAGGGCACGGATGAGAGGGCCTTGGCTAGGCTTGAGAAGCTTGCTTTGCAGGAGGACGAGCACGGGCTCTCCGACCGTGTAACTACTGGTGTTCTCTCATCGTTGGAGTCATCTCGTGATGCCAAAATCTCCTCCGTTTCGCTCGTGTTCCACGGCAGAGTTCTTATCCAGGATACCACGCTCGAGTTGAATTACGGTCGCCGATATGGGTTGCTCGGCGAGAACGGTTGCGGAAAATCGACTCTGTTGAAATCTATTGCTAAGCGGGAATTTCCTATTCCTGAGCACATTGATATCTATCTACTCAATGAACCTGCCGATAAGACCAGCTTGGGAGCCCTTGATTACGTTGTCACCCAAGCTCAGGACGAGTTGAAGAGATTGGAGACACTGGCTGAAGAGACACTGGAGTCTGACGGCCATGACAGCCCAATTTTAGAAGATCTTTATGAGGTTCGATTACCTTAACCCCCTGGTTTTCCCACCTCTTGGAACATTCGGTCCTATTAGGTTTCATCCTGTTATCGGCGCTTCTGGCATATTTTAGGGTTGCTGACAATCTATATAGCGTATCGACAGTATGGACCCCTCAACGTTTGCTACTCGTGCATCCCTTATCTTGACTGGTTTGGGGTTCAACCCTGTGACTATGCACAAGCATACGAAGGATATGTCTGGAGGCTGGCGTATGCGTGTTGCATTGGCGAAGGCATTGTTCGTCAAACCATCTTTGCTTCTTTTGGACGACCCAACCGCCCATTTGGACTTGGAGGCGTGTGTGTGGCTTGAGGAGTACTTGAAGAAATGGCCACGTACCCTCGTTTTGGTCTCTCACTCCATGGATTTCTTGAACGGAGTCTGCACCAACATGATTGATATGAGAATGAGAAAGCTCATGTACTATGGCGGTAACTACGATGCGTGAGTACTCTTCTCGCAGTAGCTTGGGCCTTGCGATTGCTGATATGTGTTATTTTATAGCTACATCAAGACTAGAAGTGAGCAAGAGACCAACCAGATGAAGCAGTACCACAAACAGCAAGAGGAAATCGCACATATTAAGAAATTCATTGCTTCTGTGAGTAGTTTCTGGCAAGATGCCACAGTGCTCTATGCTTACATTCTCTAGGCTGGTACATATGCAAATTTGGTCAGGCAAGCCAAATCTCGTCAGAAAATTCTTGACAAAATGGAGGCGGATGGCCTGATTGAGAAGGTCAATCCTGATCGTGTCTTCTCTTTTCGTTTTGCCGACGTCGAGAAGCTCCCTCCGCCGGTACTTTCGTTTGATGACGTTACTTTTTCCTACTCTGGTAGTGCCAAGGATAATCTTTACCAAGGTCTTGATCTTGGTGTGGATATGGATTCTCGTGTGGCACTTGTCGGACCCAATGGTGTTGGAAAGTCAACTCTTCTTAGAATTATGACTGGGAAGCTTCAGCCAACAAACGGATCAGTCAGCCGACACACTCACTTGAAGTTGGGAATGTACTCTCAGCATTCGGCTGAGCAGCTTGATCTTACCAAGTCGGCTTTGGACTTTGTGCGCGATAAGTACCGACAGAAGAGCCAAGATTACCAGTACTGGAGACAGCAGCTCGGAAAGTATGGTCTGAGTGGGGATTCTCAGACAGCTTTGATGGGAACCTTGTCCGAGGGTCAGAAATCGAGGATTGTCTTTGCTCTCCTTGCCATCGAGTCCCCAAATATGCTGCTGCTCGACGAACCTACCAACGGTTTGGATATTCCTACTATAGACAGTTTGGCTGACGCTATCAACGCATTTGATGGTGGTGTTGTTGTCGTGTCTCACGATTTCAGGTAGATACCCTTTCAGAATAATTCATGATTATTGTATACTCACCACTTTGCTCCAGACTTCTCGATAAGATTGCCAAGGACATTCTTGTTTGTGAAAATAAGACGGTTAGACGATGGGAGGGTTCAATCGGTCAATACAAGAACCATCTCAGAAAGAAGATGCAGTCCACCGGAGCTGTCTAAACAGAGGTCTTTTGTGTATTCGGGGGTTCTTTCTTTATCTTGGCTCTGGTTTCTTTCTTTCTCTTTTCTCTGGACTACAGGATGATAGAATGTCTGCTGGACTGGTCGGTATATGGTGATGGGGCGGGGTTTGGAAGTTTATGGAATTACGCTTAACGGGAGATTGATAGGTCTTGAAAACAAAAATGAGAGCTTTGTTAGGGTAGATGCGATGAGGGTAGCTGATGATAATGATGACAATGATGAAAATTTTGTGCCTACTGTAACGTGTCTCAGCGACAGTGATATCCTTCCGTACGCTTGATAGTTAATTTGCAATTGAAGAATGCCATGTTTTCAACAGATATCGTAGCGTCGGTGGTCGCATATAGTTATAGTACTCGTATGATAAGTTAATTATTATTGGCGGGGTCATAAGCCGCCTCTCCTGGGGGTTTACCCACCTCGGAGCGAACCCGTGCCTGGGCCATTTCCTCGCAGTGGGACGCTATCGGGAAGTGGATGCCCCATGCTATACGTATATGCCTCCGTAAGGTCGGCGCAATCTCGTTACTACACTCGGGGGCCGTCACTTAATTTACGGGCATGGGCGATAACTTGTACGGCAGACAAGCAGGGCGCCCGGAAACTTGATCCTGCCCTGCTCTCCGTCCCCGCACGAGATGGTAATATGGTACGGGGAGCGGGCCAGCCATAGCGGCGGAAAGCTAGTGTTCAAGGGACCCTCCGACTATGATTGGTAAGGTGCTAGCTATTGCAACACCTGCCGGACCCCGGTTCGTTATTGGGCGGGAGCACAGCTAAGTTATTTCGGGGGAATTGGTATGAAAAGAGGGAAAAGGATAGCCGGATGGATAGAGGAAGTTTCTTGACTATTGTTCTGTCTATGATATTTTGTAACAACGGACTGCCCTAACTTAGCTCATTTTTCCAGTGGCCGTAGATTTGTAGAGAATCTCGGAGTGGTAACTTAGTGGTTGAGGTTGAGGTGTGATAATATCAGCGGTTCGTATAGTTATCATATCTCGGTAGTAAGTTAAGGGTGGGTAATCACCGTTATGGAGGTTGACCACTCGGGCACCGGTAGTACAGTATCATACCGTAGTCTAAGGAGGACTGGGTTGGTTGGGCTCGAGAGATAGATGCCAAGAACAGGTATAACCTCAAACGTGCAGTACTGTGATGTGTGGCAGGCGTAATACGTAAGGGTACTTTCGGTAGTTCTGTGGAGGGGGTGGGTGAAGCTGGCTATTTGGGGATTTTTTTCTCTCTTTCTTTGAGCTCTGATCTTAATTTAACATCTGCTTGTTTCGGCATAGATGGTGTATGTGCTGTACCTTAAAGAGAGAAGTCATTCAGTAAGGTGAGGGTTTTTGGATATTGTACGAGAACTTGTAAATGAGGGTGACACGAAAATGCGGGGAGTTGTGTTACCTTTGCATGTGGGTGGGTGGGTGGGCTCAGAATGGTGAGGGAGGAAGGAGGGGTAAATTGGGTGATGGATAGTGTTTAAATGGTCTTGAAATCCGCTTAAATTAGGGGGGTTTCGTTTTGTCCATTGCTTCAAGGTGTCATCGATATACTCGAGTACTACTGCGGTTATCGGCGACTACAACGAACGAATTGATTGCATAAGACTTTTGTTTCTATTTCTAGCATTGATAATTGAGTTATGAGGTTTGGATAGTTTAGCTTAACCCATGCCTTCTCTTTCACCGCTAGCATATTAGCTATCCCCTGGCTGGATCCCTGCAGCTTGCCCCGCAATTGGGCTTCATATAAGTTAAGGTCCCCAGGAACACGGCTAACCTGCATCCAACAGTTGCGGTCACCACGGCCACAGTCCTCCTCCTCCTCAAGAAGGAACGCTATCAACAACAATTATGGGTGGCGGAACCCCCTTCTCAAATGCCCCACCCAGCACCTCTAGCTACCCGCAACTAAACTTCACCCCAAAGGGCCGACAGATCCGCGACATCTACCAAGACCGCTTGAGACAGTTCACTGCGCAGGGGCAATATGAGAGCAAGAACCTCCGCTCAATGTTCGTCAGCGACCACGAGGACTCTAGCGAGTACGTCAAGCTACAGGTATACTCCGTTCCAGACCTGAAGCGCGTTCCATTCGACGAGGCTGTCAAGGGCGAGTTCAAGAGCACTTCCAAGGGCCAGAGTTTCGGACCGTCGTGGTCGACGCATTGGTTCAAGGTCAGGATCACCGTGCCCACGAGGATGCTGGAGCGGGAGAGGTTGGAGTTTCACTGGGATGGGAATTGTGAGGGGTTGGTGTGGACGAAGGAGGGTGAGCCTGTACAGGGGCTTACTGGTGGTGGGGAGAGGGTTGAGTATCAGATTCCGAAGCCGTGGAGGGATGGCAAGGAGCATTTATTCTATGTTGAGTTGGCGTGCAATGGCATGTTTGGGAACGCTGGTGGGGACATTATTCAGCCGCCGGATCCGAATCGATAGTAGGTCTTTCCTCCCACAGCACCTGAGTAGGTTTATGGTAACACTGGTTTGTTGGGTGGTGTGCGGTAGTTTCCAATTGACAAAGGCAGATATTGTCGCGCCGAATTTGCAAGCTCAGGGGCTGTACATTGACTTCTGGATACTGGGGGATGCATCGCGGGAGTTTCCTGGGGATTCGTGGGTATGTGTTTTGTGCCTGCCTGCCTGCCTGCCTGCTTGCGTTCTCGGTGTGAGGGGCTGGCTGATGCTACTTTAGGAAGCGCATACGGCTACCCAAGTTGCCAATGATATCGTCAACACATTCGTTCCAGGATCTCAGGCGTCTATACTGCAATGCCGGAAGATTGCCGCAAGGTACCTTGGTGGCAAGGTTGATTCTGCAAAGGTTTACGATTCGGATCTTGAACCGATTGTATATGGTATCGGGCATTGCCATATCGATACTTGCTGGCTTTGGCCGTTTGATGAGACGAAACGTATGGCTACTTTTTCATTCGTTTTTTCTTGCTTGTGTTAGATCATAATTGGGTATAGTACTGAGCAATTGATTAGGCAAGGTGGCGCGTTCGTGGTCCTCTCAGTGCAATCTCCTGGACAGGTATCCGGAGCATAGATTTACGGCTTCCTCCGCGCAACAGTACAAGTGGCTTGAGCAGTACTATCCAAAGCTTTTCGAGAGAGTTCGAAATCATGTCAAGAAAGGCACGTTTCAGCACATCGGTGGAAGTTGGGTCGAACATGACACAAATATGCCGAGTGGGGAAAGCTTGGTTAGGCAGTTTATCCTTGGACAACGCTACTTCCAGAGCAGATTTGGGGAGAGGTGTACCACCTTTTGGTTGCCTGGTGAGTTTGGCGTTTGGGACACAAGCGAGAATAAGAGCGGGGGCTGATTGAGAAAAAAGACACTTTCGGATATAGCGCGCAATTGCCGCAGCTCTGCAGGCTTGCGGGAATGACAAGGTTCTTGACGCAGAAGCTTTCATGGTATGGTCTTTTCTCATAACGGGTATTTTGTCTCGGCAGTTAATTAATATAAATAGGAATAATATCAACAAGTTCCCCCACACGACTTTCAACTGGATTGCCCTTGATGGGTCTCAGGTCCTATGCCACATGCCCCCTAGCGAGACGTATACTGCTCAGGCACACTTTGGCGATGTCAAACGGTCAGTTACTCAGCATAAGTCTATGGATCAGGATACTACATCGCTACTTGTCTTTGGCCATGGAGATGGCGGAGGTGGACCCACCGCTGAGCACATTGAGAAGCTTCGTCGCTGCCGTGGCATGAGCGATACGGTTGGTCTCCTTCCTCGCGTTAAGATGGGTGATAGTGTCGACGATTTTTTCTCCCGGCTGGAGAAGAAGCAAGGATCTGCACAGAAGTTCGTGACTTGGTACGGAGAGTTGTACTTTGAGCTTCACAGAGGAACGTACACTACCCAGAGCAACAACAAGAAGAACAACCGTCGAGCTGAAGTGGCATTGAAGAACCTTGAACTGCTGGCTGCGTATGCTAGCTTGGGCAGTAGCTATGGGTACAAGTATCCGAAGAAGGACATCGATGAGTTATGGGAAATCATATGCTTGTATGGGTGTTTCCCTACCCTCGAGCACGCATATGCGGGTTGCTGACAACGACGTATAGGTGTCAATTTCACGACTGTCTTCCTGGGTCATCTATCGAGATGTGCTATAGGGATTCTGACAAGCTTTATGCCGAGCTTTTCCAAAGGTGCGGAGAACTCATCGAGGCAACCGGTCTGGCTCTTGGAATTAGGTCTACTCCGGGCCCTGATACCAAGCCTTTTGCCGTGAATACCCTCCCTTGGGATCGCACAGAGCTTGTTAAACTTCCGGAAGAGGCAGCTGGGGCTTGCCAGAAGGGGGCAGATGGTGGTGAATACGGGTTCTTGGGAACTGAAGGGCTTGTTCAGATTTCTGAGGACAGTCCGAAGGTTACTGGTGAGTTTCCTCTGTTCGGGAGTGGTGGTCGTGCTGACACGGAGGTATAGTTACGCAAACTGCAAAGGATGTTTACGTTCTTATGAACGATAAACTGCAAGTCACAGTCCAGGATGGAGTAATCACCAGTCTGATTGACCGCGAGTTGGAACGTGAGATCATTCCAGAAGGTGCTAGGGCTAACCAGTTGGTTGTTATGGATGACAAACCCTTGTACTGGCAAGCATGGGACGTTGAGGTTTATCACCTAGAGACCCGTAGGGAGTTGCGTGCGGGCAAGGTTTCCATTTATGAGATTGGGCCATACAGGGCTAGCGTCCTTGTCGAGACTCAGATCAGCGAGACCAGTTGGATCAAGACCATTATTAGTCTTCAGGCTGCAGAGAATAGCGCGGGCAACTCTGTCGAATTCGACTGCGAGATCGAATGGAGGGAGGACATGAAGTTTTTGAAGGTTGAATTCCCTGTGGACGTTCACAACACAGAGGTACCCAATTCTGCCACCGATTAAGAGATGGGGTATATCACTAACTCCACAGGCCTCCTACGAAACCCAATACGGCATCGTCCGCCGGCCAACCCACTACAATACCTCCTGGGACATGGCCAAATTTGAAGTCTGCTGCCACAAATGGGCCGACCTGTCCGAGCACGACTTTGGCGTGTCCATCCTCAACGACTGCAAGTACGGCTTCGCCACGGTCGGAAACGTCATGCGTCTCTCCCTAATCCGAGCCCCAAAGGCGCCAGATGCACACGCAGACATGGGCCGTCACACATTCCGCTACGCAATCCTCCCGCACCACGGGCCCGTCGGAGAAACCACCATTCGCACGGCCATAGCTTTCAACAACCCGCTGCGACTGGGTTATGTTCTCGCTAGCGAGATCGTGAGCGTGAGCGAGATAATGAAGACTATTAGTGTTGAAGGCGGGAGTATAGTCCTGGACACTGTTAAGAGGGGAGAGGACGACGAGGACGTTTCCACTGGAGGGATTCCAACGAGGAAAGGACGGAGTCTAGTACTGAGGTTTTATGACAGTCTTGGGGGGAAGGGGTCTGCCACTGTCCATGTGTATGTTCCTCACTTTTCTCCTTAATTACTGATTCGGGAATGTGGGAGCACTAATGCCTTGTGGGTGTGGTAGGAGATTACCCATCAAGGCGGTTTACAAGACTAATATCCTCGAGGACGATATCTCGGAGGTTCCGCTGGCTGAGGCTGCTGCCACGGGACATCGGTGCTTTAAGATCACGCTGAGGCCGTTTGAGGTTGCGACGTATAGGTTGCAACTTTAAGCACTGAAGGATGGTTATGGTTGGATGACGGTGTAATTGATGAAATGAATTGGTGTTCTTGCCTTCTCTCTCTATCACATCGTGCATATTTAATGATATCATGTTGGGATTACAGTACCGCACCTGGCACTGTACTTGTAAAGCGATGGACTGTAGTCGCGATGCTATTCCTACTTAGCCCGAAGGGGACAAGACCCCACAATCAACCAACCTCACCTCTTTATCACCCGCGCCCAATGCCATCAGCCTCATCCCATCCAACATAGCAAACAAAGGCACCTACCCGAGCACAAATATCACCCCTTAAATCCCAACCCCACCTCCCTCCCTACTATCCCCTCCCTACCTGCTATCCACCGCAAACACCACCCCGCCATCACAGCCACTCACTCGGCCACATCACCCGGCCACTCGCATGATATCACCGCAAACAAACACACTAGTCTACAGCATCGTACAATCAAGACAAATCTACCGACATGAAAATACCAGCTCCCGCCCGCGCACTCCCGGAAGTAACCAGGTTTGCCCTTTCCTTCCTTCCTTCCTTCCTTGCCATGCATGTGTTCCTAATAATGATAATAATAGTAATAGCGATAAGTGATAAGTGATAAAAGGTGTTCTTGAGTTTTGAGTTTTTTTAATTTTTAAGTTTGGCTTCTATTCTTTCTTTTCTTTCTGGGTGTGAGCTAGGAGGGAGGGAGGGAGGGAGGTTCGGGTATTTCCTGGGTTTGCTTACTGTGCTTGGGTCGGATACGGTATGTATAATACTTGGTTACTTGTTCTGGTGATTGCGGTTTTTGCTTTCCTTCCTTTTTTTTTTATATATTTTTAAAAAAAGTAAAATACAATAAAGTCACCGGTATGTTTATTTATTTGTCTTATGTGTGTGTGGGTGGCGGTAGTAGTACTGTACTCGAGTACCAGTACCGCACTCAACTATAGTGTGGTATGGTATGGTATGGGGCCAGAGTACTGGTGTCGTACCGCATGCATCATACCGGTATTACGGTATATTATTATGATAATAAATTTAGAAGTATGATGTTTGTTTCGGGCCTGCCCAACTTATTCCCCCCCCCCCCCCCTCGGTTTTTTTTCCTTTTCAAGTCTCAGATAAGGGCGCTGTATACAGTATACCGGTAGGGCAGAATGCCGTGCACTGCAGGCCTGCAAGGGGTGTGTGTGTGATCAAGAGATCCCGACGACTTTCTTTCTTGGGTGCAGTTGTTTGTTTGAGAATTGTACGAGTTCAAGAACCTCGAGCACAATGTTTATTATACAGTACAGAACAAGGATTGATTGCTCAAGGCAGGACGAGAGGAAAAAAAAGAATAGAAAATAAATAGAACTAATAAAAAAAAGATAAACTTGGCTAGAATACATTATTATACAGAGTTTTGACAAAAGAAACTCGTCTTTTCGTTTCGTCGTTCGTTTATCATTCGCGTTTCGGGGGGGGGGGGCTTTTTTTTATTATTTATTTATTTATTTTTTACCCGCGTTA